>ERZ1292640.109-Hain-H43-02um-R1-109-length-66865-cov-9_pt1 | contig 35178 bp, 32 predicted proteins | sample MGYA00564404_ERZ1292640 | MGnify/ENA primary metagenome ERZ1292640 (study PRJEB36523, sample SAMEA6512636) | groundwater metagenome | collected 2019-01-08 | study: AquaDiva: Metagenomics assemblies of 32 groundwater samples | reverse complement strand
GATGCGGAGCCGGTGCTGATCGTGCCCTCGTGGATCATGAAGTACTACATCCTTGATCTGACACCGGCCGATTCGCTGGTCCGTTACCTGGTGGACCAGGGCCACAGCGTCTTCATGGTTTCCTGGAAAAACCCGGACAGCCAGGACCGGGACCTGGGTCTCGACGATTACCTGGAACTCGGGGCCATGGCCGCGCTGAAGGCGGTGGGCGAGTTGCGGCCCGGCGTCGGCATTCACGCGGCGGGTTATTGCCTGGGCGGCACCTTGCTGGCCATGGCGGCTGCGGCCCTGGGCGCCCGGCCGCGCAACCCGCTGAAAACCGTGTCATTGCTGGCCGCGCAGGTTGATTTTCACGAGCCTGGCGAGTTGGGGCTGTTCATCGACGAGAGCCAGATTGCGTTTCTGGAAGACCTGATGGCGGGACGTGGCTATCTCGACGGCCGCCAGATGGCCGGCGCCTTTGCCCTGATCAATTCCAAGGATCTGGTGTGGTCCAAACTCGTGCATGAATACCTGATGGGCGCGCAGACACCGATGACGGCGCTGCGCGCCTGGAATGCCGACGCCACGCGCATGCCGGCGCGCATGCACAGCGAGTACCTGCGCAGGCTGTACCTGCACAACGACCTGGCCGAGGGCCGCTATGTGGCGGGTGGCCGCGCCATCTCGCTGGCCGACATCAAGGTGCCGCTGTTCGTGGTGGCCACCGAGCGCGACCATGTGTCGCCGTGGACTTCGGTCTACAAGATTCACCGCTTGACCCGCGCGCCTGTGAGTTTTGTGCTGACCTCGGGAGGGCACAACGTCGGCATCGTCAATCCGCCGTCCGGCGCCGCAGCCCATGCCCAGGCCAGTTACCGCGTCGCCACCCATGCGGAAGGCAAGGCGCCTGCGGATCCGCAGGCCTGGCTGCAAGGTGCACCGCCGGTCACCGGCTCCTGGTGGCCGTGCTGGCACGCCTGGCTGCATGAACAATCGACGGGACAAACCAAGGCAACGCCGGTCGTCGGCCTGCGTTCTGCGGGCCGGCTGTCAGCCGCACCCGGCACTTACGTTCACCAAGGGTAAGGTGCGGTTTCACTACCCCTGCCCGCGGACACGGTCGGCGGGTAACCTGCTTCAGGCGCGGGTTGGTGGCGCCGTGGCGGCGGGTTTCCCCGCAAAAAAGCCATTGCCCGAAGCGATCGCCGCCTGAAAGCTTTCCATGGCCGATTTCAATGCGCCGCCCTGTTCGCTGTCGAGCAGGTGGGTGGCGCTGGCCATCATCTCGACCTGCGACTGCAGTGCCGCGGCCGTGATCTGTTGCCAGTACTGGGTGGCACCCTGCAGGTCAAAACTCAGCAGATCCGACTGGATGGCCATCAGGTCGGCCGGCTCACAGTTTCCATGCAGCTTTTGCGCCGCCGCCTGGTGACGCAGGGAAGCCTCGTGGGCCGCCTGATGCTGAATGGCCCGCATGGCTTCGCTGCCGCGCAACAGGGCACACGCCGCATCGGCGGCGACGGCCAGTTGCTGGCGGCCAAGGTCGGCCAGAAAACTGGCGGGGCTGGCGCCCATATCCGTGCTTTCGCGGGACGGGACGGGGAGGGATGTTTTTGCACGCATGGGAATTCCTTTCGGGTGGGGTGACGGTTGCCGGTTCAGCGCCGCATCGCCATGGGACGCTCATGCTCGTGAATGGCCTGGCACGTGGTGCACAGGGCCGCGGCGGGCCGGGCCGCGAGGCGTCGCAGATCGATCGCTTCGCCACAGTCCAGGCAATGGCCGAAGCGCTGATCGGCCAGGCGGCGGCGCGCCGCCAGCACCTCCTCGAGTTCATGCACCGCGTGTCCGGCCTTGGCCTCATCGACCGTGGCCAGGGCCTGTTCCATGGCGACATCCTTGAAATCCATCACCCGGTGTTGTCCGGTGCTGCCCGCTTCCTGGGGGTGCTCGGCGGTGGCGCGCAGGAGGGCACGCAGTTCGGCTTCGCGCTGCGCCAGAATCTGGCTGAAGCGCGGCATCAGGGTGCTGTCGTATGTTTCCATGGAGAACCTTGTGCTGGCATGCCCATTCTGTGGGCCACCCGGCACCCGGGTCTTTGATCTGGAGCAACTGAGGGTGCTGCCCGGGCGCTAATCTTCCAGCATGGGGTATGTTTGACCCCTGTTCCAAGGAAATTCATGAGCGTACGCAATCTCGAGACCCTGTTCCGCCCCGCCTCTGTGGCCCTGATAGGCGCCTCCGACCGCGAGGGCAGCCTGGGGTCCGTGGTCCTGCGCAATCTCAGGGCGGACGGGTTTCAGGGCCAGGTGTGGCCGGTCAACCGCCGGCATACCCAGGTTGGCGGCGGGCCGGCCTGGCCCGATGTCGAGTCGCTGCCGCAGGCGCCTGATCTGGCCATCATCTGCACGCCGGCCGGGACGGTGCCGGATCTGATCACCGCCCTGGGCCGCAAGGGCACGCGCGCCGCCATCGTGCTGTCGGCCGGGCTCAAGCAGGCCACACGCACGGGCGGGCCCACGCTGGAGCAGGCCATGCTGGATGCGGCGCGGCCCTGGCTGCTGCGCATCCTCGGGCCCAACTGCATCGGGGCGCTGGTGCCCGGGATCGGGCTCAATGCCAGTTTTGCACCCGGCAACGCCTTGCCCGGCAAGCTGGCCTTTGTGACGCAGTCGGGCGCGCTGGCGACCGCCATGCTCGACTGGGCCAACAGCCGCGGCATCGGGTTTTCTCATTTCATCTCGCTGGGTGACAGCGCCGACGTGGATTTCGGCGACGTCATCGACTACCTGGCCTGCGACCCCGGTACACGGGCCATCCTGATGTACATGGAGTCGGTCAAGACAGCACGCAAGTTCATGTCGGCGGCACGCGCCGCCGCGCGCAACAAGCCGGTGATTGTTGTCAAGGCCGGGCGGGCGCCTGACGGTGCCCGGGCGGCAGCCTCGCACACCGGTGCGCTGGCCGGCTCCGATGTGGTGTTCGACGCCGCCGTCCGGCGCGCCGGCATGTTGCGGGTGGACACGCTGGAGGCGCTGTTCGACGCTGCTGAAACCCTGACCCATGTGAAGGGCTGGCAAGGCGAGCGGCTGGCGGTCCTGACCAACGGCGGCGGCGCAGGGGTGCTGGCCGCCGACGCGCTGGCGCTGGGCGGCGGGTCGCTGGCGGTGCTGGGTGAAGGGACGCTGGAAGCGCTGAACCAGTGCCTGCCGCCCACCTGGTCGCACGGCAACCCGATCGACATCGTCGGTGATGCACCCGTCAGCCGTTATGCGGACAGCCTGCGGGTCTTGCTGGCGGCACCCGAGGTCGACGGTGTGCTGTTCATCCATGCCCCCACCGCCATTGTTCCTGCCGACCAGATTGCAGCGGCCTGCCTGCCCTTGATCCAGGCGTCCGCAAAACCGGTGCTGACCTGCTGGCTGGGCGGTGCGGCGGTGGCGGCGGCGCGGCGGGCCAGCGCCGGTGCCGGCATTGCCAGCTACAACACGCCGGAGCGCGCCGCAGCGGCGTGGCTGCAACTGGCCACCTATGCGCGCAACCAGCAGGCCTTGCAGCAGCTTCCCGCGTCCGCGCTGGAGGACTTCACGCCGGACCGGCAACTGGCCCAGTCGCTGCTCGAGGAGGCGCTGCGGGAAGGCCGCGAGTGGCTCGGTGATGCGCAGGCCCAGGCGCTGCTGAGGGCCTACGGCATCCCCACGGTGGAAACCGTCAGGACCCGCGACGTCGAGGAGGCGGTCGCTACCGCCAACCGCATCGGTTACCCGGTGGCCCTGAAGATCGTGTCGCCCCAGGTCATCCACAAGTCCGACGTCGGCGGTGTGGCACTGAACCTGGTCTCTGCCGAAGAACTCAGGCGCGCGGCCGGGAAGATGCGCCGGCAGGTGACCGGGCTGCTGCCGCAGGCGCAGATACTCGGCTTCACCGTGCAGGCGATGGCTGAGCGTCCCGGGGCGCACGAACTGATTGTCGGCATTGCCTCGGACCCCGTGTTCGGGCCGGTGATGCTGCTCGGCGAGGGTGGCGTGGCCGTCGAGCTGCACAAGAACCATGTGGTGGCGCTGCCGCCGCTCAACACCCGGCTGGCGCAGGACATGCTCGCCGGCAGCAGGCTATCGCTGCTGTTGGCGGGCTACCGCGGGCGCCCGCCCGCCGATGAGGCGGCGTTGCTGGCCACGCTGCTGAAGGTCTCGCAGATGGCTTGCGACCTGGCCTGGCTGGCCGAACTCGACATCAACCCCCTGCTGGTTGACGAACACGGTGTGCTGGCTCTCGATGCGCGGGTCCGGTTGCGCCCGGTTCCCGCGGGCGAGCGCAGCCGGCTGGCCATCCGTCCTTACCCGCAGACCCTGGAGGAGCATGTGCAGGTCAAGGGCCAGGACGTGCTGCTGCGTCCGATTCGCCCCGAGGATGGCCAGCGCCTGATGGCTTTTTACGCCGGGGCGTCACCCGCCGACATGCGCTTGCGTTTCTTCATGACGCGGCGCGAGGTGCCGCATTCCGAGCTGGCCCGTTACAGTCAGATCGACTATGACCGCGAGATGACTTTTGTCGCGATGGTGCCGCAGGCGGGCGGCGAGCCGGTCATGGTGGGCGAAGCGCGGGCCGTCTGCGACCCCGACAACCTGCAGGCGGAATTCGCCATCCAGGTGGCCACGGACTGGCAGGGGCGCGGCCTGGGGCGCCAGCTGATGGACAAGCTCATTCGCTACCTGCGCGAGCGCGGCACCACCGAAGTTGTAGGGCAATGCCTGCCCGAGAACGTGGGCATGGCCGCCCTGGCGCGCCAGACCGGGTTCGACGTGTCCACCGCAAGCGCGCAGGAAACCGTGGCGATGCGCCTGTCGCTGCGCTGAAAATGATTTGACCGAGGAGAAAAAATTGTCCGCTTACCATCAGATTCTTGTTCCCTTCGACGGCAGCCCGACTTCGGAAAAGGCGCTGGACGAAGCCATTCGCCTGGCCCGGCTGACCGGCGCGCGGCTGCGGCTGCTTCATGTGGTGGACGAGCTGAGTTACGTCAACGGCTTCGAGACGGCGATGAATTACACCAATGAAATCGTTCCCCTGATGCAGGCGGCGGGTGAGAAACTGCTGGCGCTCGGCCGGCAAAAGGCCGTGGACCAGGGTGTGGACGCAGACAGTGTGCTGATTGTGGGCGGGCCAGGCCGCATCTGCGAACATGTGGCCGAACAGGCCAGGAGTGCGGAGGCGGACCTGATTGTGGTCGGTTCGCACGGGCGACGCGGCATAGGCCGTGTCCTGATGGGCAGCGACGCCGAGCAGATCGTGCGGACCGCGCCGGTTCCGGTGTTGGTGGTACGCGGGACCGAGGACGCCGCCCGCCAGTAGCGTTGCCAGGCCCTAGTTGCAGCCCTGCTGGTTGACGATGGACTGCAGGGCGGCGGGGTCGAGGATGCGTACATGGCGCTGGTGGACCTCGATGACACCGTCGTCGGCAAACTTCGAGAAGGTGCGGCTCACGGTTTCCAGCTTCATCCCGAGGTAACTGCCAATCTCTTCGCGTGTCATGCGCAGGACCAGCTCCGACCCCGAGAACCCCCGAGCATGCAGCCGCTGCACCAGGTTCAGCAGGAAGGCCGCCACGCGTTCTTCGGCCCGCATGCTGCCCAGGAGCAGCATCACCCCGTGTTCGCGCACGATCTCGCGGCTCATGATGCGGTGCACATGGTGTTGCAGGGCATTGATCTCGCGCGAGAGCTCACCGATGCGATTGAAAGGCATGACGCAGACCTCGGCATCTTCCAGGGCCACGGCATCGCAGGTATGGCGGTCGTTGACAATGCCGTCCAGGCCGATGACCTCGCCAGCCATCTGAAAGCCGGTGACCTGGTCGCGACCGTCGCCGGAAGTGACGCAGGTCTTGAAAAAGCCGGTGCGAATGGCAAACAGTGATTCGAACGGCTCACCGTTGCGAAACAGGGTGGCGCCGCGTTTGACCTTGCGGCGGATGGCCACGACCTCGTCGATGCGCGCGAGCTCTTGCGGGCTCAGGCCCACTGGCATGCACAGTTCGCGAAGGTTGCAGTTCGAGCACGCCACCTTGATAGTTTTTTCATCTATAAACGGCGTTTCCGGGGCAGTCATTAACAGATCCGGGGCGGTCGTACGTACGGGGATTTCCTTCATGGGAGAGCCTTATATGATCTTGATCAAATTGTCCGATGCCCCGCCCCGGCGCATTTGATCCATATCAAGCGGTCAAGGGGGCGGACGCGGCACAGTCACTTACCTCCACGAGAATCATGTCATGACCAATGTATCGCCCGATCTGCTCCAACGATTCGACGTTCCGGGGCCGCGGTATACATCCTATCCAACGGCCGACCGTTTTGTAGAAGCCTTCACCGCAGCCGACTATGGTCAGGCCCTGGTCCAGCGCCGCACCGGCCCGGCCGGGTTGACCATGCCGCTGTCGCTGTATGTCCATATTCCGTTCTGTGAATCGCTTTGTTATTACTGCGCCTGCAACAAGATCATCACCAAGCACCATAACCGTGCCGTCAGCTACCTGCGCTACCTGAGCCGCGAAATCGACCTGCACACGGCCCAGCTCGGCGAAGGCCAGACGGTCACGCAACTGCACCTGGGCGGGGGGTCGCCGACCTTCCTGTCCGATGACGAGTTGAGAGAACTCATGGCCATGCTGCGGCGCAGTTTCACGATGGTGCCCGGCGGCGAATACTCCATCGAGATCGACCCGCGCACGGTTGACGGCACACGGCTGCGCGCCCTCGCCGACATGGGTTTCAATCGCCTGAGTTTTGGCGTGCAGGATTTTGATCCCGATGTCCAGAAGGCCGTGCACCGCATCCAGCCTTTTGAGCAGGTCAGCGAACTGATGGCCCAGGCGCGCGAGGTGGGCTTCGATTCCATCAATGTGGACCTGATCTACGGCCTGCCGCGTCAGACCCCCGAGTCCTTTGCACGCACACTGGCCCAGGTGGCGCAGTTGCGGCCCGACCGCATTGCGCTGTATGCCTATGCCCACCTGCCCGAGCGCTTCAAGCCGCAGCGGCGCATCACGACGGCCGATTTGCCTGGTGCTGCGGCCAAGGTGGCCATGCTGACGCAGTCGCTGGCGGCCTTCATGGGTGCAGGGTATGTCTATATCGGCATGGACCACTTTGCCCTGCCCAATGACGCGCTGGCCGTGGCCAAGCGCCAGGGCCGGCTGCACCGCAACTTCCAGGGCTACAGCACCCAGCCCGACTGCGACCTCATCGGCCTGGGCGTCTCGGCCATCGGACGCATCGGTGCGACCTACAGCCAGAACGCCAAGACGATGGAAGAATACTGCGACCATCTCGACCAAGGCCGCCTGCCGGTGGTGCGTGGGCTGGCGCTCAGCCGGGACGACCTGGCGCGCCGGGCCGTGATCATGGCGCTGATGTGCCAGGGCCAGGTGCTCTTCGAGTCGATCGAGCTGGCCTGGCTGCTGGACTTCCGCAGCTATTTCGCGGCCGAGCTCGAACAGCTGCGCAGTCTGGCCGATGCCGGGCTGGTTCTGCTGGACGAGTCCGGCATTCAGGTCACGGCGCAGGGCTGGTTCTTCGTGCGCGCGGTGGCCATGGTGTTCGACCGCTACCTGCAGGCCGATCGCAACCGCGCCCGGTTTTCGCGCATCATCTGAACCGGGCCGCCCCGCATGTCCACCACCCTGGCCGTGACGGCCCTGATGATGGGGCTGGCCGGCGGCCCGCATTGCGCTGCCATGTGCGGCGCAGCCTGTGCGGGTATTTCCCGCCTGGGGCCGCGTCAGGGCGCGGGCTCGTCGTCGCGTTCACTCTGGAGCTTTCAGGCCGGGCGGCTGGTGGGGTATTCGCTGGCCGGCGCCGCTGCCGCGCTGGCGGTGCAGAGCCTGGCCTGGTTGACCACGAACACCGCGGCGTTGCGGCCGGTCTGGACACTGTTTCATCTGGCTGTGCTGCTCTGGGGCCTGATGCTGCTGGCCCAGGCGCGCCAGCCGGCATGGGTCAGCGATGCCGGCCGCGTCGTCTGGGCGCGCATCCGGCCACTGGCCACGGCGCGCGGCGGCATCTTCGCGACCGGCGCGCTGTGGGCCTTCATGCCCTGCGGCCTGCTCTACTCGGCGCTGCTGGTGGCTTCGCTCAGCGGCGGGCCGTTGGAGGGCGCGCTGTCGATGGCGCTGTTCGCCGCCGGCAGCAGCGTGTCGCTGATGCTTGTGCCGCTGCTGTACGACAAGCTGCAGGGCCGCGGCAACCAGCTCAAGCAGGACTGGGGGACACGCGCGGCCGGTGGCCTGCTGATCCTTGCGGCGGCTTGGGCGCTCTGGGCGGATGCCTTTCACCGTTTTGCCGAGTGGTGCGGCCTGGCCTGATCCCGGTCGCCGCCTGCGTCAACGGCACTGGCGGCGTTATCGGAGCGTGACCGTTTCGAGGTAAAACGGCATGTGGACGTTCCAGTGCAGCTCGCGTTCGATGTGCTGGCGCATCGCGTCGGCAGCGGCCGGTTCACCGTGCGTGATGAAGGTCTGTTTGGGCGGCGCCTTGAACCCCTTGAGCCAGCTCACAATTTCGGCGGCGTCGGCATGGGCCGACAGGTCGTCCAGCATGGCGACCTCGGCCCGGATGGGCACGTCCTCGCCGAAGATCCGCACCGTCGGCGCACCCCCTGCGATGGAGGCCCCACGCGTACCGCCGGCCTGAAAGCCGGCGAACAAAATGGTGTTGCGCTTGTCGGGCGCAAAGGCCTTGAGGTGGTGCACCACCCGACCGCCCGTGGCCATGCCGCTGGCGGCGACGATCACCATCGGGCCGTGGCGTGCATTGAGCAGCCGTGATTCTTCCGGCGTTTGCACGATATGTGCAGCATGCGCCAGCGCATCACATTCGGCGGCTGTCAGCCGCAGTTCCGGCTTGTGTTTCAGGTAAACCTGCATGGCGCTGGCCGCCATGGGGCTGTTGAGGTACACCGGGATGTCGCGGATCACGCCCTGACCCTTGAGCAACTGGATGCAATGCAGCAGGCTTTGGGCGCGGCCCACGGCGAAGGCCGGGATCACCACTACGCCGCCGCGAGCGGCGGTACGGTTGATCACTTTGCCGAGTTCCAGCAGCGGGTCCGAGTTCTTGTGCGGACGGTCGCCATAGGTGGATTCCACCACCAGGTAGTCGGCGCCATCCACCTGCACGGGGGGCTTGAGCACCAGGTCGTTGGGCCGGCCGATGTCCCCGGAAAACAGGATGGAGCGTGACCCGTCGTCCAGCCTGACAAACGACGAGCCGATCATGTGGCCCGAGGGCGTCATGCGGGCATTCAGACCCGGTGCGGGCTGCCAGTCCTTGCCGTGGGGAACGGGATGGAACAACTTGAGGCATTGCAGCGCGTCGTCGCGCGTGTACAGCGGCAAGGCCTCCTTGTGTTTGGACAGTTTGTGGCGGTTGGCGTATTCGGCCTCTTCTTCCTGCAGGTGGCCGGAATCGGGAAGCAGGATGCGGCACAGGTCGTAGGTGGCGGGCGTGCAGAACACCTTGCCGCGAAACCCCTGACGTGCCAGCAGGGGCAGGTAGCCGCTGTGGTCGATGTGGGCGTGCGTCAGGATCACCGCGTCGATCGAGGACGGCTTCACCGGCGGCGGTGCCCAGTTGCGCAGGCGCAGCAGCTTGTAGCCCTGGAACAGGCCGCAGTCGACCAGCACTTTGGACTTGTCGTGCTGGATCAGGTATTTGGAACCGGTGACGGTGTCGGGCGCGCCGAGGAATTGAAGTTTCATGAGTTTCAGTCTAGAAAGGACGGGGCCGGACTCGCTTGCGGTGGATCAACAGGGGTGGACCTAACGGCAGGCGTTCTACAGGGCCGTCCGCGCGGCTGCCAGGTCCCAGCCGGCCCAACCGCAACTTTTGAACAGCACCGGCCCGGCCGGCCGCTGCGTGCCCTGGGCCACCACCTCTGCAAGGGTTGCAAAGCGGGTCACATCGAGACCGGCCTGCAGCAAATCGCCCGCTTCATGGCCCGCATCGGCGGTATCCACAAACACCACGCCCTGCTGCGCAAAGTGACGGCACAGGTCGGGGCCAAGCTCCACCATCCGCGGCGTGAAGGCGCCGACCGCGCTGATGAACGCATCCGGGCGCGGAAGGCTGCCCAGCACCACGCCGTGGGCCGGCGTGCAGGTGACCGCCAGCGGGCAATCGGCCAGCGCGGTATTGGCGTCCTGCACCACACGGGCCTGCAGGCCCCGCGCTTGCGCATGTTGCACCAGGGCCTGCGCACTGGACGCGCTGCGCGAGGCGATCACCACCTCGCGCACCTGCAGGACTTCGGCAAAGGCGTCGAGGTGGGCCTTGCCCTGGACCCCCGCGCCCACAATCAGCAGCGGCCCGCGGGTGTTGGGAGCCAGTCGCTGCGCCGCCAGCAGGGACACGGCAGCGGTGCGCCGCGCCGTGACCGTCGGTCCGTCCAGAATCAGCCGGCGTTCCCCACTGGCAATGTCGAACACCACCACATCACCCTGGATGGTGGCGCGCGTGGTTCCGGCATTGGCCGGCGTGAAGGTGATCAGTTTTGTCATGGCCACCCGGCTGTCCGAGGCCGGCATCACAAACAGGCTGCCGCCGCCGGCCAGGGGCTGCACCAGACGCTGCGGGACCTGCACCGAGGCATCTCCCAGCAGGCGCACGATTTCTTCCAGCAGGGCGGGGTAGGGCAGGCGGGCCGCGGTCTGCGCGGCGCTCAGCAGGATGGGCGAATCGGTCATGGCTGGATGGTAAGCCAGCCTGCGCACCCCGCTGCCCGGGGCGTCGGCGAAGGGCCGGTCAGCGCGTGTTCCCGGGAAGCGGTTTTATCCTACATCGGCACGGGCAATGCCCCGCGTTGAATGTCCAGGGCGCGTTCATAACATCGAAACAGTCGCAACGAGGAGTTTGTTTCATGTTTTCCACCCATATGCCCCAAATCAATACCGTCCCCCGTGAATACCTTTATCTGGGTGCCGGGGTGGTGCTGATTGTCAGCCTGCTGGCCGCCATGGCCATGGTGGCCGGTGGTGAAGTCAAAAAGGCCCAGGCGCGTGATTCCATGCTGGCCTCCCAGCAGACCGCCGTGGCTTATTGTGTGGAAACCCTGCGCGGTGCGGCCCTCAGCAACTGCATGCGGCATGCCCGGGCCGACGTGTACAACGACGGCGCCAAGCCGACTCTGGCCGGCAATGATCCGGCTGGCGCGGTGATGGCCGGCGGCCAGGCCAGGGCGCCCGCGGACAACATAGGTTTGATGCCGGTGTCCTTCAACGCTGTCCGTTAAAACCGGCTCAATTTTTCAGGCGGATTCTGCCATTTTCGGCAGGCATCTCTTTCCGGCGCAGAGGGTGGTTCAGGGAAGGGCGCCGGCAGCGGTTAGCATTCCTTCCATGAAGTTATCCCGCCTGTTTCAGCCCCGCAATCCCCTGTTCTGGATGGCCATGGCGCTCAATGCCCTGTCGGCCGCGCTCGCCTGGATTGTCCACAACCGGGTGCTGGACACCTGGGCTACCCTGATCGTCGGCGGTTTCGCCCTCAGCAACGCGCTGATCGGCAGCTGGCTGGTCTGGCGCCTGCTGCGGGACGAGCCCGCTCCCAAAAAAGTCAACTGATTGCTCCCGCACCCTGCGTGATGTCGCGCTGCGTTGTGATTGCCGTGCGCACGGCCACACGCAGCCCGCGCACCACGTCCTCCAGCGCCATGTGAGGCTGGCCCTGGCCGGGCAGAAAGGGCACGTGTACAAAGCCGCCCCGCGTGCGCTTGAAGCCGCGCCGTGTGGCCAGCAGGTGCATGAGGCCGTAAAACACATGGTTGCAGACAAAGGTGCCGGCGGTCTGCGAGACCTCGGCGGCAATGCCTTCTTTTTGCAGCGCCTGCAGCATGGCCTTGATGGGCAGCGTGCTGAAATACGCCGCCGGTCCGCCGGCAATGACGGGCGTGTCCACCGGCTGCGCGGCGGCATTGTCGGCAATGCGTGCGTCGTTCACATTGATGGCCACACGCTCCAGCGAGAGGGCGGCGCGACCGCCGGCCTGACCGACACAAATGACCAGCGCCGGCTTGTGCGTGCGCAGCAGTCGTCCCAGTTCGGCCAGCGAGGCCTCAAACACGGTGGGCAATTGAGCGGCCACCACCTGATGGCCGCCGATGCGCCGGCCGTGCAGCGCCTGGACCGCCAGCCAGCTCGGGTTCAGGGTGTCGCCGCCGAAGGCGTCAAAACCGGTCAGCAGGATGCGTGGCAGGGGCGGGGAGGTTGTCGGGCGTGGCATGCCGCCATTGTGAAGCAGGCCGGACCCTGCGCTCGGCAGCGTCGATCCCGGGGCCGTGCAAGGCGCTTATTTTCTGATCAGTGCGCCGGTTTCCCGGTCGAAACGCACCTGGCGCACCTGCCCGTTCTGGCCGGGAAAGCCGTCCAGCGCCGCGCGCACCAGATAAGGCATGACCGCTGGCAGGCTGGCACTGCCTTCATACACCGCGCGGGATTCGAACACGGCGCGGGGCTGCCCCGGCGGGCCGCTGCGGGTATCGAGCAGGCGCAGGTTGAGCTGGCTGAACTGCACGGTGTAGGGCACGACCCGGTCGCCCACATAGGTCGGACCGAAGCGGCTGGGCGCCCAGAAGCCCGGGAAATACTGGCCGGCGGCGTTTCGGCGCGGCGGGTAAAACACCAAGGGGTCTTCATACACGGGCTGCAGATAGGTTCTTTGCTGGGTCTGGCTGACCGTGCTCAGTTCGGCCAGCAGGCGCGCCTGCTCGCCCGCGGCGGCGGGCCGCAGCCCCAGTTTCTCCAGTTCCAGCTGCGCATACCGCTCATAGGTGGCCTGCTCCAGCTCCTGGGGCGCGCCCCAGCGGTTGGGTGGTGGCTTGATGAAGCTGAAGCTGCTGCCGGCAGCCTCAGTGGGCCACTGGTTGAAGCTGGTGACCTGTGTCACCAGCGGGCCCGCGCAGGCGCTCAGCAACACGGCTGACAGCAGGACGGGAAAAAGACGCGCACGCGCAAGAAGGCTGTTCATATGTAATCAGATGCTGCAACGAACAAAATGTTCCGTCCTTCAATTGCATGCTCAAGTAAAGTAGTCTGCACAGTTTGCGCCGCCTCTGCGGCGCCGACGCCAACGAAAGTCAATCATGAAATGGGAAGGCAACCGCGAATCCGACAACGTCGAAGACCGCCGCAGTGGAGGCGGCGGGGGCGGGTTGCTGGGCGGCCGCAGCATCGGCATTGGCACGATTGTGATCGCGCTGGTCGGCGGCTGGATTTTCGGCATCAACCCGCTGACCATATTGAGCCTGCTCAGCGGCGGCACGCCTACCGCGCAGGTGCAGCAGCAGGGCCCCGCCCAGCGTCCGCCAGCCGACGACCGCATGGCCAGTTTTGTGTCCACCGTGCTGGCCGACACCGAAGACGTCTGGAAAGTTGTGTTCACCCAGGGCGGCAGCACCTACCAGGAGCCGCGGCTGGTGCTGTTTCGCGGTGCCACCGCCACGGCCTGCGGCCAGGGGCAGGCGGCCATGGGGCCGTTTTATTGCCCGGCCGACCAGAAGGTCTACATCGACCTCGGGTTTTATGAAACCCTGCAGAAAAAGCTGGGCGCGCCCGGCGACTTTGCCCAGGCCTATGTGATTGCGCACGAGGTCGGCCACCATGTGCAGAACCAGCTGGGCATCACCGGCAAGATGGAGCAGATGCGCGGGCGCGTCAGCAAGACGGAATACAACGCCATGAGCGTGCGGCTCGAGTTGCAGGCCGACTGTTTTGCCGGCTTGTGGGCGCACCACGCGCAGCGCGCCCGTGCCATCCTGGAGCAGGGCGACGTCGAGGAGGCCATGAATGCCGCCGCGAAAATCGGCGACGACGCGCTGCAGAGCGGACGCGGCGGCGCCATCGTGCCCGAGAGTTTTACCCACGGCAGCAGTGCCCAGCGTGCGCGCTGGTTCAACAACGGCTTGCAGCAGGGCAATGTCAAGGCCTGCGACACCTTCTCCGCCCGGAATTTATAGAAAAAAGGCTTTCAGCCCCCGTCCTGTATGCGCAAGCAGCTATTAAATAGATAGCAGTCAGACGACGGGAGCCCGGTCATCCGCAGGCCCGACCGGGCGGCGGGCCGGCAGAAATGCCTTTGTCACCCAAAGTGCGACAATAGCAGGCTAAATGACATCATCTTTTTCGAACCTTTCGCTGGCAGAACCGCTGGCCCGCGCCGTAGCCGAAATGGGCTACGAAACCATGACCCCCATCCAGGAGCAGGCCATTCCGGTCGTTCTCCAGGGCAGGGACGTGATGGGCGCCGCCCAGACCGGCACCGGCAAAACCGCTGCTTTCGCGCTCCCGCTGCTGCAACGCATGATGAAGCACGAGAACGCCTCGACTTCGCCGGCACGCCATCCGGTGCGTGCGCTGGTGCTGCTGCCCACGCGCGAACTGGCGGTGCAGGTCGCCGAGCAGGTGAAGTTCTACGCCAAGTACACCAACCTCAACAGCGCGGTGGTGTTCGGCGGCATGGACATGAAGCCGCAAACCGCCGAGCTGAAAAAAGGCGTCGAGGTGCTGGTGGCCACACCGGGGCGCCTGCTGGACCACATCGAAGCCAAGAACACCGTGCTCAACCAGGTCGAGTACGTGGTGCTCGACGAGGCCGACCGCATGCTGGACATCGGCTTTCTGCCCGACTTGCAGCGCATCCTGAGCTATTTGCCCAAGCAGCGCATCACCCTGTTGTTTTCGGCCACCTTCTCGCCCGAGATCAAGCGTCTGGCATCCAGCTTCCTGCAGGACCCGGTGACGATCGAGGTGGCGCGTTCCAACGCCACGGCGTCCACGGTGGAGCAGCATTTCTACGCCGTCAGTGCCGACGACAAGCGCCGCGCGCTGCACCAGGTGCTCAAGACCCGCGGCATCAAGCAGGCGTTTGTGTTTGTCAACAGCAAGCTCGGTTGCGCGCGCCTGGCCCGCTCGCTGGAGCGCGAGGGCCTGAAAACCACCGCCCTGCACGGCGACAAGAGCCAGGACGAGCGGCTCAAAGCGCTGGAAGCCTTTAAAAGCGGCGAAGTCGATTTGCTGGTGTGTACCGATGTGGCCGCGCGCGGCCTGGACATCAAGGACGTGCCGGCGGTGTTCAACTTCGACGTGCCTTTCAACGCGGAAGACTATGTGCACCGCATCGGCCGCACCGGCCGTGCCGGCGCCTCCGGCCTGGCGGTGAGTTTTGCGGCTGCCAGCGACCAGCGCCTGGTCACCGATATTGAAAAACTCATCAAGACCAAGATCGAGCTCGAACCGATGGAGTTCGAGGAAGACCAGCCGCGCATCAAGGAGCAGGGCCGCATCAACGACGGCCGGCGCATGTACCGCGACAGCGGCGACCAGCCCGTGCGCGAGGAGGCCGGGGCCCAGCGCGACAGGCCGGAACGCCGGGAACGCCGCGAGGCACCACCGCAACGCCAGTCGGCCTCGCGCGACCCCTTCTTTGACAAGCCTTACGAATCCAGCCTGCCGGCCGAAGCGCAGCCGGCCTGGGAAGCGGCCGCCAAGGGCGGCGCCGCACGCGGCGTGTCGGCCAACATCAAGCCGAAGAAAAAGGTCGCTGCGCTGTTCAAGACAGGCAGCTGAGGCAGCAGGCCGCCGGCAGTCAGCCGGGGCCTACTGTTTCCCGCGCAGGCGTCCGATGGTGTTGCACCGTCGGTCGGGCTAAGCTGGAGCCATGATGCCCTCCTACGCTGGCCTGCGCCGCGCCTACCAGCGCTCTTCCTTTCCCACCCTGTTCCGCCCGGTAGGCCGCGCTGTCGACCTCTGGATGAACGCGGACGGCCTGCGCATGAGTGCTGCCATGTCCTTCTACGGCATTCTCAGCCTCGCGCCCCTGCTGGTGCTGCTGGTGGCCGTGCTGGGCTGGTGGCTGGACCGCAGCTACATCGAAAGCAGCCTGATCCGGGAGATTGGCGGCGTGATCGGCGAGCAGGGCGCGCAGATGATCAAGCAGGCGCTGGCCAGCGCGCAGGAGCCGTCGGAGGGGTTGCTGGCCTCGGGCATTGCGTTTGTGTTGCTGCTGTCGGGCGCCACCGGCGTGTTTGCCGAGCTGCAGGATGCCTTCGAGCGGCTCTGGCGCCAGGACACCGGCGTGCCGCCGCAGCAGAAGTGGTGGTACGGCGCGTCGCTGCGCGTGCGCGGCATTGCCTACATTCTGGCCTTCGGTTTTCTGTTGCTGGTGTCGCTGGTGATCTCCGCCGTGCTGAGTTTCCTGACCACCTGGGCCGGCAGCTACATGCCGCTGGAGCGCGTGGCGGTGGTGATCAACGAGCTGGTGTCCATGGCGTTTTCCGCGGGGCTGTTCGTCGCGTTGATGCGCATGAGCGCCGGGCCCAAACCTGCCATGCGTTACCTGGTGATGGGCGGCGTCGCAGGCGGCATTTTGTTTGCGCTGGGCAAGTACCTGATGGCGATTTACCTGTCGACCGCGGCCGTGGTGTCGGCCTACGGCGCGGCCGGCTCGCTGGTGGTGCTGCTGATGTGGATCTACTTCTCATCGGCCGTGCTGCTGCTTTCGGCCAGTGTGGCGCGTGCCCTGTCCGACGAGGCGGCGCTCAGGAAAGCCGGCCCGGCCCCCGCCTGAGTGCCCGGCAGGCCGCTGGTTTGCTACTTGTTTGATAGCAGATGGCGTCCGCAGTCATTGGGCTGGAGGCCTGAAATGCTTGGATTCCCTTGAATTTTCGGCAGCACTCAGCCCGGCGCCTGGACCTGCGGACACTGCACACGGATCAGCTCGAACTGACCGGGCTTGCTGCCCAGCCGCGCCGCCGTCAGGCAGCCGCCCCAGACACAGCCCGTGTCCAGCGGCAACGTGTTGGCCAGCAGGCCGGACCCGCTGGCCACGGTCTCGGCGCCCAGCGTGGACCAGTGGCCGAAGGCGACCGGCAGACCGGCGGTTTTCCGGCCCGGCACTTCAAACCACGGCAGGTAACCGCGGGGCGCCGTCTGCGTGCTGCCCGTGGTGGCAAATTCCATGGCGCCGTCGGCGGTGCAAAAACGCATCCGTGTCAGGGCATTGACAATCACGCGCAGCCGCTCGGCGCCGGCCAGCGTGTCCTGCCACCGGTCCGGTGTGTTGCCGTACATCGCTTTCAAAAAACCGGCCAGGTCGGGGCCGCGCAGTGCCTGCTCGACCTCGCCGGCCAGCGCCATGGTTTGCGCGGCGCTCCACTGCGGCAGTACGCCGGCATGCACCATGAGCCAGCCGTGTTCATGGATCGCCATGCGGCGGTGCCGCAGCCAGTCGAGCAGGGGCTCGCAGTCGGGTGCGTCCAGCACCTGCTGCACGGTGTCGCTGCGGTGCGGCTTGCGCAGCCCGTGGCGGATGCCGAGCAGGTTCAGGTCGTGGTTGCCCAGCAGGCACTGCGCCGCATCGCCCAGGGCGGACAGGCTGCGCAGCACGCCCAGCGAGTCCGGGCCGCGGTTGACCAGGTCGCCCAGCAGGTACAGCGTGTCGCGGCTGGGGGAAAAATCCACGCTGCGCAGCAGGCGCTGCAGCGGCTCGTTGCAACCCTGCAGGTCGCCAATCAAGTAAAGTGCCATGTGTTCATTCTGCCTTCGGATCCATGGATTTCATCCTCATCGCCTTTTTGACCCTGCTCAACGGCGTTTTTGCCATGTCCGAGCTGGCGCTCGCTTCCAGCCGCAAGGCCAGGCTCAACGCCATGGCGGAGTCGGGCGACAAGGGTGCGGGGGCGGCGCTGACACTGCTGGAGAACCCGACGCAGTTTCTCTCGTCGGTGCAGGTCGGCATCACCTCCATTGGCATGCTCAACGGCATCATCGGCGAGGCGGCCTTCAGCGGCAGCCTGTCAAGCTGGATCCAGACTTTCGGCGCGTCCACCCGCGCGGCCGACATCACGGCCACCGCGCTGGTGGTCACCGTCATCACCTTCATCACCATTGTGTTTGGTGAACTGGTGCCCAAACGCATCGGCCAGCTTTACCCCGAAACCGTGGCGCGGCTGGTCTCGCGCCCCATGATGTGGGTGGCCACCGGCGCCAAGCCTTTTGTGCGGCTGCTGTCCTTCAGCACCCACACCGTGCTCAAGCTGCTGCGGGTGGACAACGCCGGCGAGCGCACCGTGACCGACGAGGAAATTGCCGCCAGCCTGGAAGAGGGCGTGGACGCCGGGCTGATCGAGGAGCACGAGCACCAGATGGTGCAGAACGTTTTTCTGCTCGATGACCGGCTGCTCACCTCGCTGATGCGGCCGCGTTCGGACATCGAGTGGCTGGACGCCAGCGACACCGTGGCGCAGGCGATTGTCAAGGCCGGCGCCACCGGCCACTCGTGGTACCCGGTGTGCCGCGGCAGCCTCGACGACGTGGTGGGTGTGGTGAACATTGCCAAGCTGTTGGCCCTGCGCGGCCAGATCCAGCCGGTCGGCGAGGAGACCGGCACCGGCACCACACCAACGCTGGCCGACCGCATTGATACCTACGCGATTCCGGCCATGTTTGTGCCGGAAACGCTGACCGGCATGGAGCTGCTGGAGCAGTTTCGCACCCAGTCCACCCGCATGGTGTTTGTGGTCGACGAATATGGCGTGGTGCAGGGCCTGATGACCCCGATCGACATGCTCGAAGCCATCACCGGCGAGCTGCAGCCCGGCGCGCAGGTGGATGCCTGGGCCACACGCCGCGCTGACGGCAGCTGGCTGATCGACGGCGTGATGCCGGTGTCCGAGCTCAAGGCCAGGCTCGACATCCGGGAGCTGCCCGACGAGGACAGGGGCCGCTACAACACCGTGGCCGGCCTGCTGCAAAGCGTGTCAGGCCGCCTGCTGGGCACGGGTGATCTGGTGGATGCAGCGGGATGGCGTTTTGAAGTGCTGGACCTGGACGGCAAACGCATCGACAAGGTGCTGGTCAGCCAGATTGCCGTCCAGCCGGACGTATCAATCTAGAACAGCCGGCCTGGAAGAACCATCGGGCAACCGGAATTTTTACAGCGTTTTCGGCCTTCAGCCCAGGCAACACGGGCGCAGACAGCTACTGATTCAATAGCAATCTGGTTTGCGGCGACTTAGGGCCGACTGGCCGGCCGCACCGCTGGCGCCACCGTGATCAGCACCTCGTTGCCGCCAAAGTTGCTGCCTTGCATCTGCACCGTGGCCACACGTTCTGCCTTGGTGAAGGTCAGCAGGCTGAGTTTGGAAAACGAACTCGAGGTCAGCGTCCAGCCGGCGGCGGGCAGGTTGTCGCGGAACCAGGCAAACGCCGGTTGCGCCTCGCCCGGCACCGTCAGGCTCAGCCGCCCCATCCAGGTGTTGCCCGAGCCCATGACCAGGCTGTCCTGCTGCTTGATGACCGCGCCCTGCGGCAGCGGCACGTCCCCCGCCAGCTGTTTGGCGGTGGCCTCGGTCACCGTGCTGTCGCTGCCCACGGGCGTGCTGCCCATGGAACTGCAGGCCAGCAGCGCGAAGGTGGAGGAAAGCACGAGCAGGGTCTTGAGGGACGTCATGGTTTGGAACCCGGTAGGCGGTGACACATATTCCTGGCCGCATCGCGATGCCGCACCAGAGGCCGCCGGTGGTCACATGCCGGCGGGCAGGCAGCGAGATTGTAACGGCGCGTACAGGCACGAGGCAGGCGCCCGCTGCGCGCCCAACGTCCCGGCCCGGCCAGGGGGCAAGGGCCGCACGCCGGGCCTGCCAGCGGGCCGCTGCGTTAAGCTGCGCGCCATGGATTCACTGACCCAGATCGCCCTTGGTTCGGCCGTGAGCGTGGCCGTCATGGGCCGGCGCACCGCCGTGTGGAAGGCCGCGCTGTGGGGCGCGGTGGCCGGCACCCTGCCGGACCTGGACGCCTTCATCGACCACGGCAACGCCATCCTCAACATGACGCTGCACCGCGCCGAAAGCCATGCGCTGTTCTACCTCACGCTGGCCGCGCCGCCGCTGGCCTGGCTGGTCTCGCGCCTGCACGGCGAGGGCGCGCTGTTCAAACGCTGGTGGCTGGCGCTCTGGCTGGTGCTCATCACCCACCCCCTGCTCGACGCCATGACGGTGTACGGCACCCAGCTGCTGTTGCCGTTCACCAACTACCCGTTCGGCGTGGGCAGCGTGTTCATCATCGACCCGCTCTACACCGTGCCGCTGATCGTCGGCGTGGTGGCCGCGCTGCGCCTTAAAAGCAGTCGCGGGCTGCGCTGGAACGCGGCGGCGCTGGTGCTGAGCACGCTCTACCTGGGCTGGAGCGTGCTGGCGCAGCAACAGGCCACCGCGGTGGCGCGCAGCTCGCTGCAGGCCGAGGGCATCACCGCCAGTGCGCTGCTGGTGACCCCCGCCCCTTTCAACACGCTGCTGTGGCGCCTGGTGGCCACCACGCCCACGCAGTATTTTGAAGGCCACTACTCGCTGCTCGACGTATCACCGCGCATCACCTGGACGGCGCATGACCGCGGCGCCGACCTGATCACCCTGCACGGCCAGGACCCGCCGGTGGCGCGCATCGCGGCCTTCAGCCACGGCTTTTTCCGCCTGTCGGAAGCGGGCGGGCGCCTCTTCGTCACCGACCTGCGCATGGGCCAGGAACCGGCCTACACCTTCCACTTCGACCTCGGCACCGCCGCAGCCCGCGCCGCGCAAAGCCACGTGCCGACGCTGAACAGCGCACGGCCCGATGTGGCGACGGCCTTGCCCTGGCTATGGCGGCGCATGTGGGGTGAGCCGCTGCCGCCACCGCGGTGAGTGGCCGCCTCTTGCTATTGTTCTTATAGCTGGTTGCGCAGGAACTGATTGGGCTGACGGTCGATTTGGCTTGATAAATCAGGCGAAGCCCGTCCGACGGCGCCTTCACAGTCGTGGACAGGCGCAAGCCATCGTCGAGAATATCCCTGAAGCGAAAACCATCCATGAGCTTGCCACCCTTGCCCCTGCCGTTACCCATTGCCCAGTTTTCTGCAGCCTGTGCGGCCTTGCCGCTGGTGTCCATCGACCTGGTGTTGACCAACACCGACGGCCAACTGCTGCTGGGCCTGCGCAACAATGCGCCGGCCCGCGGCTGGTGGTTCACACCGGGAGGCCGGATACGGAAAAACGAACCCATGGCTCATGCCAAATTGCGCATTGCGCAGGAGGAACTGGGCTTGCCCGCATCTGCGCTCGAACGCGCAACGCTGATGGGAACCTGGGACCACTTCTACCCGGACAGTGCCTTTGACCCCGAAGTGTCCACCCATTACGTGAACCTGCCGCTGTGGCTGCAACTGACGCAGGGCGAGGAAAAACATCTCCAGTTGCCGCAAGGCCCCGGCGAACAACACGCCAGGTGGCAATGGTTTCCCCTGGCCCAGGCTGAAACCGACAGGGCGGTGCATGACCATGTTCGTGTCTATGCGGCGTGGGTTACGCAGCACCTGCTTTGACGCTGCGCTTTTGTGGATGTCGGGGTGTCAGCTCCGGTCCGCGAACCGGTGAGCGGGAATCGACCTGGCAACACGGGAGTGTTTAGCTGTGCCCTGCCGGTCAGCCGCTGCCCCTGGATTCCGGCAACCTGCCCTTGACCGTTTGTGGACTCTTCCTCCCGAATGACTGCACCGCATCCCGTGCCTCTTCAGCAAGGTCATGGCAATGCCGAATCAACTGTCGCGCCACTATCCCAACAGAGCTTTGACCAATCTTTTCCTGATGCAATCTTGTCCCTCGACAAGGACTTGATCATTCCCGACTCATTGACGCAATAGCCTGTGTTCCCACAAGTTGGCACGCAGGTCGGGAAGGCTTCAAGGTTGTATTTCACACGCGGAGCATCCTGAGAACACCAAAGCCGGTAGGTGTACCCGTCCTTGACTGCATATTCATAATTCTTGTTCCTTTCGGAGGATGGCCATGTTGTTGAAAATGCGCTGGAGAGTTCCGATAGTTCGCATGAAAACCCGGTCTGGGGATGGCTGGCCCGGAAGGCATGCTGACCTTGCACAAGCCTCTTGACGCTCTCCAGCGCGTTTTTCTCTTTGGTACGCAACTCCAGTGGCAGGAGCGTGAATGACAGCGACGCCATGACACCACCCAGACAAATCAAGCCGTAGGCCAACGTGCGCCAGTTGCCGGGGCGCAAGCTGGTATCCAGAAAACGTGCAAGTAACTTGCCGACAAAAAATCCCAGCCATGAGAGACCGAACGTCATGGCATAAACCATGATCCCCTCGAAAGGCAGCAATTGATGCGAACAATGAAAGATTGCCGGCAAACTCAAGGAAAGGGCTACATCGATGCCCCATGCGCCCATAAAACCCATCACGCCATAGGAAGAAACCTTTTTCCATAGCAACACACCGCCAGCCATGCCCAGGAGAAACATGATCAGGTACCGCGCGACATTGGCATACTGGCCAACACCACATGATCCAACAATGTGAATAAAGGGAAACCAATACGCCGCAAGCCCGACCAGGCAGGCCGCCCTGGGAATCCAGGGGCTTCGCGTTAAAGGCGATTCTTGTGAAGACGGCAAAGCAGACATGTGCTTACATTCTGTGCCGCTCATTCAAGCGCTGCCAGCCAAGTCTTGAGCAACATTGAGAAAAAACAAACGCTGAACAAATACTGCGCTCAGACCTGCCAGCTACTTCCAATAGCGGGCAAGCGTGGCCGATGGCCGCTCTGAAGCGCACTGGTAGGGATGTTCGGTGGCGCAAGCCGACCATTGCCGACAAGGCGGAAACATGCTCACCGCCAAAACATCGGCTGGAACGCGTGGGTCAAGCGGTATGAGGCGGACTACGTCGTTTACGACAATGCGGCGATTCATCGGGCGCGGTGAAGCCGAGGCGTCTCATCTGTTTGGAGGAGAGACAAGCAACGGATTCTTGATAAAGTGGTGCGGCAAATAGATTTCGCAGTGCTATCCAGAATATTAAAGCGGAGGGAAGAAATGTTTGCAAAGTTCAAGTTGACCGGTGCCTTGACGTGCCTGCTGCTCGCAGGATGCGCCAGTAACATCGCACGACAAACTCCCGACGTGCAGACCAGGCGGGTGAGCAGTGCCGAAGTTGTTTGGGTGGACGCCGGCGTTGTGCCAATGCATGTTTCGAGGTCTTCTTACGGCACCTACACCGCCCCTGCCCCGGTCATAGGAAGCGCTGATGTTCAACACTCCAGGCAGGAGGTCAATGCCCTTTTGACAGAGATCCGCCGGCAGATGATTGATCAAGTCGAGACGGCCCTGATTAGCAGTGGAGCGACCCGGGGCAATGACGCGCAGATTCGCATCCGGGTCACCGCAACTCACCACACCATCACCGGCCCTGGCGCCGTCCTGGTGGTTTCGGTTCACTTCCAGGAGTCACCACCGGGTGCGAAGCCGTGGTCTGTCGAGATCAAGGGCGGCACGCCGATAGGCAGCGACAACAAAAGCGTTGCAGGCAAGTTTGCAAGAACGGCTGTCGAGGAGTTGGCTGCGGCGGGGATTGTTACAGCGATGCCGTGATGCCGAGCACTTGAATCCTCCCGACCGCTGTTCGCGGATTTGGTCAGGATAGTGAACCGCTAGTCTATTTGGCATGTTCCGGGATGCGGAGGGCCGGATTCGGTCACTGTCGCGCGAAGAGTTCACCCGCTTGCTCGCCGAATTGCCGCCACACCTCGCGGATATGGTGCTATTTTCGGTGGCTACTGGCCTCAGGCAGGCCAACGTGAGGCGCTTGCACTGGAAGCAGATCAGCCTTGAGCGCCGCCATTTATAGGTAGCGGGCAACGGCCACAAGAACGGTCGGCCGCATTCCGTGCCGTTGAATGAGGCAGCGTTAGATGTGCTGCAACGGAGGCGGGGCGACCACCCAAGCCATGTGTTTACGTATGAGGGAAGTCCCATCGTCCAGGTCAACACTAAAGCTTGGCGCAATGCGCTGCTGCGGGCTGAAATTCACGATTTTCGATGGCATGACCTGCGGCATACCTTCGCGACCTGGCACAGGGAAGCTGGAACTCCTACCCACGAATTGCAACGCCTTGGCGGCTGGAAAACCCAGTCCATGGTGGAGAGGTATGCTCACGTGGCGCCAGAAGGGTTGGCGACTGCTGCTAGTCGCCTAGACTCCATTTTTCGCGCACAACTTTAAAGCACGTTAAGGGAGCTTGTATGTTGAGATCATTTAATGCGTTAGCAAAGGATGGCGATTCTGTTCGCATGATCTTCGAACACTTTCGAAATCTAGGGATTGCTGCGGTCATTCTCGGTGCATCGAAAGTGACCGGCGCTGCCATATGGGCCAAAGACGGATCAGGAATTTCCATCTCCGCCGCTATCAGTACTTCTTTGATTGTTGTTCTGGGAGTGACGCTTTTTCTTTTGAATTTTCGTCACGGCTCGTTGCTGCTTGAAGCGCGAGTATCTTCCGTATGGAAATTGCTCGCTATCAAGCTTGTCTATGCATGGTTTATTTACGCGTTGTGGCTCGCGCTAGCCGGGTTTGACATGACGCTTTCGCTAAATGATTTGATCGGAAGAAAATCATAAGCAAGTAAATACGAGCATAATTATTGCGGGTTACGCGTTAGTTACATGAAAAAGCCCCTAACCATGACAGCTAGGGGCGTTTCATTTGGTGCCGGAGAGATGAATCGAACACCCGACCTTCTCATTACGAATGAGCTGCTCTACCGACTGAGCTACACCGGCGAATCCTGAAATACAGCCTTCGATTATAGCCGGGCAGAATTCACTGGGCGGAGCGCTGGTGAGTCGTCCCGCTAACTGGCGCCGAAAATCCGGGCCGCCAGTCAGCAATCGCAAAACAGAACGTGCGCTGCGCAGGCTGCCGTGGTGTGCCTGCACCGGACTTCGGTCTTCCCGCACGGAGTCTTTTGTGCCCGGAATCCAGAAGATCATGCATGCCGTCACCTGGCCGGCCTCATGAACCGCAGTGACATCCCCAAGCCCGCGGTTACGTCTGGTCGCATCAGCGGGTTATTCCCGGTATCACTCCGCGCGCTGCTGGTTATGCTGTTACATCAATGAGGTGAGGCGGGCTTGTTTCTTGCTAACAGGGTTCACGAAGCCAATCTTTCCTTAATTCCCTTCAGCAATCCTTCAGGAGAATTCCAGATGCCCGTCAACTCCGCTGTCCGACCGAGCCTGCGTCGCGGGGTGATGACCGCCGCAATGGCCGCCATCACCGTATTGTCGAGCGGAGCTTATGCCCGCGACCTGGTTGTGGCGCTCAAGACCGAGCCGACCTCCATGGACCCGCAGTACCACGCCCTCACGCCCAACATCCAGCTGTCGCAAACGCTGTTCGACGGCCTGGTGTGTGCCGATGCTGACCTGGCCATCAAGCCCTGCCTGGCAGAGTCGTGGACGGCCAGTGGCAAGAGCTGGACTTTCAAGTTGCGGCCCAATCTGAAATTCTCGGATGGTTCGCCGCTCACCGCTGCAGACGTGGTCTTCACGCTGGACCGTGTGGCCAAGGTGCCCAACAGCCCTTCGTCATTCAAGGTGTACCTGCAAAAGGTGGAGAAGGTGGAGGCGGTCGATCCGCTCACGGTGCGCATCACCACGTCCGAGCCTTACCCGTTGCTGGCGATCAACATGGTGGGTCTGCCCATCATGTCGGCCAAGGCGGCGGCCGGCCCGGCGGCTGAAGGCAAGACCACCACCGAGCTGAATTCCGGCAGCGGTCTGGTGGGCGCAGGCCCCTACCGTTTTGTCTCCTGGAAGCGAGGCAGCGAAATCATCTTCGAACGCAACCCGCATTACTGGGGCCCGGCCCCCGCCTGGGACAAGGTGATTTACCGACCCATCAGCAATCCCGCCGCGCGCGTGGCGGCCTTGCTGGCCGGCGACGTGGACCTGGTCGAAGACCCGCCCACCGACGACCTTGAGCGCCTGCAAAAGGACCCCAAACTGACGGTGGAAACCAAGGCGTCCAACCGTGTGATCTACGTGGCGCTCGACCAGAACGGCGACAAGACGCCGGGTATCGAAGGCACCAACGGCAAGAATCCGCTGCTCGACAAGCGCGTGCGCGAAGCCTTGTCGCTGGCCATTGACCGGCAGGCCCTGGTGGCCCGCATCATGGGTGGTGTGGGCACGCCGGCCGCCCAGCTTCTGCCTTACCCGATGTTTGGCGCCAGCAAGAACCTGGTGACGCCGGCCAAGGTCAACACCGACAAGGCCAAGGCCCTGCTGAAGGACGCAGGCTACCCCAATGGCTTCACCATGGTGCTGGGCTCGCCGAACGGCCGCTACATCAACGACAGCAAGGTTGCGCAGACGCTGGCCTCCATGTGGACGCGCGTGGGTGTCAAGACCACCATCGATTCCAACGCACCGGCCGTGTTCTTCAAGAACCGCGATGCCTATGCCTACAGCGCCTACATGGCAGGCTGGGGCACGTCCACGGGTGAAATGTCCAACACGCTCAACTCCCTGCTGGTCACCCCCAACAAGGAAAAAGGGCAGGGCACCACCAACCGCAGCCGCTACTCCAACCCTGAAATGGACAAGCTGGTCGCCGAGTCGGCCAACCAGATGGACGATGCCCAGCGCGCCGCCACCCTGGCCAAGGCCAGTGAGGTCGCCATGGCCGACTTCGCCATGCTGCCCATTCACTTCGAGCATTCAGTGTGGGCCATGAAGAAAGGCATCAGTTTCAAGGGCCGTGCTGACCAGCAGACCATGGTGCAGTACGCCACCGTCGTCAAGTAAGCCCCGGCTACCCCGCAACCCGCAAGCCCGCCGCCCCGATGGCGGGCCATTCAATCCATGCTTGCTTTCATCATTCGCCGCCTGCTTCAGGCCCTGCTGGTCATGGCCGTGATGTCGGGCCTGGTTTTCGTCGGCCTTTATGTCGTGGGCGACCCGGTCTCCATGATGGCCAGCCCCGAAGCGACGGAACTGGAGCGCGATGCCATCCGGGCCAACTTCGGCCTCGACAAACCCTTGCTGGAGCAATATGCCATCTTCATGTCGCACGCCGTGCGGTTTGACTTTGGCAAGAGCTTCCTCACTGGGCAGTCGGCCATGGGCCTCATTCTGGAGCGCATGCCGGCCACACTGGAGCTGGCGGTGGTGGCGATGCTGCTCGCTGGCCTGGTGGGTGTGCCCCTGGGCATCTGGGCCGGCTTGCGGCCTGACGCACTGAGCACGCGGGGCATCATGACCGGCTCGGTGCTGGGTTTTTCGCTGCCCAACTTCTGGGTGGGACTGATGCTGATCATGGTGTTTGCCGTGTACCTGGGCTGGGTGCCGGCCAGCGGCCGCGGCAAGACGGTCATGCTGGGCCCGCTCGACCTCAGTGTGCTGACGCTCGATGGCTGGAGTCGCCTCATCCTGCCGGCCTGCACCATCGCCATGGCCAAGGCGGCGCTGATCATCCGCGTCACCCGGGCCGCCACGCGCGAGGCACTGCCCATGGACTACATCAAGTTTGCCCGTGCCAAGGGCCTGAGCTGGAGCCGCATCCTGCGCGTGCACCTGCTCAAGAACATCATGATCCCCATCGTCACGGTGTTCGGGCTGGAGTTTGGCCAGGTGGTGGCGTTTGCGGTGGTGACTGAAACCATTTTTGCCTGGCCGGGCATGGGCAAGCTGCTGCTGGATTCCATCATCACGCTGGACCGGCCGGTGGTGGTGGCCTACCTGATCCTTATCGTCTTCTTCCTGGTCATGCTGAACCTGGTGACCGACATCCTTTATTCGGTGCTCGACCCGCGCGTGCGCCTGCAGGCAGCCAAGGCATGACTACCCTGACGCCCCCCACCGTGGTGATTGACCCCACGCCCCTACCACCCCCTGAAACGCCGTGGCAGCGCCTGCGCCGCGAGTTTTTTGCCAACAAGCTCGCTGTGGCCGGCCTGGCTCTCCTGCTGCTTGCCGTTGGGGTGGCCGTGTTCGCCCCGTGGATATCGCCGCAGAACCCGTACGACATCGGCAAGCTCGATATTTTTGATTCCAAGCTGCCACCGGGCAGCAAGGACGCCGCCGGCACCATGACCTACTGGCTGGGCACCGACAGCCAGGCGCGCGATCTGCTCTCGGCCATTTTCTACGGCCTGCGCACCAGCCTGATGGTGGGCGGCATCTCGGTGGCTGCGGCGCTGGTGATTGGCAGCATCGTGGGGCTGGCGGCTGCCTACTTTGGCGGCTGGGTGGATGCGCTGCTGATGCGCATCGTCGACATCCAGCTTTCTTTCCCCTCCATCCTGGTGGCGCTGATTCTGCTGGCCATCCTGGGCAAAGGGGTGGACAAGGTCATCCTCGCGCTGGTCATTGTGCAATGGGCCTACTTTGCACGCGCCGCACGTGGTGCGGCGCTGGTGGAGCGCGCCAAGGAGTATGTGGAGGCCGCGCAATGCATGGCGCTGGGTTCTCCGCGCATCCTGCTGCGCCACATGCTGCCCAACTGCCTGCCGCCGCTGATCGTGATCGCCACCATCGATCTGGCCCACGCCATTGCGCTGGAATCCACGCTGTCGTTTCTGGGCGTGGGCGTGCCGGTGACCGAGCCTTCGCTGGGGATGCTGATTGCCAACGGTTTCGAGTTCATGCTCAGCGGCCACTACTGGATTTCGTTCTTCCCGGGCATAGCACTGGCCCTGGCCATCGTCGGCATCAACCTGGTGGGCGACCATCTTCGCGACATCCTCAACCCGCATAACGCACATTGAGCGCGCAGCCAATCATGGACGATTCACACAGCACACCGGTCTTGCAGATCAGTGGCCTGCAAACCCATTTTTTCACGCATGGCGGCGTGGTCAAGGCCGTGGACGGGGTTGATCTGCAGGTCAACGCCGGCGAAATTCTCGGGTTGGTCGGCGAGTCCGGCTCAGGCAAGAGCATTACCGGTTTTTCAATCATTGGCCTGATTGACCCGCCGGGCCGCATCGCGGGCGGGCACATCCGCTACCTGGGTGAAGAGCTGGTGGGGGCCTCCGAAAAACGCCTGCAGCAGTTGCGCGGCAAGGAGATCGCCATGATCTTCCAGGACCCGATGATGACGCTTAACCCGGTGTTGCGGGTGGACACGCAGATGGTCGAGGCCATTCACGCGCATGAGAAAGTCAGTCCGGCCGCCGCGCGCGCGCGCGCTCAGGATGCGCTGGCGATGGTGGGCATCCCGTCGCCCGCCGAACGCCTGTTGTCCTACCCGCACCAGTTGTCGGGCGGCATGCGCCAGCGTGTGGCCATTGCGATTGCGCTGTTGAACCAGCCCAAGCTCATCATTGCCGACGAGCCCACCACCGCGCTCGACGTCACCATTCAGGCGCAGATCCTGTATGAGGTGCAAAAGCTCTGCCGCGAAACCGGCACGGCCATGATCTGGATCACCCACGATCTGGCGGTGGTGTCCGGCCTGGCGGACCGCATCGCCGTCATGTACGCGGGCCGGATTGTGGAGAGCGGCGCCACGGCAGACGTGGTGCACCGTCCCGCGCATCCCTACACGCAGGGGCTGATCAACTCCATTCCCACGCGCGCCACGCACGGCAGCCTGCTGCGGCAGATTCCGGGCATGACGCCGTCGCTGCTGCAACTGCCGCAAGGCTGCGCCTTCAGGCCGCGTTGCGGCTACGCCACCGACCAGTGCCTGACCGTGCCGCAGCCCACAGAGGCCGCGCATCACAAGACCGTCCGCTGCTGGCACGCGCTTGCCTGAATGGCCTGAACGTCACCTGAATGACCCGTATGGACGCCTCCTTGACCCCCACCCCCCCAGCCGGCACGCCGCTGCTGCAACTGCGCGGTATCAGCAAACGTTTTGTCCAGCCCGTTGATCTGGCGGGCAAGATCGCCAACCTGCTGGGCGCCCACAATGCCCCCGCTGTGGTGCAGGCCGTGTCGGAGGTGGACCTGGACATCCATGCCGGCGAAGTGATTGGTGTGGTGGGCGAGTCGGGCTGCGGCAAGTCCACGCTGGGCCGCGTCGTTGCAGGCATCAACCCGCCTTCGGCCGGCGAGGTCAGCTACCAGGGCAGGACGCTTGCCGACATGACCGCCGCCGAGCGCCGCGCCTATGGCCTGGGCGTGCAGATGATTTTCCAGAATCCCATGGCTTCGCTCAATCCGCGCATGCGTGTACTCGACATCATTGGCGAGGCGCCTGTGGTGCACGGCCTGGTGCCCGCGTCCGGCATGGCCGACTATGTGGCCGGCCTGATGCGGCAGGTGGGGCTGGACCCCGACTACGGCCAGCGCTACCCCCACCAGTTCTCGGGCGGCCAGCGCCAGCGCATCGGCATTGCGCGCGCGCTGGCGCTCAAGCCGCAGCTCATCGTGTGCGACGAAGCCGTGGCTGCGCTGGACGTTTCCATCCAGGCGCAGGTGCTCAATCTGTTTCTGGAGTTGCGCCGCAGTTTTGAGCTGACCTATCTGTTCATCAGTCACAACCTGGGTGTGGTGGGCCATGTGTCGGACCGCGTGGTCATCATGTACCTCGGCCGCGTGGTCGAGATCGCGCCCACCGAGGTGATCTTCAGCCGCCCCAACCACCCTTATACGCAAGCCCTGCTGTCGGAGCTGCCTACGCTGGACACCCAGCGGCGCGACTACCAGCCCATCAAGGGCGAGCTGCCTTCACCATTGCGGCCGCCCACGGGCTGCGCTTTTCACCCGCGCTGTCCGCACGCCATGCCGCGCTGCCAGATCGAACTGCCCCCGCTGCGCACTCTGGCCACCGGCCACCTCAGCGCCTGCCATCTCAACGACGCGGCGCCTGCCGTGCCCAGCCTGACCTCATGACCCATCCTGTTCTGCCCAGCGTCCCCACCCCGTTTGAGCCCTACACCCTGCGCCTGCCCGAAGCCGGCGTCGTGCCGCTGATCTGCGATTCACCGCACAGCGGCACGCTGTACCCCGACGACTTCGGTTACGCCTTGCCGTTTGAAATCCTGCGCAAGGGTGAAGACACCGACGTGCATGTGTTGTGGGAGGCGCTGCCGTCGGTTGGCGCCACGCTGCTGGCTGCCAGTTTTCCGCGCGCCTACGTGGACCCCAACCGTGACGTCGAAGACCTGGACGCTACCCTGCTCGACGCGCCCTGGCCCACCCCCCTGGCCCCCAGCGAAAAAACCCGCCTGGGCATTGGCCTGATCTGGCGCGACGCGAGCAAGGGCGGGCAAGACCCCATCTACGCGCGCAAGCTCAGCGTCGCCGAGGTGCAAAACCGCATCAGCCGCTACCACCGGCCCTACCACGCAGCCATGCAGGCGCAGATTGAAGCGGCCTATGCGCGCTTTGGCGCTGTCTGGCACCTCAACCTGCATTCGATGCCTGCCAACTCGTACGAGAGCCTGCAAATCCAGAGCGACCACCCGCTGGCCGACGTGGTGCTGGGCGACCGTGACGGCACCACCGCCGCCCCCGAATTCACCGCCATGGTGGCCAGCGCATTCCGCCAGCGCGGTTTCAGCGTCGCCATCAACGACCCGTTCAAGGGCGTGGCCCTGATCGCGCGGCTGGGCCGTCCGTCCGAGCGTCGCCACAGCCTGCAGGTCGAACTGCACCGCGGCCTCTACATGGACGAAAAGACCCGAGCCCGCAGCGTGGACTTTGTCACCCTGCAGAGCGCACTGGCGGACATTTCTGCTGAAATTGCCGCTTACGTCCAAGCCCAGATCCCTTCCTGACCAGAGAACCCCGCCATGAGCCTGATCGCCGAAATCGAAGCCACCCACGACGAATTCACCGCGTTGCGCCGCGACATCCACGCGCACCCCGAGCTGGCCTTCCAGGAAAACCGCACGTCCGACGTCGTGGCTGAGCGACTCGCGTCCTGGGGCATCGAGGTGCATCGCGGGCTGGGCCAGACCGGCGTGGTGGGGGTGCTGAAAGGCTCCCAAACCAAAGCCGGCAGCAAGCCGCGATCCATTGGCCTGCGCGCCGACATGGACGCGCTGCCCATGCCCGAGCACAACCGTTTTGCCCATGCTTCCAAAAACCCCGGCCGCATGCACGGCTGCGGTCACGACGGCCACACCGCCATGCTGCTGGGCGCCGCCAAGTACCTGGCCGCGCACCGCGACTTTGACGGCATCGTCAACTTCATCTTTCAGCCGGCAGAGGAGGGTGGCAATGCCGGCGCCAAGGCCATGATGGCCGACGGCCTGTTTGACAAGTTCCCCTGCGACGAGATTTACGGCATCCACAACATGCCGGGCTTTGACGTCGGCCACTTCGGTTTCCGCAAGGGCCCGACCATGGCGTCGAGCAACCGCTTTGACATTTTTGTGCGCGGCACCGGCGGCCACGCTGCGCAGCCGCACAAGTCGGTGGACACCATCGTCATCGCGGCTGAAATGGTGGGCGTGCTGCAGACGCTCATCTCTCGCCACAAGAACCCGATTGACATTGCGGTGCTCAGCATCACGCAGATTCACGCGGGCGATGCGTACAACGTGCTGCCCGGCGAGACCGTGATACGCGGCACCGTGCGCACCTTCAGCACCCAGGTGCTGGACGAGATCGAGTCCAACATGCGCCGTGTGGCCGAGATGCTGCCCCAGGTGCACGGCGGCAGCGGCGAGCTCAAGTTCCACCGCGCTTACCCGCCGCTCGTCAACTGGGACGAGCAGACCGACTTTGCCATGAAGGTGGCGCAAGACGCGTTTGGCGCTGACCATGTTGACGGCCACACGCCCCAGCACGGCGGCGCCGAGGACTTCTCTTTCTATCTGGAGAAAGTGCCGGGTTGCTACCTGTTTCTGGGCAATGGCGAAGGCGCGCACCGCGACGAAAAGTACGTCGGCATGGGCCCCTGCGAGCTGCACAACCCCAACTATGACTTCAACGACGCGTTGCTGCCGATCGGGTCGAGTTATTGGGTGAAGCTTGCGAGCGCGTTTTTTGCGCGATAGGGCTAGCCTTCGTCGGGGCCGGCTAGACACAACGGCACGACGATAGGCTGGCAGCTAGTAGGCTGAATCAGTGAAAACGTTGGCAAGCGGCTGCCCAGCGGTGTGCCAGGCAAGGCGCAAAGCACAGGCGGGCCCGCAGGCCCGGCGCGCATTTGCAACGCCGCATGGCGCGGCGAGGGGCGGTCGAGTGACAGTGAATTTCATTGATTCAGCCTACTAGGGTTTGCCCAGCTTCTCGCCATGGTAGTTGGTGACGCGCTCGACTTCGTTCTTCGAGCCCAGGATCACACTCACGCGTTCGTGCAGCTTGCCGGGCTGGATGTCCAGGATGCGCTGGTGGCCGTTGGTGGCGGCGCCGCCGGCCTGCTCGATCAGCCAGCTCATGGGGTTGGCCTCGTACATCAGGCGCAGCTTGCCGGCCTTCTCAGGCTCGCGTTTGTCCCAGGGGTACATGAAGATGCCGCCGCGGCACAAAATGCGGTGCACGTCGGCCACCATGGCGGCGACCCAGCGCATGTTGAAGTCCTTTCCGCGCGGGCCGTCCTTGCCGGCCAGCAGTTCGTCCACATAGCGTTTGACGGGCTCGTCCCAGTGCCGCATGTTGCTCATGTTGATGGCGAACTCTTTCGTGTCTTCGGGGATCTGCACGTTCTCCTCGATCAGCACGAACGAGCCCTGTTCGCGGTCCAGCGTGAACATGGCCACGCCGTCGCCCACCGTCAGCACCAGCGTGGTCTGCGGGCCGTAGATGCAGTAACCCGCGGCCACCTGCTTGTTGCCGGCCTGCAGGAAGTCGCCTTCGTCCACACCGCGGTCGTCTTCGGGCATTTTCAGCACGCTGAAGATGGTGCCAATGCTGACGTTGATGTCGATGTTGCTGGAGCCGTCGAGCGGGTCGAACAGCAGCAGGTATTCGCCTTTGGGGTAGCGGTTGGGCACCACGTAGATGGTGTCCATTTCCTCGGACGCCATGCCGGCCAGGTGGCCGCCCCATTCGTTGGCCTCGATCAGCACCTCGTTGGCGATGATGTCGAGTTTTTTCTGCACCTCACCCTGCACGTTTTCGCTTTCGGCACTGCCCAGCGCGCTGCCCAGCGCGCCTTTGTTGACGGCCTGGCTGATGCTTTTGCAGGCGCGGGCCACCACTTCGAGCAACAGGCGTAGCTGCGAGGGAATGTGGCCGTCGATGCGCTGCTGCTCGATCAGGTAACGCGTCAGTGAAACTTTGGAACTCATGAGGACTCCAGTCGTCGGAATTAAAAGGTCAGGTCAGCCCACAAGGGGGCTATATCAGCAAGGGCCGCGTAGTACGCGAAGTGACAAGCGTGGGGGCCATTCAATCTGCCAGGGCCCGCGTGACGACCTCGTGTGTGTCCTTGCTCAGGTCGGTGCGGGCGGCGACGCGGGCAATGGCTTCGCGTGCCGCGCTGCGGTAGGGCTCGGCCAGCTTGCTCCAGCGGTCCAGCGCGCGTGCCAGGCGTGCCGCCACCTGCGGGTTGATCACGTCGAGCTCGATCACGCGTTCGCTCCAGAACACGTAGCCCGCCGCATCGGTGCGGTGGAACGCGGCCGGGTTGCCCTGGCAGTAGGTGCTGACGACGCTGCGCGCGCGGTTCGGGTTGCGCAGGCTGAAGTCGGCATGTTTCATGAGCTGTTTCACGGCCGGCAGGATGTTGCCGCCGCGGTCCGGCGCGCTGGTCTGCAGGCTGAACCATTTGTCGATGACCAGCGCCTCGTCCTTGAACATGGCATGGAAGCGCTGCAGCGCCTCGGCGGCCAGCGGGTGGCCGCTGGACACCAGGGCGGCCAGCGCGTTGAAGCGGTCGGTCATGTTGCCGGCGTCCTTGAAACGCTGGTAGGTCTTGCCGGGCCAGACGGCATCGCCGCTGGCGACGGCAGCCAGGCACAGCTGCGTCAGCGCCATGCCGGCCAGGGCGCGGCGGCCCGAGGACAGCGGGTCGGGCGTGTAGGCGCCGGTGTCGTGGTTGGCCTCGTACGCGGCTTCCCAGTCAGCCTGCAGCGCCGTGGCCAGCTGCAGGCGCATGGCTTCGCGCACCGCATGGATGCGCTGCGGGTCCACCACGTCGAGCTGCTCGGCCATGTAGGTTTCCGACGGCAGGGTCAGCACCAGGTCCTTGAAGGCGGCGTCCAGCCCCGGGTCGCGCAGCACGCTGCGCATGGCGCCGATATAGGCATCATTCAGGGGCTCAGCGCCCACCGGATAAGCGCTGGCAGCTATTGATTTGATAGCGCTTCGCACCGCCAGGCGTTGCCCGGCCTCCCAGCGGTTGAAGGGGTCGCTGTCGTGGGCCAGCAGGTGCAGCAGCTGCGTATCGCTGTAGTCGAACTCCAGCACCACCGGCG
>ERZ1292640.397-Hain-H43-02um-R1-397-length-35355-cov-8_pt1 | contig 35355 bp, 33 predicted proteins | sample MGYA00564404_ERZ1292640 | MGnify/ENA primary metagenome ERZ1292640 (study PRJEB36523, sample SAMEA6512636) | groundwater metagenome | collected 2019-01-08 | study: AquaDiva: Metagenomics assemblies of 32 groundwater samples | reverse complement strand
AAAACCTGGTGCTGCAGAGTTCCAGGTTGTCATGCGGGCGGGCGCAGGCGCCGGCCGTCAGGGCTGGACCGGTTCGGTGATGAAGCCGATCTTGCGCAACCCCGCCTGCTGCGCGGCGGCCATGGCCTGGGCCACCCGTTCGTAGCGAACCGCCTTGTCGCCGCGGATGTGCAGCTCGGGCTGCGGCTCCTTCGCGGCCGCCGCCTGGAAGCTGGGCGCCAGCGCCGCATCCTCGACCCTGGCCTCGTTGAGGTAGTAGGCGCCGTCGGCGTCCACCGTCAGCCGCACCGTCTCGGGCTTGACGTTTTGCGCCTCGTTGGTGGCGCGCGGCAAATCGATGTTGACCGCGTGTTTCATCACCGGCACGGTGATGATGAAGATGATCAGGAGCACCAGCATCACGTCGACCAGCGGCGTCATGTTGATCTCGTTCATCACCTCGTCGGTGTCGTCCTGGGTTCCGAAGGCCATGCTGCGTGCTCCTTCTGCGTCAGGCTTTTTTCATGGGTACAACATTGGCGGGACCGCCGCTGCTGACCCGTGCACCGGTCACGAAGTAGGCGTGCAGGTCGTGGGCAAAACGGTTGAGCTTGTTCAGCACGCCCTTGTTGCCGCGCACCAGCGCGTTGTAGCCGAGCACCGCCGGAATGGCGACCGCCAGACCCAGCGCCGTCATGATCAGCGATTCGCCGATTGGGCCGGCCACCTTGTCGATGGTCGCCTGGCCGGCCGTGCCTATGGCCAGCAGCGCGTGGTAAATGCCCCAGACCGTGCCGAACAGGCCGATGAAGGGCGCGGTGGAACCGACCGACGCCAGAATGGCCAGGCCCGACTGCAGGCGCGAGGTGAACTCGTCGATGGTGTTGCGCAGGCTGCGCGTGACCCAGTCGCTGACATCGAGCGTGTCATGCAGGTGCGCTTTGGTGTTGCGGTGGTGGGCGGTGGCCTCGCGGCCTTCGATGGCGAGCTGGCGGAAGGGGTTGGCCGGGTCGTTGCCCAGCCGGGCCAGGCCGGCGGCGAAGTCTTCGCTGTGCCAGAAGTCTTCCGCGCTGCGGGCAATTTTCTTGTACTTGAGCACGTCCAGGGTCTTGGTGAGGATGACGATCCAGGACACCAGCGACATGCCGATCAGCAGCAGGGCCACCGACTTGGTGACGAAGTCGCCCTGCGTCCAGACGTTCATCAGGCCAAATTGTGAATTCATGAGTTACTCCAGAACAAAATTAATCGGGGCTTTGAGCAGGAACTGGGTGTCTTCATTGACGCCCGCCCGCCGGAAAGGGGTGACCTGCGAGGCCATCACGGCATCGCGCGCGGCCCGGTCCAGGCGCTCGAAGCCGCTGGACTTGAAGACTTCGGCGCGTTTGGCGTGGCCGGAGGTGCTGTAGTAAACGGCAATGATGACCACGCCGGATTCGCCGCTGCGCTTGCTCAGGGCCGGGTAAACCGGGCGCGGCGGCCGGATGTATTCGGTTTCGCCCTGGGTGATTTCCACCAGCCGCGCCGGGGCTGGCGGTGCGGGGGGCGCAGGTACCGGCGCCACCGGCGCCAGTACAGCCGGTGCCGGTGGCTGGGGTTCGACCACGCCGGTGGGCGCATTGGGCGCCGGCACGGGGTCCCGCACGGCCACGGGCATGGGCGGTGGCGGCAGCTTGGCCGTTTTCGGCGCGGGTTTGGGGGGCGGCGCGGGCGGCGGTGGCGCCACCTTGGGGGGCTCGATTTCGATGATGTGCGTCAGCAGTTCGGCCGGCACCACGTGTTGCACGGCCCGGCGCAGCAGGCCGTTTTGCAACGCCCACAGTGCCGCCACGTGGAAGATGACCACGCTGGCGGCAATAACGATGTTGCGGCTGATCGGCAATCGCACGGGGCTTGTCGGAAGTGCAGGGGCGTTGGAGCCCGAAATGGCGGGAGCGTTCATCGGAAGTCTAGTGGATGCGAAGGGAGGAACGCGTGGGCGGGAACAAGGCGGGCAGAAAGCGGGCGCGCTAGCGGCGGAAAATCCACCAGAGCGGGCTGATCACCAGGATCAGGCTGCCGGCGAGGCTTGCAAAGAGGGTGAGAGAGGATTCCATGGGCTGCCTTCCGTTGGGTGGTCGGCGCGCTTGATGTGGGCCGTGGGGCAGGTGGCGCTGCATTGCGCCACCACGTCCCGGGCACACCCTTCACACTGACCGCACTGAGTGGCGACGCCGAGTTCGAACTGGATCTCGTCAAAGCCCAGGCCCGCGCGGGCGTGGCGGGCGATTTCGCGGTCGGAGATTCGGCGGCAGACACAGACGATCATGGGATTGGCTTGCTGGTGGTTAAATCGATGTGTGAAGTATAAATGCGAATCGATCGCATTTGCAATAAATCCTTGATGTCCCTGAAAAAATCAGGGCATCGGATGGTCAGGACAGCGCATCGAAGAACAGCTCAGGCGAGGTCTGCTCCAGGGTGGCGCAGCCGCACAGCGCCATGGCAATCTCGAGTTCGTCGCGCAGCAGGCGCAGCACATGCGCCACGCCAAGCGCGCCGGCATTGGCCAGGCCGTAGACGCAGGGCCGTCCCACCAGCACGGCACGCGCGCCCAGCGCGATGGCCTTGAGCACGTCCGTGCCGCGGCGTATGCCGCCATCGACCAGCAGCGGCAAGTCACCCGCCAGCGCCTGGGCGATGCGCGGCAGCACCGCGGCGGTGGCCGGCGTGGTGTCCAGCGTGCGCCCGCCGTGGTTGGAGACAATCAGCGCCGCCACCTGCAGCGCGGCCGCCTGGCGTGCATCCCGCGGATGCAGCACGCCCTTGAGCAGCACCGGCAGGCGTGTGATTTCCTGCAGCCATTGCACGTCCGCCCAGGTGGGCGCGTGCCCGGGCAGGCTGTCGAACAGGCTGGCGCCGGGGTGGGCGGGGGGCGGCGTCAGTTGCGCCAGATTCACGGCGGAAATACCCGCCGGCAAGCGGAAACCCGCACGCCGCTCACGGTCGCGCGCGCCGCTGGTGGGCGCATCCACCGTCAGGGCCAGGGCTTCGTAACCGGCGCTTTCGGCGCGCTGGACCAGCTCCCGCGTGAAGCCCCGGTCGTGCTGGAGATAGAGCTGGAACCACAGCGGGCCGCGCTCGGCGTAGGCGCCGAAAGCCCGGGCAACGGTTTCCAGAGAGACGCTGGCCTGGGTGCTCAGCACCAGCCCGGCCCCCTGGGAGGCCGCCGCGTGCGCGGTGGCGATTTCCCCGTCGCGGTGGGCCATGCGCTGGAAGGCCACCGGCGCCACCAGCAGCGGGTGGGCCAGCGTGCGCCCCAGCAGCTCGACGCGTGTGTGCCCGCCGGCCAGCGGGCGCAGCACACGCGGCAGCAGGCGAAGGTTGTCCCAGGCGCTGCGGTTGGCGCGCAGCGTCCCTTCGTCCGCGGCGCCACCGCTGAAATAGGCCCAGGCCTGGTCGTCGAGCCGGGTGCGTGCAAAAGCTTCATGGTCGTCCAGCGTCACCAGGCCGGCCGGCAGCGTCTCGACGGCGGGAACGGGCACGGCCATCGGGTGGGCCGGGCTCATGTGTCGGCCCACATGCGCAGCAGGTTGTGATACGTGCCGGTGAGGGCGGTGGTGGCGGCGCTTTCGCCCTGTGCCTGGCGCAGCTGCATCAAGGCCATGTCCATGTCGAACAGCAGGCGGCGCTGCTCGTCACTGCGCACCAGGCTTTCCACCCAGAAAAAGCAGGCCAGCCGCTCACCGCGTGTGACCGGCTGCACCTGGTGCAGGCTGGTGCCGGGGTAGAGCACCGCATGGCCGGCCGGCAGCTTGATACGCTGCTCGCCGTAGGTGTCGGCAATGGTGAGTTCGCCGCCGTCATAGTCCGCGGGCTCCGACAGAAAGACAGTGCAGGACACATCGGTTCGCACACGCTGTCCATCCGGCAGGATGCGTATGGCGCCGTCGACATGGTTGCCGTAGTGGTTGGCCGCGCCGCTGTAGCGGTTGATGCGCGGGGTGAATATCTTTTTTGGCAAAGCTGCCGTGAGAAACAGGGCGCTGCGTTCCAGCCCGCGCGTCACCATGGCGCTGATGGCCCGTGCCGCCTCGCAGTCGTAGGGCAGCTGGACGTTGTTCTTGACCTGTTTGGCCTGGCTGCCGGCGCTGTCACGCCCGTCGGTCCAGGGCGCGTCGCGCAGCAACAGGCGGGCTGCCTGCAGGTCTTGCATTCCAAGGATGTCGGGGAGGTTCAGCAGCATGGTGTCGGTGGTGAAGGTTGGAAAACTGAAAAGCCGCCCCCGGCGAAAGGGGCGGCAGACGGCTTGAAAAAAAGCGCTCCGGAATCAGAACTTGACGCTGGCGGTGACCTGGAACAGGCGGCCGGCGCCCGGAATGTAATGGCCGGTGTACAGCGAGTCGGCGTACAGCTTGTTGGTGACGTTGCTCAGGTTGGCCTTGACGGCCAGCATGTCATTGACCGCGTATTCCGCCATCAGGTCGCCCGTCACAAAGCCCGGGACTTTCCAGCCCGGGTTGCGGATGGGGGTCTGCTCGCCGCGGAAGTTCAGTCCGCCGCCCACCCTGAATTTCGGTGTCAGCTGGTAGGTCGTCCAGACCGTGCCGCTGTACACGGGGGTCAGCGAGGGGCGCGAGCCCTGGCCTTCCGCACCGGCGGCGCCGATGTCGATGCGGGCGCTCGGCATCCACATGAAGGAGCCGTACACCTCCCAACGGGGATCAAGCCGCCCCGTGACATCGATTTCGAAGCCCGCGGCATGGCGCTTGCCCGACAACACGTCGATGTTGATCAGCGGATCGGTGTTGCGTTCGTGCAGCTTGGTCGAGTGGAACAGGGCCAGGCGGGTCGTGAACCGCTTGTCCGCCGTGTCCAGCTTGGCGCCGAGCTCGATGTTGCGGCTCGATTCCGGCGGGGTGTTGACGGTGGCGGCGCTGTAGGAATAGGTGTCGCCGGACGTGTTGAACGAGGTGCCGTAAGACAGGTGGTAGGAGTGCAGCGGGTTGGGCTGGTACAACAGGCCGGCACGTTTGCTCCAGGCCGAGATTTTCTGTCGGTAGGCGGTGGTGGTGACCGGGCCCGGCGCCGCAGTGGGAATGGCGTAGGTGTTGTAGTCGCCGCTCATGCTGTCATGACGCAGGCCGAACAGGACTTTCCAGTGCGGCGCGATCTGGATCAGGTCTTGCGCGTACACGCCCATGCCGCTCGATGAAAAGTCGCTGGAGGGGCGGAGCACACGGCTGGCTTCATTGATCGAGGCACCGTCATCCGGCGTGCCGGCCAGGGTGTTGGGCTTGGTCAGGTTCACGCCGCCTTGGGCGGCGCTGCGGGCGCCGTACACCGTCTTTTTCTCGCTGGCGAAATCGACACCTGCCAGCAATTCATGGTTGACACCCAGCGCGGCAAACTTGTTGCTGAAGTCGCTTTGCAGGTGGACGGTTTCCATGTCCTGGATCTTCAGCTGGGTGCCGCGCGTGAGCACGGTGCTGGGCCCGAAGTTGTCCAGGGTGACGGCCCTGCGGCCGGGCTGCAGGGCAGCGGCACCGATACGCACCGTGCCGGCGCGCTGGTCGCGGTCGAATTTCCCGACGCGCACCTGCGTCTTGAGTTCGCTGTCGCTGTCGAAGCGGTGGGTGTGGCCCAGTGTGGCCATCGTTGCGCTGCCGTTGTTGTAGTCGCTGGCCATGCCGTAATAGGCCTTGGGGTCCAGCGGCAGGGTGGTGGTGTCGCTGGCCGGGGAACCGGCATTGGGACGGATCCACGGCATGCCGTAGTTCATGCCGTTGTTGTTGTCCAGGTGGTAAAGGCTGGCCAGAAACTCGTCGGCCGTGCCTATGCCCAGCCGGTAAGCCACTGCCAGGCCTTTCTTGTCCAGGCTGCTGCCGGCGCCGTTGTTGTCGGCGGAGGTGCTCATGGCGTTGATGCGCAGGGCGGCGTTTTCGCCGGTCTTGATGTTGAAGTCGCCCGTCAGCCGCTTGTAGCCGTGGTTGCCGACCGTGGTGGCGACCTCGTGTTCGGTGATCAGTCGCGGCACCTTGCTGACCTGGTTGACCGCGCCGCCGGTCGAGCCGCGGCCGAACAGCATGGAGGCGGAACCGCGCAGGATTTCCAGCCGGTCCAGGTTGAAGGTGTCGCGCTCGTAAAAGGCCGGATCGCGGATGCCGTCGATGAACAGGTCGCCGGTGCTTTGCAGCGGGAAGCCGCGCAGGCGGATGTCTTCCTCACCACCTTCGGCTGCCAGGAAGCTGATGCCTGCGGTGTTTTTCAGGGCTTCCTTGACTGTGTCCAGGTTGCGGTCGTCCATCAGTTTCTCGGTCACCACCGTGACGGACTGCGGAATGTCACGCAGCTCCTGGTTGCCCTTGCCGATGGTGGAGCGGTTGACGCGCAGCGAATCCTTGCCGCTGTCGTCGGCCTTTTCCCGCACTGTCACCGGCGCGAGGGTGTTGCTGCCGGCTTGCGCATTGGCTGCCGCCGGTGCCGCGTCCTGCGCCCAGCTGGAGAAGGAGGCGGCCAGCATCAGCGCGCCCAGGGGCAGCAGGGTCTTGCCCGGCGAGGTTGCAGGCAGGCAGGCAGAAGCAAGGGGTGCGCCCCGGGGACGGGAAGGGGAGCGACGCACGGAACGTGCGCGGCGGGCAGAAGGGTTTGCCAAGATGGCCTCCAAGCGGGAAGTCCGGCCTTGTAGCGGCAACGGACGGGTTTCAGGAAATGGCTTGGCTGTGCTCGAAGACGTCCTGGCGGACATGAGTTGGCTGGCTGGTCAGGTCAGCTTCAAGTGTAAATTAAATGATAATGATTCGTAATAACTTGTACGCTGAAAGCCGGTTATTTTCTGAAAGTCGCGGGCCCTGTGGCGTAAAAGCCATGGCCGGCCGGAGACGGCCGGAAATCAGCCGGGTGGCGGGCCGGGCTTGCGCGCCCAGCGGACGGGGTGGACCCGCGCGGCCTGCCCGGACGCCGGGGCGTCGCTGCCGCAGCCGCTGCAGCCCGAGGCGCAGCCGGCCGCCGGTTGTTGCGCCAGCGCCTGCAGGATGCGCGAGGCCTGCAGGCGGCCCGAGCGGGCCAGCAACGCCCGCGCGGCGCGCTGCTTCAGCCCCGCCGGCAGGAAGATCCAGAGGCAATAGGCGGCACACAACACAACCAGCGTGTAGACCACCAGGGCTTCCAGCAGGCTGTGCATCAGGCGGTCAGCGCCAGCACGGTGCGGTAGGTGACAAACGAGGCGGCATAGGCCAGCGCAAACAGGTAGGCGGCCATCAGCAGCGGGTAGCGCCAGGAATTGGTCTCGCGCTTGACCACGGCCAGCGTCGAGATGCACTGCGGCGCAAACACATACCAGGCCAGCAGCGAGTAGGCGGTGGCGGTGGACCAGCTCTGCGCAATCAGCGGACTCAGGGCCGCGGCTGCGTCGTCGCCGGCCGCGGACAGCGAATACACCGTGCCGAGCGCACCAACCGCCACTTCACGCGCGGCCATGCCGGGCACCAGCGCGATCGAGATCTGCCAGTTGAAACCGATGGGCGCAAAAATCACCTCGAGCGCCTTGCCTATCATGCCGGCGAAGCTGTACTGGATGGCTGCGCCGGTCGCGCCCTCGGGCGGGCCGGGGAAGGTGGAGAGGAACCACAACACCACCATCAGCGCAAAAATGATGGTGCCGACACGGTGCATGAAAATCTCCACCCGCTGCCACAGGCCCAGCAGCAGGTTGCGCAGATTCGGCACGCGGTAGGGCGGCAGCTCCAGCATCAGCGGCTGGTAGCTGCTTTTGGCCCAAGTGCGCTTGAAGACCCAAGCGACAGCCATGGCCGACACAATGCCCAGCAGGTAAAGCGCAAACAGGGTCAGGCCCTGCAGGTTGAAGATGCCAACTTCGCGGTCCGGAATGAAGGCGCCTATCAGCAGGGCATACAGCGGCAGCCGGGCCGAGCAGGTCATCAGCGGTGCGATCATGATGGTAGCCAGCCGGTCGCGCCAGTGCGGAATGGTGCGTGTGGCCATGATGCCGGGAATCGCACAGGCAAAACTCGACAGCAGCGGGATGAAGGCGCGGCCCGACAGCCCGACCTTGCCCATGAGGTTGTCGAGCAGGAAGGCGGCGCGCGGCAAATAGCCCGAGTCTTCGAGCAGCAGGATGAAGAAAAACAAAATCACGATCTGCGGCAAAAACACCAGCACGCCACCAACACCGGCGACGATGCCGTCGACCAGCAGGCTTTGCAGCAGGCCGGGCGCAACATGGCCCTGCACAAAAGAGCCGACGGTGGCGACGGCTTCCTTGATCAGGTCCATCGGCAAATTGGCCCAGGCAAACACCGCCTGGAAAATCAGGAACAGCACGGTGGCGAGCAACAGCAGCCCGGCCACCGGGTGCATCACCACCGCGTCGATGCGGTGGTTGAAACGTTTGACCTGGCCGGCGTTGGGCACCGCTGCGGCCAGGATGGCCCGGACCTGCACCTGCAGGGCGGCCATGTCCGGTGCGCCATGCGCTCCTGTTTTGATAGCTTCTGGGGCAGAAGGGGATTGGGCTGGAGGCACAAAAACCTCATGACTCTGCGCCGCAAAGGCTTCCTGGGCGGCTTGCAGCAGAGCCTCACGCCCACTCGCGCCGGCCTTGCCGCGCCAGGCGGCGAACCAGGGGTTGTGCACCGCGACGGTTTCCACCACCGGCATGCCGAGTTCGGCCGAGAGCCGGGCGATGTCGATCTGCAGGCCACGCGCGCGCGCCACGTCCATCATGTTCAGTGCCAGCACCATGGGTCGCCCCAGCGCGCGCAACTGCAGCACCAGGCGCAGGTTCATGCGCAGGTTGGTGGCATCGACCACGGCGATGATGCCGTCGGGCCGGCTTTCACCGGCGCGCAGGCCCATCACCACGTCATGCGTGACGACTTCGTCGGTGGTCGCCGGGTTCAGGCTGTAGGCGCCCGGCAGGTCCATCACGGCCAGCTCGCGGCCGTCGGGCAGGCGGGCGCGGCCTTCCTTGCGTTCGACCGTCACGCCGGCGTAGTTGGCGACTTTCTGGCGTGCGCCGGTCAGCAGGTTGAAAAGGGCGGTCTTGCCGCAGTTCGGGTTGCCGACGAGGGCGATGCGCAGCGGGCCTGCGGTGGCGGTGGCAGCGTTCATGCGGTCGCCTTCACGCGGATGCAGCTGGCCTCATGGCGACGCAGCGCAAACACCGTGTCGCCGACCTGGACCGCCAGCGGCTCGCGCCCACCCGGGCCACGCTGCAGCACGCTGATGGTTTCGCCGGCCATGAAGCCGAGTTCGCTCAGTCGTTGCAACACGCCGGCAAAGGCTTCGCCGCCCTGGCTGGCCAGCCCGGTGATGGTGGTCACGCGGTGAACGGGCAGATCCACCAGGCAAAGTGTGCCGGGCTCCAGCGCCGGGTCGGAATGGAGTGAAGCGGCAAGTGTCATGAGGCGCAAAAGGGGCAGGCAGACAGGGAAGGGCACGCCATCCAGAGATTGGCGTCATTCTTTATGAGAATCATTACTATTTGCATTGTAAGCCCGATGGGGCCGCGTGTGGTGCCTTCAGGCGGTGGGCCGCGCAGACCTCTAGCTACCCGCGATCGCCGCGACGGCGGCCAGAGCCGCCAATGCGACCGCTGCCGCTGCCGTCCGGGCGGCCTGACGTGGGAAAAAGCTCAGCAGCAGGACCACAACCAGCGCGCCGCCCGTCAGCATGCCGGCCCAGAGCACCCAGCCCTGGGTCGGCCCCTTGAGTGTGAGGCAGGCCAGCAGCGACAGCAGCAGGCCCAGCGCGCCGGCGCCGCGCAGCCAGGGCCGGCGCGTCCCCGGCGACTAGCCGCGGCCGTAACTGTCTTCATGGTGGCGGTCCATGGCCAGGCCCAAAGCCGTGAATCCCGAAAACGCCGTGCACCAGGCGGTGACGGCCATGGGCCACGCGCTCACAGCGCTGGCTCCTGTGACAGATGGGCCGGCGCCGCGCGTTGCGTGCGGTTTGCCGGTTTGCGCCGGCCCAGCCACACTGCGCACAGCAGCAGTGCCGCGCCCAGGCCCAGGCAGGTGAGGTCGAAGCCGGCCACAGCCCACATGCCCGCCGGGATGGACGCGCCCAGGTGGGTGGCCGTGGTGGCGGCGTTCAGCAGCGGGATGGCGCCGAACAAAAACGCCGCGATACCCAGCTGAACAATCCACATGCGCCGCGTGGGCCAGGCCAGGCCTGCGATGGCGGCCACGGCCCACACGCCGAAGAACAGGTCGATCTCGGCCTGCCCGCGCGCGGCCATGCCCACGGGCAGCAGCCGGTTGGCCCAGAAGAAGGCGGGCATGGCGATCATCAGCCCCGCGATGGCACCGACGTTGAGCCCGTCCACCAGGCGCGATCCCCAGCCCACGCGGCCCCCTTTGGCGACGACCTTGGTGTACTTGTTGCGCTCTTTCACGGCCCACAGCAGCAGCCCGGTGGCCACCATCACGCAGCCGGCCAGCCCGGACACGAAGAACAGCCCCCGCAGCAGCGGGTCGGCGAAACGGCCCAGGTGCAGGCCGTACAGCACGCTGCGGGTCGTGATGGCCGCGCCGCGGTCCTCGTCCACCTCGCTGAGCAGCTTGCCGCTGGTGCCGTTGAAGATCATGGCAGGCTGTGCCGACGACATGTCGTGGCCGCCCCTGCGCGACAGCGTGATGGTTGCCACGGCATCGCCGGGGTTGTTGACGGTGATGCGCGTTATGCTGCCTTCGCCCCAGCGCTGCTGTGCCTGGGCGATCAGCGGCGCCATGGGCGTGAGCGGCGTGGCGATGCCCGACGGCTTGGGGTCGCGTGGCCCGCTGGCCGGGAACACCTCGGCCGTGAAGGCCTGCTGGTCGCCCTGGTAGGTGACCTGCGGGCCCCAGGGCATGTACATCAGCATCAGCGTCACCAGGCCGGTGTACGTGATCATCAGGTGATAGGGCAGGGCCAGCACGGCCGTGGCGTTGTGCGCGTCCAGCCAGCTGCGCTGCCCTTTCTTCGGACGGAAGGTGAAGAAATCCGCAAAGATGCGGCGGTGCGTGACGATGCCGGTGATGATGGCCACCAGCATGAACATTGCGCAAAAGCCTATGATCCAGCGCGCCCACACGGCAGGCATGTAGTGCAGGTCAAAGTGCAGCCGGTAAAAAAACTCGCCGCCGCGCGTCTCGCGGGTGGCCGCCAGCGGCTTGCCCGTGGCCGGGTCCAGCGCGGCGCTGTAGAAGCGGCCGCGGCGCGTGACGCCGGGCTCCAGCGGCGGCTCGGCTGCGCCTTTGGCGACGGGCGCGCCCGACCAGCTGGCGCGCACGCCGGGCTCGCGTTCGGTGGGCAGGGTGATGAACCAGCGCGGGCTCGCAGGCGCGCGCTGCTGCAGCGCGGCGATGGCGTTGTTGGCAACCTCCACTTCCGGCAGCAAGCTCACGCCGGCCTGGTGCAACTCGGGCTTCATCCAGAAGCTGATCTCGTCCTTGAAATACGAGGCGGTGCCGGCCGCAAACACCATGAACAGCACCCATCCCACCAGCAGGCCGCTCCAGGTGTGCACCCAGTTCATGGACTGGCGAAAACCTTCCTTCATGGCGCGCTCCGCAGATACAGGTGGAAAAGGACGGCAATCGCCAACGGTATGGCGGGCAGCAGCAGGCCCAGCCAGGCGCGCCAGGCGCTGCGCACGGCGAACACCCACAGCACTGCCATCGTGTAGATCACGAACGAAGCCAGCATGCCGAAAATCGCGGCTTCGGCGCGCGTGCCGGGAAAGTAGATGGCCGACACCGTGGCCACCAGCGCCGACAACGCGTAACCGCCCACGATGGCTGCCAGCGTGCGTGATGCCACACCCAGCCGGTACATCAGGGCGGCGCTGCCGCGGGGCAGCCAGTCGTGCCGGCTGTAGCCATCGGCATCAGCGACGGGGACGGAAGCGGGTGCGCCTTCAATGTGGACGGGGGTGCTGCTCATGGGTGTTCCTAGTAACGCGCCTTCAGCGCCAGCACGAACTTGCGCGGCTCGCCACAAAAATTCTGGCGCGCGACGCCGGAGACTTTTTCGTAGTACTTCTCGTCCAGCAGGTTCTCGGCGCTCAGGCTGACCGAGACCTTGTCGTTGACCTGGTAGGCCACCTGGGCGTTGAACAGCGCGTAGTCGCCCGACACCAGCTTGACGGTGCCGCTTTGCGCCGAGAACTCGCTGCGCCAGGTCACGCCGCCGCCCACGCTCCAGCCGGCCAGACCCGGTCCGCGCAGTGCGTAACGCGTGGACAGGTTGATGCTGTGTTTCGGCGTGACCGGGCTGAACACCGTGCCGACCTGGGCCACCGGCGCCTTCAGGTACAGCGTCTCGGTGTAGGCGTAACCGGCGCTGAGGTCCCAGCCGGGCGCGAGCTGTCCGCTGACTTCGGTCTCCAGGCCCTGGCTGCGCACTTCGCCGCCGGCGATGGACGCGGTCGGCACCAGAGGGTCGGCGATCGCGCGGTTTTTGTCGAGGATGCGGAAGATCGCCGCATGCGTATTGAGCCGCTTGTTGAAGAACTCGCCCTTGACACCGAATTCGATCTGCGAGCCGGTGCGCGGCGTCAGCAGCCCGCCGGCGGCGTCGAGCGCGGTCTGCAGCACAAAGGTCTCCGCGTAACTGGTGTAGGCCGAGATGTTCGCGTCCAGCGCGTAGATGGCCGCGACCGACGGCGTGAACTGCCGGCCCGGATTGGAGGTGGACGTGACGGCGCCGTCGCTGGTGCGCCGTACTTCCACATCGGCCCAACTGGCGCGGCCGCCGGCCAGCAGCTGGAGCCGCTCGGTGGCATTGAGCTGGAACTGGCCGTACAGCGCGTCTTCGCTGCGCGTGGTCACGCTGGTGTAGCCCGGCAGCCTGATCGTCGGGTAGGCGAGGTCGTAGTTGGGGCGGTAGATGTTGGCCGCGAGGTTGGGGCCATAGGCCAGGTTGCCGCCGAACGTGTCGCCGGTGTTGCGGCTCATGCCGAGCAGCACGCGATGTGTGGTCGCGCCGATCTTGACCGGGCTGGTGAAGAACAGGTCGTAGTGGCGGTCGGTGCTTTTCTGTTGATAGTCCACCGTCTGCAACTGGTAGTTGCCATTGGCCGCCACCGCGCTGTTGGCGCGGGCCGCGCGGTAAAACGAGGTTCGGGTCACGTCGCGCGCCGAGAACCTGACCAGCCCGCCGTTGTCCAGGCGGTGCTCAAGCTCGGCAAAGGCGTCGTCGGTGTCCAGGTCCTGGCGGTTGGCGCGCAGGCCGGCGAAGCTCGAGCGCGGCAGGTCCAGCAGCGCGCCGTTGGCCAGGCTGGGCAGGCCCTGGTCGATGGCGGCGCGCACTTTCTGCTGCGTGTAGCCGACCGACAGCGTGGTGGACGGCGTGATGTCGAGTTCCAGCGTGCCGTAGACGGTTTCCTTGTTGTTGAACAGGGTATCGACGTGGCTGTTGCGCTCGTCCTTGACCGCGACCACGCGGCCGCGCAGGGTGCCGGCCGCATTGAGCGCGCCGGTCAGGTCCACGTCGGCGCGTTTGAAGCCGAAGGAACCGACGGAGGCGTTGGCGCCCAGGGCCAGCGTGCCGAGCGCGCGCTTGCGCACCAGGTTGATGGCGCCGCCGGGTTCTCCCGCGCCCTGCAGCAGGCCGGCGGGGCCGCGCAGCACCTCGATGCGTTCGTACACGGCCGTGTCCAGCGCGGTCGAGTAGTTGGCGCCCTGGCTGATCGGCACGCCGTCGAGCTGGATGGCGCCGATCTCGAAACCGCGCGAGCGGATCACGTTGTAGTTGCCCGCGCCGTCGTAACGCTCCACGGTCACGCCGGTGGTCTGCTTGAGCGCGTCTTCCAGCTTGGTGATGTTCTGGTCGTCCAGCCGCTGGCGCGTGATCACGCTGATCGATTGCGGCGTGTCCTTCAGCGACTGGCCGGTCTTGCCGATGCTCACGGCGCGCACGGTGTACAGGCCGCTGTCGCCCGAGGCGCTGTCGGTGACGCGGATCTCGGGCAGCGCGGCCTCGGCGGTGGCCGGCGCGGCGACCTGGGCGACCTGCGCGAACAAGGGCGCATGCAGGCCGCAGGCGGCGATCAGCGCCGCCACGGCCACCGGATGCCGCCGCGGTGGCGCTACACAATTCATAGCTGCTTGCGCTTGGCAGATAAGGGCTAGAGGCCTTTTCTGCCTGTTTTTTTCCGGAGAAGAGGTCATCACAGAGCGGGCTCTATTTGTTGGGGGTGGCAGACAGGGGCGCGGGTAGCGCGACCAGGCCCTGGGCCTGCATCAGCGTGAGCGAGGTGACGTAACTGGCGCTGTCGTACTTTTCGCCGCTGCGCTCACCCGGCCCGCCGGTGTGCTTGATTTCCAGCACGTAGCTGCCCTGCCATGGCAGGCTGACCTTGAACTTGCCCTGTGCGTCTGCCTGGTGCTCCTGGCTCCAGCCCGCGGCGGTGACGATGCTCACCTTGGCCTTGGGCAAGGGCTTGCCTTCGTAAAAGGCCTGCAGTTCCACGCTGTCAGCGGTTTGCTGGCCGGTGGGCACCAGGTCCAGCGTCAGCGCAGGCGGCTGGGCGCCGAAGCCGGCGACCAGGCGCGCCGCCGGAACATAGATGCCGCGTGTGCTTTTGCCGCCCTCCTTGCGCTCGAAGCTCGGGTAGGCGGTTTCTTCGGCGACGATGGATTCGCCCTGGGCGGCGCGCGCCGGCAGCACAAAACCCTGGGCCGATTTGGTCGGCACCAGCGGCCGGGCGCCTGCCGCGCCGAGCAGCCGGCCGACCGGCTTGACGAACTTGTCCAGCAGGCCGGGCGAGGTTTCGCGCAGGTTGCCGCCGAACTCGCCGAAATAAAGCATGGCGTTGCCGGTGCCGCCGCTGTCCTGCTCGATCCAGACGTGGTGCGCCTGCGCGCTGCCCAGGAAAAGCAGGCCGGTGATGAAGGCGATGCGGCGAAAGGTTTGAAACGGGGTGTTGTGCATGGGGACTCCTGTGGAAAATTTCAGAACTTGTAGGTCAGGCTGGTGACGACGGTGCGGCGCGGGCCGTAGAAGCAGTCGCCGCGTGCCAGGCAGGTGGTGATCTGCACCTTGTCGGCGAGGTTGTTGATGTTGAGCGCGAGCCGCCACGGGCCCTGGTCCCAGGCCAGCAGCGCGTCCAGGAGGGTGGCCGACGGTGTGCGCAGCGCGTCCAGGCCGTCCCAGGATTCGCCGACGTAACGCACGCCGCCGCCTACCGTGAGCCCGCCCAGGCCTTCGATGCCGAAGCGGCGCATCAGCCAGGCCGAGGCGTTGTGCGCGGGCACACTGGCCAGGCGTTTGCCCAGGTCGGTGCCGGTGCTGCGCGCGACGCGTGCATCGGTGTAGGCATAGGCCGCCGTGGCACTCCAGCCACCGGTCATGCTGTGTTTGGCCTCCAGCTCGAGGCCCTTGGCATGCACCTCGCCGATCTGGATGCTGTTGAGCGGATTCGCCGGGTCGGTGGTCTTGCGGTTGGTGTCGCGCATCTGGTAAAGAGCAGCGAGCAGCGAGGTGCGGCTGCCTGCCGGCTCCCAGCGCAGACCGGCTTCCCACTGCTTGCCGCGCTGCGGCTTGAAGGGCGTGCCGTAGGCATCGACGCCGCCCAGCGGCAAAAAGGACTCGGCATAACTGAGGTAAGGCGCCCAGCCGCCGTCGGCCAGGTAGACCACGCCGGCGCGTTTGGTGGTGGCCTGGTCGTCGGCTGCGGCCGCGGGCCGGCCTTCGGTGTCGGTCTTGGCGCTGTCATGGCGCAGGCCCAGCAGGGCGACCCAGCGGCCGAACTTCATCTGGTCCTGCGCATAGACGCCGAGCTGACGCTGCACCACGCCGGGCTGCGCGGTGAACACCGTCGGCGTCACGAAGTTGCCGTAGACCGGCGCATAGGCGTTGATGGCCGGCGCCAGGCCGCGAAACAGGCTTTGCGAGGTTTCGTTGCGCTGCAGGTCCAGGCCGCCCAGCAGCGTGTGTTCGACTGCGCCTGTTTTGAAACGCGCCTCGGCCTGGTTGTCCAGCACCAGCATGTCCAGGCCATTGAGCTGCACGCCGACGTCGCGAATCACGCTGAGCTGGTCCGCATTGAACACCGGGCGTGCCGGCCGGCCGGTGCGGGCATTGCCGGTGAAGCTGGTGTACATGGTGCGGTAGTCGACCTTGCTCTGGGCGGCACGGAAGTTCTGCCGCACCGTCCAGGTGTCATTGACACGGTGGCTGAACAGCCAGCCGGCCGAGGTCTGCTCGGTGTCGTAGCGATCGAAGCCCGGCTCGCTGAGAAAGGTCGAGGTCGGGATCTGACCGTAACGCGAGGGCAGCAGCGTGCCTTGCCAGGGGAAGAATCCGACCAGCGAGCCGCTTTTGTCTTTCTGGTGCAGCAGTTGCAGCGTCAGCGAGGTGTCGCTGTCGGGTTGCCAGGTGAGCGAGGGCGCCACCAGCATGCGGTCGTCAGCCACATGGTCCACCTGCGTGCCGCTGTCGCGGCCGATGGCGACCAGGCGGTACAGCCACTTGCCTTCGGTGTCCAGCGGCCCGGTGAAATCGACTGCCAGCTGGCGGCGCCCGTTGTTGCCGGCCTGCAGCTGCACCTCGCGCTGGGTTTCCGCCAGTGGGCGCTTGGACACCAGGTTCAGCACACCGCCCACGCTGCCCTGGCCGTAGAGCACGGACGACGGGCCGCGCAACAGCTCCACACGTTCGAGCGTGTACGGGTCGGGCCGGGTGGTGTTGTAGAAGTTGTAGGTGCGCTGCAGGCCGTCGAGGTACTGGACCGGGTCGGTGCCGCGGAACTTGAAGGCGTCGCCGCGGCTGTCGAAAAAGCTGCTGGCCACGCCCGCGCTGTAGGCCGTGGTGTCGCGCAGGGTCTGGGCGCCTTGGGCCTCCATCTGGTCACGTGTCACCACCGAGATGGCCTGGGGCGTCTCGATCAGCGGTGTGTCGGTTTTGGTGGCGGTCGCCGCGCGCCGGGCAACGAAGCCGCTGACCGGGCTGGTCGCGCTCTCCTTGGCGGCCTCTTCCTTGACCGTGACGGACGGCAGGGTTTGCGCGCCGGCCAGCTGCGCCATGCACAGGGCGAGTGGTGCGAGGGAGAAGTTTGCTACAAATTGAGTAGCTGATCGCGCAATGCAGGCGGGCGCCGGAAACTGTTTTTGCTTGAAAAATGAAAGGGAGGTGGACATGCTGAAGCCTGGGCTGGGTTAGAGCTGGCTTCACTGCAGAGAGATGGCTGGCGGGTTTTTATTGTAACTTAATAATGAGAATTATTCGCATTTGTGCGATGCCCGAAAAAAAGCGGGGTCGTGCCCCGCTTCGGTTATCGGCTCCGAGCCCGTGTCAGCTCAGCTCGCCCATCTGGCTTTGCAGGTAGTTCTGGATGCCGACCTTGGCCACCAGTTCGATCTGGGTTTCCAGGAAGTCGATGTGTTCTTCGGTGTCGTCCAGAATGCCCTGTAGCAGGTCGCGCGAGACGTAGTCTCGCACGCTTTCGCAGTGGGCAATGCCGTCCTTGATCGTGGCCTGCGCGCCGGTTTCGGCCTTCAGGTCACAGTTGAGGGCTTCCGGCACGTCCTCGCCGATCATCAGTTTGCCGAGGTCCTGCAGATTGGGCAGGCCGTCGAGCATGAAGATGCGGTCCATCAGTTTGTCGGCGTGTTTCATCTCGCCGATGGACTCCTCGTATTCCTTCTTGGCGAGCTTGTCCAGGCCCCAGTGCTTGTACATGCGGTAGTGCACGAAGTACTGGTTGATGGCGGTCAGCTCGTTCTTGAGCTGGGCCTGCAGATGGGTGATGACTTGGGCGTCGCCTTTCATGGCATTTCCTTGTTGTTGGTGATGTCGATGCTGCATTGTCTCCCGGCGGCTGCTTCTGCTCAAGGCATGCCCTCACGCGGGCGGTCGGCTTGCGTGTGAGTGTGATAACCGTTCGCATTGCGCAAGGCCGCGACACGGACACAAAAAAGCCCGCCAGGGGCGGGCTTTTTCAGAGGCAAGCCTGCGCGCTCAGTGCGCCGTCGCAGGGCTGCGGATCAGGTAGTCGAACGCACCCAGCGCCGCCTTGGCGCCGTCACCGGCCGCAATGATGATCTGCTTGAAGGGCACGGTCGTGGCATCCCCCGCAGCAAACACGCCGGGCAGCGAGGTCTGGCCTTTGGCATCGACAATGATCTCGCCGTGTTTGGAGAGTTCGACCACACCCTTGAGCCAGTCGGTGTTGGGCACCAGGCCGATCTGGATGAACACGCCTTCGAGCGGCACTGTTTTGAGCTCACCGGTTGCCCGGTCCTTGTAGATCAGGCCGTTAACCTTCTGGTCGCCGGTGATCTCGGTGGTTTGCGCGTTGGTGAACACGTCGACGTTTTTCAGGCTCAAAAGCTTGCGCTGAAGCACGGCATCGGCGCGCAGCGCGGTGTCGTACTCGATCAGCGTCACATGGCCGACGATGCCGGCCAGGTCGATCGCCGCCTCCACGCCGGAGTTGCCGCCGCCGATGACCGCCACGCGTTTGCCCTTGAACAGCGGTCCGTCACAGTGCGGGCAGTAGGCCACGCCCTTGTTCTTGAACTCGTGTTCGCCGGGCACGTTGATGTTGCGCCAGCGTGCGCCGGTGGAGATGATCACCGTCTTGCTTTTGAGCGAGGCGCCGCTTTCGAGCTGAACCTCGATCAGGTCCTTGCCGGGTCCGCTGTTGGGAATCAGGGCCTTGGCACGCTGCAGGTTCATGATGTCCACGTCGTAGTTGCGCACGTGTTCTTCCAGCGCATGGGCGAACTTGGGGCCTTCGGTTTCCTTGATCGAGATGAAGTTCTCGATGCCCAGCGTGTCCAGCACCTGGCCGCCGAAACGCTCCGACGCCACGCCGGTGCGAATGCCCTTGCGCGCCGCGTACACGGCCGCCGCCGCGCCGGCCGGTCCGCCGCCGACGATCAGCACATCGAAGGGGTCCTTCTTGCTGATTTTTTTGGCTTCGCGTTCCACGCCGCTGGTGTCGATCTTGGCGAGGATTTCTTCCAGGCTCATGCGGCCGTTGCCGAACATGGTGCCGTTGAGGAAAACCGTGGGCACGCCCATGATCTCACGCTCCTTGATCTCGTCCTGGAAGGTGCCGCCTTCGATCATGGTGGTCTTGATGCGCGGGTTCTGCACCGCCATCAGGTTCAGCGCCTGCACCACGTCGGGGCAGTTGTGGCAGGTCAGCGAGACATACACCTCGAAGTCGAGGTCGCGGTCCAGTGCGCGGATCTGTTCCAGCACTTCCTGCTCGACCTTGGGCGGGTAACCGCCGATCTGCAGCAGCGCCAGGATCAGCGAGGTGAATTCATGGCCCATGGGCAAGCCGGCAAAACGCGGGCCGTGGTTTTCTCCCGGACGGTTGATGGAGAAAGAGGGTTTGCGGTGTGGGTCATCGCGGCTTTCGGTCAGCTTGACCAGTGGCGAGGACTCGGCCACGTCCTTCAGCAGCGACAGCACTTCGCCCGAGGCCTCGCTGTCGTCGAGCGACGCGACGATTTCGATGGGGGCAGTGGCGCGTTCGAGGTAACTTTTCAGTTGGGCTTTGGTGGCGTCGTCGAGCATGGCGGACTCACTTTCAATTTCAATGGGGAACAAAAAAGCCCGGGACGGCACACGTGTGTGCCGGGGCCCGGGCCTCCGTCAGGAAGGCAGCAGGGCGCTTAGATCTTGCCAACCAGGTCGATGGAAGGAGCGATGGTCTTGGCGCCTTCGTTCCACTTGGCGGGGCAGACCTGGCCGGGGTGCGCGGCGGTGTACTGGGCGGCTTTGAGCTTGCGCAGGGTTTCCTTGACGTCGCGGGCGATTTCGTTGGAATGCACTTCAGCGGTCTTGATGACGCCATCGGGGTTGATCACGAAGGTGCCGCGCAGTGCCAGGCCTTCTTCGGGGATGAACACGTCAAAGGCTTTGGTCAGCGTGTGGGTCGGGTCGCCCACCAGCGGGAACTTGGCCTTGCCCACGGCAGGGGAGGTCTCATGCCACACCTTGTGCGAGAAATGGGTGTCGGTGGTCACGATATAGACCTCGGCACCGGCCTTCTGGAATTCGGCGTAGTTGTCGGCGGCATCTTCGACTTCCGTGGGGCAGTTGAAAGTGAATGCCGCTGGCATGAAGATCAGGACCGACCATTTGCCCTTCAGCGATTCGTCGGAAACCTCGATGAACTTGCCATTGAGGAAGGCTTGGGTTTTGAAAGGCTGGACTTGGGTATTGATCAGGGACATCTGGATAGCTTCCTATAGGCGGGTTAAAAGTACTTGCGAAACGATAGTATAACTCTACAAATTACTAATGTTTGATAGTCATTGGCTATTTATGGAATAGGCATCGCGCACTGGACCGGGCCATTCATCCTCTTGGCCCGCAGTGATCCGGCGGGGCTGACTTGGGTGTGTTGGCCAAGGCGGCGAGCGGGCGGCCGCTGTTCGGCCTCTGGCTCATAAGATAAAAATGCCTCTAGCCCTTATGGGAAGGGCGCAAGCAGCTATCAAAAGTGAAGCAAACGGTCGGCGTCAGTACTCCAGCCGCTCCGGCCGGATCTCCTGCAGGATGGTGGTGGCGATTTCTTCGATCGACTTGGTCGTGGTCGACAGCCAGCGAATGCCTTCACGCCGCATCATGGCTTCGGCCTCGTGGATTTCGTCGCGGCAGTTGGCCAGGCTCGCGTATTTCGAGTTGGGCCGGCGTTCGTTGCGGATCTGGGCCAGGCGCTCGGGGGCGATCGTCAGGCCGAAAATTTTCTTGCGGTGCGGCACCAGCGCCGGCGGCAGCTGGCGGCGCTCGAAATCTTCGGGAATCAGCGGGTAGTTCGATGCTTTCAGGCCGTACTGCATCGCCAGATACAGCGAGGTCGGTGTTTTGCCGCTGCGGCTCACGCCCACCAGGATCACGTCGGAACCGGCCAGGTCCTTGTTGCTTTGGCCGTCGTCGTGGGCCAGCGAGAAGTTGATGGCTTCGATCCGGTCGTCATAGGCCTTGCTTTTGGAGGCGTCCGAAAAGCGGCCCACCCGGTGGTTCGACTTGATGCCCAGCTCTGTTTCCAGCGGCGCCACAAAGGTGCCGAACATGTCCAGCATCATGCCGTGGCAGTGGGCCTTGATGACCGCCAGGATCTCCATGTTGACCAGCGTGGTGAACACAATCGGCCGGTTGCCCTCCAGCACGGCGGCATGGTTGATCTGGCGTACCGCCTGGTGCGCCTTGTCCACGCTGTCGATAAAAGGCAGACGCACGTGGCGCGCCGTGAATTCAAACTGCGCCAGGATGGCGTTGCCAAAGGTTTCGGCGGTGATGCCAGTGCCGTCGGAGATGAAAAATACGGTGCGGTTGGGCATGGCTGCGGGTCAGGGTTGTGAAAGGTGGGGGCGGGCGCTGCAGGCGGCGGGCGCCTACAATTGAGGCAATTATCCCGATTGTCACGCCATGCCCCGCGCCCAGCCCCAAAAACAACAACAAGCAGCCTGCCTGCCGCGCATGGACGATGCCCCCGTTTTTAAACCTCCCGGAGTATTTTCATGTCCAAGCTATTTGAGGCGACCGCCCTGGTCGTACCGTTTGAAAACCTGAGGATGACAGACGTCGAGTCTGTCGGCGGTAAAAACGCCAGCCTCGGCGAAATGATCTCGCAGCTGCCGACCGGCCCCAAGGGGGTGCAGGTGCCCACCGGCTTTGCCACCACCGCCCACGCCTTCCGCGTGTTTCTGGCCCACGATGGGCTGGACAAGAAAATCAACGCCGTCCTCGACAAGCTGGACACCGACGATGTGCGTGCGCTGGCGGTCGCTGGTGCCCAGATCCGCACGCTGGTGGAAGCCCAGCCTTTCCCGCCTGAGCTCGAAAAAGCCGTGCGCAGCAGTTTTGCCGCCCTGAGCGCAGGCAACGCCCAGGCCAGTTTCGCGGTGCGCTCGTCGGCCACCGCCGAAGACCTGCCCGACGCTTCGTTTGCCGGCCAGCAGGAAACCTTTCTGAACGTGGTGGGCATCGAGGACGTGTTGCACAAGATGAAAGAGGTGTTTGCCTCGCTCTACAACGACCGCGCCATCAGCTACCGCGTGCATCAGGGTTTTGCCCATGCCGACGTGGCCCTGTCGGCCGGCGTGCAGCGCATGGTGCGCAGCGACATCGGCGCGGCCGGCGTGATGTTCACCATCGACACCGAAAGCGGCTTCGAGGACGTGGTCTTCATCACCTCCAGCTACGGGCTGGGCGAGACGGTGGTGCAGGGCGCCGTGAACCCGGACGAGTTCTATGTGCACAAGCCCATGCTCAAGGCCGGAAACCGCGCCGTGATCCGCCGCAACCTGGGCAGCAAGCTGCTGCAGATGGAGTTCACCACCGCCGAGGAAAAGAAGGCCGGCGGCAAGCTGGTCAAGACCACCGACGTGCCGGCCGAAATGCGCAACCGCTACTCGCTGACCGATGCCGATGTCGAGCAGCTGGCGCGTTACGCCGTGATCATCGAGGACCACTACGGCCGTCCCATGGACATCGAGTGGGGCAAGGACGGCACCGACGGCCAGCTCTACATCCTGCAGGCGCGGCCCGAGACGGTGAAAAGCCAGTCCAAGGGCAAGGCCGAGCAGCGCTACAAGCTCAAGGGCACCGGCACCGTGCTGGCCGAGGGCAGGGCGATTGGCCAGAAAATCGGCACCGGCCCGGTCCGCATCGTGCACAACATCAGCGAGATGGACCAGGTCCAGCCCGGCGACGTGCTGGTCACCGACATGACCGACCCGAACTGGGAGCCGGTCATGAAACGCGCCAGCGCCATCGTGACCAACCGAGGCGGGCGCACCTGCCACGCCGCCATCATCGCGCGCGAGCTCGGCATTCCGGCCGTGGTCGGCTGCGGCGACGCCACAGAACAGCTCAAGGACGGCATGCTGGTGACGGTCAGCTGCGCCGAGGGCGACACCGGCAACATCTACGACGGCCTGCTGGAGACCGAAGTGACCGAGGTGCAGCGCGGCGAGATGCCGCCGATCGACATCAAGATCATGATGAACGTGGGCAACCCGCAGCTGGCGTTTGATTTCTGCCAGGTGCCCAACCACGGCGTGGGCCTGGCGCGGCTGGAGTTCGTCATCAACAACAACATCGGCGTGCACCCGAAGGCCATCCTCGACTACCCGCAGGTCGATGCCGACCTGAAGAAGGCGGTGGAAAGTGTGGCGCGCGGCCATGCCTCGCCGCGTGCTTTTTATGTCGACAAGGTGGCCGAAGGCATCGCCACCATTGCCGCAGCCTTCTGGCCCAAGCCGGTGATTGTCCGCCTGTCGGACTTCAAGTCCAACGAGTACCGCAAGCTGATCGGCGGTTCGCGTTATGAGCCTGAAGAGGAAAACCCGATGCTCGGTTTCCGCGGTGCGGCGCGTTACCTCAGCCCTGATTTTGCCGAGGCCTTTGCCATGGAGTGCGAAGCGCTCAGGCGCGTGCGCAAGGACATGGGCCTGACCAATGTGGAGGTGATGGTGCCCTTTGTGCGTACTCTGGGCCAGGCCAAGGCGGTCACCGAGCTGCTGGCCCAACACGGTCTGAAGCGCGGCGAAGACGGCCTGCGCATCATCATGATGTGCGAAGTGCCGAGCAATGCGGTGCTGGCCGACCAGTTCCTCGAGTACTTCGACGGCTTCTCGATTGGCTCGAACGACCTGACCCAGCTCACCCTGGGCCTGGACCGCGACTCGGGCCTGGACATTCTGGCCAAGGACTTCGACGAGCGTGATCCCGCCGTCAAGGCCCTGCTGAGCCAGGCAATTGCGGCCTGCAAACGCCAGGGCAAATACGTTGGCATCTGTGGCCAGGGCCCCAGCGACCATCCGGACTTTGCACTGTGGCTCAAGGAGCAGGGTATTGGGTCGATCTCGCTCAATCCCGACACCGTCATCGACACCTGGAAGCAGCTGGCCAACTAGCCCGCTGTGGCTGACTTGCGCCGCAGACCCACGGCGCAAGTCAGGCCCTGCCTCTCCTTGTAAGTACTTGGTGGTAGCTGCGCCCGCAAGCAACCGGGACCAAGGGAAAGTCCTAGGCAGGGTTTCAACGGGGTTCAGCACCCTGCGCGGCAATTTGTAAGAAGTCGGTAAGCACCGGGGCAACAATCAAGCCATTGTTGCCAGGGGTCTTATGCTTTTTGCCGCGTCCACTCTTAAATTGATAGCAGAGATCGCATTGCTCGCGCTGTTCGGGCAGTGGGTGCTGGGTTTGCTGGCAGGCGCCAAAAAAGACAGCAACCTGTTCTACCAGATCCTGCAGATCGTCGGCAAACCCTTTGTGGTGGCCGCCCGCTTCATCACCCCGAAACAAGTCATTGACCGCCACGTTCCGCTCGTGGCGTTTTTGTTGCTGATGTTTGTCTGGATCGCCTCGACCCTGATGCGCATCCGGATTTGTCTTGAAATTGGTGTGGAGCTCTGCAAATGAACACAATCCTGGCCTACTGGTATCTCAAGCTGCAGGCGCTGGTCCTGCTGGTGTTCGGCAAACAGCAGGCGGCCCTGGAGAAATTCGACCAGATGCTGGTGTTGCGGCCGGGTGACCGTTATGCCCTGGCAAGCCGCGCCCACGTCCTCGCGCAGGAAGGTGACAAACACGGCGCCATCGCCGCACTGCGCTTGCTGGCGGAGCGTTACCCTGACAATGCCGCGGCCTGGTTCAACCTGGCCTACATGCTGGAAGACATCGGCGGCCACGCCGACGCGGAGCCCGCTTTTCGCCGGGCGCTGGACATCGAACCCAAGATGGACCGGGCCTGGTACGGCCTGGCACTGCTGCTGATCCGTGATCGCCGCTTCGACGAGGCGGTTCAGGCACTCAAGAAAAACACAGAACTGCAACCCATGAGCCCGTTCGGCTGGTATCAGCTTGCGCGGGTTCATGTCGACAGGCAAGACCCTGATGAGGCGGTGAAGGTCATTCGCCACCTCAAACGGTTTGAGCCTAAAGTGGCCGCCCAGCTGGAACGCGAGACGGGACTGAGCATTGCTCAGTCTTCCTGACGGCAGACCCGCTGAGTGGTTATTTGACGGCCGGGGTCTGGGCCCAGGCTTATAAGAGACGCGATCCGGCTTGCAGGCCACGCTTGGGGACAAGTGGTGATCGTGATGTGCCCGAAAGGGTGTTGTTAGATGGAGGCAAGTGTTATGCAGTTGACTGACAACCATCGCCGTTATTGGCGCAAGAACCTCAACATCACGGGAATCCTTCTCGTGATCTGGTTCGTCGTGACGTTCGTCGTGAGTTATTACGCCCGCGAATTGAACTTCAATTTCTTTGGCTGGCCTTTCAGCTTCTGGATGGGAGCACAGGGGGCCTTGGTGATTTACGTGGCGATCATCGGCTATTACGCCTGGTACATGGGCAAGCTCGACATCGAACACGGTGTTGAAGAAAGCGAGGAATAATCATGGCTGGAATGTTTGGTAATGACGCTGGCACTAATACCGCCGCCTCCAATGCTGCTTTCAAGGCAGGCCTGAGCAAGGTCTACACCTGGTACACCGGGGGCTTTCTGGCCTTTGTGGTCGTACTGGCCGTCCTTGAACAGATGGGCTTGTCCCGGCAGTGGATCGGTTTGATCTTCCTGCTCGCCACCATCGGTCTGTATGCCGGCATCGGCATCATGAGCCGCACGACCGACGCTGCCGAATACTACGTGGCAGGGCGTCGTGTCCCGGCCATGTACAACGGCATGGCGACCGGCGCCGACTGGATGTCTGCGGCGTCCTTCATCGGTATGGCCGGAACGCTCTACCTGACGGGTTACAGCGGCCTGGCCTTCATCATGGGATGGACCGGCGGCTACTGCCTGGTGGCCCTGTTTCTTGCGCCCTACCTGCGCAAGTTCGGCCAGTTCACGATTCCCGACTTCCTGGGCGAACGTTATGGCGGCAACCTGCCACGTTTTCTGGGTATCGTCGCTGCGATTCTGTGCTCCTTCACCTATGTGGTGGCACAGATTTACGGCGTTGGCATCATCACCGCGCGCCTGACCGGTGTGGCCTTTGAACTCGGGATTTTCCTGGGCCTGGGCGGCATTCTGGTCTGCTCCTTCCTGGGCGGCATGCGTGCTGTGACCTGGACGCAGGTGGCCCAGTACATCATTTTGATCGTGGCGTACATGATCCCTGTGGTGTGGCTGTCGGTCAAACAGACCAGCGTCCCGATTCCGCAGGCGGTTTATGGCTTCCAGCTGCAAAAAGTGACCGCCAAGGAAAAAGAGCTGACCAACAACGCCAAGGAAATCGAAGTCCGCGATATCTACAAGCAGCGTTCGGCAGCCCTGGCTGAAAAGCTCAAGAACCCGGCCGCTGCGCTGGCTGCCGACAAGGCCGCCGCGGAGAAAGCCGTGGCAGACCTGAAAGCCGCCAATGGCGCGCTGTCGGAAATTTCCGCGGCTGAAAAAGCGCTGGCTGCCGTGCCGAAAGACGAAGCTGCCGCCAAGAAGGCGTGGACCGCTGCCAAGGCTGGAGCCGACACCAAGTCACTTCCGCTGAATGGCATGCCGCCGCATGCTGCGCAGTTTGCAGGTGACCCCAATGGCAATGCCGCTGCCCAGAAGGCTTACGACGTTTCGCGTCGCAACTTCCTGGCACTGATTTTCTGCCTGATGGTGGGTACCGCCGCGCTGCCGCACATCCTGATGCGTTATTACACGGTGCCCAGCGTGAAGGAAGCGCGGCAGTCTGTTACCTGGTCGCTGTTCTTCATTTTCCTGCTGTACTTCACCGCGCCGGCCCTGGCTGTGCTGGTGAAATACGAGGTCTTCACCCTGGTGGTTGGCACGCCGTTCAACGCGTTGCCGGAATGGATTTCTGCCTGGAACAAGGTCGATCCGACGCTGCTGTCGGTGGTGGACATCAACAAGGACGGCATTTTGCAGCTCAACGAGATGTCCATCGGTGGTGACATCATCGTGCTGGCCGCGCCCGCGATTGGCGGTCTGCCATACGTGGTGTCCGGCCTGGTGGCTGCCGGTGGTCTGGCTGCTGCACTGTCCACTGCTGACGGCCTGCTGCTTACGATCGCCAACGCGCTGAGCCACGACCTGTACTACAAAATGATCGACCCGAACGCATCGACCGCACGCCGCGTGACCATCTCCAAGGTCCTGCTGCTGGTGGTTGCCCTGGCTGCCGCTTACGTGGCTGCCCAGAAACCGGCCGACATTCTGTTCCTGGTTTCTGCGGCGTTCTCGTTCGCTGCGGCTGCGTTCTTCCCGGCGCTGACGCTGGGGATCTTCTGGAAACGTGCCACCGGTATCGCTGCCTCTCTGGGGATGATCGCCGGCCTGGGTACCACGTTCTACTACATGATCACCACCCAGCCCTGGATGCGTGGCCTGTTCGGCATCACCTCACCGGTTCAGCTCTGGTGGGACATCCAGCCGATCTCGGCCGGTGTCTTCGGTGTGCCTATCGGCTTTGCCGTGATCATCCTGGTCAGCCTGGTTACCCCTGCGCCTAGCCGCAAGGTCCAGGAGCTGGTTGAGCATGTGCGTTACCCAACCCTGCGCGCTGATCCCGTGCGCTGAGTCATGAACTGACCGGGCGACCGGTCAGCTTCAACCAAAAGCCCGGCAACTTGCGTTGTCGGGCTTTTTTCATGGGCGGGTGTTTGCGACAGGCCGTTCAGGGATAGCCCCCTCGGGGGATCCTTCGATACTTCGCCAAGCTCTGGATGATCGGATATGAAGTGAACGTTCGCGAGGGCTCTCCAGCCAAGCAGCGGCCGCGGGTCCGGCTTTGCCGGCCCGCAGGCGCAGCGGCCCCCGCGGGGGGCAGGGAGCTACACGCAGTGAGCGACCGTGGGGGCAATATTCCGGTGGTATATAATCATGGGTTTCGCCTTGCTGCACCCTTAACGACGCTGGGGCAGCTTCAACCAAACCACAAGGAGAGTTTATGCGTCATTACGAGATCGTCTTGCTGATCCACCCGGATCAAAGCGAGCAAGTCCCAGCCATGCTGGAACGTTACAAGGGCATGATTACCGCCGGCGGTGGAAAAGTGCATCGTGTTGAAGATTGGGGCCGCCGCCAGCTGGTGTACCTGATCCAGAAACTCGCCAAAGCCCACTACCTGTGCATCAACATCGAAGCCAGCCAGGCCGTGATGGAAGAAATTGAACACGCGTTCAAGTTCAACGACGCCGTGTTGCGCCACCTGACCGTGGTCAAGAAAAAGGCTGAGACCGGCCCGTCCCTCATGATGCGCAACGTCGAGAGGGAAGAAGCCCGCAAGGCCCAGCAGCAGGAGTATGCGGCCTGACCCTTCATCGGGTTGTCCCACATGCTGTTGAACAACTGATTGCTGCGCATCGTCGCAGATCATGATTCTTCAGTGAACCGCGTTGAATTGACCGCTTGTATCGCCGAGGCCAGTCCTCTTCGTTACACCCCCGCTGGAATCCCCGTTGCCAATTTCGTCCTCGAACACGAGTCGGAAATGACAGAAGCAGGTTCCACCCGGCAGGTCAAATTGACAATGAAGGCGGTTGCTTTTGGTACGCTGGCTGAGCAAACAGGCCAGTTGCCCCTAGGCAAACCTTTCAGGTTCACCGGTTTTCTGGTCAATGCCCGCGGCAGCAAGAGCGTTGTTTTCCATATTCAAGCCATCGAATCAGTACCGAACCCCATTTAAGGAGTCCATCATGCCCGGACCAAAACGTTTCAACAAAGACAAGCGCCCCAAGCGCAATACCCAATCCCTGCTGTTCAAACGCAAGCGTTTTTGCCGTTTCACAGCCGCTGGTGTTGAAGAAATCGACTACAAGGACATCGACACCTTGCGCGATTTCGTTGCCGAAAACGGCAAGATCATCCCCGCTCGCCTGACCGGCACGCGCGCGATTTTCCAGCGCCAGATCAACACCGCCGTCAAGCGCGCTCGCTTCCTCGCGATGCTGCCTTACAGCGACCAGCACCGCAGCCTGTAAGGAACACGACCATGCAAATCATTCTGCTCGACAAAGTCGTCAACCTGGGCAATCTGGGTGAAGTCGTCAAGGTCAAGGACGGCTACGCCCGCAATTTCCTGATCCCTTCCGGCCGCGCCCGTCGCGCCACCGCCATGGCGATCAAGGAATTCGAAGTCAAACGCGCCGAACTTGAAAAAGCCGCCGCTGCCAAGCTGGCCGAAATGCAAGCCCAGGGCGAAAAGCTGGGCGGTACCACCGTCAAGCTCACGCAAAAAGCCGGCGTGGACGGCCGTCTGTTCGGCTCCGTTACCAACCATGACATTTCGGCCGAGCTGACCAAGCAGGGCTTCCCCGTGCTCAAGTCGCAGATCCGCATGCCCAACGGTCCCCTGAAGACTGTCGGCGACCACCCGGTCACCGTAGCGCTGCATACCGATGTGGCTGTGGACATCACCGTGACGGTGTACGGCGAATCCGCTTAAACAGCGTCGCTGCTCTCCAAAAAAGCCGCTCGCTGAGCGGCTTTTTTCTTGGCGTTGTTTCTCGATGGGCTTGTTCACACCTACAGCCCTGATTTACACCGCATTTCCCACGCTTATTCACAACTTTATCCACCGCATTTTGGCTGTGCCGGCGTAGTATTTAGCACCCTTTCAGGAAACCCATGTCCGCCGTACTTTCCACCGCTCCCGATCCCCGTTACAGCGCCGACCGGCAGATTGCCCAGCTGCGCATTCCGCCGCATTCCATCGAGGGCGAGTCGAGTGTTCTGGGCGGCCTGTTGCTGGACAACGGCGCCTGGGACCGGGTCGGCGACCTGCTGGTCGACGAGGACTTCTACCGCTACGAACACAAGCTGATCTACGCCGCCGTCGGCGCGCTGATCAATGCCACCAAACCGGCCGACGTGATCACGGTCTACGAGCACCTGCAGAACCAGGGCAAGGCGGAAGACGTCGGCGGCCTGAGTTACCTGAACTCGCTGGCCCAGTACGTCCCCAGCGCCGGCAACATCCGCAGGTATGCCGAGATCGTGCGCGAGCGCTCCATCCTGCGCAAGCTGGTGGCCGCCAGCGACGAAATTGCCACCCATGCCTTCAACCCGCAGGGCAAGGCCGTGGCCATGATCCTGGACGAGGCCGAGCAGAAGATCTTCAAGATCGGCGAGCAGGGCTCGCGCATGAAGCAGGGCTTCCAGAGCATGGACACGCTGGTGGTCAGCCTGCTGGACCGCGTGACCGAGATGTCGGAAAACCCGAACGACGTCACCGGCGTGCCCACCGGCTTTTACGACCTGGACAAAATGACCTCGGGTTTCCAGGCGGGCGACCTGGTGATCCTGGCGGCGCGGCCGTCCATGGGCAAAACCGCGCTGGCCATCAACATTGCAGAACACGTGGCGCTCAATGAAGGTCTGCCGGTGGCGGTGTTTTCGATGGAAATGGGCGCCTCCCAGTTGGCGGTGCGTATCGTCGGCTCCATAGGCCGCATCGACCAGACGCATTTGCGCACTGGTGCGCTGACCGACGAGGAGTGGCCGCGCCTGACCGAAGCGATTGAAAAGCTGCGCAACATCTCGCTGCACATTGACGAAACGCCAGGCCTGACTGTCAGCGAGCTGCGCGCCAACGCCAGGCGCCTGGCCCGCCAGTGCGGCAAGCTGGGCCTGATCGTGGTGGACTATTTGCAGCTCATGAGTGTGTCCAGCGGCATGGCCGAGGAAAACCGCGCCACCGCCGTCGGCGAAATCTCGCGCGGCCTGAAGATGCTGGCCAAGGAGCTGCAGTGCCCGGTGATTGCGTTGTCACAGCTGAGCCGCGGCGTCGAGTCGCGCACCGACAAGCGGCCCATGATGAGCGATCTGCGCGAGTCCGGCGCGATCGAGCAGGACGCCGACATCATCATGTTCATCTACCGTGACGAGTACTACACCAAGGACGCCTGCAAGGAACCCGGCGTGGCCGAGGTCATCATCAGCAAGCAGCGGAACGGCCCGACCGGCACCGTCAAGCTGGCGTTTATCAACCGCATCACCAAGTTCGAGAGTCTGGCGCATGGGGGTGGTGGAGATTTTTAAGTAAAAATCGGCCTTGGCCCTTTATTTACATGCGTCTATTGCTGTCTATTTGATAGCACTCAAGGGCTGCTGCGGCTTTACTCCAGGTCTTCCATCGCCAGAATGTGGTATTTCTGGGCGTAGGAAAACGGCTGCTTTCTCACCACGGTCATCACGCGTTCTGTCTCCTTCTCGGAGGGCGCATGCACCATCAGGGCGTGCTGGCCCTGGCGGGCCAGGGTGACGTATTTATGGACCGTGGCGCCTTCGGTGCCGACCGATGGCAGCGCGACATCGGAGTCGCCATCGACCTTGCCGATCTCGCGCAGGACGTCCTCGGAGGTCAGCAGCATGATGGCCTGCCCGTCGAAGCCGCTTTCCTCCAGCTCACGCGCGGCCTGCTCGGCCTGGGCATCCTCGGGAAACATGATGAAGGCATAACCTGTGGGGTAGAACACGCCCGTCAGGGTCAGCATCTTGGGGTTGAGGGCAAATGTTTTCATGGTGAATCCTTGGGCTGTGAATCCACCATTTATGCACGCCAGCGGCACGCTGTCTGTAGGCCAGTTCGCACAAAGCGCGTGGCCCGGCGGCCCGGGCGGCGGCTCAGGGCAGTTCTTCGGTCCGGAGGGTGGGCTCCGACATGACGCGGGCGGTGCTGGACAGGCCGTCGAGCAGCCGGTTCGCAAAGTAGCTGCTTTGCGTGTCCGGTTCCAGCGCCGCCATCACGAGGTTGGCCAGCGGCTGGTTCATGGGCACGTAGTAACTGCCGGAGGGTGCATCGATCACGCCGCGTACCAGCGCCACTTCGGCCCTGACGATTTGCCCGGCATCGGCAATGCTGCCGCGCACGTCCTGCCGGACCCCGGCCGAGCTCGCCGTCTCGCGGTACAGGTCGCCCAGCATGGACGCCGGCTCGGCCACCCGCAGCACCTGCACGCCATGCAGGCGCAGCCGCTCCACGGCCGTTCGCGACCCCGCCGACAGCCAGTAGCCGCAGGGACGCACGCGCGTCTTGATCTTGCGCAGCGTGAGTGCCGATTTCCACTCGACCTTGAGTGTCTTGTCGGCGCCGGTGACCGGGTCCAGCATGACGATCTCCTGCTGGGTGAGGGTGGGGGCGGCTTCGACCACGGCCTCTTCCTTGCAGGCCAGGGCGCCCATCTCTTTCTCGACATAGGGCTGCAACTGGCCCAGTTCGCTGGCCCGCTGGGCGGTGCTGGCGAGCACGCTGGAGATCGCGGTGACATGGGTGTGCACGCGGCGCTGGATGTGCAGCCGGCCTATGCCCACGCCACGGGTTTCGATCAGCAGGCTGACCGCGTTTTTCAGGCCGCTGACGTTGCGTCCGGTATCGGGCTGTGTGCCGCCCATCGAGATGGTCTTGTCCGACAGGTCCGTCGACGTGGTGTAGTACCACTCGGTGCTGAGCCCCTGTACCTTGAGGGCGGCCACCAGCGGGCGGCGGTACCACTCTTCGGAGGCTTTGGTTAAAAACTCGGGGATGTTGGCGGTCGTCGCGTACTGCAGCAGGGCGTCGTACTTCTGCACCGTGCCGAATTTCTGCAGAAAACGGCCAACCACGGTGTATTCGTGGGCATCGACCACCACCGTCGGGTGGTAGTCGCGCGCGAGCCGGGCCAGGGCCTGTGCTTCCGGCGTGTTGAGCAGCAGGTGGTCGCGGTTCATGTCCAGGCCGCCCGTGGTGACACGTTGCCCGGCCTCCGAGCCATCGGGGTTGGCGCGCGGCACGATGATGACGTTGACACGATCAAGCACCGGCCGCAGCAGGCCTTGCGTGAGCTCACGGGCCACGACCAGCAAGGCTTCGGTGCCGGCGGGTTCGTCGCCGTGCTGCTGGCCGACCAGCAGCACGGTGGGGCGGGCCGAGGCCGCGATGGCGGCGGCATCCGTGCCGGCGGCGCGCGTCAGCACCAGGGCTTCCAGGGTCTCGCCGCGTTGTGACTGGCCGATGGGCAGCACGGCGGCTTTCAGGCCCGGCGAGCGCGAGGCCGCTGTGCTGAGTTCGCGCAGCCAAGTCTGGATTTCCACGTTCGAGGTGAAGCTGCCGCGTCCTTCCTGCAGGCCGGGTGTGTTGTAGATGACGGAAGGCGCCGGGAAACGGGCGGCGACAGCGGCGCTGTAGGGGGCGGCGCTGGCAGGTGAGGGGGCCATCGCCGGCCGGTCGGGGACGGGCTGGACGACGACGCCGGGTATGGGGGCGGGCGCCGGTGCTGCCACGACCCGCGGCGGGGCCGTGACCGTGCCGGTGGGCGACGGCCAGGGCGGCAGCGGCACCGAGGTGCAGGCCGCCAGCGCCAGCAACAGCGGCAGGAGAACGATGGCGCGCGGGCCGTTTCCGCGATGGCGCAGGAAGAAAGGCGATGGGCGCGATGGTTCCGGGGGGCTGATGGAACAGGTCATCCGCAGGGGCAGGTCGGTCTTGGTCATGGCTTGGTGTTGGGAAGGCCGGCGCAGGTGCGGCCCAGGCTGCCATTATCCGGCTTGCGCACCCTGCCTGTGTCGGTGCCTACCCTCTGGTGCGGCATTTTCACCACCCTGCAGCGGCGGCAGTCCGGCCCGCATGAGAAACTACGGCTTCCATGCCCCCTGAATCCGCTCCTTCCACCATGAATCCCGGTTCTTTTCCCGCACACCGCCTCAGCGTGGCCCCGATGATGGACTGGACCGACCGGCATTGCCGCTACTTCCACCGCCTGCTTTCACGCCATGCCTTGCTCTACACCGAAATGGTGACGACAGGCGCGCTGGTGCATGGCGACGTGGCGCGGCACCTGCGCTTCAACGCCGAAGAGCACCCGGTGGCGCTGCAACTGGGCGGTAGCGAGCCGGCCGACCTGGCGCACTGCGCCCGGCTCGGTGAGCAGTGGGGGTATGACGAAATCAACCTCAACTGCGGCTGCCCCAGCGAGCGTGTGCAGCGCGGCGCCTTTGGCGCCTGTCTGATGGCCGAGCCGCAACTGGTGGCCGACTGCGTCAAGGCCATGGTCGATGTGGTGAAGGTGCCGGTCACCGTCAAGCACCGCATTGGCATCGACAAGGGCGAGAGCTACGGCTTCGTGCGTGACTTTGTCGGTGCGGTCAGCGAAGCCGGTTGCACGACCTTCATCGTGCATGCCCGCAATGCCTGGCTCAAGGGCCTGAGTCCGAAGGAAAACCGCGAGGTGCCGCCGCTGCGTTACGAGATGGTTCACCGGCTCAAGCGCGAGTTTCCGGCCCTCACCATCGCCATCAACGGCGGCATCACCACCGGTGAACAGGTGGCGGCGCAATTGCGCGAACTCGACGGCGTGATGGTCGGCCGCGAGGCCTACCACAACCCCTGGTGGCTGGCCTCCTGGGATGAGATCTTTTTCGGCGCGGCGCACAGGGAGTCGACCCGCGAATCCGTCGAGGCGCAGATGGCCGACTACATGGCCAGGGAGTTCACGGAACACGGCACGCCCTGGCCGACAATCGCCCGCCACATGCTGGGCCTGCGCCACGGCCTGCCGGGTTCGCGCCGCTGGCGCCAGGTCTGGAGCGACCACAAGCTCAAGAGCCTGCATCCGCGCGAGGTGATGGCGCTGGCCCATGCGCCAGGCGCTGCGGGCGAAAGCGCTGAATCTTCATGGCAGGTTGCGGTGCCGGCGAATGCCTGACGCCGCGCAGCGCGAGACGCGCCGGGCGCTTCTGCTTCTGTGGCTGGTGCCGGCGCTTTGGGCCGTCAACTACATCGTGGCGCGCAAGGCGCCCGGCGTCATTGGTCCCTACATGCTGGCCCTGGGCCGCTGGGGCCTGGCCGCCCTGATCCTGGTGGTGATCACCCGGGCTGAACTGTGGGAGCAACGGGCGGCGATCACGCGGGCCTGGCGGCAATACCTGGTGCTTGGTTTTCTAGGCATGCTGATTTGCGGTGCCTGGGTGTATGAAGGGGCGCGCTCCACCGGGGCGATGAACATTGCGCTGATTTATTCGGCTTCTCCGGTGCTGATCGCCCTGGGGGCGATGTGGTGGCTGGGCGAGAGTTTCGGTGCGCGGCAGGCGGCCGGTGTGTTGCTGGCGTTGACAGGTGTTGTTCACGTGGTTGTCAAGGGGCGCTGGACGGCCCTGGCTGACGTGCAGTTTGTGGCCGGCGATGCGTGGATTCTGGCGGCCACCGTGTCCTGGGCCGCTTATGCGCTGCTGCAGAAACGCTGGCCCAGTTCGCTCAGTGCGACGGCGCGGCTGGCCGCGATCTGCATAGGCGGCACCCTGGTCCTGCTGCCTCCGGCCGTGTGGGAGGCGACACGGCCCGGCGCAGATACCCTGGGCAGCCAGGCCTTGCTGCTGGTGGTGGTGGCTTCGCTGATTCCGGGCGTGGGTGCCTACTGGATCTACGGCTGGGCGCAGAAAATCCTCGGGGCCAGCCGGGTGGCCGTGGCGCTGTACCTGGGCCCGCTCTACGCGGC
>ERZ1292640.396-Hain-H43-02um-R1-396-length-35493-cov-45_pt1 | contig 35493 bp, 34 predicted proteins | sample MGYA00564404_ERZ1292640 | MGnify/ENA primary metagenome ERZ1292640 (study PRJEB36523, sample SAMEA6512636) | groundwater metagenome | collected 2019-01-08 | study: AquaDiva: Metagenomics assemblies of 32 groundwater samples | reverse complement strand
GAGACGAGGCATTGCCTCGTCTCTACGTTTAAATAGTGTCTGTCCCTATTTATAATTTTTGCAATTGCCTGTCGCGGTATCGTTATCGTTAAACATCATATGCCATGAAGTCTGGCCATCCCTTGTTGCTTGCGCGCAGACATTAGTCATGGTATTACTGCTAACAGTTGTGTAATTCCAATTCACCTTATCTATGGGCAAATTAAGTTTTAGGTTATCATTAATTTCACTCATAGAAGTAGAATTGTAATAACTGCCTTCTTCCATTCTATAAATTCTTTCCGCGGCGATAATCAATTTCAAATTTGATACCGCCTCCTTTTGAAGTGTTTTTTCCTTAAAACCGCCGTAATGAGTAAAGCTTATGGTTGCTAAAATTCCGATAATTATCAACACAACCATAATCTCTAATAAAGTAAATCCTTTTTTCATAATTTAACAAGAAAATTGCCTTCGGCAATAATTTTAGGCAATTTTCGCAGTGGTAGGGACAGCACAATGTGCTGTCCCTACACCTCACGCCCGAGATAAATCCGCCCCCTTACAAACTTTTATCCTATTTAATTATACCCGCCGGTTCCACTCCATACATCACTACCATTTGCCAAATTCGAGGTAAGAGTAAGATTCCATGCGCCTGTGCCTGCTGCACGATTAGGAGTTTTTCCGCCAGCAACACAACGAGTAGCAGTTGCAACAAGCGTGCTATCTGCGGCACTTGTAATGCTATACGAAAAATAATGTGTTGAATTGCATGCGGAAGGAATATTACCTGCAGCTGTGCCAATATTTGCTACTGTATTATTAAAAGGATTGGTAGCACTGCTCAAATTCCCATACTCTAACCTATTCGTTGTCGCAAACTTACGAAGATCACCCAAAATTGCTTTTGCTTCAGTACCGCGAGCCCTCTCTACCATGGCGCCGTATTGCGTAAAACCTAAAGTTGCCAAAACGCCTACAATAACCATAACTATAACCAACTCCAATAACGTAAAACCTTTTTTCATTTGTTCCTCCTTTTTTTGTATTGCGTATATCGTATTGCGTATTGCGTTACGCACGACGCAATACGCACAACGCACAACAAATATTACGACACGGTCTGAATAACGCTAATTCTAATATTTTTTTTAATCTGCCCCCCCCTTTTCTCTCTGAAGAACCTTGTCCACCTCGTAGGTGAACACGTTTAATAATAATCTAAAGATACTTTTGCCGCAAGGCTATAGTTCGGTTTTCGAAAGACTTATGACTTATGACTCGCAACTATTCTAAACAAAACATCCTATTTAATTATACCCGCCGGTTCCACTCCATACATCACTACCATTTGCCAAATTCGAGGTAAGAGTAAGATTCCATGCGCCTGTGCCTGCTGCACGATTAGGAGTTTTTCCGCCAGCAACACAACGAGTAGCAGTTGCAACAAGCGTGCTATCTGCGGCACTTGTAATGCTATACGAAAAATAATGTGTTGAATTGCATGCGGAAGGAATATTACCTGCAGCTGTGCCAATATTTGCTACTGTATTATTAAAAGGATTGGTAGCACTGCTCAAATTCCCATACTCTAACCTATTCGTTGTCGCAAACTTACGAAGATCACCCAAAATTGCTTTTGCTTCAGTACCGCGAGCCCTCTCTACCATGGCGCCGTATTGCGTAAAACCTAAAGTTGCCAAAACGCCTACAATAACCATAACTATAACCAACTCCAATAACGTAAAACCTTTTTTCATTTGTTCCTCCTTTTTTTGTTAAACTGGTGCGGTAGGGACAGCACAATCAGACTGTGTCACAATTCGGTTTTAGTATCATTCCCGCAAAAGCGGGAATCCATTCTCCGGCGATAACACAACTCACTGGATTCCGACTTTCGTCGGAATGACGAATTTTTAACGATTATGACACAGTCTGAATGTGCTGTCCCTACACCTCATACCAAAAATAAATCCGCCCCCTTAATTAATTAATACTAAAAGCCCTGAGCGAAAACTACCTGATCTGTGAGAGTTGGAATATAGGTAAAAACATTCCAACTACCATTACCCCAATGACTAATCCCATAAAAATAAGCATTATTGGTTCAAACATAGCAGTAAAACGACCTAAAAATGTCTCGATATAATCCTGATAAAATACATTTAACCGCTTAAACATATTGGAGAGCTCGCCTATCTCCTCGCCAATGCTTATCATCTGCACAACCATGGGATCAAAATAACCACTTTCCCGCAGAGACTGGCTTAATGGTTTCCCCTCGCGCACATCCTCCTTTACCTTCTTAATAATTTCCCCTAAAGTCCGGTTATTTACACTACGCTCCACTATTTCCAATGAATAAAGGATAGGAACACCGCTTTCAGTAAGGGTAGTCATTTCTGAAGTAAACCGTTCGACACTTATCGTGCGAAAAAATTCACCAAAAACAGGTAAACTCAATAAAAACTTTTCATATTGCATCCTGCCTGCCTTAGTCTTGATAAACCCCTGAAAAAGAAAAAAACCAACTACTGACCCCGCGATTATAAAAAGTATATACTTAGTTACAACGCCGCTTATATTTACAATAACCTGGGTCAGGATAGGCAGTTTCAAATTAAACTGACCGAATAATTGCGCGAAAGTAGGAATAATTTTCACAGTTAAAACAACAATCGCGGCTGTCCCAACAAACATAAGTATTGCTGGATAGGCTAATGCTGAAACAATCTTTCTTTTAAACGCGGCGTTTCTTTCTAAATAACTTGCCAGTCGATCTAAAACCAAGGCTAAATTACCTGAAGCCTCTCCGCTTTCTACCAGATTAACCCAGAGCTCTGAAAATACTACCGGATGCTTTGCCATCGCCTCATGAAAACTTAGGCCCTCCTCCATTTTTTTCTGCAGATCTCCAAGAATATGATAAAACATACGGCTTGCCACCTGCTCCTTTATTACCTGCAGGCTTTTTATTATAGTAATACCCGCTCCCAAAAGCGTGGCAAACTGCCGGCAAAAAAGCACCCTGTCTTCACTAGTAATCCTATTTCGCTTGAATGCGCGTCTTGCCTGCCCAGCTGTAAGCGACAAAATATCTTTTTTTTCTAAAATAGTGGTATTTATTACTATTAGCCCTTTGGCTTGCAGGCGGCCGACAATCTCATCCTGATTGCCCCCTTCTTCAACACCGCTAAGTTTTTCACCCGAACTATTCCTGGCTACATAAGAAAATTTTGGCATTACTTTACCCTCAAAACTAACTAGTTAACGATGAAAAACCCTGTATTTTGTCTAATTTGTAGGGGACCACACCCAGTATCGCGCCCGTTATCTCTTGCGGGTCGGATGAATCCGACCCCTACAAGCCGCAAGGTGTTTTTCAGGGTAAACTAACTATTCCGCTCCCAGCGTAACAAAAATCGCCTCTTCCAAGGAAACTACGCCTTCTTCAACTTTTTTAAGCGCTGATTCATACAAAGTTTGCATACCGCAACCCCGGGCAGCCTCCCTTATATCCTGATAGGAAGCCTTACGATTAATCAACTCTTTTATCTGCGTATCAGCAACCATCAATTCGGCAATACAAACTCTTCCCTTATAACCCAAGTTGTTGCACTTTGAACAGCCTTTGGGTTTATAAATAAGCTCCGCTTTAAGCTTAGCGCCAAACAACTGATCCTTTGTCGGTTCATACGCTTCCTTACAATCAGGGCATAGTTTTCTTATCAGCCTCTGCGCGATTACCAACAATAAAGACGGCGCAAGCATATAAGACTCAATGCCTATGTCAACAAGTCTATTTATTGCTGAAGGCGCGTCATTAGTATGTAAAGTGCTTAATACCAAGTGCCCTGTCAAACTGGAACGCGTGCAAATCTGAGCTGTCTCTAAATCCCTTGTCTCGCCCACCAGCATAATATCCGGATCCTGCCTTAAAAAACTGCGCAACGCCGTAGCAAAGGTGAGTCCTATATCCGCCTTTACCTGAACCTGATTTATTCCTTCTAATTTATATTCAACCGGATCTTCTATTGTAACAATATTTTTCGTAGGGCTTTTTATCTCGCTTAACATAGCATATAATGTGGTAGTTTTTCCGCTTCCGGTTGGCCCTGTTATAAATATAAGTCCGTAAGAGGCGCTCATAGCATAGCGCATCTTCTCGAGCTGTTTGGAATCAAAACCCATCTGATTTAAGTCTAAGACTACTTGGCTTCTGTCTAATAATCTCAAAACCGCCTTTTCGCCATAAATAGTCGGAATAGTAGAAACCCTGATATCTATGGGCCGATTTTCAATCCTTACTAATATAGCCCCGTCTTGAGGAAGGCGTTTTTCCGCGATATCTAATTTTGCTAATATTTTTATACGAGAAATAATGGGTAAGTGCAAGTGCTTCGCGGGCGGCGGAATCTCATATAATTTCCCGTCAATACGGTACCTCAATGAAATCCTCTCCCTAAAAGGCTCGATATGTATATCAGAGGCGCGCTCATCAATAGCCTGGCGAATAAATAAATCTACCAATTTTATCACCGGCGCTTCTTCCGCCCGGGCAATTAATTTATCTAAGCTCAACTCCTCGCTGGCATCTTCAACAATAAGAGCAGAGGTGGTTTCGTAACTAGCGTCTACTGCTTCCCTTAACATCGCGGACTTACCATAAAAAGACTCTATTGCCTTATTGATATCCTGCCCTGTGGCGATTACGGTATTAATCTCACAAGAAGTAATTTTTCTCAAATTATCAACAAGGATAATGTCCAACGGGTCAACCATTGCCACGGTAAGTGATTTCAAAGTACGGGATAAAGGAATAACTTTATTTCTAAACGCGAAATCCTGGGGAATAAGCTGGTCTAACCCCTGATCAATCGCGGGTTTAAGCATTCCCGTGCCCAAAGAAAAATAAGGAATATTCAACTGCTTGCCAAGCACGGCAACCATCTGTTCATCCTTAATCATTCCCAGCTTTATCAGGGTTTCTCCCAGACGGCCGCCTTCTTTTTTTTGAACCTCAATAGCCTTCTCCAACTGGCTTATAGTAATAAGCCCTTCACTAAAAAGAAGTTCCCCTAATTTTAAATATCTGCTTTTAGGTATCATAAGAATTTATTATACCACAATAAACCCAAAATTCGCAATAAAAACGTAGAACCGAGATAAAAAAAGACGCGGATTATTTACGAAGTAACTTATTTTTTCTCAAAATTATTTAAACTGGCGCTTATAACTGCTTTTCTGTAAAATCCCGCGTCAACTCCCTGCTCTCTTACAGGCATCGTTATTGCTTTTGCCTGCTGAACGAGCTGGGGATTATTTTCTTTGACAATATGGGACGTAATAAAAATCAATAGTTCCCGCTCTATATCCTTTGTTTTATTTTCATGCCTGAACAAAGCGCCAATTAAAGGTATGTCGCCCAGAACAGGCAGTTTACTGATACTTTTTTGGCGCTCCGTGCGAATTAAACCGCCAAGAACAATAGTTTCTCCATCCTTTACCTTAACTACAGACTTTGTGCTTCGCTCTTCAGGATTCATATATTGAACTGTCACGCCTGTGCCGGTAAGACTGCTCGCCGTTGAATCCGCGACCCTAGGATAGACAAACATAGTAATCTCGCCTGTTTCAAGGTTAACCTGCGGAGTAACGCGCAAAATAATACCGGTATCAGATCTTTCCGCCTCCACAGTAGTTGTGCTACTTTCATCCGATGAAGTTGTGGTTTGCTTAATGCCTATAGCTTCATTAGTAGCAATCCTGATTTCAGCAGTTTCATTACTTAAAGTAATGATTCTCGGCCGCGCCAGATACTTTGTATCAGTTTGTGTCCTTAAAAAATCCAAGGTTAAAGTTGTGCCAATAGCTGTAAGAACAGACGGGCCAAATTTAGCCGCATTCCAAGCGCCCATATCCCAGCCCGGCGCGTCAAACGCGCCTTTATCAGGGTCAATTATATAGCCTCTCCCTGAAGTCCCCTTATCGCCAAAAGGAAATTTTGTTAAACGGGTTCCGGGGACAATAAGGCTAGCTACGTTCGTAGGCCAATTTACCCCAATTTGATCAATCGCATTCTTACTCACATCCAGCATTTCCACTTCTAACAACACTTGAGGCACAGATACATCCAAGGCAGTAATTACCTTGGAAATAACCTCAATCTTTTTAGGCGTATCAGTAACAATAAGGCTATTCGTGCGAAAATCCTCTATAAGTAAACCGCTTGGGGAAAGAAGTTTCTTTACCGCGTATGTAATGCCTGACTCATCCTCTGCTTTCCATTTACCTCCGGTCCCAGCGCTGTTTGCACCCGTCTGGGCATTACCCATACTGATTTCTCCAGCTACCGTAGTATACTTAGACATTTCCTGCTTAAGGGATGAGCTTGAAACCGTGGCATATTTTAAATAAAAAACTTTGGTCACAGCTTCTACTTCATTTTTTCCCCAATCCTTAACCACAAAAATATTTGATTCTTTATCTAACTCATAAGAAAGATTGTTCGCCTTAAATATTTTATCCATTACCTTATCTAAGGGGACATTGTCCAAATATAAAGTAACGGTTCTGTCCTGCAGAGCCTCTGAAGCAACAAAGTTCAGGCCTGACTGAATAGAAAACACCTTTAATAAGTCCTTTAGCCGCGCATCCTGAAAATCCATGGAAATCACCCTTCCTAGAACTTCCGGTTCGCGCGCGGACTGGGCCGCGGTATTAAAAAAAGACAGACAAAAATAAAAACAAAAAACAGATACGCCTAATTTTAAAATTTTTTTCATTTTCCCTCCTTTTTATTGGGAGCCAAAAATTTAGAAACAGATACCGAAAACTTTTTACCCGAAAATAACATAGTTACACCATCTTTATTTATATCTTTTATACGCGCCCCTTCAATTGTATCCCCCACCTTTAAGACCTTATTATTAATTATTGCCTGGGGAAACGCTCCGCCCCAAATCAAGCCATTAACAACTAAAGAAGGCACCTGAATATCCTTAATATCTTCCACCGGCACATACTCTTCTTTTTTAAAGATCCCCTCTTTAGCGCTTTCATTTAAAAATGGATCGGTTAAGTCGCCAGCTGTATAGCTGACTTCAGGCCTTGTAATTACTTCAGACAGAACTATACCCGCAAAAAAACTGCAGGCAAATAAACCATAAATAAATAAGCTTATAAAAATTATTTTTTTCATTCTTAGTATATCTCGGCGGGCGCGATAAATCGCGCCCCTACAAAATAGTAAAATATAGAATTTTTTAGCAGTAACTAATCTGTTACCGCTTTTGAATATATCACCAGATTAACAATCAGCTCATTTTTTTCAACATCCGGCGCTATATTAGCCATCTCCACAGTAAAAAGGTCATTGTGGCTTTCTATTTTACTGATAAATTCACCCAAAACATGAAAACTACGGGCGTTAATTATCAACTCAAATGGAATCTCGATATACGAGCCTTCCTTTTTCTCCCCTATCGGCTTAATAGAATTAATTTTTATACCGGCTGATCCAGCAATATCAGAAATATTATTCATGATAACGGTAGGATCTTTTTTACTAAAAAGTTCCTTGTATTTATTAAGCTTTCCTTCCAGCTGGCTGATATCTTCTACAACTTTATTCTTCTTAAGCTCCATCTCTTTTTTTTCTTTCAACGAACGTAATTCAACTGCCTTCTTGCCGTAGATATTAAAAGCAACTATAAACGCTGCCAGAATTAGCGCGATGTTTAAAATTACATTCTTATTTTTACTTAAAGTAGTTATATTTATATCCATTTTTTTTCGTAATTAGTTAGCGCTAAAAACTCTCATTTCCGTGTCATTCAAATTGTGTCGTAATTCGGTTTTGGTGTCATTCCGGTGAAAACCGGAATCCAGTCACGTGAGAATCACTGGACCCCGGCTTTCGCCGGGGTGACCCTCGTCATTCCTTGCCCTCGTCATTCCGGAATGACAATTTTTCTTGATTGCGACACAATCGTAATGACACTTTTTCAGGATAAACTAATTAATCCTTACAGGTTATCAAGAAATTGGTTAAAATCTTCTTACCAAGCGCTTCCTTTCTCTCAACAGAAGCAAGATTTACAGATTTAAAAAATCCGGCAAAGTTACGATCCTCCTTTAAATTATTAAAAAACTGCCTTGCTGACAGATTTTCTTCTTCCGCGTTATCTAAATACACCGCGCCCTCAATGGTCAGCTCTTTCAAGCCTTGCTTCTGACTAAAAGAAAAACGAGTAAGCCATAGCCCTTCCGTAATCGCGCGGGGTATCACATCAAGCGGCTTGGTTAAATAAGGCTGTTTTTTTATGAGGTTATCCATATCTTCAATTTTTTTTAAGTACGCGGAATTCATAGTGTTTAACTCTTCATAACCTGCCTCCGAAGCTACTCCTGAAACCTTTAACCTCGCGCCTGTTATATCAATTAACTCTTTACGCGCAGGCTGAATAATGGAAACTCCCAGCCCCCAACCACCCAAACATATTAATAAAGCAAGCGCGATAATTTTAGAATTAAGCTTCAAGCCGGTAAATAAAAGCATTACATCTGCCGTGGATACCTTTTTTGCCGCGATTTTCTCAGGAACAACGGCTAATAAATCAATTTTTATCCCTATCTTTATTGTCTTAAGCAAAGAAGCGGAATAGGCTTTAGTAAAACCCGAAGAATAAACGATCGGCCCTTTTACAAGGTTTGCCACATCTACAGTTTTTACTGTTAAACCTATCTCCACAAAAAATCTTTCTAATTGCGACTGATAATCCTTGCCGCAGATAAGAAACATTTTCTGAATATCCCTGCCGGGAAATTTACGCCGATAATAATCTAAAGATACGCGAATCTCGGAATTTAGCTTCTCTAACGCAACATCTTGCTCCCCTATCTCTTCAACCTTCTCCGCTGCCCCTAAGCCGCCAAAAACGGTATAATCGCGGCTAAAAAGCGGAAAATCATTATCCAAAACCGTAAAATTAACTTCATCCTCTCCCTGATGGTCGATGCACAACATAGCCGCGGTACCCTTAATTCGGGAATCAGCCATCTTTAAAACCCTTAAAACGCTAAAACCTGAATACTCGATTGAATTTAATTTAATATCTAACTGCTTAAACATAGATAAATAAGCGCTAAGTGTCTCTTTTTTTATTCCCATAAAAAAAACAAGATTGTTTCGTTTTGTTTTATCAGGCAATGCTTGATATCCGGTAACCAAATCCTCTATTTTAAAAGGCATATATTTTCTAGCTTCAAAATTTACGGCGCTTGCTAATTCAGCGCGGCTTAACATAGGCATTTCAAAAGTACGTATAACTAAATCCTTGCCGGAAAGGCACAATGTCGCGTCTTTTGCCTCAATCTTGCCTCTCCTAAAGGCATCCCTAAAAAGAGTGACAATTTCATCTGGCCTGGACGCGACTGACACCTTTTCCTCTAACTCGCCGGCAGAAATTGTCACTAAGGGAATCTGAATATTATTAATAAGCTTTCTGCCATTTGTTACCACAACATCAATGAACTTAGGGCCAAAATATATACCTAAAGAATTCATTCCGCACCCTCTCTTTTATGTATAAATACTATTCTACGCATTTTAAAAATACAATTAAATTTAATGAGTTCGAAAAGATACGGAATTTATTGGCCTTCCTCGCTTTTAGATAAACGTTTTCTGCTTTTTAGCCAATTATCCACATCTTTACGATAAAATCTCCAGACCCCTCCGACTTTAATCCCGGAAATTTTCCCCTCATGCAACCAATTATATATGGTTTGTTTACGCAATCGTAAATAATTAGCCAATTCGTCAATATCCATTAATTGCGCCATAGTCTCCTCATGTTTAATTGATTTAACCTATTTTTAATTAAAACATAAAATTTTACTTTGTCAAGTCTTTTTTCTATATATTCTTACTTAAACTTACTTATAAGCTAAAACATCGTCGAGAAAAAGGTTTAAATCAAAACATATAATTTTATAATAAACTTACTTGTAATACGTTAAATTAGGTTCTTTCGTAATTATGGTCATGAATCTCATAGGGGGCGGGTTTAAAACCCGCCCCTACGCGATAACCTACGTAATAATTCGGATAATTCGGATAATTCGGGCGAAAGGTGGCGAAAGGTGACTGTCACGCTCTTTGTGACTGTCACCTTTCTTTTACGGGGTATATGTATAATCAGTGGTAAGATTTATTGTTCGAATGCCCGTGGCGTTGCGAGCGGTAATATTAATACTAACAACGTAGGGTATATCAGTATCATTAACCGTACAGCTTGCTTTACCAAGAGTATAAGGCGTCGTTGTTGTATCCCAATCTCCCGTACGCAGCCTGTCAAAAGCTAAATTCATCCCTGCTTGTAACGCGTAATAAGCCCGAATACGGTTTACTTGATGATGAGTAAGCCGTGATTGACTTAAGGTAAGGCCCAAAATAATATTTACCAAAATAGTAACCATAAAAATAGCAGCTAAAACCACGAGCAAAACTACACCTTTTTCTCTTTTCATATTTTCACTTTGGCTGTCCAAATTACATTTAATCAGAAAGGTGGCTGTCACGCTCTTTGTGACTGTCACCTTTCTCCTTGCGATGTCGCATTACTTTCTTAAACTTATCTTATATCCATTTTCAATCTGCACAACAATAACGTGCCCTTCCCTGGCAAGCCAACCCAAACTCATAAGCACGTTATCATGCGGCTTATCTATCCCCTTGAACAAGTCAGACAAAAGAACTTCACCGTGTTGATCCAAATAATGCCAAATTTCACCCGCGACTATACCTATCTCTGTAATCATTTGTCCCTCCTTTAAAATTATCTTACAAAAGAATAACTATCCTGTCAAGGAAAATCGCAAACCAAAAAGCTGATGAATCAAGCCCCTACGACCGAGGGCGAAATGCCCGAGGAAGTGCCGCGCCAAACTGCTTGGCGAATCCGTCATGTTTTATGGCTGGAATTCGTGGTAATTCGTATTTTGATTCGTGGTAATTCGTGTCAAGTAATGGCACGATCTGGCCCCAAAACCTTACGCAAGAAAAATTTGCTCGTGGAATTTTATTCCCAAAAGAAAAACCGAAAATACTAAAAATAACAAGATGCCCGGATAATGAAACAAGAATCGACTTTTTTAATGTATCTGGAATCATTTTTTATCCGCGTGTATTCGTATTCCCCAAAATTATTCCTGATTAGTGGCAATGTTTACTTGACTGATGCCCAAATCCCTGGCCATATCCCAAATTTCCACCACTCTTCCCAATGACGCGCGCTTATCAGCCTTAATTAAAATCGATTGATTTCTTTTGACTGCTTGAACAAACAATTTTTTTAACTCCCGCGTAGTTACAACTTTACCATTTAGGTAAATTACGCTTTCACTAGTAATCAATATCTCTATATTCTCAAGGGTCACCACTTCACTGGTTACCGCCTTAGGCAAATTCACTTTTATTCCCGGCTGTATCAAGAAACTTGATGTAAGCATAAAAAATATTAACAGTTGGAAAACGACATCTATAAGAGGCGCAATGTCTATCTGCTTAAGCCCGTGCTCTAATTCCATACGTCCTTTAAAGCGCATCTAATACTCCTTTATTAGTGGTTAATATACGGTTCTTTCGTATTTATTGTGGACATAGTCTCGAATTTAATAACCAACAAAGGGCGGGCAAGCCCGCCCCTACGCGACGATTCGTAATGACGGCTAACCTCTAATTATTCCGTTAAAAAATTCACCAACTCCGTCGATGCCCTCTCCATCTCCAAAATAAAACTATTCACGCGATTAACCAAATAATTATAAGCTACAAACATCGGTATCGCCACAACTAAGCCTGCCACAGTCGTTAATAACGCTTCCCATATGCCGCCGGCCAAATCACCGGGAGACACCGGATGAAAACTTGAGGATTTAGCCTGAATAGTCTGAAAACATCTGACCATCCCGGTAACTGTTCCCAGAAGCCCTAGGAGCGGCGAGATATGCGCTATAGTTGCCAAAGCGGAAAGGTTTCTCTCTGTGCGGGGAATCTCATACAATGAAGCATCCTCAATAGCCTCTATGATCTGCTGCCGCGGGCGGTCATACTTTAAAATCCCTGCTTTTAATATATTTGAAATAGGACTTTTGACGTTATCGCAAATCAAAAGGGCCTCTTTTATGTCATGGCGTTTCATCTTATCAAAAATTTTGACTAAAAAATCATGCGTGCATATTTTTATCTTACGCAGATACAAAAATTTTTCTATGATTATCGCCACGCCCCATACAGAACACAAAAGTATCGGCCACATTACCGGCCCACCCGCTAAAAATGTCTGCCACATGCTCATTTTGTAAAGATCCATTTTTCTCCTCCTCTAGAATTCTAACTTAGCCTTAACCTTAGCCTTTCTATTTCACATTCGCCCCAATCCACTCTATCCTTTCCTGCGCGTATTTTGCTTCCTCAACATTCATTGAAATAATTCTTTTATAAATATCCTGCGCCTCTTTAAATCTTTCTTTATCCTCGTATATCTTAGCTGCCCTCAAAAGCGCTTTCACCACTAAAACATTATTTTCTGAATAAAGATATACCACCTTTAAATACCCCTCTACGGCTTCCTCGAAACTATTCTTTGCCTCAAAAACAGAAGCTATTCTAAATTGCAATAACGCCATTTCTTTTACCGGCGCCAGCTCAAGCCCTTTACGATAAAAATCCAAGGCTTCATCATATTTATTTGCCGCTGAGAAAAGATCCGCCATCTTCGGATAGATAAAGCCGCTAAGATTAGGATATTTCTTAATAGTATCACTATACGCTGTCAAAGCAATATCCGGTTTATTAAGCTTTGTCCATACACCCGCGATAGCGACAGCGGCCTGGCCGCTAAGATCAGCCCTGTCCAATTCGAGAACTTTCTTAAAATTCCTTATGGCATCTTCATACATGGATCTCTCTTCATCAATCGAACCTAACGCGTAATAAACATCAGGAACCAAAGAGCTCTTCGGAAAATCCTGAATCAAAGAAGAAAAATATCTCTTAGACATAACTAGATCGTTGTGCCGATAATAATATTCTCCTAACCACCACAAAATCTCGGCAGTAAGACTTGAATCAGGATATTTGGAACGCAGGCGCTTAAACCTTAGCATAGCTTGCTTCTCATCGCCCATCTGATAAAAACAATCAGCTATCTCGTATTCAGCTTTCTGAAGAAGCTCGATATTATCAGCGCAAAAGCGAACAATATTTTTAAATGCCTCCATAGCAGCGCTATACAACCCAAGATTATAAAGGCTGGTTCCCAAAAGATATAGCGCCTGCGGCCTTAAACTACTATCTTTAAATTCATTCTGAAATTTTCCAAAGGCATCTTTGCTTGAATTATAATCCTGCTTCTCAAAATAAGCCAAACCCAAGGCATAAGCGGCGTCATCTAAAAGCTTTGATTCAGGATAATTTTTCTTAAGGGTTAAAAAACTCAAAATCGCGCCATCGTAATTCATTGCCTTAATCAAAGTAAGGCCCAGCTGATATTGCACGTAATCACTATAAGAACTATCAGGATATTCCTTTAATATGGTATCGTAAGCGCCTTGCGCTTTAGTAAAATCACCCGAACCAAGGTAAGCGTCACCTATCTGGCAAAGCGCGCTAATCTTAACAACCTTATCATCAGTAGTTTTAACTATTTTTCTAAACTCTTCAATCGCGTTTTTAAACTCCCCTTGTTTTAGATAAGACCAACCTAAACCGTAATACATTTTATCTATTATTTCTCCGGCAACAACCTTCTTAACCGCCGCGTTCAAGCCTTCCTTATATACATTTATCGCTTGGGAATAATCGCCCAAATTATAAAACGCGTCCGCCTTTCCAAGATACGCCTGCGTTAGGACCTGCGGATCAGTGGTAGTTTCGAGTAACCCAGCATAAAGCTGTAACGCTTCAAAAACATGATTGGTTTCAAACTTTAACATAGCCTTACCCAGCGATAAAACATCTAAATCTCTGCCCTCCAAACCCTTTACCTTAACTTGAGAAAAAATATCCTGAGCCTCATCGTATTTCTTTAACTTAAGAAGGGACCAAGCCATTCCAAGTTTAGACAATACCTGAATTCTTTCATCAGAGCTATTAGCAATGGCCTTGGAATAAGCGCCTAAAGATTCAGCAAAATTCCCCAAATAATAATCAGCTTCCGCGATATAAAAATACAGGCTCGCCATAATAACAGGATCTTTAGAATATGCCTTAAGCCCCGCGGAAACTTTTTCTTTTAAACCAACATAATCCTTTAAATTATAGAGGCATTCAATTAGCTTAAATCGGGCATCCTCTGTCTGGATCTGTTTATGATATTTTTCTTCTACTATCTTAAAATAAGAAATAGCCTGTTTAAAATCGCGCTCCTGAAATGAGCACCAACCTAATGAATAATAAGCAAGAGGCGCGTAAGAAGAATTGGGAAACTCATTAATAAGCATCTTATAATACGCTGATGCCTTGTTAAAATTATTTCCCTTAAAATGCAATTCGGCAATCCAGTAAAAAAGAGAATCTTTAATCTTCCCAACAACAGGCTCCTTTAATAGCTCTTCAAATTTGTTTAAAGCATCCAAAAATCTATTTTGGTAAAAATAACATTTCCCAATAATGAAGTTAGCTTCCTGCGCCTTGACAGAATCAGGATAATTTTTTAAAAATCTTTCCAAAAGGCCCAAGCTTACGTCATAAAATTTATCATCAAATGCCTTTTTCGCGACATACAACGATTCCTGCTCTTTGTCTACCTCTTGAGCAAAGGAGGAAACGCGAAACGCAAACACCAAAACACAGATAGCAACCATCAAGAAAAAAAGTGTTTTAACGGATAGCGGATAGCGAATAGCGTTTAACTTATCGCGTCCTATACGCTCTACGCTATACGCTCCACGCTCATCTTGCTCTACGCTATATACTCGACGTTTAAATTTCATCATTTGTCATTAACTATATCACTTCTCTATTTATTATTCAATGCCTTTCTTAAAAACTCCCCCGTATAAGACTTATCTGCTTTAATTAATTCCTCTGGGCTTCCGCAAGCTATTACTTCTCCCCCTCTATTTCCGCCTTCAGGGCCTAGGTCAATTATATAATCAGCGCACTTTATTACTTCTAAGTTATGCTCAATTACCACTACTGTATTAGCCTTATCCACCAGCCTCTGGAGCGCAGAAAGAAGCTTTGCCACATCGGCAAAATGCAGGCCTGTGGTTGGCTCATCCAAGATATAAAGAGTATTTCCTGTTGAACGCAGGCTTAATTCAGCTGAAAGTTTAATACGCTGTGCTTCTCCGCCGGATAAAGTAACCGCGCTTTGGCCAAGCTGTATATAACCTAAACCCACATCATTAAGAAATCCAAGTATATTTTTTATTTTTGGAATGCTGGAGAATAGCTCCAGCCCTTCTTCCACGGTCATCTCCAAAACATCCGCGATAGACCGGCCCTTATATTTTACCTCTAATGTCCCTTCATTAAACCGGCGGCCTTTGCACACATCGCATTTCACGTAAACATCCGGCAAAAAATGCATCTCAATTCTTTTTATACCGTTACCCCCGCACGCTTCGCAACGGCCTCCCTTAACGTTAAAAGAAAACCTCCCCGGTTTATATCCGGCCGCGCGCGCTTGAGGAAGCGAGCTGAATAAATCCCTTATATAGTTATAGGCGCCGGCGTATGTAGCTGGATTTGAACGCGGAGTCCTGCCTATGGGAGACTGGTCAACGATAATAACCTTATCCACGTATTCCATTCCATTAATTTTTTTATGGCTCCCGGGCTTTTCCTTGGATTTATATAACTTCCGCGAAAGCGAACGATACAATATCTCATTAATTAATGTAGACTTACCTGAACCGGATACTCCCGTAACACAGATAAATGCGCCCAAAGGAAATTGAACATCTATGTTTTTTAGATTATGCTCTCTTGCCCCTATTACCTCTAAAATTTTTCTCTTTCCTAAGGGCCTTCTTTCCTTAGGCACGTCAATTTTTAATTCTTCGCGAAGATATTTAGCCGTAAGGGAATTAGGGTCTTTTAATAAATCATCTTTTTTGCCGGAAAAAATTACTTCTCCTCCATGCCTGCCCGCGCCCGGGCCTAAATCAACCACAAAATCACTAGCCATAATAGTTGACTCATCGTGCTCCACAACTATCAAGGTGTTTCCTAAATCCCGCAGCGCTATAAGCGTAGAGAGTAATTTGTAATTATCTCTCTGATGCAGCCCGATAGAAGGCTCATCCAATACGTACAACACTCCTGTCAGGCCAGAGCCAACCTGTGTCGCTAAACGAATTCTTTGCGCCTCCCCTCCGGAAAGCGTGGAACTTTTTCTGTCCAGAGTAAGATAATCTAAGCCGACATCGCTGCAAAATTGCAGCCTTTGGATTATTTCTCTTAAAACCTGCTGAACGATTATTTTGGTTTGAGCTGTTAATTCCAGGGTTTTAAAAAAATGAAGCGCCTCTTTAATGGGCAGGCGCGCTATATCCCATATATTTTTATTATTAACCTTAACAGCCAAACTCTCTTTTTTTAACCTTGCCCCTTCGCAAACAGGACAAGAAAGGCTTGACAAAAATTTAGATATCTCTTCCTTAAGATACTCGCTGTCTGTTTGACGAAAGAGCCGCTCAAGATGCGGAATAACGCCTTCAAAGGGTTTACCTCTTACAATAGTTTGAGTCCCATAAAGTATAGCCTCTCGAGCGCTCTCGCTTAATTTTCTAAATGGCGTATCTAAAGAAAACCCTATTTTATAAGAAGCCTCTTTTATCAACCAACGATAATAAAGAATGTACCCGCGGCCTCCCTTTTTCCATGGCGCCACCGCTCCTTCATTTATGGACTTATCCTTATCAGGAATAATCAAGTCAGAATCAAACTCAAATTTCGTGCCTAAACCGTTGCATTCAGGGCAGGCGCCATAAGGAGAATTAAAAGAAAAAATACGCGGCTCAACCTCCGCGTAACTTATCCCGCATTCCACGCAGGCGTATTGCTCATTAAAAATTAATTCATCGTGCGCCGCGCGTCGTGCGTGGCTTTGGCTAAAGGAAGCCACACCACTGCCCTCTGACTGATCGCGCGTTTTTAAAATAATAACAACTCCTTTTCCAACCTTAAGCGCTGTTTCAACTGAATCTGTAAGCCGTTTTTTTATTTCCTGATTAATAATCAGCCTATCTACGACTATTTCTATATTATGAATCTTATATTTATCTAACTTTATTTTCTCCGATAGTTCATAAACCTTTCTGTCAACGCGGCAGCGCGCAAAACCCGCTTTTTGAATTTGGGAAAATATTTCCCTATACTGACCTTTTTTCCCCCTGATAAGCGGCGCTAAAATCTGTATCTTTGTGTTAACAGGTAAATTCATTATTTTTTCTATTATTTCCTGGGAACTCTGCCGCGTTATGGGTTTTGAACATTTATAACAATGCGCGGAGCCCGCACGCGCGAAAAAAAGCCTCAAATAATCATAGATTTCTGTCTGTGTAGCTACAGTGGATCGCGGGCTTGCGCCAGCGCCCCTTTGCTCAATAGCTATTGCCGGAGACAAACCCGCGATATATTCAACATTGGGCTTTTGTAATTGTTCCAAAAATTGACGGGCGTAACTAGAAAGGCTTTCCACAAAACGACGCTGACTTTCCGCGTATATCGTATCAAAGGCAAGGCTGGATTTACCCGAACCGGATAAACCGGTAACAGTAATAAGCTTATTGCGCGGAAGACAGAGGCTTATATTTTTAAGATTATGCTCTCGCGCGCCTCTTATAATAATCGCGTCTTCCATTATTTAACCCGCCAATTCATCTCAAGAGATTGTTGCAAAACACTCTAAAAATGTGGTTCTTTCGTGTTTAAGGTAGTAAGGAGTGACAATTATCAAATAATGAAAGTTTCTGTTTGCGCGCAATTAGAAATTTTTTTGCCATAAGCGCGCAAGGATTTACGACGAGTTGAAGCGCTTCTTTCTTACGTAAGTCGTTGCGGAAACGAGGAGTAAACCGTAGCGCACGGCAAAAAATTTCGTGCGCAAACAGAAACTTTCGTTATCCTGTTGCTTATCAAAGAGTTAGGGATATTTCTTAACCTTAAATACGAATGATCCTTATTTATTCCATCATCAAAAAAAGTTGCGGAGGCCAAGAAATTTTCTTAACCTCCGCGGACTTTTTAACGTAAAACTATTACTTCTTCTTTTTCTTTCCGCCTCTCTTCATTTTAGCGCGGGAAACGTCGCCTTTCTTGTCCAAGAAATAAAGATAACCATCTGCTCTCTCGACACCGCATTTGTTTACCTTTTTGGGGCTACCGCCTTTTTGTTTACCTCTTGCCATTTTAGCGCAGGAAACATCACCCTGCTTATCAATGTAATAAAGGTAACCCTTTTCTCTCTTGATGCCCAACTTTACTATAGTCTCTGCCATATTGTTCTCACCCCCTTTCCATAATTCGTGAATCATCTCTCGTGAAACGCGAAACGTCGTGCGTATTGCGTCATGCGTCGTGCGCAATACGCTTCACGCTTCACGAGATACGAACGACAACCTACGTTCCAATTTTAATCGGCTCTAAAATTTGTTTTAAAGCCGCCACCGCGGATAAAACCGCTAAATAACTAGTCTTAGGATTATCCGGATGCAAAACATTTTCTACGCGGCTAAATATATTGCCTGCTTCTGCCTCCACCTGAATTTCGTGAACATTCTTTTTCGCAAATGGAGAGGCAATAATTTTTACCCTTGTCTTATCCATGCCTATCCCAGCCATACTTAATACCGCGGCAACATTTATATTTTGAGGGAAATACTTTACTGCCTGCTTAGCGCAACCGAAAAATAAAATCTTATCTTTCTTAAGATTGTTTAAATGTATCCCCTGCTTCTCTACATACTCTACGCCTTTAAAAGAAACCGGATTTTTTACCGTGGTAAGAGTCACCTTCTTAATCTTTCCTATACCAGACGCCTTTATCGCGTCAATTCCGCAAATAGCTCCACTTGGAATATAAGCCTTTGTTTTATGCTTCTTCGCCAACTCAAATAACTTTTCCGCGTGAGCCACTACTCCGCCCACGCTCATAACCATAAGCAAACGGCCCATTTTCAAAACATGCCGCGCAATCTCCCAAGAAACCTTAGCCGAAGCAGCTTCAATTACCAAATCTGATCTGTCAATCAACTGTATTAATCCGGAAACTGCCAAACTTTTACCTTGAGAAACTACCCCTGATAATTTTTTCGACTTTTCAGGAACAATATCATAAAGCGCGGTCAATTGAGCATCTTTCGAAAAATTCTTAACAATTGACCTGGCTAAAGAGCTCCCAATCGCGCCGCAACCAACGATTCCGATTCGTAATTTAGACATATATTTGTCATTAATAGTATTAATTTAGCTCTTGGAAGTATCCGTCAGTGTCATTGCGAGCGAAGCGAAGCCAGCGACCTTGTCGCTAGGCAGGCAATCTTTTTAACATTTTCCGTCGTAAATAAGATTGCCACGGGCTGATAAATCAGCCCTCGCAATGACACGATAGGGATTACGACACAGCCCAAATGACATGAACGCTTCCAAAAACTAAACTGTTATGTAATATCATTAACGCCTATTTTGTATTACCATATTATCAATCAACCTAGTCCTGCCAATCCACACTGCCAACGCGATTAAGCAATTATTCGTAACCCTCTTAACTGACTTAAGCGTATCCGCCTCAACTATTGCTATATAATCTATCTTTGCCGTCTTTTTCGTTTTTATTAACCGCTTCATTAAACACAAGATTTTATCCGCGTCTTTTGTGCCTGCGCTTATTAAATTCCGGGCAGCGCTTAAAGCCTGTGATAAAATCAAGGCGTCGACCCTTTCCTCTTTATTTAGATAAAGATTCCTGGAGCTTAAGGCAAGGCCGTCTTTTTCGCGAACAACAGGCATAACCTTTATTCTAACCGGAATATTTAAATCCTCAACCATCCTTTTTATTATTACTGCCTGTTGAGCGTCCTTTGCTCCAAAATAAGCGGTAGAGGGCTGTAAAATATTAAAAAGTTTTAACACAACAGTTGCTACCCCTTCAAAATGGCCGGGCCGGGATTTACCGCAAAGAACATCACTCAATTCTTCCACAACAGCATATGTCTTAAAACCTTCTTGATACATCTCTTTGGCTTTTGGCAAAAAAACAAAATCAACGCTTTCTTTGCGGCAGAAACCAAAATCTTTTTTTATTGTCCTGTGGTATCGCCTAAAATCTTCCCCTATTCCGAATTGAATAGGGTTAACAAAAATACTTACCGCCACAATATCGTTTTCTTTTCGCGCCTGACGAATAAGCGTCAAATGCCCTTCATGCAATGCCCCCATTGTCGGCACAAAACCAATTGTTTTATCTTCGCGCCTTAAGCCTCGCGCAATCCAAAACATTTCTTCTATATCATTGATAACTCTCATAATACGCAATAATTACTTACAAAATTTCCATCAACGGCTTCATCACAAAATCACGCTGAAAAATCTTTGAATGCGGCACCTTAAAATTTTTTGTCTTTATAATTTTATTTCCGTAAAATAAAATATCTAAATCAATTGTCCTTGGGCCATAACGGACACTTTTTTCCCTCCCAAGCTCTTTTTCAATAATTTTAAGCTTTTTTAAAAAAATAACAGCTGGAATACTTGTTTCGGCTTTCAAGGCAGCATTTAAAAATTTTGACTGTCCGGACGGGCCGCCCACCGGCATTGTTTCAATTATTCTAGATAATTTAATTACTTTTGTATTTTTTAACGCGTTAATTTTCCCTAAAGCCAGCCTTATATTTTTTCTTCTATCTCCTAAATTCGAACCGACACCCAAATAACAAATTACCATTTTACATTATCTTTTTTAAACGCTCAAGCGCCGTACTGATTCTTTCTTTAGGCACAGTAAGCGCCATACGGATATAGCCCTCTCCGTATTTACCAAAACCTACTCCGGGAGTAACTATGATATCCGCTTTTTCTAAAAGAAAATCGGCGAATTTTATGGAATCTTTGCCTTTGGGCGTTTTTATCCAAATATAAAAAGTAGCTTTGGGCGGCCTTACCTGCCAACCCAAAGAATTAAGGCCTTCTATCAGAATATCGCGCCTTTCCTGATAGAGAGAGCACATATTACTAACGTGCTCCTGATTTCCTTCTAAGGCGGCGATACCGGCTAATTGAATGGCAGAAAATATCCCAGAATCAACATTAGATTTTACCTTAGCTAACGCCCAAATCAAATCTTTATTGCCACAGGCCCAGCCTACGCGCCAACCAGCCATATTATAGGTTTTAGACAAAGAATGGAACTCAATAGCAGTGTCCTTTGCTTCCTTAATTTCCAATATGCTTGACGGCCTATATCCGTCATAGGTCATTTCAGAGTAAGCCAAATCAGAAGCAATAATAATTTTATTTTTTCTGGCAAAACCCATTGTCTTTTGATAAAAATCTTTCTCCGCTGTAGCGGAAGTAGGATTATTAGGATAATTAAGATACATCAATTTTGCTTTTTTAAGGATATTCAGAGGAATTTTTTTAAGATCGGGCAAAAAATCGTTTTCTGACTCTAGCGGCATAAGATATGGTTTCCCGCCGGCAAGAATTGTCCCGCCTTTATAAGGCGGGTAGCATGGATCCGGCACCAAAGAATAATCTCCCGTATTGAGAAACGCGAAAGGAAGATGCGCGATTCCCTCTTTAGAGCCGATTAAAGGCAAAATTTCGGTTTCCGGATCAAGCTCAACATTAAAACGCTTTTTATACCAATTAGCGATCGCGCGGCGTAAAAGAGGCATTCCCTGATCTAACGCGTAATGATGATTAGCAGGGTCATTTGCCGCTTGAGCTAAGACATCAATAATATGTTTTGGCGTAGGCTGATCAGGATCCCCTATCCCAAAATCAATAATGTCTCTGCCTTGCGCGCGCGCCTTTCTTTTCGCCTTATCAATCTCTAAAAAAAGATAAGGCGGAAGTAATTGTAACTTTTTAGAAAGTTTAAACATATGTTATTCTTTTAGCGTTTAGCGTTTAGCGTTTAGCGTTTAGCGTTTAATTTTTCTATCCGCTCTACGCTATCTTAAAACGTCCTGCATTGAATATAATCCCGCGGGCTTATCAAAAACCCACTTTGCCGCCTTTAATGCTCCTACGGCAAATAAATCCCGCGAATGCGCCTGATGCTTTATCTCAATGCGTTCAGAATTACCGCAAAAAATAACCGTATGATCTCCGACAATGTCCCCTAAACGAATAGCATGAATAGGAATTTCTTTCTTAGTTACCCCAATTAAGACTTCAGCCATTTTCTTGGCTGTGCCGGAAGGCGCGTCTTTTTTAGCCTTATGGTGTGCTTCCGCAATCTCAATGCTATAATCCGGGCCTAATCTTTTGGCAATTTCCGGCAAAAAATCAAACAAAATATTAACCCCTACAGACATATTTGGAGAAAAAACAACCGGCACGACTTTTGAAATTTCTTCTACTTTTTGTAATTGCGCCTGGCTTAAACCAGTGGTCCCTAACACAAGCGCTTTTTTATAACGCGCTACATAATCTATATTAGCCTCAAACGCTTCCGCGCAAGTAAAATCAACAAATACATCAATCAGAAATATTCCGTCCGGGCTGGAAGAAATCCTAATCTTCCCTAACTCTTTCCCAATTACCGCTGTGCCCTTTTGTTCCAAGGCCAGCATAATTTCAAAATCTCTATTCTGCGACGCTAAATCAAATATTCTCCTGCCCATCTTACCACAAACACCAGCAATTCCTAATTTAATCATCGTAAAACTCCTTAGAAAATAGGTCTTGACTAAAGTTGAGGTTGAATTTAACTTGACCTTAACCTTGGCCTTAACCTTGGCCTTAACCTTAGCCTTAGCCTTATCATTTCAATAATCCGTATTCCTTTAGCGCCATTTTTAATTTTCCTAAATTCTCTTCGGACATTGCGCACATCGGAAGCCGTAAATCCGGTTTACACATACCAAGCAGTCCCATAGCAGTTTTTACCGGTATGGGGTTTGTCTCAATAAACATTAACTTAATTAAAGGCGATAATTTATAATGGATCTCCTGGGCTTTTTTAAAATTGCCTTTTTCAAAACTACTCACCAAATCCGCCACATCGCGCGGCGCTATATTGGCTACCACAGAAATTACGCCTATTCCGCCGATGCTTAATACCGGCAGTGTCAGGCTGTCATCCCCAGATATCAACGCGAAATTTTCCGGGCACAACTGCTTTATACGCGACATCTGATCCAAGTTTCCTGAAGCCTCTTTAACTCCAGCTATATTTTTACAATTACGCACTAATTTAGCTATGGTTTCCGGCTCAATATTCACGCCGGTCCGGGAAGCAATATTATAAAGAATTATTGGAATATTTACAGATTCAGCAACTGCCTTAAAATGTTCATACAAACCTTTTTGCGTGGGACGATTATAATAAGGAGACACCTGCAATGACGCGTCCGCGCCGGATTTAGCGGCATGCATAGTCAACATTACAGCCTCTTGCGTAGAGTTTGAACCTGTGCCGGCAATAACCAAAATTCTTTTTCTTACCTGCTCAATCGTAACCTGAATTACACGATCATGTTCCTGAAAAGATAGCGTCGCGGACTCCCCAGTTGTTCCGCAAGGCACAATTCCAGAGGTACCATTTTTAAGTTGAAAATCGATTAACTTTCTTAATATCTTTTCATCAACCTTGCCATTCTTGAATGGCGTTACTATGGCAACCATCGACCCCTTAAACATAATATTCTCCTTTGTAAACTATTTTTGCCTTACCTTCCAACCAGACATCTTCAAAGCCAGCGCCTATCTTATTAAAATAAACTTTTAGCGCTTCACCACTCCGGATATGCGCATTTACTTGATTAGCGGATAGCGCCTGCCTGCCGGCAAGGCAGGGATAACAGATAGCGGATAGCAAAACCGAGGCAACAGAACCTGTGCCGCAGGCAAGAGTTTCATCCTCTACGCCCCTTTCATAAGTTCTTAACTTTATAGAATTGCTATTTAATATCTCTACAAAATCTACGTTTGTTCCCGCGGGCGCGAATTTCTTGTGATAACGAATTTGCCTGCCAATATTTGTAACATCAATTTTATCCAAACCCTCTACAAATATTACGGCATGAGGCACCCCGGTATTGATAAAGCTTACCCTTAGATTACGATTATTAATCTTTAAGGGAATATCTAATTTTATATCCTTAGGGTCAGTTAATTTTATTTTTACAAAATCATCATCAACCCTTGCTTCAATTATTCCAGCCTTTGTTTCTATACTTATTTTTCTCTGTTCTCTGTTCTCTGTTCTCTGTTCTCTAGCGCTATAAAGCGCTACGCAGCGCGCTCCATTTCCGCACATTTCCGCTTCGCTTCCATCTGCATTAAATACGCGCATCGAGAGATTCGCAGCCTTTATTCTCTCTAAAACAAGTAGCCCATCCGCTCCCGCGCCATACTTTCTATCGCAAATCATTTTAGCTATAGCGGATAGCGCCTGCCTGCCGGCAAGGCAGGGATAGCGGATAGCGGATAGTGAATTTTTTTCAATAATTACAAAGTCATTTCCCGAAGCCACCGTCTTGGTAAAATTTATTTTTTTCATAACCTATATCATTATCTCGTTTTTGATTAAATCTTCGTAACTGTCTCTTTTTCTAATTAAAAAGGTTTCGTCTTTTTTAACCATAACTTCACAAGCCCGGCAACGAGAATTATAATTACTCGTCATACTAAACCCGTAAGCGCCGGAACCCATTATTGCCAGATAATCCCCTTCTTTAAGAGGAAGCAATCTCCTGCCTTTAGCAAAAAAATCCGCGCTTTCGCAAATTGGGCCGACGATATCTACTTTCTCTGAAGAGCGTATAGCGTTTAGCGTATAGCGTATAGGCAAAATCTGATGATACGCGCCATAAAGAGCGGGACGGATCAGATCATTCATTCCCGCGTCAACAATAACAAATTTCTTTTTTACGGCAGCCTTAACATACAAAACCTTGGTTACTAAAATTCCGGCATTACCCGCGATAAATCTGCCGGGCTCCATTATTATCTTAAGTTTCGTCTTTTTTAATAAAGGCAGGATTTTCGCGGCAAACTTTTCCGCTGTCTGCGGAGTTTCTTCATCATAAACAATTCCTAAACCGCCGCCAATATTTAAATACTCTAAAACTATACCTTTTCTTTTAAGCTGCTCAACAAACTCAATCACCTTTGTTATGGCAGAGACATAAGGGACACTCTCAGTAATCTGCGAACCAATATGAATATGCAGGCCTGAAATTTTTATATTTGAAAATTTATTACATATTAAAAAAATTTGATAAGCGCTCTTAAAATCTATGCCAAATTTATTAGTAAGTTTTCCCGTAGTAATATATTTATGGGTCTTTGGCTCAACATCAGGATTTATGCGTATAGATACCTGCGTAATTCTATTTAATCTCTTAGATATGCAATTAATATTTTCTAGTTCAGGAATTGATTCAACATTAAAAAATAATATCCTTCTCTTAATTGCTTCCTCTATCTCATAAGAAGTTTTCCCCACGGAGGCATAAACAATTTTACTTACCGGACAACCCACGGTTACCGCGCGGAAAAGCTCGCCCCCTGAAACAATATCAAGCCCCGCGCCAAAAGAAACCAGTGTCTTTAAAATTGCCAGATTTGAATTTGCCTTTACGGAATAACAGATCAGAGGATTGATTGAACGAAAAGCGGTTTTTAGTTTAACGAAGTGGTCAACCACGGTGTGATAACTATACACATAAAGTGGCGTGCCAAATTTTTGAGCTAGGCTCAGAATTTCTACATCCTCGCAACAAAACTCATTTTTTCTATATTTAAATTCGTGCATTTATTTTAGTTTTTTGCTCCAGTTTTTTAACTGTCGAGATACGAGCCTCGGGCTTGTTCCGCCGAATGATGTCTTAAGGCCAACTGAAGCCAGGGCATTTAATATTTTCTTTACATCAAGCTCTAATTTCGAAGAATATTTCTTTAATTCTGAAACGCTTAAATCTGAAATTCTTCTTTCTTTACCTGAACAATCCCTAAACATTCTGCCCACAATATCATGCGCCTGCCTATAGGGCTCTCCTTTCTTAATTAAGTATTCCACAATATCCACGGAAAACAAAGATTCATCCGTTATTTTTAACGCTATCGTATCTTTTTCTACCGCGATATTTTGAAATAATTCCGCGAATATCTCTAATACGCTTTTCATCGTATCCGCGGCGTCAAAAAGCGCCGGTTTATCTAATTGCAGGTCGCGATTATACGATAAAGGAAGCCCTTTCATCAACATTAACATACAGGAAAGACTCCCTTGAATTTTACCTGTTGAGCCCCGAATTAACTCTAGCACATCCGGATTTTTCTTATGCGGCATAATGCTGGAACCCGTGCAAAATGAATAATCAATATCAATAAAATTAAATTCTTTGGTAGACCAGAGAATCAAATCTTCTGCCAAACGCGATAAGTGCACTGACAAAATGGATAAACCAGCAAGAAATTCAATGATAAAATCCCGGTCACTTACGCTATCAATGCTATTTCCGGTTAAAGCCCCAAACCCCAATTCTACTCTTACTTGCTCACGAGAAATAGGTAAACTTGTCCCTGAAAGCGCGCAACTTCCCAGAGGCATAAGAGAGAGCCTTTTTTGACTGTCTTTGAGTCTTTCTTTATCCCTTTCCATGCATTCAATATAAGCAAGCAGATGATGCGCTAAAAGCACACACTGCGCCATCTGCAGATGAGTATAACCCGGAATAATTACCTGCGAATTATTTTCCGCGAACTTCAAAATAGATTTTTGTAAAAGCGTAATCAGCCTTAAAAACTCATTTACCTCATCCCTCATAAACATTTTTACATCTAAAACAACCTGATCATTTCTGGAACGGGCAGTATGCAGTTTATCTGCCGAGCGGCCAATCTTCTTAAAAAGCGCGTCCTGAATATTAGAATGCACATCCTCTTGATTGAGGTCAAATTTAAATTTGCCATTCACCACATCTTTTAGAATAGACTCGAGCCCTTTTACAATCAAAGACGCGTCTTTAAGGGGAATTATTCTTTGCCTGCCCAGCATTCTTGCGTGGGCGATACTTCCTAAGCAATCATATTTAGCCAACCGCTGGTCATAAGAGATGCTGGAAGTAAACCTGTCAGTTAATAAACTCGTCCTTTTAGGAAATCTCGTCCCCCACAGTTTTTTCGACATAAATAAACCCTTATTTTTTAGCGTAGAGCGTATAGCGGATAGAAAAACTCTACGCTCTACGCTCTACGCTATACGCTCTACGCTAATTACCGATATGGCATTCCCCAAACTTTGATAAAACCTTCCGCCAATTTCTGATCAAACTTATCCTCTTTACCATAAGTACTTAATTCTTTTTTATAAAGCGAGTAAGGCGAGCTTCTGGCAACAGGGATACAACTTCCCTTAAATAATTTTAACCTTATAGTTCCGGTTACCCGACTTTGCGTAGCTTCCACAAAACCATCTAATGCCATTTTCAAAGAAGAATACCAGAGGCCATAATAAACCAATTCCGCGTATTTAAGCGAAATAATCTCCTTAAAATGCGCAAGCTCTCTGTCCAGCGCGAGACTTTCCATCTCCTTATGAGCAGTGAGAAGAATGGTGGCGGCAGGCGCTTCATAAATCTCTCTTGACTTGATTCCCACAAGCCTGTTTTCCACCAAATCCGCCCTGCCTATGCCATGCAAAGCGCCTATTTCATTAAGGTGGCTGATTAAAGATTTTAATTTATAGTTTTTACCGTCGATTTTTTTAGGCACCCCCTCTTCAAAAGAGATCTCTATGTACTTAGGATAGCCCGATACATTTGAAGGACTCTTCGTAATTAAATACACGTCATCAGGCGGCTCCTGTTCTAAATTCTCTAATACCCCAGCCTCAATACTTATACCCCAAATATTTCTATCGACACTGTAAGGCTTTTTCTTGGTGACGTCTATGGGAATATTATTTTTGATAGCATATTCTATTTCTTCCTCCCTTGATTTAAATTCCCAGTTTCTGACCGGAGCAATGATTTCCAATTTCGGGTCTAATATGCCTACGCTAACTTCAAGCCTCACCTGATCGTTGCCCTTACCCGTGCATCCATGCGCCACTATAGTTGCCTTTTCTTTATGCGCTATCTGAACAAGATATTTCGCGATTAATGGCCTGCCCAACGCGGTTGCCAACAGATATTTTCCTTCGTATACCGCGTTTGCCTTTAAAGCCGGCAAAACAAAATCCTCTATAAACTCATCCTGCAGGTCTTTTATATACACTTTAGACGCGCCAGCAACAAGCGCTCTTTCTTCTATTGCCTGAAAATCTTCTCCTTTACCCAGGCCCTGGCCTAGATCCGCGACAAAACAAATAACTTCATAATCCCGATCTTTAAGCCATCTAACAATACATGACGTATCTAAACCGCCGGAATAAGCTAATATAACTTTTTTCATTTTTTTACCTCTCTAACAATTTTATGAGAATCGCTTTCTGCACATGCAACCGATTTTCCGCCTGATCAAAAACAATAGAATTTGCTCCGTCAATAACATCCGCGGTTATCTCCTCATCCCGATGGGCAGGCAGGCAATGCATAATCAGACAATCCTTTTTAGCCGATTTAACAAGTTCTCTATTTACCTGAAAATCCTTAAATGCCTTTTTTCTAATTTCAGCCTCTTTCTCCTGCCCCATACTCGCCCAGACATCAGTGTAAATCACATCCGCGCCCTTAACCGCTTCAGAAGAATTATAAAACAGATTTGCTGAAGTTTCCTTTAAAATAGAATTATCCGGTTCATATCCTTTAGGGGCTGCCACGTTCAAGCGTAAATCACATTTCGCGCAAGCTCTAAGCAGGGAACTACAAACGTTATTTCCGTCACCTACATAAGCTAAAGTTATTCCTTTAAGTTTACCGAATTTCTCCTTTATCGTATAAACATCCGCCATTGCCTGGCAAGGATGCTCAATATCCGATAAGCCATTTATTACCGGAACAGCGGAATATTTTGCCATTTCTAAAATATCATCGTGCTTAAATGTCCTAAGCGCTATCGCGTCAACATACCTGGAAAGCGTCATAGCCGCATCCCTTATAGATTCCCTCACCCCTAAATCTATTTCATGGGGAGCTAAATAAATAGAATTGCCTCCTAACTGGCACATCCCCACTTCAAAAGAAACCCGCGTCCTATTGGATGGTTTTTGAAAAATCAAGGCCAGAGTCTTTCCGGTTAAAACCCTATTAAATTTAGCCTTATGTTTCTTAAGCTGACCAGTAAGCTTAAAAATATCCTCAATTTCTTTTTTTGTTAAATCTTTAATAGTGATAAAATCTTTTTTCATCTTTTTATACACGGATTATCACGGATTTTTTAACAGGATGGACACAGATAGATTAATCCGCGTCCATCCGTTATTTTATCCGTGTATATCCGTGTCTTTTAATATGCCATCCAATATCCCTACCGCCTTATCAATCTCTCTCTTCGTTATATTCAATGCCGGCATAAACCGTAATATTTTACCATGTGTACAATTAATTAAAAGCCTTTTTTTCATGCATTCCTCAACTATACCTTTACCTTCAATATTCAACTCTACCCCTGCCATCAACCCCATGCCCCTTACTTCTTTTATAACCTGATATTTATCCTTTAACGCGTTAAGTTTTAAAAATAAATAGTCTCCTGTTTTTTTAACATTTGCCAGCAATTTTTCTTCCTGAAGCGCCCTTAAAACCGCCAGCGCTGCTTTGCAAATAACAGGGCCTCCTCCAAATGTGGAAGCATGCATACCTGGACCTAATATATCCGCGATATCTTTTTTTACCACCATAACCCCTACAGGCAAACCTCCGGCAAGCGCTTTTGCTAAAGTCATTATATCAGGAATTATACCGTAATGCTGATAACAAAATGATTTCCCGGTTCTTCCGATACCTGTCTGAACCTCATCTATAATTAAAAGCAACTTTCTTTCATCGCAAATTTTTCTTAAAGATAAAACAAAATCCTTATCCGCCACATTTATTCCGCCCTCCCCCTGAACTAACTCTAACATTATGGCTGCCGTTTTATCAGTAAGAGCTTTTTTTACTTCTTCAATGTCATTAAATTTAACTGTTTTAAAGCCTTCCGGCAAAGGCTCAAAACCAGCCTGATACTTTTTCTGACCAGTAGCGGCTAAAGCAGCAAGCGTCCTTCCGTGAAAAGAATTCTCAAAAGTTATAATTTCATATCTACCTTGGCCGACCGAGGCCGGTATGGCCGAGGAAGTGTCAGAGCCCAACTGGGCCTGACCGAATTTGCGGCTTAGCTTTATCGCGCCTTCATTTGCCTCAGCGCCTGAATTACAGAAAAAAACCTTACCCGGATAACTCCAAAAAATAAGTTCTTTCGCTAATTTTGCCTGCGATATATGATAATAACTATTCGGAATAAATATTAATTTTGAAATCTGATCACGCACCGCTTGCATCACTTTAGGATGACAATGCCCCAGGCTCCCGACTCCCCAACCCGGAAAAAAATCCAAATAAACATTATTATGAATATCCCAAAGTTTACTACCCTTGCCTTTTACAAAAACTAAAGGCGTTTTTGTATAGGTAGGCATTATATAGTCGTTATAACTATCAAACACTTCCTGCAATTTCATATTTCGCTTGCCTCGCATTCAACCGGCAAACCGGCAAACCGGCTAACCGGCTAACCATTTAACGAACTATCTCCGTCCCAATGCCTTGGTTCGTAAATATTTCCAGAAGCAGGGCATGCGGAAGGCGCGCGTCTATAATATGCGCTTTTTTTACGCCATTATCAAGGCTGGCAAAACATGCCTTAACCTTCGGAATCATACCCTCTTGTATTATATTATTTTCTATTAAACCTTTTGCTTCTTTTTCAGTCAAGGTTGACAAAAATGAATGGGGATCGTCAGAATTACGCATAATACCTCTTACATTGGTCAACAAAATTAATTTCTCCGCCCCCAAAGACACGGCTATATTTGATGCCGCCTCATCCGCGTTGACATTGTAAGCTCTCTTATCAATACCTTTCCCCATCGGCAAAACAACCACGATTTTGTCCTTTTTTATTTCCTCTAATATGGAACTATTATTTATACCTGTAATATGCCCCACCAGGCCTAAATCAATCTTCGCTTTTTTCTTTTCAACCTGAATTATATCTTTATCCTTGCCATTTAGACCTATGGCATTCGCGCCTAACTCTTCTATCTCTTTCACGATAATATTATTAAGCTCCTCCAACTCTTCTTCAACCGCCTTAAGAGTTGCCGCGTCTGTAACGCGCATCCCATCTACAAATTCAGTTTTTCTTCCTTCCTGACGCATACGTTCACTGATATTCGGTCCGCCTCCATGCACAAGCACCGGCGATAAACCCACAAATTTCAAAAAAACAATATCCTCCAAAACACTCTTTCTGATTTTTTCATCACCTAATATACTGCCGCCGTATTTTACAACAACTATTTTCCTGTAAAATTTTTTAATATAAGGCAGCGCTTCAATTAAAACATCCGCTTTTTTTATTGCTTCTTCCATATCCGTTAGCCAGTTAGCCGGTTAGCCAGTTAACCCGTTGAACGAACAACGGGAAAACGGGCAACGGGTTAACGTTTTTAATTATATTCCGCGTTTATCTTGACATACTCCAGAGTCAAATCCGAAGTATAAATCACAGCGCAAGAATTACCTCTTTTAACGCTCACGTCTACATTTATTTCTTTTTTGTTTAAAGGACTAACCTTTATTTTGATGTCCTTTTCTTTCACATCTACTCCACTCGCGCCAACGGCCGCGGCAATCCTGCCAAAATTAGGATTTTCCCCATACATGGCAGTCTTAAAAAGATTGGAGTTAGCAATACATAATGCTATCTTTTTTGCTTCTGAAAAACTTTTTGCTTTGTCTACCTTAATCCGGATAAATTTGGTTGCGCCCTCAGCATCCCGGACAATCATTTTTGCCAATTCCAGGCACACCGCGCTTAAAGACTGAACGAATAAATTAAAATTTTTATTCGTCTCAATCAAATCATTTCCGGCCAAACCATTTGCCAGCAGCATTACGCTGTCATTTGTGCTCATGCATCCGTCAATAGTTATGCAATTAAAAGAACTGTCCACGGAAACCTTTAAGGCTTTTTCTAACGCGCCTTGCGTGATAAAGGCGTCAGTAAAAATAAAACAAAGCATGGTCGCCAAATCAGGCGCGATCATACCAGCGCCTTTAGCCACACCACAGATAGTCACGATTTTTCCAGCCATGCTAAATTTTACGACAACTTCCTTGGCAAATGTATCTGTGGTCATTATAGCTCGTTTCGCCTTATCTATACCTCCCCGAGAAAGGCCTAAAACCAAATCCTTAATTGCATTCTTAATCTTCGGCAAAGGCAAACGCCTGCCGATAATACCTGTAGAATTTACCAGAACAGCCTCTTTTTTTATATTTAAAACCCCTGCCAAACTTACGGACGTCTCTTCCGCGTCAGATAAACCAGCTAAACCCGTAAAACAATTCGCGTTACCGCTGTTTACAATTATCGCTTGAAATTGTTTATTTATTCTAAGATATCGTTTATTTAACTGAATAGGCGCGGCAGAAATTTTATTCGCGGTCCATAAACAAGCGGCCTTCGCAGGAACATTAGAATAAAATAATGCCAAATCTAATTTCCCGGATTTTTTAATCCCGCAAGCAACCCCGTTCGCCTGAAAACCCAAAGGTAATATCGCTTTCTTATGTATTTTCATTTACAATAACGCTGTGTATTCCGGAAATTTGTACATAATATTCATATTCTGCACTGCCTGACCTGACGCGCCTTTTAACAAGTTATCAATAACAGCAATAATTATTATACTATCTTTATTTTCTTTAATCCCGATATCGCAAAAATTAGTTTTTACTACATCTTTTAATCCGGGAAAATCCCCTTCATCCCTAATTCGCACAAACGGCTCTTTCTTATAGAATTTCTGATATAAGCTAATTAAACTTTGCGCTTTGCGCTTTTCGCTTTGCGCTTTCTTCGCGTATATCGTTACTAAAATCCCCCTATTAAGCGGCAGAAGATGCGGGACAAACGTTATTTTTATTTTTTTACCTGCCAACTTCGTCAACTCCTGCTCAATCTCCGGTGTATGCTGATGCGTATTTACTTTATATGCTTTAAAATCTTCATTTACCTCTGGGAACAAGAGCCCATCAACTAATTTCTTGCCAGCGCCAGTAACCCCGGATTTGGCATCAATAATAACCTCACCCGCATCTACCAAATCAAAAGCCGCGAGAGGCGCCAGAGCTAATATGCTTACCGTTGAATAACAGCCGGGATTAGCAATAAGTTTCGCGTTTTTAATTTTTAACCGATATATTTCAGGCAACCCATAAACCGCAAACCCCAAATTTATTTTATCTTTATGTCTGATATTGTAAAATTTTTCATAAATTTTTGTATTTTTTAATCTATAATCCGCGCTTAGGTCAATTACCTTTTTACCTGCTTTCAATAATTTAGGCGCAATAGCCATAGAAACAGTATGCGGCAACGCCAAAAAAACTAAATCGCAATTCTTGATAATCTCAGCAAAATCAAATTCCGCGCAAATTAAATCAATCCTGCCTTTAAACCTCGGTAATATATCGGAAATCTTAACAGGCTTACCGCGCTTGGCAGTGGCGGAAACATTTGTAATCCTTACCTGCGGATGCCTCAAAAGAATATCAATTAATTCTTCGCCGGCATAACCTGTCGCGCCCACAATACCTACATTTACCATAGTTGTCTCCTAAGTATAATCGGGTAAAATTTGATTCTTTCGTAATTATTATGATATAAACCATTAATCACGGAAATATCAACGCTGTTCTCTTATTTTTTTCAATCTACCCCTCCCCTTACCCCTCCCACAAGGGGAGAGGAATACCTGCATTATACTATTCCCTCCCCCTTGTGGGGAGGGCTAGGGAGGGGGGAATACCTGCAACAAGTTACAATAATTACGAAAGAACCTAAAATTTTTAAAGTATAAAATTTAAAATCAAGCGCTGATCTTTCGATATTGGGTCTGTTGCAAAATGCCAAACTTTGCGTCATTCTGAGGCCGAAGGCCGAAGAATCTCGACGCTGATAAGATCCTTCGCTTCGCTCAGGATGACGAAAAAAGGTATTTCGTAACAGTCACATATTAACTATATTAAGATAAAAAAATGCTTCCGTCAAGGATTTTTTCGTCGGACAACCACAAAAAAAATCCCGCTCATCGAGCGGGATTTTTTATTTCTTTATCTATATAAATCTATGCAACCTTTTTTTCTACCTCTTTGTCCACTGGAAGCGTTTACGCGCGCCTTTCAGGCCGTATTTCTTGCGCTCCTTCATACGCGGATCACGAGTAAGGCAACCGTGCTTACGCAATAAATCCTTAAGATTCTGATCTGATATTATCAAAGCGCGCGAAATTCCAAGACGCAAAGCGCCTGCCTGTCCAGTTGCCCCGCCCCCCTTGATATTAGCAACGATATCATATTTATTAACGTTATTCGTTAAAGATAACGGTTGTTTTATAATAATTCTATCCGTTTCTCTCAAAAAATATTTTTCTATTGGCCGGTGATTTACGGTAACCTTCCCTTTTCCTGGAGCAAGCTGCACTCTAGCCTTAGACTCTTTTCGCCTGCCAACCGCCATATACCTTACAAGCTGATCCATCCTTTAACCTCCTCAAACTTCATTTTAACAAATAATCGGGAAGAGCAATTGGATTTTGCGCTTTATGCGGATACTTATCATCAGCATAAACTTTCAATTTCCTTACCATGTCCCTGCCTAACGGGCCGCCGGGAAGCATCCTTTCAACCGCTAACCTAATCACTGTAGCTGGCCTCTTATCCAACATATTTTCTAAACGTACTTCTCTTAAGCCGCCCGGATAACCTGAATAACGACGGTATATTTTCTGATTAAGTTTTCTCCCCGTAACCTTAATCTTTGAAGCATTTATAACTATCACACCATCCCCGTTATCCAAATACGGGCTAAAGGTAACCTTGTGCTTGCCCCTTAAGACAGTTGCTATCTTAGTAGCAAGCCGGCCTAGCACCTTATCCGTGGCATCCACAATATACCATTGCCTTTTTATATCAGTTTTTTTAACTTCATGTGTTTTATTCATAAGAAAAATAGTATACTACATTTTTAAATTAAGTCAAGAAAATTTTTTGAAAATTTTGGGAATGATACCATAGATCGTTACCCCCCTGCTTATGAGGGAAAGTTAA
>ERZ1292640.226-Hain-H43-02um-R1-226-length-44836-cov-6_pt1 | contig 35517 bp, 37 predicted proteins | sample MGYA00564404_ERZ1292640 | MGnify/ENA primary metagenome ERZ1292640 (study PRJEB36523, sample SAMEA6512636) | groundwater metagenome | collected 2019-01-08 | study: AquaDiva: Metagenomics assemblies of 32 groundwater samples | reverse complement strand
CAGGGAGGCAATTTCTAAATTGATCAATTCAAGAAACCTCACTAACCTCACTTCCAAAACTCCGTGGTCAAAGACAACTTACTTCAACGAATACCAGAAATCCTTCAAAAACGGCGAATACAACATCAAACAACCTATTTATAGCGCCTTTGGCCAAAGCATCAGAAGCTACTTTAGCGGAGGGATGAATTTTAATATTCCTCAATGGTCAACTCCGAAAGCCTCAAGCCCGGTCCAAGCCGGCCCCGTAACTGCCGTATGGGGAGATGCCAATCATAATCCGTCTTCCTCGCCTGTTAATCTAGCTGTTGAAGTCACTGGCAGTAGTCCGATTAACCCGGATGATGTAAACATAAACTTTGGAGAGGCGTTTGCTCCTTCCTCTTTACCAGCCGAAGGCCTAAAAGCAGGCGCCTCTTCGCTAGTCAAAGGTTTGCCTCCGGAGATGGTCCCAACAAAGGAAAATGTCAATATGCTGGGACAGTCTCCTGTAGGTGGCGGATTATCGCCTATTGATTTAAGCAGAAAGGCGCAAAATCCTACCATTAGAACAGCCGGCATTAGTTTAGTTGTCGCTAAAGCGGCAGGAAGGACTTCCTTAATAACTAGATCATTTATTATTTTAATACTGGGTTCATTGTTAAGTATCGTAGGGATGCAGCTGGCTGTTGTAAATACTGTTATGTATTTGCCGAAACATAGCAATGTTATAGTTGCAAAAGACAGTGGTTCGCAAACTATAACAACGCCGTCAATAAGGCGTACAGCGGAAAAAAATACAGAAAAATACATTGAAAAACTTCATAGAGATTTTCCTCAGATGCAAATCGTTAATCTTCACAACATTCCCAATTATAGGATATACGTTAGACAGCTATACGATACGTTAGTTATGGTTAAGAGAAGATATCCGCGTCTCATTTTGTTGGTTAAAAGTATAGAATTTGTTTTAGGTAATAAGATGCCATCAACAGTTAGAGGCGGTGATACAATTATTATAGAAGAAGGTGATATAAACGGCAGTAATACATACGGCACTTATTCAGGAGAAAAAGTATCTGATGTTGCATCTAATTATATGGAGGAAGTATTTACTCATGAGTTATGTCATCTTGTTACTGATAGGCTTAAAATATTACGCCCAGATATAGATAGGTACTATGAACATTTTGTCTACAAGCGGTTCGGCCCTAAGACGCGTTCCAAAGGAATAACTGGTATGGTAAATATATATTACGAATATTTTACAGAAGACGTTAGAAACTATTTGTTTAATGGCAAACCGCTAAACAGTTTTGGAGTGGAAAGTAATGCAGGAAAGGGTATGATCCCTTCTGATATTCGCGATAGTATCAAAGAACGCGCGCGTATACTTGAAGAAATAAAAAATATATGCAGGAAGGGTTTCGTTTCGGAAGCCGTGCCGCATGCACTGGTTGCGCCTGGGGTGGGCGAAAGCCCTGAACAAGCACAGCGTGCCGAACGGGCATCCTCGCCGGCAGGGCCAGCGGCCTCGTCGCCGGCTTCTAATCCGATGGTGGAACATTTTAAGTCTATGCTTAGAGAACGTAATTCTACTTTTCAAGGCGTGGATGAAATTGGCCCGTATATGATCGCTTCCGCTAATATCAGTGACTTGGGCTGGCATCTTTTTCCAATGGGTGATAATAGATACATTGAAATATTTATCAGACAAAACGAAATTGTCGGATATGGCATTGTTACTTTAATGCAGGAAAACGCAATATTGCGATTTCAGAGTTTTGAGAAATCTGCCGGTATGGCAGGATATTGGGGAGATATTTATCGGGAAAGGATGGAGCAGTTAAAGTCTGTATTGAAAGGCGAGGGTAAAAATATAAAGACAGTGCTTGTGCCTCCGGATCAAGTTATCAGCGAGGATCAATTGGCAAAGCGCGCAAGGGCTTATTATGGCGGGCGGCCTGGTTGGGATGCCGCGGCTTCCGGGTTTATCAGTGCGATAAGGAGCGGTTTGCCGTTACCGCTAAGAGCGCGGGAAATCCTAAAGTATAACAATTTTCCGGAATATTATTCTTTTGGCCCCGCGGCAAGCTTTTATGTGAATACAATGGGATTTCAGATTGTCCCGGTAGTTTTTAGACGCAGCGCTTCGGGAGCTTTAATCCCTGCCAGGCCGCTTACTGCTGATAATCAGCTTTTAAAAAAGCTAAAGAACAGGGAGCGTCTTAGCGAGGAGGAGATTATTGAATTATTCAGTGCTCGTGGATTACAATTCAATCTTTCTGATTTAAAAATGGCGAATCCGGCCTCTTCATCGCCTTTATCAGCAGTTCAGAGGCTTCAGGGATATGTAAAAATTAGAGATCAAGACGTTAAAAAAGCAACTGAATTATTGATTTATCTTTTAGGCAAAGATTTAACCTATGACTATTTTATGGCTACCGTAGAGAAGGCTGTAGAGGGAGAAGACGGAAAGGGCGTTGAGTATCTTTTGGTTCAACCATATACAACGGAACCCACCTTAATAAAAGGAGGCTCATATGGTGAAAGGAGAAGTTGGAAAGATAAACCGTTATTTTTATTAAAAATAGAGAAAAATACAATAAAAGAAATTTGGTTAGCAACAGCAGGCGTAGATTCTCGCAGAGGCAGAGTAGCCGATGATAATCTCGGACGGGGGATGGGTGGGGAAGGAATTTATTTTGTTAATCTATCTGCCCTTCCATTTAACGACCAATTTTTATCTCGCTATGCCCTTCCGCAATTAATAGAAAAAATTAACAGTATAATGGTTTCTATTAAAGATAAGGATGACAAAGGCAAAAAACCACATTTTATTTTTGAACAATCGTTTAATTTAGGAATAGCCAATGGGTTAGAAAAACATTCTGATTATTTTGCATGGCTATTAACAACGGCTTTTTCAGCGGGTTTATGCTTTTCAAAAGATATAAAAATAATGGACGGGAGATTTTGGGTCGGAGGGGCTTATCTGCCTTCATTCGGAGGTATAGTTGGCGGGGCAACCTCTTTTGCTCACGAATTTGGCCATCACTTTTATTATAATTTACCGATAGGTATACGCGATAAGATTAGAGCGTATGCTGAAATAAACGAAAAAGAGCAATTGGAAGGTATTTTAAAAAGATTGGGAATAGTTGTTGGAAGGGATAGTGTGGATGTGATTTCGGAATTTTTTGCATGCGAAATAGATAGGCTTATTACTAGCCGTATAAGAAATTTTGAAGGTCTTAGAAAAGGTGTTAAAGAAGAGTTTGTTCAAAAGTTAGTAGAGTGGGAAATAGCGCCTACTTGGCTTTTAAAAGAAGCGGCCTCGTCGCCGACGATGCAAAAGATGGAGGAGATTAAGCTTCAAGAATTGCGCGAAGGCGATGTGGGTTATGAAGAGGCTATCGCGGTCCATTACGGCTCTGATGGTTCAATAGAAGACATTAGGCATTTTATAGAAGATTGGGAGCTTAAGGGAAAAAACTGGTGGCTCCAGGATAATTATGGGCAGAAAGGTGTTCCTAGCGAGCAAATAACGATAAAGATAGGCGATAGGGCTATAGATATATATAGCTGGAGGGATAAAGCTCTTACAGGGGATGAACTTAAGAGTATTGTTAATGCTTTGGGGAAATTTGCGGTAATCGCTGATGGAAAGGCTTTAGAAAACGTAAGGTATATTCTTATTGATAACGATGATAAGGTAAACATTAAATCAGGCGAAAAACTAAATGGCTATGGCGCAGGCTCGAGTAAAGCAATAACTTTGTATCTTAATGCTTTTAGGCCTCTATATTTTCATGAAATGGAAGGTATCAATAATCTTGATGGAACAATCATACATGAGCTAGCGCACAGCCTTACGGGTATAGTTATTGGTAAAGATAGTTTGCATAACGCTTGGGCAGAAAAGTTTGGCTGGCGTTTTCTGAATAAAGCCAGGCAGTTAAAAGGAGGAGCTACAAGTAATTATGAGAATGACGGCGCGGTTGTATCTAGTTATGCGAGTTCCGATCCGGATGAAGATTTCTGCGATAGCCTGACTGCCGCGCTTCTCAATGAAAAGATTTTAGATAAAGATGGGCTTAGGGGCAGGATTAATTTCTTAAGAGAGCATATTCTTCCTGCTGTAGATTCGTCAAGTCTTCCGGTTACTATACAAAGACAGGATTCAGTTGTTGTCCCGCGAATAGGCCCTGTTTTTAAATTTAAACGCACAGGCGGCCTGATTCAAATAATCGGTGATTCAAAAACTTTGGAGCAGGGCCCTGCCTCGCCGCCTGCGGTTAAAGAGACGCAGGCCTCTTCGCCAATACATAACAAAGGTGGAATCGATTTACGCGCCTTGCCGATTGCGGCGCAGGCGGGTTTGGCACGAAATGTAGGGGCGCGATTTATCGCGCCCGAAACAAACGGGCCGGATAAATCCGGCCCCTACAGACGTACAGCTTCTACAAAAACTTTTAACCTTGCCGCTGAATGGCAGGAGATTCAGAAGATGCTTAGCGCCGGGATTACGCCCTCTAACGAGCGCATTAAGGAATACGTGTTTGCCTCTTGCCAGAGAGGCGTCTTAGACCAGCAGATGGACAGTATTTTAGGCTGTATCGCCAATATTATGAGAATAGAAGAGGACCGAGACTTGCCCGGCGATACAGAATTGAGGGATATTCTGGTATTGGTTGATTCCGAAAAGACCGCCGATGAACTGAAGCTTAGCTTAATCAATATCTCTTGTTTGTCCAATGAGCCAAAATCAATACATTAAGATTTATATTAACAACTCCATAAATATATGTAAAATGGAACCATGCATTCCAGACTGATAGAATTCCTAAAAGATAAAAGCTTCTTTTAAGAGGCGCATTAGCAAAACTCCCCGAAATATTATCATAGTAATCTTCTAAAGGCAAAACAAGTTTTGTTGTGTTGTTGTGTGGTGTCAATGCTAAAAAAACTTGACAAAAGCAAAAAGCCGGGATATACTCTACTAAATTGGTAGAGATTGTAGATAAGGTATATTGAATTAGAAGGGAGCTGATTAAATGGCAAAAATATACGACGATATAACTAAGACTGTAGGTAATACGCCTTTGGTAAAAATCAACAGGCTATCTGAAGGTTCAAAAGCGCAGATTGTTGTTAAGTTGGAAAGTTTCAATCCTCTTTCCAGCGTCAAAGACAGAATCGGCGTGGCGATGATAGAGGCTGCAGAACGCCAAGGACAGATTGGCAAAGATACGGTTATTATTGAACCGACTTCGGGAAATACTGGAATTGCTCTTGCTTTTGTTTGCGCGGCAAAAGGATATAAGTTGATTCTGACTATGCCGGACACAATGAGTTTGGAAAGGCGTGCGCTTCTGCGTATTTTTGGAGCGGAAGTTGTTCTTACTGAAGGAGTAAAGGGGATGACCGGCGCGGTGCAAAAAGCAGAACAACTGGCTAGAGAATATCCTAAAAGTTTTATCCTCCAGCAATTTCGCAATGAAGCTAATCCCGATATTCACCGCAGGACAACCGCCGAAGAAATATGGAATGATACTGACGGGAAAGTTGATATATTGATTTCAGGGGTAGGCACCGGCGGGACCATAACCGGAATTTCCGAGGCTTTAAAAAAGAAAAAGCCTGCGTTTAAAGCAATTGCTGTTGAGCCTAAAGATTCGCCGGTGTTGTCCGGAGGTAAACCGGGGCTGCACAAGATTCAAGGTATAGGAGCGGGGTTTGTTCCCGAAGTGTATAAAAAGGATTTGGTGGATGAAATAATTCAGGTTTCTAACGAAGATGCCGGTGAGATTGCAAAGCGCCTGGCTAAAGACGAGGGGATATTAGCCGGTATTTCTTCAGGGGCGGCGATGTGGGCGGCTTTGGAAGTAGGGAAGCGTCCGGAAAACGCGGGTAAACTTATTGTGGTTATCCTGCCTGACACAGGCGAGAGATATTTATCAACCTGGTTGTTTCAGGAATATTTAAAATAACTGGCGCAGGGAACAGCTCATGCCTGTTCTCTACATGAGGAGAGAAAGTCATGGACAAAAACCTAAAACCTGAAACAATTTTATTACACGGCGGACAAACGCCGGATCCGACAACAGGCTCGAGAGCAGTGCCTATTTATCAGACTACATCATATCAATTTAAAGATACGGAACATGCCGCAAACCTTTTTGCCTTAAAAGAATTCGGCAATATCTACACGCGACTGATGAATCCTACGACCGACGTTTTGGAGAAACGTATGGCGCTTCTTGACGGCGGCGTGGGCGCTTTGGCGGTGTCAAGCGGCCAGTCGGCGATAACTCTGGCGCTTTTAAATATCACTCAAGCAGGCGATGAGATTATTTCCGCGGATAACCTTTACGGCGGCACATATAATCTTTTTCATTACACTTTCAAACGCCTGGGAATTAAGGTAAATTTTGTTAAGTCTAATGACCTTGCGGCTTTTCAAAAAGCGATTAGCAAGAATACAAAAGCAATTTACGCTGAATCAATTGGTAACCCGAAATTAGATATCTGCGATTTGGAGGGTTTGTCAAAGTTAGCTCATAAAAACGGCATACCTTTAATTTTGGATAATACGGTTTCACCGTATTTGCTAAGGCCGATAGATTTCGGCGTTGATATCGTGGTTTATTCCGCGACAAAATTCATCGGCGGACATGGAACATCATTAGGCGGGCTTATTGTTGATTCAGGGAAATTTGACTGGACTAACGGTAAGTTTCCTTTGATTGCCGCTCCCGAGCCGAGTTACCACGGGCTAAATTTCGTCGAGGCATTAAAGCCGCTGGGTAACATTGCTTATATCATCAAGGCAAGGGTTACTCTTTTACGCGACCTTGGGCCGGCGCTATCGCCGTTTAATTCATTCTTATTCTTGCAAGGTTTGGAAACTCTGCACTTAAGGATGATCTGCCATTCGGAAAACGCGCTTGCGGTTGCTAAATTTCTAGAGAAGCACCACAAAGTGTCTTGGGTAAATTATCCTGGTTTGTCGTCCAGCCCGGAAAAAGAGAGGGCAAAAAAATACCTTCCAAAAGGAACTGGTGCTATAATAGGTTTTGGTATTAAAGGCGGCCTAAAAGCAGGTAAGAAGTTTATTGATTCACTAGAGTTAATTTCACATTTGGCAAATGTCGGCGACGCAAAAACTCTGGCGATACATCCGGCAACAACAACACACCAGCAGTTATCTAAAGAGGAACAGCTGGCAACCGGCGTAACCGAGGATTTTATCAGGTTGTCTATCGGAATAGAAAATGTAGATGACATTATCGCCGATATCGATAGTGCGTTGGGGAAGGTTTAATATTCCGTCATTGCGAGGAACCCTTACTTGGCATATAGGTGACGAAGCAATCCCGCTTTTCCGCCTTCGCAATTCTTGCTACGGCGGATCCGCCGTAGTGCGAAGCACGTAGGCGGAAAAAACGTGATTGCTTCGTCGCTGGAAGCTGACAATAGCTCCTCGCAATGACACGGGGGGAAGCTCCTCGCAATGACGCAGAGGAGAAAAACTGGATGAATTATGTCAGAATACATTCCTAAAAAATCAGACAGCCCTTTGGGCGTGGTAGAGACAAAGTTTTTTGACTTTGATTCTCTAAAACTGGAAAGCGGCGAGACACTTTCGCCCGTAAGGATAGCTTATGAGACTTATGGCACGTTAAACAGCGCCAAAGATAATGTTATTCTCGTCTGTCATGCCTTAAGCGCGGACGCCCATGCCGCCGGAGTGTCTAAAGATTTAGGTGAGCTTGGCTGGTGGGAATTCATGGTTGGCCCGGGAAGGCCCTTTGACACGAACAAGTATTTTGTGGTTTGTGCCAATGTTATCGGCGGATGCAAAGGTTCAAGCGGCCCGGGGTCAATAAATCTTAAGACGGGCTCGCCTTATGGAATAGATTTTCCGGTTGTGACTATATCCGATATGGTCGAAGCCCAGAAGAGGTTGATTGATTCTCTGGGCGTGGAAAAGATTTTTTGCGTGGTGGGCGGCTCAATGGGCGGAATGCAGGTTTTGCAGTGGGCATATTCTTATCCGGAAAAAGTTTTTACCGCGATACCCATTGCTACTACTTTGACACATACCCCTCAACAGATTGCTTTTAACAAAGTCGGCAGGCGCGCGATAATTTCCGACCCTGACTGGCAGGGTGGAAATTACTACGGTAAGAAAAATCCGTCTAATGGCCTTGCTTTAGCCCGGATGATCGGCCACATCACTTATATGAGCGACGACTCGATGAAAGAAAAGTTCGGCCGTAGGATACGCAACAACGGAAAGCACGGATATGACCTTGATCCCGAGTTTGAGGTGGAAAAATACCTGAAATACCGAGGAGAAAGTTTTGTCCAGAGGTTCGACGCTAATTCGTATTTGTACATTACCAAGGCGGTCGATTATTTCAATTTGGGAGAGAATAAGGATTTAATCAGGCATTTCGCCAAGATTAAAACGAAATTTCTGGTTGTTTCGTTTTCTCATGACTGGCTTTATCCGCCGTATCAGTCTAAGGAGATTGTGAAGATACTTAAATACGCCTGGGTTAATGTGAGTTATTGTGAGGTTTCTTCCACATTTGGCCACGATGCCTTTTTAATCGAAAGCGAAGAGCAAAAACAGCTTATCGGCCATTTCTTAAACAACGCGTATAATAAATCGCGTTAAGCTTGAATAACCGTGTCATTGCGAGGAGCTGTCGTTGAAATGAAGCGACGAAGCAATCACGTTTTAAAAAGCGAGATTGTTTCGTCACCGGCATGTCAAGCGAAGGTTCCTCGCAATGACGTTGTTTTGGATAATTAAAACACATTTTTCAGGAAAATAAAAAATGCAAGAGACAGTCAGGCTTGATTACAAATTGATTCTCGATACTATCGAGAAAGATTCCAAGGTCCTTGATTTAGGCTGTGGAGACGGGGAGCTTTTGCGCCTGCTTAGGGAAAATAGAAGCGTGCGGGGCACAGGCATTGAAAAAGACGAGAAGATGGTTTATAAGTGCGTCTCCAAAGGAGTTACCGTCGAGCATTCCGATATAAACAACGGGCTTTCAGATTTCCCTGATAGTTTTTTCGATTATGTAATCTTGAATTTCACCTTACAGCAGACAAAAAAACCAAAAGAAGTAATTAGAGAGGCGCTGCGCGTGGGAAAGACAGCCATTGTATCATTTCCTAATTTTGCTTTTTATTCAGTAAGATATTCATTAGGTATTCGCGGCAGGACGCCTCTTACCAAGGCGCTTCCTTACCGCTGGGATGTTACTCCGAACCTGCATTATTTCACCATAAAAGATTTTACGGATTTTTGTAAAAGCGAGAGTATCGCCATAAAGAATTTTATCGGTTTTACCGATGATAGCAAAATCGCTCTCTTCCCTAACTTTTTCGCGGAACAGGCAATATTTATACTGAAAAAATGAAAATAACCTACAAAGGCGATTACGCCTTAAAAGCAATCCTGGATTTAGCTTTGCATTATTCGCGAAAAATAGTTACAATACATGAGCTCGCCAAGCGTGCTGACGTTCCGGTAAAGTTTTTGGAGCAGGTTTTGTTAGACCTAAAGCGCGGAGGCTTTGTGGATAGCAAGCGCGGGATAAAGGGCGGATATTTTCTCGCTAAGCCGCCGGCCGAAATAAAAGTAGGAGACGTAGTCAGGTTTATCGACGGGCCGATTGAGCCGATAGACTGCGCGGGGCTAAAAAATAATTATAAAGGCTGCGCGGATATCTATAAATGCGCCTTTAGAAATATCTGGCTTAAGGTTACCAAAGCCACTTCGGATATTGTGGATAAGGTTACCTTTGAGGATATTATAAAAGATATCAAAAACAAGCATCAAGCTGTCAATTATCAGATATAGAAGTGAAAATATACGGCAAGAATTCTATCAGCGAGCGGTTAAAGGTAAGCCCTAAAAGTATCGTAAGGATTTTTCTGGAAAAATCCCCGGCAAACGCGGATATCGAGAAAACAATTCGGGCCTCGCATATTCCTATTCAATATTTTTCTTCCCAAGAATTTAAAAAAGCCTCCCGTGATATACCTTCACAAGGATTGATAGCAGAAATAGGCGAATTTGAATATTTTGATTTTGACGAACTGCTTGAGTGTTCAAAGAAAGAGCCTTATGTTATTTTATTTCTCGATAGTTTAAACGACCCGCAAAATTTAGGCAGTATATTGCGCACTGCGGCTTGTTTCGGCAGGTTTAGCGCCGTGATCCCGAAGCACGATTCGGTTGAGGTGACCGAAGCGGTTTTGCGGGTGGCGCAAGGCGCGGAAAATTATGTGCCGGTATGCAAAGCCGTAAATTTATCGCAGGCAATCGATAAATCAAAAGCCGCCGGTTATTGGATAGGCGGTGCTGTTGTCGACAGCGGAGAGGATTTAAGAAAAACAAAACTTAATTTCCCCTTAGGCATTGTCATTGGTTCAGAGGGAAAGGGTATTAGGCAGGGGTTGATTAGGCATCTGGATTTTAAGCTGACCTTGTCGATGCAGGGCGCGGATTTGACTTTTAACGCAGCCGTAGCCGCGGCGATTTTTTGCTATGAGGCGGTAAGGCAGAGAGGTTAATAAACATAAATTCATTCTGGCAATGTGGGCAAAATGAAGGTCAGAGCGTCATTGCGAGAAACCCATGTTTGACATTAGGTGACGAAGCAATCTTGCTTTTAATACGAGATTGCTTCGTCGCATCATCCTAATAATAGCTCCTCGCAATGACAAATACGCATATGGTAAATAATTTATTAAATTTTGTTTCGGAGGCGGGCCTTCTTAAACGGGTCAAAAGGAGCGGTTGGTGGGTTGTTGGCATTAAAGATCCCGAGAGCGTTGCTGACCATAGCTTCCGTTGCGCTGTGATAGCGTATGCCTTGGCAAAGATGGAGCGCGTCGCGCCTTATAAATGCGTGATGATGGCGCTGTTTAACGATATCCATGAAGCCCGGATAAATGATTTGCACAAAATGGGCCATCGATATATTGATTTTCCCAAAGCGGAAAAAGCCGCGTTTGCCGAACAGATGAAAAATCTTCCGCGGGATATCAGCAAAGAACTTACGGATTTGCATAATCAGCGTTTTAAGCAGAATACAAAAGACGCGATTATCGCCCGTGACGCGGATATTTTAGAATGCCTTATACAGGCAAAGGAATACCAAGCGTACGGTTATCTTTCGGCGAAGAATTTTCAGAAAAAAGCCCCGGAACATCTAAAAACTAAAAGCGCGAAGAGCTTATGGAAAGCCGCGAAAAATTGGGACGCGAATAAGTGGTGGTTAAAGCTAGCGAAGTTTGAAAGATAGTTAAGCGGGAACGGGCCGCATAAATCCGACCCCTACAAACCGTGGTTAACACCGCGCGGCGGCAATGCGGATGGATTGGCACCGCACCTGTAGGGGCGCGATTTATCGCGCCGGAAACAAACGGGTCGGATAAATCCGACCCCTACAGACGTACGGCATCTGCCAGCTATTCTGTAGGGGCGCCATTTATGGCGCCCTAAGACGCGATAAGGAAAACAATATGAAAAGCGACGTATATTTTATAAAAACAGATTCGCGGGATTTGGAAGCAAGGGTAGCGGCTCTCAAGAAATTCTTAGAGAAGGTCAATCCTTTCGCCGGATACTGCAAGGATGAGTTCATCCCTGTTAAGATTACAATCGGAGATTCTCCCTGTATTTATAATGTCAGCCCGGAATTAGTAAAAACTATAATCGGCCAGATGAAAAAGGCAGGGGCAAAACCGTTTATTTTTGATACTTCCGTTATATATAGCGGCCAACGCCAGAATGCGGTTGACCATCTTAATCTCGCCCAGAGTAAAGGTTTCGGCCATTCTAGAGTAGGCGCGCCTTTTATTGTGGCTGATGGAGTCATGGGGAACGATGGCAGGGAATTTGACCTGGAAGGCGAAAATATAAAGAAAATAAAAGTTCCTTCTTTTATTGGTATGTTGGATAGCTTGGTGGTTATATCGCATGTTACCGGCCATATCGTATCAGGTTATGCCGGGGCGATAAAAAACGTGGCAATGGGGATGAGCTGCCGGCCGACAAAACAAGTCCAGCATTCTTCGTTGAAGCCTAATGTTATCGAGGCCAAATGCACTGCCTGCGGCTGTTGTATTGCTATCTGCCCGGTTGGCGCGATATCAATGAAAGAAAAGGCATTTATCAATCCGAAGGTCTGTATTGGCTGTGGCGAATGCCTGTGCGCCTGTAAATTCGACGCGATATACATAAACTGGCATGAAGACCCGCATGTTTTTTCCAAGAGAATGGTTGATGTCGCCCAATTCATACTCTCAAAATTTAAAAACCGTTTTTTTATTAATTTCGCGCTGGATATTACCAAAGAATGCGACTGCATATCTAATAAGGATGAGAAAATGGTCGCGGAAAACATCGGGATATTTGCTTCACAAGATGCTCTTAGCGTAGATAAGGCGGCGGCTGATTTTAGCGAGCAACATAAAAAGGGCGCGTTTTTTGATGAGGCCAAAGACGTTTATCAGGGCATGTTCGAATACGCCCATAAAAAGGGTTTAGGGAATATCGAGTATAATTCGATTGAAGTATAAGGCTTTTAAGCGTCATTGCGAGGAGCTGTTATTAGGATGAGGCGACGAAGCAATCTCGTTTTTAAAAACGAGATTGCTTCGTCAGAGAAATGCCAAGCGAGGGTTCCTCGCAATGACGAAGAATAATTCATGACAAAAATCGAAGTCCTTTTCGGAATAAAAGATAAGCAGGTAAAAAAGACCTGTGTCTTGGCGCCGTTTATTTTTAAAATAGCCTCTGATGAATTCAGGTTAGGCCCTCTTCACCGGGGAAAATTATATACCAGCGCCAACAACAAAGATTTTACCGTTATCCATACGGGCATGAACGCCGGATTAACCGCGGACGCGGCGCTTTATCTAGAAAGTACCCCTTGCGAGAATATAATCCTGTTTGGCTCCTGTGGGCTGACAGCAGAAAGGCAAGGGTTAGAAACAGGCTCATTAGTTTCACCGTCGATAAGCTATTCATTTGAAAGCTTTAGCCGGATGCTTTTAAAGCCCGAGGTAGAATTAGAAGTTTCTCGCGCGCATAAAGAATTACTAGGAAGATTTTTAAATTTTAGCCGTACGCAAAAAGTGAAAGAGGTAACTTGCTGTACGGTTTCATCTTTAAAACTAGAAGAGGAGAGGCTGGATTTTTTTACGAAGAAGGCCATTGATGTTTTGGATATGGAGAGTTCAGCGCTCTTTGCTGCCTGTCATCACGTTGGCATAAAGGCAATCGCGCTTTTTTATATAAGCGATATTGTAAATAAAGTTAACTTTTACGCTAAGAAAAATCCCGTCCAAAAGCTCGCTTTGAATTCTTCAATAAAAGAAGCCGCCCGCTTACTATGCAGTTTTATCAAAGAGAACTTAACCGCCTAAAAGCAGTCAAGGCATTCATAAGGAGGAGATTTCCCGCTTTTGGAGTCAATAAGCGGCAGGAAATCACGAGGTTGATTTATGAAGTTGCCAAAAGAGAGAATATCTTAGCCGCGGATATTTTGTCAGGGGTGGATTTTTCGGATTTTGAGGCTGTAAAAGAAGGGCTTCTTAAGCGCAGGTTTCCTTATTCGTCATCGACGCAAAAAAGTATTACTCCCTATTTGCCTAAAATAGAATTAAATACTCTTGAAGCGGCGGATACCAGCTGTAAGGGTTTTTACCCTAAAGAATTTTTTGTGGAAAAAGTTGCGGCGGGCTCTTATCTGGAAGCCCGTTTTAAAAAGATATTTCCTAATGCTGTTTTTAAGGAAATAGAATCTTTGAAGGCTTACCGCTCGCTGCACCGCGGGATCGATATCCGGGAATATAACCGCAGGCGTGATAAGGTTTTTATAGTCAAAGAAAACTATGATTTTTTCAAAGTATGCCCTTGCACAAAAGGCGCGGTAGGATGCGGGTATTATGTATTTAATTTAGGGTTTGGCTGTCCGTTTGAATGTACATATTGTTATTTGCAGGCCTATACTAATTCACCCGGCATAATATTGCCGGCGAATATTGATAAATTCTTTGATCAGTTCGCCAGTTCATCCGGAAAAATCCGCATTGGCACAGGAGAATTTTCTGATTCTTTAGCTTTGGATGGATTTACAGACTATTCCCTGGCGCTTCTTGACTTTTTTAAGAGGCATAGAAAAACAACGTTTGAGTTTAAGACAAAAAGTATTGAAATAAATAATCTTCTGAAAAAAAGCGCGCCCGGGAATATCGTTATTTCCTGGTCGCTAAATCCGCAAATAATTATAGATGAAAATGAGTTTCTTGCCTCTTCGTTAAAAGAAAGGCTAAACGCGGCATCGAAAATTGTAAGGGCAGGATATAAAGTAGGTTTTCATTTTGACCCGGTGATCTATTTTAACGGCTGGCAGGAAGAATATAGGAATCTTATCGAGAATTTGTTTTGCGCGGTAAAACCGGAAGATATTGCCTGGATAAGCATTGGAACTTTGAGGTTTCGGCCGGACGTGAAGCGGATAATCGAGAGGCGTTTCGCGGCAAATAAAATCCTTGATGAGGAGCTGTCGCTGGGATATGATAGTAAACTACGTTATCCGTATTCAATGCGCTACGGCGTATATAAGGAGATGATACATCTGCTTGGCAGCCATTCGTGCGGGCAGAAACTGTATCTTTGTATGGAAGAAACAAGGATGTGGAGCGATTTGGGGCTAAAAATGCCAAAACTCTAGATTGGGGACAGGTCCAAAACACGGTTGGGACCAGGTCCAAAATGCGGTTGGAAAGTGTCCCCAAGTAGTGGGGACACTTCAGGCGGTTAAATTGGACCTGGTCCCACGGTTGTTTTGTACCTGTCCCCACAATTGAAGGGGGATAAGATGAGAGAAAAAGTATTGAAGGCGTTAGAGAAAGTTAAGCCGATGTTAGCTGCTGACGGCGGTTCGGTTGAGTTGGTTGATGTGACTGCTGATGGAGTAGTCAAGGTAAAGCTTACCGGTGCCTGCTCGGGGTGCCCAATGAGCTCAATGACTTTAAAGATGGGTATTGAACGTTTGATCAAACAGGAAGTCCCGGAAGTAAAAAGCGTCGAAGCGGTTTAACGAATTTTTGAGCTAATATAGCGTAGGGGACGAACAGTCAGACTGTGTCGCCCCCTACATAGAGATTGGAGATAATGTTGCTATGGCAAAATCAATCAAAGGCACCAAAACTGAAAAAAATCTGCTTGCCGCTTTTGCCGGCGAATCCCAGGCGAGAAACAGATACACTTATTTTTCTTCGGCCGCCAGAAAAGAAGGCTTGGAGCAGATCGCTAATATTTTCGCCGAGACAGCTGAGAATGAAAAAGAACACGCCAAGATGTTTTTTAAACACCTTGAAGGTGGAGACGTGGAAATTGTGGCGGTATATCCGGCAGGACAGATAAAAGATACCAAGTCTAATCTCGAGGCTGCTGCAGCCGGAGAAAATATGGAATGGACCACTCTTTACGCGGATTTCGCCCAGACGGCAAAGAGCGAAGGATTTCCGGAGGTGGCGCGTTCATTTGAGCAGATATCCAAAGTAGAGAAATTCCACGAAGCCCGCTACCGAAAGTTAATCAACAATATCGCAAATAACGAAGTGTTTATGAAAAAGGCCCCGGTTAAGTGGCATTGCATCAATTGCGGATATGTTATTGAAAGCGATCAAGCGCCGAAAGAATGCCCTGCCTGTAAACACCCGCAAAGTTTTTATGAAGTTTTAGCGGAGAATTTCTAATCGCATATGACAAAGTTTATTGAATTAAAAAAGGTCTTTAAGACTCTTCATGGCCCTAAAGGGTGCATGTGGGATAAGAAGCAGACGCATAAAAGCCTGATTTCCGGCCTGCGCGAAGAAGTGGAAGAGTTTATTCACGCGGTAAGAAAGGGCAATCGCCATCATATGAAGGAAGAATTAGGCGATATCCTGCTTCACGTGATGTTTAATGCTCAAATAGCGTCAAAGGAGAAGAATTTTGATATCGAAGACGTGATTGATGAGTTGATTAAGAAACTTAAAAATCGCCATCCACATGTTTTCGGCAATGTGAAAGTCAAATCTACGCACCAAATCATCAGAAACTGGAATAAGATTAAAGCGGCGGAAAAAACGAGATTGCTTCGTCACTGACATTCAGGGACAGTCCTAAACTGTTAGTCAGGCAATAGCCAAGGACAGTCCCTACAACGTGGTTAATCGCAATGACGAGGGCTTATTATTTCTATGAAACCCACAGAATCTACTAGCAGCGGTTTTCAATTTTTGATCCGCACTTTACATTCTCGCAATTACCGCCTGTTTTTCGCCGGGCAGGGCATTTCGCTCGTCGGCACATGGATGCAGAATGTCGCGTTAAGCTGGCTGGTTTATCGGATGACCCATTCGGCTTTTCTTCTTGGCGTTGTCGGTTTTGCCGGCCAGATCCCTACCTTTTTCATCACTCCATTCGCAGGAGTTTTTGTTGATAGGCATAACCGCCACCGCCTTTTGCTTATTACCCAGACGCTGGCAATGATTCAGGCGCTTGTGCTCGCTTTTCTTGTCCTTACCAACAATATACAAATCTGGCAGATAATCGCGCTTAGTATTTTCTTGGGGATGATAAATTCTTTAGATATTCCCTGTCGCCACGCCTTTGTTTTTGAATTGGTTGAGAAAAGAGAAGATTTAGGCAATGCTATTGCATTGAACTCATCGATGTTTAATGCCGCCCGCCTTATCGGCCCGTCAGTTGCCGGGATGCTTATATTGGTTGTAGGAGAAGGGATGTGTTTTCTTATTAACGGCTTAAGTTTTATCGCGGTGATTATCGCGTTATACGCTATCAAAGTTGCTCCGAGAGAAGTTAAGAAATCCGGCGCGGCTGTGTGGGAAGAATTAAAACAAGGAGTTGTTTATGCTTTTGGTTTCGCGCCAATAAGAGCGATATTGATGCTTCTGGCGCTGATGAGTTTAATGGGGATTTCTTACGCCATCCTGATGCCGGTTTTTGCTACGAAAGTTTTGCATGGCTCGGCGCTTACGCTGGGGTTTCTTATGTCCGCGGCGGGTTTTGGCGCGCTGATTGGCGCGATTTATCTTGCCTGGCGTAAAAGCGTGGTCGGGCTTAATCAGATAATCGTCTATGCGTCTTTTGTTTTTGGCGTAGGGCTGATTGCCTTTGCTTTATCTCGGACTCTTTGGCTTTCTTTGTTTATGCTGGTGTTAACTGGTTTCGGTTTTATGGTGCAATCCGCCGCCAGTAACACGATTTTACAGACTATTGTCGACGATGATAAGCGCGGCAGGGTAATGAGCCTATTTGCGATGTCATTTATGGGGATGGTGCCTTTTGGCTCTTTGATAGCCGGTGTGTTGGCAAGCAGGTTTGGCGCGCCGAACACTTTGATAATCGGGGGGTTGACCTGTATGATAGGAGCGCTTTTATTTGCCCGCCAGCTTAATTCCATAAAAAAACTCATCCGTCCTATATACGTCAAAAAAGGCATTATTACAGAAGTAGCAATGGGTATACAGCAAACGGATTTAAAGTAGGCAAACCAAAACTGACCCCTGGGGTCCGCAATCAGGCGGATCCCGGGGGTCAGTTAGAGGTTCATAGTTAGCAAAAATATATAATCCTCTTGATAAAGAGTTATCAATAGCGTATACTTTTATTGTAAGTAAAAATGTAAGGAAGTAATGAAAAATTGCTTTATTGGATAAACAGGTGTTCATTGTTGTGAGAGGAGTGATTAAAATGACTGTTATCGAAACTGCTAAAATTACTTCAAAAGGTCAAGTTACTATACCCAACCGTATAAGGAAGCTTCTGCGTGTAGATACAGGTGCCTCTTTAGCCTTTGGTTTAAGCAAAGAAGGAGTGGTTTTGCTTCCTTGCAAAGTCACTGCGGAATCGCCTTATACTGCCAGTGAATGGGCGAAAATTGAGAAGTTAGCCTCAGCTAAAGGTAAGGCCTACAAAAGAGCCAAAAGGCATATTGAGGCATTATGAGATTTGAATTTAAATCTTCCTTTGACCGGTCGGTCAAGAGTTTTCATGGCAGAGAAAAAGAAGAGATAAAGAAAGCTACTCTCTAAGCGATAGGCATACTCTCTCATGACCGGATACTTCATAAGGGGATCGGTCTAAAGCGTCTTAAGGGTGATTTCTGGGAGATAAGACGCGGCCTTAAGGCAAGGATTCTATTTCGCTGGGAAGGAGACTTAGTGGAATTTATTCTTGCCGGTGACCACAATGATATAAAACGTTTCCTAAACAATATATAGTTATTCCAGCAATATCATTCTCTTCGTGGGAAAAACCACCCCCTAACTTGACAATCGAAAAAAGTATGGTATACTTCAGTTGTAAGTTGAGCAATTGACAATTTTGCAGTTTTGCTTTATTGAAAAAGGTAAACCAAGAGTAATCTTGGGACGCAAAGCCAAGGGTCCTTAACATAAGGATAGCCTGGTTGCCAAAATAAGGAAATAATTAACCTTGAGCGTCCCTCAAGGTTTTTTTATTGGCCCCGAGGCTTCAAGGCAGCGCGTCAAGCCAAAGAAAAGGGGGGTAAGAAGATGAAAAACGCAGTGGTATTATTAGGAGTGTGTGTCATCTTTGTTTTGTTCCTGATAGTCCAACAGGCGTTTCCGCAAAGCCCGGCAGGCGTTACACCGAGCGGCACCTTTAGTTATTCAAGAGAGACAATGTTAAAAGACGGTGAACGGGGAAATTTGTTTACCTCTTCCTATTTAAATGAAAAGGTTGAGGAAAACCAGCCATCTTTTGACGGTACTCTGCTTGGAAAAGCCGGTGATGGAGCAACCAATCTTGCTACTTTTTGGGCGGATGTGCCTTGGGAGATCGGTAATGTGGCAAGCAGAGAGAATTTGCTTGCGGGATTGACTGTTGGGTTTGCTCAAGGAGTGGTTTCCGGCCTTAAGCGCGGGACAGCCGGGACAGTTGATATAGTTACCAGTGAAATCCCACCGCATAAGTCTTTGATGAAGCCGGAATTTAAGGTTGAGGATCCCGACGATGCATCTAAGGTTAGGATAAAGCTCCTTAGTTGGTAGGGGCACGGGGGAATTGAAACCGTTGACATAATTGTAGTTTTATGTTTAAATAATTAACAAGCGGGGAGGCCGTATACGGCCTGAGAGTTCTGCTGTTAAAGCGGATTACCCGATGAACCTGTCCGCCTTGAGAAGACTTAAGGCGGACCCCGAAGTCCCGCTGTTAAGCGGGACGAGGGGACTGGATAATGCCAGCGTAGGGATATGCTGTTTAGAGATAGCCTTATGCTTGGAGCATAAGGCTATCGTTGTTTATAGGAAAAATGAGGTAGCGAGAATGATTATAAAAATAAATGGTAAAGAAGAGAATTTAGAAATAAAGTCAAATCTTAGAGATTTGCTCGCCAGTAAAGGATTATCTTCAGAAAAAATAGTGGTCGAACATAATTTTAACATTATCCCCAAAGATCAATGGCAAAATATTATTTTAAAGGAAAACGATAATATAGAGATAGTCAGTTTTGTCTCGGGAGGATAAAAGTGGCAGATTTATTGAGCATAGGCGGCAAGGCAATCAGTAACCGGCTGTTTATCGGCACGGGAAAATTTTCCAGCTATCAGCTGATGAAGGATGCCCTGGAATCAGCGCAGGCGGAAGTGGTGACTGTGGCGTTAAGGCGGGTGGATATTGGGTCAAAGGCCGATAATATTTTAGATTATATCCCGAAGAAATCTATCATAATGCCGAATACTTCCGGCGCCAGGAATGCTGATGAGGCTGTGCGCATAGCAAGGTTGGCAAAGGCCAGCGGCGCGGGAAATTGGATAAAGATAGAGGTTATACAGGATAATAAGTATCTTCTTCCTGATAATCTTGAGACGTTAAAAGCTACGGAGATTCTCGCGAAAGAAGATTTTGTGGTGCTTCCATATATGAGCCCGGATTTATCGATTGCCAGAAGGCTTGTTGATGCTGGGGCAGCCGCTGTTATGCCGCTGGGCTCACCCATAGGAAGTAGTAGGGGATTGAAGACTAAAGAACTTATCGAGATAATCGTGAATGAGATAAAGATTCCGGTCATAGTCGATGCGGGTTTGGGCAGGCCTTCAGAAGCCTGTGAGTGTATGGAAATTGGTTGCGCGGCGGTGCTGGTTAATACGGCAATAGCTATTTCCAGCGACCCGGTTAACATGGCAAGGGCTTTTAAGGAAGCAGTCGACGCGGGCAGGCGCGCTTATTTGGCCGGCCTTACTCCTGTGGATAAATACGCCAACCCTTCTTCGCCGTTGACGGGGTTTTTACGTGACGGTTTTGCACATCTGTAGGGGTCGGATTTATCCGACCCGTTTGTTATGCGTTGTTCCGGGCGCCATAAATGGCGCCCCTACAGTGTGGTTTAGCAATTGACAAATCAAACCACGCTCAAATATGAGCTATTACGAAGTTTATAAAAAATATAAAAATCTTCCTCTAGAGAAAATCCTTAATGATGTTTCTTCGCAGGCTGCTAAGTCCGCGATCGATACTCAAGTCCAGGACGAAAACCAGCTTTTAGCGCTTCTTTCCCCAGCCGCAGAAAATAATTTAGAGGAAATGGCGCAGAGTGCGTGCCGTTTGACGCAGATGCATTTTGGCAAAACTATCCAGCTCTACACGCCGATGTACCTGTCAAATTATTGCGATAATCAATGCGCCTACTGTGGGTTTAATGCCAAAAATAATGTTGCTAGGATGCGCTTGAGTTTGGAAGGGGTGAAGAAAGAAGCCGCCTTTATTTCATCGACCGGTTTGGAGCACATTTTGATTCTTACCGGAGAGTCTCGAAAAGAAAGCCCGCCGGCGTACATCAAAGAATGCGTCAGAATACTAAAAAAATATTTTAGCTCTATATCAATAGAAATATATCCTCTTATGGAGAAAGAATATGCCGGGATAATTGAGGAGGGGGTAGACGGATTAACCATATATCAGGAAGTATACGACGAAGCGATTTACGAAAAGGTGCATAAGGCAGGGCCTAAAAAAGATTATCTATTTCGGCTGAATGCTCCTGAAAGAGCTGCTAAAGGCGGCATAAGAAATATAAATGTGGGAGTTTTATTAGGATTAAATGATTGGCGGAGAGAGGTTTTCTTTATGGGCCTGCACGCGAAATACCTTCAGGATAAATTTCCGGATGTGGAAATAGGCGCGTCCATGCCGAGGTTAAGGCCGCATCCGGGAGATTTCAAAATACCGTGCAATGTTAGCGATAGGAATATAGCGCAAATAATCATTGCCTTGCGGATTTTTCTGCCGCGGCTCGGCCTTAGCTTGTCGACGCGGGAAAGTTCCCAGTTGCGGGAAAATCTTTTGCCGCTTGGGATTACCCGCATGTCGGCAGGCTCCTCCACAAAAGTCGGCGGGCACACAATAGAATTTCCTGAAATGTCAAACCCGCCTCAATTTGAGATTTCGGATACAAGGAGCGTGGTAGAAATCAAAGAAATGTTGGCGCGTAAAGGATATCAACCAGTTCTAAAAGACTGGCTGCGCATTTAACCGAGAAAAACTGACCCCCGGGGTCAGTAAGGTGACAATGAGAAATAATTTAATCAAGAAAATAGGCAAAGTAAATTTACAAAAAATAGAGAATGCCCGCGTAGGCATAGCCGGCGCCGGAGGGCTGGGGTCGAACTGCGCTTTAAACCTTGTCCGCGTAGGTTTTAAAAGGCTTACTATCGTAGATTTTGATGTTATTGATCCGTCAAACTTAGATAGGCAGTTTTATTTTCTGGATCAAGTGGGGATGAAAAAAATAGAGGCACTTAAAGCTAACCTGTTGAGGCTTAATCCGGACATAGAGCTTAAAACTATAAATGCGAAAATAGATAGTAAGAATGTTAGGGAATTGTTTAGTGATTGCGAAGTGATTGTAGAGTGCCTTGATAAGGCAGAATCTAAAAGTATGCTTGTTGCTGAACTTCTTTCTTTAGGCAAGTTTATCGTGTCGGCATCGGGATTGGGAGGAATTGGCGCAAGCGATGGCATAAAGGTCCATAAGGTAAAGAAGAATTTGGTTATAATAGGCGACTTAAGATCGGATATCGATAATTCCCCCGCATTGTCCCCACGAGTGAACGTAGCCGCGGCAAAGCAGGCGGATGTGGTGCTGGAGTTTGTGGTCAAAAAAAACTTGACAGAGCAAAATTAGTATGTATACTTATATTATCGATTTAGTAATGTATCGATAGCTTTGAGCTTTGTGTTCAAAAGAAGGGGTGCGCTGGTGAAGCTTCCGGCAAAAGTGAATTATGCCTTAAGGGCAACCTTGGAATTGGCAGCGCGTTATAAGGGAGAGGTGCCGATTTCGATTGAGATAATTTCCAAGGCCCAGAAGATCCCGAAAAATTTTCTTACGCAGTTGCTTATCCGTTTAAAAAGCGCGGATATCGTCGTCAGCCACAGGGGTGTTTCGGGCGGATATTTTTTGAAAAGGCATCCTTCTCAAATCAACGTGGCCGACGTGGTCAAGGCGATTGACGACGCAATTATAGGAAGCGTGAATCAACCCAAGGCATCTGGGCGTATTGATGCTAACAAGCTTATTAGTGAAATCTGGGAAGATGTAAACCGCGCCGCGCGCAAGCGGTTAGAAGAGTTATCTTTAGAATCGCTGGCTTTGAAACTTCGTAATGAGCAGATGAATTATTATATTTAATTCAAACAATGGCCGGAGAAATCCAGGCCAGTTTTTTACAATCTAATCATTACTATGTTGATTATGATTATTGTGTATTGAAAGGTGTTATTGTATAACAAATTCCCGCGTAAGGGGGGAATTTCAACAAGTTATCCCCGCAGTTAAGCGCTGCGTAGATTTCTTCGAAATCTACTTGCAACTGCGGGGATCAATTCGCACAACAATTTACGTCGCGCTGCGCGCTCCGTAAATTGTGTGCTCATTGAGGAGGAATGAAATGAGTTTGTTACAAAATAAAGATGATTTAAAGGCGCTGGTGGAAGCGTTAAATTTTAAAGAAAAAGTAGAAAGGTCAAAAGAGCTTATTAGAGAGGCATATCAAAAATATGGCGATTCTTTAGTTGTGGCAAATAGTTTAGGCAAGGATTCTATGGCAGTGTGGGATTTGGCCAAAAGGGTGAATCTAAAGATACGCGGGTTTATTGTTACGACCAGATATAAGCCCACAGAAACAATAAAATTTATGAATGAGGTGGTGGCAAGATATCCGGAGTTAAAGGTTTACAAAAGTGATGAAAAAATACCAGATAAGCTTTATGAAACAGAGCCTGACCGCTGTTGCGACGTCTTAAAAGTAGAACCGGTCAAGCGGGCGATTGAAGAGATGCATGTCCAATGCTGGGTTACGGGCCTGCGCTGTACCGAAGGCCGCACCCGCACGGATTTTAAAGAAGTGGAAGAAAGGGATAAGGGTTTGATAAAACTTAATCCTATACTTATATGGAAAGAGCGGGAGGTTTGGCAATACTTAGCTCTTTATCAAGTGCCGGTGAATCAGCTGTATGCCGAAGGTTACCGTTCATTAGGCTGCGCGCCGTGCACAAAAATCACCAATGACGATAACGAGCGCGCCGGCCGCTGGATAGGGACAAGCAAATGCGGCGGTGAATGCGGGATACATACTCGTCCGTTAAAGAAGGCAATAAAATAATCTAGGAGAAGATTGTAAGTTATGAGGTAAATATGAAAATTGATGAAGTAAACCTTAGCGAAGAAAAAAACGAGGAGAGAATAGTTGCGCAAATACTTAAAGCTTTAAAAAGCATCCGCTATGGATATGTTCAGATTACCGTGCAAGACGCTAAAGTAGTGCAGATTGACAAGGTAGAGAAATTCAGGCTTAACCATGCCTTAGGTTTCTATGCCTAAGCATATGTTGTATTTCTAAATGTTTTCTCGTCATTTTATACAGGCGAGCAGTCCACTGCAGCATTTTAAAATTTGATTTCTTAGGCTAATCAGTCAACTGAAGGCGAAAGAAAAACGTAGGAGGAGTGATGAGAGTTTTTCTTGTTTTCAGTTGGCTGATTGCCAGCTTATTTTTTACAGCCGCTATTTCATGGGCGGCAGAGACGGATGTGGACAGGTTATTAAACCTGTTGGTAGAGAAAAAAGTGCTTACCCAAGATGATGCTACGGCATTCAGGGCGGACTTGGCAGTAAAAAAGCAGGAAGAGAAACAGCCTGCGCTTGTCCCGGATTGGGCACAGAACATCAAGCTTAAGGGCGATGTAAGGACAAGATATGAATGGGATAGGAACAAAGGCCAGGTTGATTACAACAGGGCGAGAATCATGGCAAGACTGGGTGTAGAAAGCAAGATTAATAATAAAGTAAAGCTGGGTATTGGAATAGCTACAGGTTCGTCGAATGATCCTCGTACATCGTATGTCACGTTGGGCACTGACCCTAAGCAGAGTAATACTCCGGACTCCGCCAAAAGCGTGGTCTTAAATTATGCCTATGGAGAATATACGCCCTTTAAAGGGTTAAGGCTCATCGGTGGAAAGTTTCCGGATACAATTTGGCGGCCGACGGATGTATTTTGGGATACAGATATAAATCCTGAAGGCGCAGGGATCAGCTTTGATTATAAACTTAATTCCAAGACCAGTTTATTTTGGAACGAGTTGCTCAATGTTTTAAGAAACGATGCGCGCACCGATAAGCAGGTGTTTATGTTGGTAACCCAGCCGGGCGTTAGCATTGCGATTAATGATAAGATCAACCTCAAGTCGGCGTTGGCAGTCAACGTTTTTACGAGTATTAAAGGAGCGGCGAAGTTTTCATCTTCCAGCTCGACCAACAGCTTGACGACAGGAAGCCAATATAAGTACAATTATAATTCTTTTCAACCTTCTTTGGAATTAAGCTTTAAGGAGCCGTTTGGCGGGTTGGTTCCTTATGCCGTGTTATTTGGCGACTATATCTATAATTTTAGTCTGCCCAGAAGCGCGACCGGTAGAGACGGTTATGATTTTGGCCTGAAATTCGGTGACGCGAAAATCGAAGATTGGAAAAAGTGGCAGGCGAAGATTATTTATTCAAAATTAGGCCGGGATGCCTGGCTGGATATCTTTCCGGATTCTTCCCGATATTCAGGAAAGACTAATGATCAGGCTATTGAAACACAGTTTGATTTTGGCCTTGGTAAAAATACTTCGTTGACTTTAGATTACTACTATGGCCGGAGCCTTTCTAAGTCAAGCGGGGGTGGCCGTGCGGCCGCGCAGGTACTTCAAATTGACTGGAACATAAAATTTTAATTGGGGAGAAAATATGAAAAAGATAATCATCTTTTTATTAGCCATAACTTTTTTAAAATTGTCAAACAATGTTGCTTTTGCTCAAGAGAATGAGCATAAAGGCACAATAACGCTTTCCGGCGCCTGGGCAATTTATCCGACAGCCGTAGCCTGGGCTGACGCGTTTCAGAAGAAATACCCAAATGTTAAGATTGATATTTCTGCGGGAGGCGCTGGAAAAGGCGCGGCTGACGCGATTGCCGGATTAGTTGATATAGGAATGGTTTCGCGCGAACCTGACCCCTCGGAAATTAAAAAAGGGATAACCCCGGTTTATGTTTTACATGACGCGGTTTTTGCCGTAGTCAATGAAAAAAATCCGGCGTTAGAAGGAATTCTTAAAACGGGAATAAAGAAGGATGTTTTTTTTGATTCTTATGTCAGCGGGTCAATTACTACTTGGGATCAAGTATCAGCAGGTAATGTAAATAAGCCGCTACATCTTTATACCCGTTCTGATTCCTGCGGCGCGGCAGCGGCCTGGGCAGGATATTTAGGGAAGAAGCAGGATGACCTTAGGGGAATCGGGGTTTACGGCGATCCCGGGTTGCTTGAGGCAGTGAAAAAAGACCCGGCAGGTATTGGTTACAATAACTTCAGCTATGTTTTCACCCGCGAAGGGCAGGTGGCTGCGGGAGTTAGATTAGCCCCGATAGATTCTAATGAAAACGGCATTGCGGATCAAGATGAAGTATACACAACGCGGGATGAAGCAATAAAAGCAATCAGGGCAAAGCGATATCCTGCGACGAGAAAGAATTATTTTTTCGTCAAAGGTAAACCAGAATGGTTGGTTAAGGAGTTTATTAGTTTCGCGCTTTCCGAGGAAGGCACTAAGATTGTTGATGAGGTCGGCGCCAGCCTTTCCATGACGGCGCAGGAAAGAGAAGAGGTTGTTAAATCTTTGTGATGTGTCATTGCGAGGAGCTATTGTCAAGACGTGGCGACGAAGCAATCTCGTTTTTTCCACCTTCGCTCTTACGAGCTACGGTGGATCCGCCGTAGTGCGAAGCACGTAGGCGGAAAAACGGGATTGCTTCGTCACTGATATGTCAAGCGAGGGTTCCTCGCAATGACAGATGAGTGATTCGATATGTTAACAAAAAGAACAATAAAAGACATTTTAGCTAAGCACGCGATGTTTTTTCTGGCATGCGCGGTAAGCTTATTGGTTATTTTTATCTTCGGCGGATTATTTTTTAAGTCTAGCACCATCTTAAAGAATAAGCCGCTGGCTGAATTATTGTTTTCTGTTGACTGGCATCCTTCACGGGGAAATTTCGGTTTCGCGCCTTTTATTATGGGGACTATCTGGGTGACGGTAGTAGCAATATTTTTGGCTGTCCCGGCATCCTTGTTGACCGCGATTTTTCTGGCGGAGTATGCCCATAAAAAAATCAGAGGCGTAATTAAACCTGTCCTTGATTTATTGGCGGGGATATCCCCTGTAATATTCGGCGTCTTCGGGATTTTGGTTATTGTCCCTTTTGTGGGTAACGGCTTAAAGCCTTTTTGTGAAAAGTTTTTAGGTTTTATTCCGTTCTTTCGCTCGGATAATTTTACCGGCTATAGCGTATTGTCCGCCGGAATCGTCTTAGCCATAATGATTTTTCCGACGATGGCGCAAGTGGCGGAGGAAGTCGTCAACAGCGTCCCTCAAGAGACAAGGGAATCTTCCTTAGCCTTAGGCGCCACCAAGTGGGAGACTATCAAATATGTGGTGGTTAAAAAAGCAGGCGCGGGAATTATCGCCGCTATCATACTTGGATTATCGCGGGCGTTTGGTGAAACCATCGCTGTGCTTATGGTTGTGGGCAATGTTATCAAGGTTCCGCATTCTTTATTTGACGCGGCATATACCCTGCCAGCTCTTATTGCCAATAATTACGGAGAGATGATGTCTATCCCTCTTTATGATTCCGCATTATTGCTTGCGGCGTTGATTTTGTTGGCTGTTACGGTTTTTTTCAACATAGGTGCCTGGTTTATTTTATTGAGGATCGAAAAATCATATGTCTAAAATCAATAAAAGAATAATTGAGGAGAAGGCCTTTAAAATTGTCATGCATACGGTATGCGCGGCGGTTGTTTTGATATTCTTGATTATGCTGGCAACGATTGTTATTAAAGGCCTGCCCGGATTAAATTTAAAAATGCTCACTCACCAGCCATTAAGGGGATCTTATGCAGAAGGGGGAGGGGGGATATTAAATGCTATACTTGGTTCGGTATATCTGGCATTAGGAGCTACGTTCTTAGCCGGACTAATAGGTATCCCTGTAGCTTTATTTATCAACGTGTATCTTAAGAAAAATTCGAGATTTGCTACTTTGATTAGGTTTTCCTTTGATGTTTTATGGGGAATTCCGTCAATCGTGTATGGCGCGTTCGGTTTTATCATTATGATTTTTTTTCATATGCGCTCATCGTTGTTGGCAGGAATTATAACAATTGCATTTCTGGAATTACCGATTATGACCCGGGCCGCGGACAGCATTCTTAAAATGGTTCCTCTTGAACTTAAGGAGATATCTTTGTCTTTAGGGGCAACCCGTTTTGAAACCGCCTTTCGGATTATCTTTAAACAGGCATTTCCGGGAATACTCACGGCAATACTAATCGGCCTCGGGCGGGGAATAGGAGATGCCGCGGCAGTAATGTTTACTGCCGGATACACCGATTCATTGCCGACGTCTTTATTCAGGCCTGTGGCCACGCTTCCTTTAGCGATATTTTATCAGCTGGGCACGCCCTTCCCTGAAGTCCAGCAGAGAGGTTATACCTCGGCGTTGGTTTTGATGTTGGTTATTCTTTTTATCAGCATTTTTAGCCGCATACTAACAAAGCGTTTTCAGCAGAATGTTTTAAGGTAGAATAGACATATTTACATCTAGCATATCGTCATTGCGAGGAGCTTTCGTTTGACTACAGCGACGAAGCAATCCCGTTTTAAAGAATGAGATTGCTTCGTCACATCATGCCAAGCGAGGGTTCCTCGCAATGACAGGGTAAAACTATGAATAATCCTATTCGCACTAATCTTTTAAGCGTTTCTTACGGCCAGCATCAGGCGTTGAATGATGTTTCAATTGAAATCCCCGCGCGCAAGATTACGGCTATTATCGGGCCGTCAGGCTGCGGGAAGTCAACATTGCTAAAGGTATTTAACCGCCTGCTGGAATTAAATGATGACATAATAATATCAGGCGAAGTTTTTGTTGATGGGCAGGACATTTATGACAAAGGGGTAGATGTTTACTCCTTGCGCAAGAAGATGGGGCTTCTTCCCCAGAAGCCTTTTCCTTTGCCGATGTCCATATTTGAGAACGTCGCCTATGGATTAAAGATTCATAATCATTTAGGTAAAGGAAAACTCGAAGGTTTGGTTGAACACTATTTAAAAGAGGCCAGCCTCTGGGATGAGGTTAAAGACAGGTTGCACGCTCACGCCGCGAAACTTTCCATAGGCCAACAGCAGCGTTTATGCCTTGCCCGCGGCCTGGCGATAGAGCCGGAGATTATTTTAGGCGACGAGCCGACATCGGCGCTTGACCCGTTTTCGGCTGAACGCATAGAGAGAAAGCTGATTGAATTAAAGAAGCGTTACACGATTGTCGTCGTGACGCATAATATCCAGCAGGCAATAAGGCTGGCGGATTATGTTGTCTTTTTATATTATGGCAAGGTTGTGGAAGCGGATACGGCTGATAAGGTTTTTAAATCGCCGCAATCTTTAATGACGCAGGCGTATATCAAGGGTGAATTTTTAGATGAGGTTTGGTTTGATAAAGAGGCTCGTCTTATTAACAAGGTAGCGCAAGGAGAGGGGATCTAATATGAAAATTAGCCTTAAGAAGTGTTTGGCAGGGTTAGCTGTTTTTTGTTTATTATTTCTTTGTCAGGCGGTAAAAGCAAACGAAACAGAAGATTTAAAGGCGCAAATTTATTCTAAGATAAAATGCTGTAATTGCAGTGAGCCTTTTGCCCAGTGTGCCTGCCCCGAAGCAAAACAGATAAAAGGTTACATAGACGCTCTTATAGATACCGGCGTAAGCAAAGAAGATATTTTTTACAAATTAGGAAATAAATTTACCGTAAAGATAATAACAGACCCCCAAATAAAAGCCAGCGTAGAGAGAAAAATAATAGCCGAGGCAGGAGAAAACAGGCCGCAGGTTGTTTTAGATCCGGTATCCTTTGATTTCGGCGATGTAAGCAAAAAGCAAGGCAAGTCCAACAAAACTTTCAAGGTGTTTAATAAAGGAAAAGAAAATTTGGTAATTAAAGATTTAAGGACATCTTGCCCATGCACTATTGTGGCATTGGATGTTCACGGCGTCAAAAGCCCATATTTTGAAACTAAAGGCGCGCCGGCAGGCTGGCAGGCAGAAATAAAACCCGGCGAGGCGGCCCAGTTGGATGTGATTTTGGATTTATTAAGCCCTCACGTGAAAACAGGCGAAGTAATCAGGGATGTTACGATAAAAAGCAATGACCCGCTTTATCCTGAAGTAACAGTTATAGTTAAAGCCAAGGTGAGCGATTAGCAGGAAGAGAGGAATCGGATTATGAAGATTAAGATTAACGGCAGAGAACAGGAAGTATCCGTAACGGATTTGTCAATCGCTGGATTGCTTAAGATCGCCAAGGTAGAGTCTGCGGAAATGGTTTCAGTGCAGTTAAACGGCTGCTTTGTGGATAAGGCGGATACGGATAAAACATTTGTGAAAGACAGCGACGAAGTTGATTTCCTGTATTTCATGGGCGGAGGGGTATGAGTGTAGGGACAGCACATTGTGCTGTCCCTACAATGATTGGCTTAATTTAGGGAGATATTATGAAAAATCTGAACTTTATCACCAAAATTTTACACACAAAATTTTTAAAAGAAGACCCGCACGGCTCTTTGCATATGCCTGTTTATGACAACGTGACATTTGAATTCAAGACCGCCGAGGATTTAGAGCTTGCTTTTGCCGGGAAGAAGCCTGCGCATATGTATTCGCGTATCAGCAACCCTACGGTAGAGCATTTTGAGCAGAGGATAAGGGCGGTCACCGATGCTAGAGGAGTAATCGCGCTTTCTTCCGGGATGGCGGCGATATCAAACACCATTCTTACGATTGCCAAGACAGGCGATAATATCATCACCAGTAAACACCTTTTCGGCAATACTTATTCTTTGTTTGAGCAGACCTTGAAGGATTGGGGATTAGAGGCGCGTTATGCTGATTTGACTAATGCCAAAGAAACGCTTAAACTTATTGATGAGAGAACAAGGGCTATTTTCTTAGAGACAATCACTAATCCCCAGCTTGAAGTAGTGGACATCCAAGCTCTGTCCGAAGCCGCTAAATCTAAAGGCGTATTGGTTATCGCGGATACAACAATGACCCCGCCGTATGTTTTCTCGGCTAAGGAATTCGGAGTTGATATTGAGGTCATCTCAAGCACAAAATGGATTTCCGGGGGCGCGACGTCTATCGGGGGGGTGATTATAGACCACGGGCTTTATGATTGGAATAGAAACCCTAAGCTCAAGCGCGACGTAGTTAAGTATGGGCCTTTTGCTTTTATCAACCGCTTAAGGCGCGAAGTGTATAGGAATATAGGAGCGTGTATGTCGCCGCACAACGCCTATTTGCAAAGTTTAGGGCTTGAGACACTGCCTTTGCGCGTGGAGGCTTCTTGCGCGAATACTTTTAAGATTGCTGAATTTTTAAATAAGCCTGGCCAGGTTAAGTCTGTAAATCATCCCGGCCTAAAGGATTCTCCGTATTATGAAACTGCCCGCAGGCAATTCGCTGATAAGCCGGGCGCTGTTTTAACATTTGATTTGGGATCGAAAGAACAGTGCTTTAAATTTATGAATGGGCTGAAACTTATTAGAAAAGCCACCAACCTCCATGACAACAGGACGCTTATATTGCATCCAGCGTCGACCATCTTTTGCGAATACGATGATGAGACAAAACTTCAGATGGGGATAAAGGATACGATGATTAGGCTTTCCGTTGGCATTGAGGATAGCGGAGATTTAATCGCGGATATAGAGCAGAGTTTGGGGAGGGTACGATGAATCTAAGCGAAGAACAAATAGAGCGCTACAGCCGGCATATTATTTTAAGCGAGGTTGGCGTCGAGGGCCAGGAAAGAATCTTGGCAGGGAAAGCCCTGATAATTGGCTTGGGTGGGCTTGGGTCGCCTGCGGCATTATATCTTGCCGCAGCAGGAGTGCGCACTATTGGTTTAGTTGATGGTGATAATGTAGAGTTGTCGAATTTACAGCGCCAGGTCATTCATTTTAGCCCTGATGTGGGCAAGCCAAAAGTGATTTCAGCCCAAGAGAAAATTAAAGCGATTAATCCAGATGTTAAAGTAAGCACGTATCAAGAGAGAGTTTACGCGGATAACATCCGGGATATTATTAAAGAGTATGATTTTATTATAGACGGCACTGATAATTTCGCGGCCAAGTTCCTTATTAACGATGCCTGCGTATTAGCGGCTAAACCGTTTTCTCACGGCGGGATATTACGCTTTGACGGGCAGGCTATGACATATAAGCCGGGAGAGGCTTGTTATCGCTGTGTATTTACTGCTCCGCCTCCAAAAGGCGCGGTGCCGACGTGCTCGCAGGCAGGGATCCTTGGGGCAGTCGCCGGTATGCTGGGGACAATACAGGCCGCCGAATGCTTGAGGTTTTTGATCGGCAAGGGTGACCTTCTTGTAAATAGGATGCTTATTTTTGATGCCTTACGGATGAAATTCAGAGAGGTGGCTTTTAAAAGAAACCCGTCTTGCCCTATATGCGGCAAGAATCCGTCAATTAAGGAATTGCGCGATGAAGAAGAACCAGCTTGCGACCTGAAGAAAAAAGCATAACCTTTGCGTCATTGCGGGTAGGGGGCGGCACTGTGTGCCGCCCCTACAATGTTGGACGACGAAGCAATCCAGAATTCGCCTTCAGACTGCTTCGTCACCAATTCTAAAAAGAGGGTTCCTCGCAGTGACGCGATAATACGCATATGAAAATAAAAAAACACATTCTTGACACCATAATCGCTCACGCAAAAAAAGAAGCGCCGCTTGAATGTTGTGGATATCTTGCCGGCAGTAGTGGTATAATAACTCAAGTTTACGCATTAGCTAATGTAGATAAGAGCAATGAGCATTTTTCTTTTGACACCAAAGAGCAATTTGCGGCAATGCGGGATGCCCGGGCAAAGGGGTTAGAGATATGTTCGGTTTATCACAGCCATCCGGCCTCGCCTGCCCGGCCGTCCCAAGAGGATATAAAATTAGCTTATGATCCGGATATCTTATATACAATAGTTTCTTTAGCCGGGGAAAAAGAAGAAGTAAAGGTGTTTAGGATAAAAAGCCGGAAGGCTGAACCAGTAGATTTGGAGGTGGTTGATAATGAAAGCATATAGCCTGCCGACTAATTTAGGCGGAGAAATTAACCAGCTTGAAGAGCTAATAAATAAATACAAGAAAGGCGCAGCCTCGGCAACGGAATTGAAGGCCCATCGTGTCCCTTTCGGCGTTTACGAACAGCGCGAACATGATACCTATATGGTTAGGATTAGGTGCGCGGCTGGGGCAGTTACTCCCGGGCAGTTTGAGCAGATTGGTATGATTGCTTCAAAATACGGCGTTAGCGACCTGCATATAACTTCACGTCAGGAATTGCAAATTCATTATGTGAAGCTTGATGATATAGTTTCTGTGATCAGGGAATTAAAGGATATAGGCTTGGCAACCAGAGGCGGCGGCGGCAACACAGTAAGGAATATCACAGTTGAAGGCGATGCCGGAATTGACCCGCAAGAAGAATTTGATGTTTCTCCATATCCTTTTGCTTTAACTACCAGGCTTATTGCAGAGAGCGATTCCTGGAACCTGCCCAGAAAATATAAGATAGCCTTTTCGGGCTCCAGTGAAGACAAGGGGTATGCTACTATCGCGGACCTCGGTTTTATAGCCAAGATAAAAAATGGCGTAAAAGGATTTAAGGTTTATGTTGCCGGCGGTTTAGGCGCAAAATCCGCAGTGGGCAGGCTTTTATTTGATTTCGTCGAGGAAAAAGAGGTTTACCCGATAGCCAAAGCCCTCAAAAATGTCTTTTTCAAGTATGGCAATCGTAAGAATAAACACGCCGCCCGCATACGTTTCTTGTGGGATAGCCTGGGCGAAGAAGAATTTAAGAAGAAATTCTTTGAAGAATACACAAAAATTAAACAAGAAGGTTTTCAGCCGTTGGATGCGGCTGTGGTTGAGAATAATTTTTCTGTTAGCGGCCTTCAAGAGGAAGAATTCCGGGATGCTGACAACTTTTCATTGTGGAAGGCCCGTTTCGTAAAATCTCAAAAACAGGATGGCTTGTATTCTGTGTTGGTTCCGATAGAGTTAGGTTTTATTTCTTGCCAGCAAACATCGAAATTAGCGCAATTCTTGAAAGCCTTCGGGGACGATGTGTTGAGGATGGCCAGGGGGCAGAATATTTTATTGAGAAATATGCCCATGGCCTACTTAGGGAATGTGTATAATTTTCTCGGAGGTACTTTTAAAAATTTTAATCAGCCGGTTATTTACGGCAATATATTGTCCTGCGCCGGCGCGGCTACTTGCCAGCTTGGGATTTGTTTATCCCGGCAGGCGGCAAGGGCCTTGATAAAAGATTTGCTGGCTTCCGGCTTGGATTTGGACAAGATAGGGGAGGTTAAGATTAACATCTCCGGCTGTCCCAATTCCTGCGGACAGCATCCGGCGGCAGACTTGGGTTTTTCCGGAAAAGTCTTACGCAAAGATGGGCGTTTATATCCGGCTTACAATGTGTTTGCCGGGGCAGTTGTCCACGACGGCCGGACAAAACTTGCCGAACAAATAGGTGAAGTGCCTGCCAGGGACCTTCCTTCGTTGGTAAAAGTTATTCTCGGCACATATTTATCTAATGCGGGAAAGTTTAAAAGTTTTCGCGAGTATATCGCAAAAGAAGGAAAGGAAGACCTAAGGCAAATTTGCAGCCGCTATAAAGATATCCCCGGCTTTGGAGAAGACAAAAACTATTATTTTGATTGGGATGCGGATAAGGTATTTTCTCTGGCTGACCGCGGGGCAGGAGAATGTTCTGCCGGATTCTTTGACCTTCTGGAAATGGATTTAAACAATATAAAAGCAACAACGGATAAGCTTTCTTTAGCGGGCAAAGGCGGCAAACAAAAATTGTTAAGTGAACTTGTGTTTTACTCAAGCAGGGCGCTGCTTATTGCTAAAGGAGTTGATCCCAAAAACGAAGAGGAAGTTTACGAGGCGTTCATTAAATATTTTATTGAAACAGGTTTGGTTGCGCAGCATTTTAAGGGTATTGTTGCAGCTGCCCAGCGTAAAGATTATCCTGTTTTAGGGGAAAATGAATCCGAGGCGTATGATTTAGCGCAGGCAATTCAAGCGCTCTATGATGGAATGGATAATTCTTTTAATTTCAAGGCGCCAGCTCTGCCATCGGTTGTCCGCGGTGGATTAAATCCTTCGCAAGATAATCAACTCGAGGTCAAGCCGGCAGCGGTAAAAGATTTTCGGGGAGTAGTTTGCCCGCTTAATTTCGTGAAAACCAAAGTAGAGCTTGCCAAATTAAAATCCGGAGAGGTTTTGGAAATATGGCTTGATGACGGAGCCCCGATTGAAAATGTCCCGGGTTCAGTAAAGGCCGAGGGGCATAAAATTATCGCGCAAAAAAGAAGCGCGGATTATTGGTCAGTTGTCATCCAGAAAAAATAGCTATGGAAAGATTACTTGACAAGTAATCTTTATTCTGTTATCGTTTGATAACGATTTTCATTATCAGGAGTATACGGATAGATTTCTATGGCCTGGGAAAAAGAAGAAAAAATATTCGAAGATTATCTTGCTATCAAGGATCTTAAACACAGCGAACAGAGAAGAGAAATATTGTATATCTTCTTAAACATAGATAAACATCTAACCGCCAATGAACTTTATAGAATTGTTCAAAAGAAATATTCAACCATAGGAAATGCTACTATCTACCGGACACTTAAGCTGCTTTGTGAATGCGGCCTTTGCCGTGAACTAAAATTAGACGACGGCACAACCAGATACGAACATCTCTATGGCCA
>ERZ1292640.395-Hain-H43-02um-R1-395-length-35779-cov-7_pt1 | contig 35779 bp, 26 predicted proteins | sample MGYA00564404_ERZ1292640 | MGnify/ENA primary metagenome ERZ1292640 (study PRJEB36523, sample SAMEA6512636) | groundwater metagenome | collected 2019-01-08 | study: AquaDiva: Metagenomics assemblies of 32 groundwater samples | reverse complement strand
TTGCTAACTTGCGCCGCGCCGTAGAAGACGCAGGCCTGCCCGCCCATGAGCAGCGCCTGGACGCCATTGGTCTGGAAAGTCGAAAGGACTTGTCGGATCGGGGTCGGGATCAAGGCTGCCTCCCATCGCCAGATATTGGGCGAACAGTTCCTCGCTGCGCCGGAACCGTTCCAGCGGAGTCAGGTCGAGCCACTCCTTCCATTCGTCGGGCAACTGTTCGTAGGTCATGCGATGCACGATGCCACAGCGTCCGTATCAGGGAAAGTCCAAATCCCCGGCGGCAAGCGTCGCGGGAATGAAGTCGTGCCGAGGCACTCGGGCTGGGCGCGTCGTCGAGCCGGAGGGGAACCAAGCGGCGCTTCTGGTTCAGCGGGGCGCCGGCTGGTTGATGGTTGAGAGTTGATAGTTGAGAGAGCATCAGGTGCAACTGCGCCCAGTCCGAGCCGAACGCACAAAGGGAAGGATGAATGCAGAATGAAGAAGGAAGAAATTCTGCCTTCTGCCTTCTACATTCTGCCTTCGCTTCCGGCCCGTCGTTCCGCAACCGGTTCGCGAGCTCTTGCACCACCGCCTTGTGCTTCGCGCTGCGGGTGAGGAAGACGTTGCAGATGAAGACGGGATCGCTCAAGGCTCCTTGCTAGCGTGACTGCCGGACCAGGGTGAGCGCATCCAGGCGCACCGGATGGATTTTTTCCTTGGCACCGCCCGGCCAGGTCACCTCCACGTCATCCACGTGATCGGCTTCGCCCAAACCAATGGTCACGGGCAGCTCGGATTGAGACAGATACCCGCGCGTGGGCATGACTTGCTGGGAAAACGTTTTGTTGCCGACGCGCACCTTGACCCAGGCGCCGATGGCGTCGCGGTTGCTGGTGGTGCCAGTCAGTTTGAAGCGGAGCCAGTGCCGCTTCAGTTTCTGGTCGTTGCGCAGCAGCAAGGGAGGCCCCCCGATCTGGGCCAAAAGCACATCCAAGTCCCCATCGCCATCCATGTCGGCGTAGGCTGACCCGCGGCCGACGATGGGTTGCAAAATGTCGGCCCCGCATTTCTCCGGAGGCACGGAAACGAACCCGGCCTTTTTCCGGCTGCCACGGACGTTCCAGAAGAGTTGGGCGGGCTGAGCGTAGCGCTGGCTGGGGTGGATTTTGTTAATGTCCGGTTCGAGGTGTCCATTGGCCGTGAGGAGATCGAGCCAGCCATCCAGGTCGTAGTCAAAGAAAAACACGCCGAACGTCAGGTAAACCCGGCTGGCATGCCCAATGCCTTGCTGGATGGCTTCGTCGGAAAAGAACAGGGGATCCTGCTGGGAAACGTATAAGGCGGTCATTTCGTTGGCGAAATTCCCGATGGAAATGCCCAGAGTGTTGTCATCTTGAAACCGTCCTGAATCGATGCCCATGGCTCCGCGGGCGCTGCCAAACGGATCGTAGGCAATGCCGGAAAGGGCGCCTATTTCCTTGAACGTTCCGTTGCGTTCATTGTGGAAAACAAAGTTTTGCACGGTATCGTTGGCCACCACGAGGTCCATCCAGCCGTCGCCATCCAAATCCACCGGCGCCACACCCAGCGATTTGGCCAAAGGCGAACCGGTGACTTTGTTCTTGATGTGCATGCCGCTGGGGTCGGAGACATCCGTGAAGCGGCCATGGCTATCATTGCGATAGAGATAGGGATAGACTCCCGAGAAATTCAAGGGCGGGCCGTAGGCTCGGCCGATGCCGGACAACCGGTAATCGGCTTGCTGATCGATTTCCCGCGACCACCGCACGTAATTGCAGACGAACAGGTCAAGATCGCCATCGTTGTCATAATCAATCCAGGCGCAACTGGTGCTCCATTGTTCCGGCGAGCTGGCGAGACCGGCTTGTGCCGTCACTTCGGCGAAGGTGCCGTTGCCCAGGTTGCGGAACAGGCGGTTGCCACCAACGGCGGTGACAAAGAGGTCCACCCAGCCGTCATTATCCGAATCTCCGGCGGCCACACCCATCCCATAAAAGCTATCGACCAGGTTGGCACCGGCCGAAACGTCGCTAAAGCGGCCATGACTGTCATTTTGGCACAACACTAGGCCGCCGGTCTTCTTGCCTTCGGTTTTGTGCCAGGGCCAGTCGCCGGAATTGACGAAGAGGATGTCCTGATCGCCGTCGTTGTCGTAATCGAGGAAGGCGCAGCCGCCTCCCATGGATTCGGGCAGGAGTTTTTCGCCATAAGCCCCGTTGTGATGAACAAACGTCAAGCCGGCCGAGGCGGTGACGTCCGTGAATTTCGCCGCTGGGATTTCAGCCATCGCCTCGGGCGGCGGCGGTGTTTCTTCCGGCGGCGTTTTGACGGGAGTAGTGGGGATTTGAAGCCAAAGGATCAATGCGGTTAAGACGATCGCCAGGAACAGCCAGAAAAACTTGGCGTTATTCGAAACATTGGAACCCGGCGGGTAGCCGGCCAGTGGGCGGGACTTCTCCGTTCGAGCCTCCGGCCTCCCATCTTGTGGGTGGCCGTGTTTGGGTTCTGCCGGACGTTCGTGATGCATTGCTGCTGCCGTTTATAGATGATTTAAGGTGTGCATTTAAAGAGGAAAGCGATAGGCTGTGAGCGTTGCGTCAATGCTAACCTGGATCTCAAACCGGAATGCGTGGATTAAGTGGAGTCTGATTGTTGCCGTCTGGACCTTGATCGGCTTGTCCTTTGCCAGCCAGTTTTACATTTCCAGCTCCAAAATGGGCCGGCCTGTCTCCTGGGGGCACGCTGTCTATTACTCGTTGTTCGATTGGTATGTCTTTGCCCTCCTGTCGTTTCCGGTGGTGTGGCTGGCCCGGCGTTTTCGGATCGAACGCGGCCAATGGGAGCGCAGCGTATCGGTGCATCTGCTGGCCAGCGCGTGCTTCTCATTGCTTTACATCGTGCTGCGCGCCTTGGTCGCTCAGGGCCAGGGATGGTTGAGCCGGCAACCGGTGACCTTCAGCGAAGCCTTTCAGCCGCTCCTGGTGAAAACCTTTCATTTCAGCCTTTTGATTTACTGGGTGATCGTGAGCGTCAACCATGCGTTTGATTACTACCGGCAGGCCCAGGAACGGGAATTGCACACCGCCGAATTGGAACGGCGCCTAGCCGAAGCCAGGCTGCAGGCGCTGCAAATGCAATTGAATCCCCATTTTCTGTTCAACACGCTGCATACGATTTCGGCCCTGATGCACAAGGACGTGGAAGCGGCGGATCGCATGATCGCGCGGCTGAGCGATTTGCTCCGCTATGCTCTGGAGAGCACCGACGAGCAGGAGGTGACCCTGCGGCAGGAATTGGCCTTTCTGCGAGATTACCTGGAAATCGAGCAGACGCGTTTTGGAGACCGCCTGGCGGTGCGGATGGACATCGCGCCGGAAACACTCGAAGCGCAGGTGCCGAATCTGATTTTGCAGCCGTTGCTGGAAAACGCCATCCGCCACGGCGTCGAGCCGCAGTCCAAGCCGGGCGTGATTGAACTCCGCGCCCAAAGCCACAATGGCCAACTGCATTTGCAGGTTCGCGACAATGGCCAGGGCCTTCCGCCCGACTTGGAGGAAGGCGTGGGCTTATCCAATACCAAGGCCCGCCTCGAGCACCTGTACGGGCAGGCGCATCAATTTGAACTGGCCAATGCCGCCACCGGCGGACTGGTGGTCAGTGTGATCATCCCCTTCCGGGTCAGAGGCAACGCTTAGCACCATGGTGTCATCCAAACAAAAAGAGCGCGACAAGGGCTGGCGCAACGGTTAATTTTTCAGCACGGTTTTAACTGTGAAAATCCGCACGTTGATTGTTGATGACGAGCCGCTGGCTCGGGAACGGCTCCGCAAATTGCTCGAAGCGGAGCCGGAGATTGAGATCATCGGCGAATGCGCCGATGGACGGGAGGCGGTGGACAGCATTGAAGCGCAATCTCCGGAGTTGGTTTTTTTGGATGTGCAAATGCCTGAGTTGGACGGATTTGGAGTGTTGGAGGCGCTGGGGAGCGAGCGAATGCCGGCCTTCATTTTTGTGACGGCGCATGACAAGTTCGCGCTACGCGCCTTTGACGTGCATGCCATCGATTATCTCTTGAAACCGTTTGACCGGGACCGGTTCAAAACGGCGTTGCAGCGCGCCTTAAACCGGCTTCAAGGCCAGCCAACCGGCGAACTGAACCAGCGCTTGCTGGGCTTGCTGGCCGATTTGAAGGCGCATCCCAAGGCGGCAGATCGGCTCGTGGTCAAGTCCGAAGGGCGGGTTTTGTTCGTCCGGACGGATGATATTGATTGGATTGAAGCGGCGGATAACTATGTCAATTTGCACGTCGGGACCGAATCGCATCTGCTGCGCGAGACCATGTCCGCCCTCGAAACCAAGCTGGCGCCGGGCAAATTCTTGAGGATCAGCCGCTCCACCATCGTCAATGTCGAACGGATCAAAGAGCTGCAGCCGATGTTTCATGGGGAATACGTGGTGATTCTGCGCAACGGCACGCGCCTGACTTTGAGCCGAAGCCATCGGGAGAAGCTGCACCAGTTGATGGGCAAGATTCCGTGAGACCCTGTGAAAATCGGCCTGTTGCAGCTTAATTCCACGATTGGAGATTTTGCGGAGAACGTGCGGAAGCTCGGCGAGGCTTACCGACACGCTTGCCAACTGGGGGCCGAGTTTGTGGTCGCTCCCGAACTCTATCTTTGTGGTTATCCCCCGCGCGACCTGCTGCTCCGCAGCGATTTTATTGAGGGCAACCTCGCCGCCCTGGCCGCCGCCGCCCGCCAGACCGGCGACGTGCCTCTCTGTGTGGGATACGTGGATTGGAACCACGAGCGGCCCGGCAAACCGCTCCGCAACTCGGCAGCCATTCTGCAAAGCGGCGCGGTGCTGCATCGTCTGCACAAATGCTTGCTGCCGACCTACGATGTGTTCGACGAGGCGAGGTACTTCGAGCCCGCGACGGTGGTGGCGCCTTTCAAATACGGGGGTCGAAACCTGGCCATCACGATTTGTGAAGACATTTGGAATGACGCAGATTTCTGGCCGGAACGGCTCTATCGGCGCGACCCGGTCAAGGAATTGATCGGCCTGAAGGCGGATTTGATCATCAATATTTCGGCATCGCCATGGCATTTGGGCAAGGAAATGACTCGTTTGGCCATGCTGCAAAAGGTGGCGCGTGATGAGAAGATTCCCCTGGTGCAGGTGAATCTGGTCGGAGCGAACGATGAATTGATTTTTGATGGCCACAGCGTCGCGCTCGACCGACAGGGAACACCCATCGCCATCGGAAAGGGTTTTGCCGAAGACCTGTGCGTGGTGGAGATCGACCAGAAAGCCGCGCCTCGGAATGAGGCGCAGCCCGTGCCTGAGCAGCAACTGTTTTCGGCGCTGTCGCTGGGCATACGGGATTACGTGCGCAAGTGCGGGTTCAAATCGGTTTTGTGCGGCCTGTCGGGCGGCATTGATTCGGCCCTGACGGCGGTTCTGGCGGTGGACGCTCTGGGTCCGGACAAGGTGACGGGGGTCTCCATGCCCGCGCGGTATTCCAGTCCCGGCAGCCTGAGCGATGCGGAAAGATTGGCGCGGAATCTGGGCATTCGCTACGAGGTTCTGCCCATTGAGCCGGTGTTCGAGGCGGTCGAAAAGCAACTGGCCGGTCTCTTTGCCGGGTACGCGCGCAATGAAACGGAAGAGAATATTCAGTCACGGCTGCGCGGGGTGACGCTTATGGCGCTGTCGAACAAACTCGGCTCGTTGGTGCTGACCACGGGCAACAAATCGGAGCTGGCGGTGGGCTATTGCACGCTTTACGGGGACATGTGTGGCGCGCTGGCGGTGATAGCGGATGTGTTCAAAACCGACATTTACCGCATCGCGCGCTGGGTGAACCGGGAAAGGGCGATCATTCCTGCAGAAAGCATCGCCAAGCCGCCCAGCGCGGAGTTGAGGCCGAACCAGACGGACCAAGACACGCTGCCTGATTATGAGATACTGGATGCGATCCTGGCCGCCTACGTGTTGCAGGACGTGAGCAAGGAGCAGATTATTGCCCGCGGCTTCAGCCCGGCCGTGGTCAGCGATGTGATCAACAAGGTCACCTTCAGCGAGTACAAGCGGCGCCAGGCGGCTCCGGGGCTGAAGGTATCACCGCGCGCATTTGGGATGGGGAGAAGGATACCGATTGCGCAGCGGTTTAGGACGTGAGGCTTCATTTGCCAGCCGGAGAGGTTACTGAAGTCGGCACTGTTTGTATGAACATTCCGGCAAGACGTCGCGAAAGGTTCGATTGCACGTTTTGCAGGAATTGACGCGGCAAAACGCGTTAACCTGCTGATTATCACACTTCTGGCTATGTTATCCACGACAAAAACCGAACGCAAAAGTGAAATACAGAACAACCGGGAAGGCAACGGCTTAACAATCAGAGGCGCTGCTGAAACAGAGGGGACTGAGGCAACAAAGTCGAGTGTCGTTTTCCAATAATCTTGATTTACTTGCTATTTCCTGCTTCTTGCCGTTTGTTTGGCTGCTGAAATCATGAGCCAAATCCAAGCAGCGAACCGGACTTTTTTTGAGAGAGTGAACGATCTCCGTTGTCGCGATTGGACTTGTCGCTTAACGCGGTATGTGCGCGCGCGGATCCGGCGCTGGTTTGCAGGCGGCCTGTTCTTGATGGATGATCCTAGGGTGGTTCAAGCTTGGAGAAGGCGTTGGGACGGCGCCCATTACATTCGGCTCCAGCGCTGGCGAGACGAAGGTTTTCGCCCACAAGTCGTGTACGATATTGGCGCCTACGAAGGACTCTGGTCGGAGATGTGCCAGTCCATCTTCTCTCCTTCAGAAATATTCTTGTTTGAACCTCAACGGGCCTGTCAGGTGAGAGCTTCAGCACGCCGACCCCTTGGAGCGTCTTGGCGGATTCTACCCGTAGGATTGGGAGACCGATCCGAAAGGCGCCCAATATTTCTGACGAAGAATACAGCAGCGTCATCGATGCTTGCCCCAATTGAAGGTGAGATGTCAAGATACTGGGGCACGCGTGCAACCGTCCAGGAAGAAGTTCAGATCGTGCCGTTGGATGACTTGGCAGCTTCTGACTCTTTGCCGCATCCTGATTTGGTCAAAATTGATGCCCAGGGTTACGAAGGACATGTCTTGGCAGGGGGGAAGAAAACCTTGGCGCACGCGCAACGAATCGTGATCGAAGTATCCCTTAAGGCCATTTATGACGGGCAGGTTTTATTGCCTGAAATTCTGCAAGCCTTTTCCGGCTTGGGTTTCGAAGTGGAGGATATCAATGAAACGCTGCGACAATGGCCTGGCCCTCTCTGGCAGGTTGATCTTTGGTTGAAACGATAAAGCTATGTCTCAATCTGAGTTGCTGAATAGATTTTTTGATTGTGTCAGTTATAAGCGGGCCAGACCGTGGCAGAAGCCCTTGCTTAATCCTCGACGCTTTGTTCTCAATCAAATGCAGAAGTATCGCTTGCTTCCATCAAATCTGGGAGAGTTGCGGGTCACTTCTACATTTCACCTGCCTGAATTCACGATAGTGACTGGCGAAGCGGTCAGTGAACAGATCAGGAGCTATGGCGTTTACGAGGAGTCTTTGACTGAGGCGTTTCTTCATCTGGTGAAGCCCCGGCAGGTGGTGGTGGATATTGGGATGCATGTGGGGTATTATGCCACCCTTTTCGCCTGTCTGGTTGGTGAGGAAGGAAAGGTGCATGCTTTCGAGCCTACTCCTTCCACCCGCGAAATTGCACAGAGGAATCTTCGAGGATTTTCTCAAGTCACAGTGCATCCCCAAGCTGTTTGGTCTTCGATCGAAACGCTTGCCTTTCGAGATTTCGGAGTCAAGTGGATGGCGTTTAACAGTTTTACGGCGGCCAAGATGGAGCTGGATTCGCCGCCTCCTCATGTGATCGAAGTGAAAACGATCACGCTTGATTCTTTTCGAAGCACTTTGGGCAGGACAGTCTCTCTGGTGAAAATTGACGCTGAATCGGCAGAGGAGGAAATTCTGAAAGGGGCCGGCAACTTTCTGCGGCAAGATCAGCCTTTGCTCTCGATTGAAGTGGGCGATTCGGGCAGAGAGCGGTCGAGTCGCAGACTGATTGATCGTCTCTGTTCCCTGAATTATAGTCCATGGCAAATGGAATCCGGGAAATTCAGTCCGCATCAGCCTCGGGAATGCTACGTCTATGATAACCTGATATTTGCGCCATCGGAACAAGACCTTTCCCAGAGCTGATGGGCCGACTTATTCCCATTGTCTGCAATCAATTGGCGACCCTGCTGATCGGGCTGGCAGGCCTCACAATTCTGACCCATGTGGTCCCGAAGGATGTTTACGCCCTCTATGTGCTGTTCATGACTCTGACCCAGGTTGGCTATCTGCTAACTCACTCCGGATTGGTCAATCACTCTTCTCGCTATTGGCAAAGAGAAAGCGTTCAAAGCGGCGCTTATGCGCGGTTTTTGTGGCGGGCGAGTTGGCAAGCAAGCCGCGTCTTGGCCGTGCTCCTGTTTGCCTGGAGCTTGGCTTTGGCCTTTTACTCTCAGAATGTCGATTGGGTTTGGATCTTTCCCATTCTGTTCGGCGGCAATGTTGCTTGCGCGTTATTCACAATCGCGCATGCCTCTCTCAATGCCGGCGGCCGGCTGTGGCCAATGTGTTTTCTAGGGGTGGCTGCCAATGGCACTCGGGCTCTCCTGCCTCCCTTGTTTGCATTGGCAATGGGGGTTTCGTTGGCGGCATTGTGCGTCGGCTTTGCCGTTCACAGCCTAGTGATAGTCCTGAGCATTCTCTTGTTGTTTCGCGAAGGTTGGACCACCTGCGGAGCCGACGTGGCCATCGAAGCCAAGTGGCGCCATGAGCTGCGGGTGTTTGGCCGTCCCTTTGTGCTGATGGGAATCGGCAGTTGGCTGTTGCTGAACGCAGACCGCTGGATTGTTGCGATTTTCTTTGGCCAGGCTCGGACGGCGGACTTTGGGTTGGCAAGCAGCATTGCCGCAATCGTACCCAATCTGGTTTGCGCCGGTTTGCTGCAACTTGTGTTCCCGGCAGTTTTCAGGCAGGCAGATGCGGCTCAGTCTGAGAAAGATTGGCGGCAGTTGGCCCGCCGATGCGATGGGTATAGTCTGGTGCTCATAATGGTGACGGTGCTCGGATTGCTCGGTCTGTGGCTGATGGGGCCTTATTTGGTGGGAGCCTTGATTTCGGACCGTTATGCGGCCAGTATGCCACTCCTTTTTCCGGCGGGCCTGGCGGTTTTGTCAACGCAGGTCAACCAATTTCAGTACTTGCTGTTGCAGGGACAACACAACAGTCTGGGAATGGTCAAAGCCATGGTGACCATTTCAGGGCTGAAGACTCTAGGCAGCATGGTTGCTGCTGCCATATCCTGGCAGGCCTACCTGATGTGGTTGTCGCTATCGGTTGTGGCGGTTGCCGTTGTGGGGAGATACATGATACAAAAAATGGCCTTGTCGCCTGAGAAACGTAAGATTTAAGAACCTGGTATAAAGCTCATGGATTACCAAATAAGATTGGCGCTGCTTCTGGCCCAAACACCGCTCCATGGATTATTCCGTCGAGCGCACCGCAAATTGAGCCGGTACATGGACTTGGCAGAGAACTGGAACAATGGCGATGAACGGAGCAATGGAGAAGCATTATTGACTAGGCTGATAGGGCCGCATCTCCATAGCGTTTTTGATATCGGTGCTAATTTGGGGAACTGGACTGCGTTGCTGCTGGAAGCGAATCCCGAATGCGTCACGTATGCTTTTGAACCGTCTCCCCAGACTTACCTTAGCTTGAAAAGCCGGTATAAATCATGGCCTAATGTGAGGGTTTTTCAGACAGGTTTGGGCGATCAAAAGGGCACTCTGCAGTTTCACGATTACGGGGACAATTCCGGTTTATCCTCGTTTCTTTCGCGTGAAGGCTCTGTGGGTCTGAAGGCGGAGCGGGTGATCGAAGTGCCTATAACGACCCTCGATGCATTCTGTGCGGAGCACAGCCTTAGCCATATAGATTTTGTCAAAGTGGACACCGAAGGCTACGAGATGGCGGTGTTGCGAGGCATGAGTTCCTCGTTGGGGCAGAGACGAATATCGATGATTCAATTTGAATACGGTGGCACCTGGCTGGATGCCTTTGAGAATCTGGCCAATGCAAATCAGTTGCTGCAAAGGCATGGATATTGCCTATTCCGATTGCGCCAAACGGGCTTAGAAAAAGTGAATTATGATTCTCGCAGGCATGAATGTTTCAAATACTCCAATTTTGTGGCGGTGGCCTCGCCCGAAATCATCACTCGTTGGCGAATTCCCACGGTAAAAAGCTGAATTCTTAAGCGGTTTTGTCTATGGTCTTATATGTGTGCCCTTAGGAAATCATCTGGCCGCAAATGTCAATGAAATCATGGAAGACCGTGTTCTCAATCGTGCCCGATTGCCACGCGCGAACTGGCCATTATCAAGCGTTATGGCAAGAACATTTTTATGACGGTTTACGCGGAGTCGTGACCCGGCTTATTACTCCTCGACAGATTGATTTCAACTGGGCCCGCAGCGCCCAGAAGTCCGCTGGAACGGCTTGGGCTGAGCAACAAAGCAAGACCAGTGATTTGCTGTGGAGTCAAATAAAGCGCGCCTATCGAGAGCACGGTTTGGACGCGGTTATTACTTACTGTTTTGCAGGTGATGTAGGAATAGACTTGGTAAAACAAACGATCCAACTGGGAGTGCCTTGGGTCAATTTCTATTGCGACAGCACGCACCGGTTTCCTGAAGTGGAAGACTTAGCGCGTGCAGTCTCGTTGAATTGGTTTCCGGAACATGGAGCTATTCACCGGTATCGCCCGTTGGGAGTTCCTTATCTCTGTCAACCTTACGCTCTAAATCCAGAGTGCTTGAAGGAATCCACTTGTTTCTCAGCCCGGTTCTCAGTTGGTTTTGTTGGACTGCCAACCACTAATCGGATAACACAGTTAGGGCTGATGTGCTTATTGCGGTGTCGCGTCAATATTCGCGGGCACGGCTGGGTGGGGCCGGAAGAAAATCCATTCCGGAATCTCGAACGCAAAGGCTCTGACTGGCTTAAGGTGTTGGTTCAGCCTGGCTTGAGCGAGAAAATATTACGCAGAATACTGTGGCCTTTAGTCCGAAGACAAGCCGGGGGGCCATTGAGCGAAGCCGAGTTTCACGATTATTTGCGGGATTGCCAAGTCCTGCTCGGCTTGAATCAAGGCCGGGATGAACATGGACGTTTGGCTAGCTACTTGAAATTCCGGGATATTGAGTTTCCAGGCTATGGATGCTGTTATCTCACCGCGCACAATGACGATGTTGCCTCTGCATTCGAGGTGGGAAAAGAAGTGCTGACTTACCGAAGCATTTGGGAAGCCGCTGATATCATCAGGGAGATTTCTCGTCAACCTGATCATGCTCAACAAATTGGAAAAGCCGGACGGACCAGGGTCTTCAGCGATCATGTCTGGCGGGCGCGTTTGAAGCAATTGACCGAAGCTCTGTAGTCATTACATGCACCTCCTCCTTATCCACACAGAAGCCCATTATTTTGCCGGGGCTGAGGTATTGCTGGGGCATTTTTTACATGAGTTGGTTAAATCTGATTGTGCTGTTTCGGTCGCCATGGTGGAGGGGAGCAAGATTCAGAGGATCATTCCACAAGGAGTTAACAGGCTGCCTGTGCCAAATAATCAGAAATTCTCGCTGAAGACACTCCATCGGCAGGTGAAAGAGTTGCTAACGGCGCATCAAAAAGAGCCGTTCGATCTTGTGCATGGCTGGGCCGCTCGAGATTGGGAATTGACGGTGTGGGCGGGCACGAAAGGCCGTGTTTCCACCATGGGGACCTTGCATGATCATCCGGAGGCAAGGTTTTTTTCATTGCAGCGCCGTCTTTTGATGCGAGGGTGTGTCCGCTGGGGACTCAACCGGTTGGTCTGTGTTTCCCACGCGGTCCGCTCCGCCTGCATCGCCGCGGGTTACCCTGCCCACAAACTGGTGGTCGTTCACAACGGAGTGCCAACCGACGACGAACCTTGCTCAGAATCAGAATCGAAGGGTGTTGTGCGCTTGGGATTCCTGGCCGCCTTCTCGGAGCGCAAGGGCCTGCGCGGCTTGTTCGAGACGGTGAAAGAACTGGAACGGCTGTGTCCGGGAGCATGGGAACTATTTGTGGCAGGCAGAGCGCAAGATGCAGAAGGCCAAACGCTTGTGGATTCCATACGCTGGAATTACGCAAACGAGAACTGGTGGGCGCGCGTGCATTGGTGCGGATGGGCGGCCGAACCACGGCGGTTTCTGGACGGGATCGATATTCTTATTTGTCCATCTTCTGAATTCGAGCCTTTTGGACTGGTTTTGTGTGAAGCAGGCTTGGCAGCGATTCCGGTTGTTGCAGCGAGCGTGGGAGGGATACCTGAAATCGTCGTCGATGGTGAAACGGGTTGGCTTTTTGAAGCAGGTCAATGGAAGCAAGCAGCCTCCTTGCTCGCCAGGCTGGTGCGGTCGCCCGAACTGGGCAAGACGGCTGGAATCCATGGAGCGGCCAGAGTGAGCAGGGAGTTTTCCATCGGGAAAATGGTTGCGGGCTACAAGAAGATTTATTCTAATCTGTTGTCTGATGTTTAAAGCGCTGAATTTACCTGCGTTGGTTCTGATTTATGCCTTGTGCCTGCCAGCAGCGGTTTTTTGCGGCTATTTACTGGCTACGCCCACGAGCTTCACGAGTCTTTCGGTTCTTTCTCTTGTTCTTTTCCTCTTGGCCTTTCCTCTTTTTATCCGCTGGCATCACGCCATGCTGGTCTTTGCCTGGAATTCGTTTTTAATCGCATTCTTCCTGCCAGGACAGCCAACCCTGGGAATCCTTATGGCTGTGGGAAGTCTGTTTATCTCCCTGCTCAACCGAACCATCGTTAAGAACGAACATTTCCTGAAAGTTCCCTCAGTGAGCAAGCCGCTGATTTTTTTGGCGGTGATCATTGTGGGAACAATCTGTTTCACCGGGGGGATTGGTTCTCGTGCGCTAGGTTCTCAGTTCTTTGGGGGCAAGAGGTACTTGACCTTGTTGGGAGCGATCCTGGGTTATTTTGCGCTCACGGCTCAACCGGTGCCATTGCCTCGAGCTTTGACCTTGGCTTCGTTGTATTTCTTGTCCGCCCTGACGGCCGCGATCAGCGATTTGGCATTTGCCGCAGGCCCTAATTTCTATTTTTTGTTCGCGTTTTTCTCTTCCAACCTTGCCTCCCTCCAAGCCATCACGCAGGAGACACTGTTGCGGTTGTCTGGTTTGACTGTGGCCGGTTTGGGGCTTTGCTATTTCTTGCTGATGCGTTTTGGGATCGCGGGGTTGCTCGAACTGTCGAAACCTTGGAGATTATTGACTTTCCTGGTTGCGATCGGGGCTAGTTTGTTTGGTGGATTTCGTTCCAGCATGATTACCTTATCAATTCTTTTTATCGTGCAGTTCTACTTTGAAGGCCTTTTTCGAACTCGATTGCTCCCCATTCTTCTGGTCAGCCTTGTTCTCATTGGAGCCTTCACTTTGCCTTTTGTGGACAGACTCCCCCTCTCGGTGCAGCGCAGCTTGAGTTTCTTGCCCATTCAAGTGGATAAAGTGGCCCGCCACGATGCCATGAGCACACTCGACTGGCGGTTCCAAATCTGGAAAACTGTGCTGCCAGAAGTCCCCAAGTATTTATGGCTGGGAAAGGGATACAATTTCAGCGGCACCGATTATGATCTGACTCAAGAAGCAATTCGGAGAGGATTATATACCGCTTACGAGGACACGCTCATCAGCGGGAATTACCACAATGGCTTGCTGACGATCGTCATTCCATTTGGAATTTTTGCGGTGATTGGCTTTTTCTGGTTTTGCTGGGCTAGCCTGCGGGTGCTCTACCACAATTACCTGTTTGGAGTGGAATCATTGCAGCAGGTCAATACTTTCCTGCTGGCATTTTTTGTGGCTCGATTGATCTTCTATCTCGTCTTTTATGGTCAATTCGACTTGGATTTTGTCGTTTTTGCTGGAGCTATTGGCTTAAGCATTTCCTTGAATCATACCGGCAAGGAAACAAAAGGTGAGGAATCTCAGCCGGTTCTTCAGTCTGAAGCCGCTCTGCCAGCTTGAAACAATACCTCTTCAAGAGGGCCCATTGAGAGGGTGATTCTCCCTTTCATAACCTGTTTGCGCTCATGCGTGTAGCTCTTGACACCAACGGATTGTTTACCACGCACGCCGGCGTGGCTCGCTATATTCGCGGGCTGGTCAATGGCCTGCGTCAGGTTGCTCCGGCCGATCTCGAGCCTATGGAATTGGCTTGGGAGGTGGAGAATTTTGAATATCGACAGCCGCAGCGCTTGTTGAAGACTGCTTACCGGGAACTGTTTTGGGCCAAATGGATTGCGCCCAGGCTGCTGTCCGACAGAAAAGTGGACCTCCTACACTCGACCGCCGGAGTTTTAATCACTCCTCCCTCGCCCATGAAGCACGTTGCCACCCTGAATGATTTGGCAGTGTTGAGATTCCCGGAACGGTTTCGCTGGTGGCAAAGGTGGTCCACGAAGAATCGTCTGCCGGAACTCAAGAAAGTGGACCGGATAATTTGCATCAGCCAGTTCACGGCCGATGAAGCAACCCAACTGCTCGAATTGCCTTCATCTCGGCTGGAGGTCATCTATCCTGGCTGCGATTTTCATCCTCAAGAACTTCCGCCAGTTGAGCAAAAACCGGACTTTGAAATTCCCAGCGACTTTTTCTTATTTGTGGGATCTTTGGAGCCCGGCAAGAACCTGGCTCTCTTAAAGGAAAGTTATCGTCTGGCTGCTGACAAAAGAGAAAGTCTGCCGCCGTTGCTGATCGTGGGAGCGCGCTGGGCCGGAGTGGCCAGTGAAGGCCCGCCCCCACAGGGATGGCATTACCTGGGCCTCCAACCCGATTCTGTCTTGATATACTTGTACCGGCGTGCCTTAGGCCTGGTCTTTCCCAGCAAATACGAAGGATTCGGCTTTCCAGTCGCGGAAGCGATGGCGTTGGGATGCTCAGTCATCTGCTCGCCCGTGGCCAGTGTCCGCGAAGTGGCAGGGGATGCAGCTTATCTCGCGCCCCTCGATCCGGGGGCTTATTATACGGCCATGAAGCTGCTGGCCGCCGATGACAACTTAAGATCGGAATTGATTCAAAAGGGAAAGTGCCAAGCTTTGCGGTTCTCATGGAAAAAGTGCGCCGAGCAGGTCGTTCAGGTGTATCGGTCTGTGTATAATGAATAAAGAGTGAGTTTCCTGTGGCTGGATGCGCCTCCAGAGAAATCGAACCCAAAACAAGTTAATTTCGTGTGCGCTCTTAATGTAACCTACTCACTGGCTGACCAAAATTTCGACCGGACCAAATCGCTCGGCATTTTTAATTTGTCTCTGAAATTGTTCCAGCACTTGGCAGCACGTTCTGAGTTTGGCCGCTTGGCCTTGCTGAGCAACCGAACTCTCGACTCTCGATTCAGTTTGCCGGCGCGTATTTCAGTTCATCGGCACGATGAAGCCATCGCGGGCAAGCTGCTGCGCATCTGGTGGGACCAATGGGGAGTGTACCGCGCTGAACACGGCCCAGCGCCGCAATTTTGGAGCATGGTTGATAACTTGGACATCCTGGTGACAGTCACACTTGTTTCGAGACCCTGTGGCTTACCGCTCACTCGTTCGCCGAATGAAGCAGCAGCCGCTCCGGCTTCTATATGAAGAAACTGATCAAAAAAACAATTCATTTGATATCGCGCAGCCAATACACGCTGGTTAAGACGCTGGTTCTGATTGGCAGAGAACGCAGAACCGATGTCCTCTCAGACGAGTATATTCGCGTCTCCTCCTTGGAGCTCTTAGTCGATGAAATTACCCGAAGAGGCGTACAAGGAGTGGCTGCTGAGTTGGGAGTTTACCAAGGGGGATTTGCCAAGCATATCAATTGCCTCTTCCCAGAGCGGGAGTTGTTTCTCTTTGACACATTTTCTGGGTTCGAGAAAACTCAACTCGCTAAGGATATCAACGATGGACTTGCAGCGCGCGAAGACGATTTCTCGAATACGTCGATCGAGATGGTATTGTCTCAGATGAAGCATCCCCAAAGAGTACGGATTTGCCGGGGTGTATTCCCTGAAAGCACAAACACACTGGGCGACTTGACTTTTTGTCTGGTGTCAATTGACTGCGACCTGCACGATCCTATTCTTGCTGGTTTGCGCTATTTTTGGCCCCGACTTTCTCCAGGTGGTTATATCATGGTTCATGATTACAACAATGCCCTATACAAAGGGGCTAAGAACGCTGTTGACACCTTTTGCAGTGAGACTGGAACATTTCCGATCCCTCTCACTGACTCGGCAGGTAGTGCGATTCTGAGCAAAGCCGCTTCGCTATCAGCACCTGAACAACCACGGAGTGTTTTGCGCCGGAAAGAACAGTTGGCAATAATGATATCTGACGGCAGCTAACACGGTTAGTTGGGGTAGAACCAAATTGGTTATTCGCAAGTTAAGTGAAATGGCGAGTTATATGAAAGCATTGCTCAAATCGACTTGGAAATGAAGAGAACCCGTTTCCGTTACGCGCCATGGCTCGACACGCGAGCTCAGTTTGTCGCAGGAACTCCCCTCCGTGAGCCCGAAAACCGAGGCGCTGAAAATCAAGGGCTTGTATGGATGGTTAACAATCTCCACCAAGAGCTCCCAAACGCCTCCTCACTTAATTTCCTCTGCAACGGTGCGCTGTTTCCTGGAGAAAGGTGGGCTTACCAGAAAACAGTGGTCTGTTCTACCCCGCTCGGACGTGTGGCAGGCACTCATGCTCTTGCATCTTATGATGATTTTACCGATGCCCGAAAAGTATCAATGGGAGGCTTGACTCAGCAGGCTCAAAAGTGGAACTTGAGATCACCGTCGCCGAAGCATCAGGAAAGTGGTTGTTCCCGGTTGCCCATTCGGTCTTTGTGTTTACGCCTCCCAGTCGGCATAACTCTGCCGCTCGCAACTATTGGGTTGGCTGGTCCGCTCATTTGACAGCTCGTCGTCCCTTGTGAAATCGAAATTATTAGTTCTGGAACTTTGGGGGCTAGGCGACCTGGCGATTGCCACGCCCTTCCTGTGTGCGTCGAGTGAACAATTTGAGGTTTTCCTTTTAGCCAAACCATACGCTCTGGACCTGCAAAAGCGGCTGTGGCCAGCGGTCACAGTCATCCCGTTTAAAGCTCCATGGACCGTATTTAGAGGCAAGTACCGGCTGCCAAAATGGCCCTGGCTGGAGTTATTCAAGCTGCTGAGACGATTGCGCAGTGAGAAATTCAACTATGCAGTTTCTGCTCGCTGGGATCCACGAGAGAACTTGTTCCTGCGATGTACTGGAGCGAAGCATCGAATTGGTTTCCCGCGTCTTCGGAGTGAACTCCTTCTGACTCGGACTGTGCATCGTCTTGCGCCGCTTGCGCATCGTTATGATGATTGGTGGGTTGTTTCACAGGAACTAGGATTTCCGCTGCCCCGCCGCCGCGAACTCCCGGCGCCTCCGCCCCACCAGGGAGCCTTCATTCTCCTGCATTCCGGTGCGGCACAACCCGTGCGCGTTTGGCCTTTGGACCGTTGCCAAAGACTGGCCCAGCGCTTACGGGATGCGGGTTGGCCAGTGCAGATCGCCTGCGATCCAGGACAACTGGAATGGTGGATGAGTCAAGGAGAGCGGCAGGTGGTAGTGCCGCACGATATCGCATCGCTGTTCGATCTTTTCACTAAGGCGAGCACATTTATTGGAAATGATTCCGGTCCCGGACACTTGGCTGCGATCGCCGGGGTCCCCACCTTTACAATTTTTGGACCGCAATGGCCTGAGTGGTTCCTTCCTTTGCATCCCGAAGCGGAATGGATTGACGGGAAATCTTGTCCCTTTAAGCAATGTTTTGATTATTGCCGCTTTCCTTCGCCCCATTGTCTTTGGAACGTTACCGAGGAAGAAGTCTGGCAGAAGGTTCATATTTTTGTTCAAAAACATCCTCCTGCGCTTTATAAGTGATCAGGCGATGAATGCAAATGAGCAGTCCAATTCGAATCATCGAGGCCACATTGTTGCCGTGTTGGCAGGGGGCAATAGTTATGCCCCGGCGGACTCCGTGCGGCGCCTGGTCGAACAGGCTCTTTCCGGGCTGGCGCTCGCTCCCGATTTCATCCAGCCCGGCCACCGCATCGTCCTCAAACCCAACTGGATCAAAGAACATGACGAACGCTTTCCAGGTCCTAACCAATGGGAACATGTCGTTACGCACCCGGCCGTCATTGAAGCCGTGGCGCGCTGGGCCGCAGAACGGCTGGCCGGGCACGGCTCCATCGTCATCTGCGACGCGCCGCAAACCGATTCCTCTTTTGCCGCCTTAAGCAAATATTGCGGGCTGGAGGCCATGCTGGACCGCTGCCGGGCCGGTTTCCCAGGCATTGATTTCCGCGTGTTGGACTTGCGCCCCGAAGAATGGCAGGCCATCGACGGCGTCACCGTCTCAAAAACCCGCCTCCCAGGCGATCCGGTGGGCAACACTCAAGTGCGCTTGGACGGCGCCAGTGAATTCGTGGACTATCACGGGCAAGGCCGGCTCTACGGTGCTTCCTATGACATGGCCGAAACCAACGAACGGCATGCCGGCCTGTGCCATGAGTATCTGCTCTGCCGCACGCCCATGGACGCCGATGTGTTCATAAACTTGCCCAAGCTCAAAACCCACAAAAAGGTTGGCCTGACGTGCGCTCTGAAGAACCTCGTCGGCATCAACGCCAATAAAAACTGGCTCCCGCATCACACCGAAGGAACGCCCGACCTCGGCGGCGATCAATTCCCTGCCGCCACCATGAAAGCGCGCCTGGAACATTCCTGGATGGGCGCCGCCAAACGCTGGCTCAAGAATCGCCCCCAACTTTCGCGCCTTTTTGTGCCGGTGAAAAAACTCGGCCGGCTCTATTTTGGTGATACCCAGCAAGTGATTCGCTCCGGCAACTGGCACGGCAATGACACCTGCTGGCGGATGGTGCTCGACCTCAATAAATGCCTCTTCTATTTTGATAGCACCGGCCAGCGCCGCCAGCACCCCCTTCGCTACTTGTCAGTCGTCGATGGCATCATTGGTGGCGAAGGCAACGGCCCCATGTCGCCCGACGCCAAACCGTGCGGTGTCATCCTAGCCGGCACGCATCCGGTGGCGGTTGATTGCGTCGCCGCCACCCTCATGGGTTTTGACTGGCGCAGAATCCGCCTGTTGAAGAACAGCTTCGCCATGCGGGAACTGAGTTTCGTTCCTTTCCAACCCGGTGAAATCGAGGTCGTGTCGAACAAACGGGCCTGGACTGGAAAACTGGATCAGATGGAAGAGACTTTCAGCTTCCGTCCGCATTTTGGCTGGGTCGGAGCCATCGAAAACAACCGCCGCGTTTTTGACGGCCCAAGCATGAGCTTGGAGGATCGGCTTTACCCTTTGCTGGCGCTTTACGAGCGCCTGCCCCAGGGATTGCGCCGTGCCTTGGGCCTGGCCTATCGCCAGCTTCCTCAGAACTGGCGCTTAGGCGCCGGCTATTCGCAGTTCCAGAAACTCACTGAAGAGGGCGAAAAGTGGTCAGGGTCTGATGTCCACGCCTATCAGCTCAAGCAATTGCGCATCGTGCTCCTTCACGCCGCCGCCTACTGTCCCTTCTACGAAAGCAGTTTTGCCCGCTATGGATTTCGCCCCGAAAACGTTCAGAACGTTGATGATTTGGCCGCTTGCCCTTATTTGGAAAAGAGAGACTTGCTGGAGCATCTGCCCGAATTGCTTTCCAGGCAAATTCCCTCCGCCAAGCGCCTTTACATGACGACCGGCGGTTCGACCGGCGTGCCCGTCGGCTTTTACCTGCACAAAGGCGTCAGCCGCCCCAAGGAACAAGCTTTTCTGGAAGCGATGTGGCGGAGGGCAGGTTATTTCGATGGTGCGCGGCTGGCGGTCATTCGCGGGCACGTCACCAGTTCTGAGGCACGCGGTCGCATTGACTCCTACGACGCCACGCGGGATTGGCTCATGCTCTCCTCGTACCACCTCACCCCCCAGCGCCTGCCCGAATACCTGGCCGCACTGGAAAAATTCAAGCCGGACCTGCTCCATGCTTATCCTTCGGCCGCCCTGCAACTGGCCGAATATCTGGAAAAAGTCGGGCATTCCTGGCGCCTGCCTTTGCGCGGCTTGCTGTGCGGTTCGGAACGGCTGACGCTGCCTCAGAAGCGCCTGCTCGAACGCGTCTTCAAATGCCGAATTTATCGTTGGTACGGGCATGCGGAAAGAGTCGTACTGGCCGGCGAAGGGACGAAATCCGAGTTGTTCTATTTTTTCCCGCAATACGGTTTGGTCGAGTTCGGGCCGCCCGACTCGGAAGGTTTGTGCGAAGTCATCGGCACCTCGTTTCATAACTTGGTGATGCCGCTCATTCGTTATCGCACCGGCGATTATGTGCGGCTGGCCAATCCGAAAACCGATGGGGACCTGGAGTTTCCGTGGCCGGCTGTGGCCGAAATAGCCGGGCGTGAGCAGGAGTTCCTGGTCAGCGCCACCGGTCGCCGGATCTCGTTGACTGCGTTCAACATGCACGACACGGTCTTTGACGATCTTTACGCCGTGCAGTTTTACCAGGAAGAGCCGGGGTGCGCGGAATTTCGGTATGTGCCTGGCGCCCGCTTCCATTCCAGCAGGCTGACACAGATTGAAACCGGCATCCGGCGCAAGCTGGGCGATGATTTTCAGATTGAATTTCGTGCCGTAGCCGAAACAGAGAAAACAGCCAGGGGCAAGCACCGCTGGCTGGTCAGCCGTCTGCCGGAATCCAGGATCAAAACGGGATAAGCCGGGTCTCCGGAGTCCCGCCTTCAGGCGGCGGGGCAGGGGAAGATCGAAACGATTGGGCTTTCTGGTTCCTTCTTGGCAGCGCCGTTCACTTCAGCGCCAGCGCCTTCAGGGCGGCAGTTTGGGGGTCCGAGTAGAAGATGGGATCCACGCCTGATCGAATATGCGCGCGTCAGACCGTCTTAGACCTCACAGATCTGCATCATTTTCTCCAGCATGCCCAAGGGATCGCGCGTCGGGGTGTATTCATGCGACAGGACACCCTGGAATCCGAGATCGGCGATGGCCTGGCAGATAGCGCGGTAATTCAACTCCTGGGTGTCGTCGAATTCGTGGCGGCCCGGATTGCCGGCGGTGTGGAAGTGGCCGATGTATTGGATGTTGTCCTGGATGGTGCGGATGACGTCGCCCTCCATGATCTGCATGTGGTAGATGTCGTAGAGCAGCTTCACCTGCGGCGAGTTCACCCGCTTGCAGACCTCGACACCCCACGCGGTGTGATCAGCCATGTAGCCCGGATGGTTGACCTTGCTGTTGAGCAACTCGATACAGAGCGTGACCTTCAGTTCCTCGGCCAGGGCTTTGATGCCATTGAGGAACGCCACGGAGTTGTCTGCCCCCTCCGCGTCCGAAATCCTCTCGCGGTCGCCGGCCATGACGATGACGTTGGGAGCTCCAGCCGCGGCTGTCGCTTTGATGGCCTCCCGCATCTTCGGGTCGATCTCGGCATGGTTTTTCTTGTCGTTGATCCCTTTCTTGATGCCACCGCCGCCGGGAACCATCGTGGGAATCAGCCCGTGCTGCTTGAGCGTGGCGAAGGAATCCGGCCCCACGAGATCGATCCCCACCGCTCCGAGACGCGCAGCTTCTTGACACATGCCGTCGAGGTCCAGCTTCACGCCTTTGAACACGCCCCGGCAGATTCCCTGTTTCAACCGGCCTTTGCGAGCGGGCGCGGCGTGCGTGAGGGAGGGAGCCACGGCCACTGCGCCAACGCAGGCGAGAGCGGACAGGAAGTGGCGTCGTGGAATGGAGGCAACGTTGCTTTTAGTCATAGGTGGAGGATATGAGGTTTGTGGTTTCCAGTTCAATTCGATGGTTGTCTGATTGGTCTTGTTTCAACTCCGCAATGCCGATGCCGGACTCGCCGGCCACGGAGTAAAGAAGAACGACACGGAGAAGGGAGACGCGGAGACGCGGAGAGTCGGCGGGCGGGTTCATGGTTGGGGCGGCCTGTAATTCTCAGAGACGTTTCATGGACCGGCTGGCGTGCTGCGTTTCGAGGCGCGGATTTCGCGGTAAAGCTTCTCCATCCGCTTCACGCGCCCGGCGTGGGCGGGGTCGTTAAGGAGGTTCTTCTGTTCGGCAAGATCTTCGGCCAGGTTGTACAGGGCAGCAGGCCGGTCGTGTTCAATGTCGAGGACGAGCTTCCACGGGCCTTCACGCAAGGCGTGCGCCATGCCGTGGCTGCCCGATTTCGCGCCCTTCTTCGCAATCGCGTTCCACAGCTTGTTCTTCGCGGCCTCGCGCTCTTGCTGGGTCATCTTCTCGCCTTGGGCGGGCTTCCCCATTCCGGGGTCGCGCTCGGCGAACGCGTCGCGACCGGGGCTGCTTTGGATGAGGAGCGTCTGCCGGACCGGCTGGTCGTCGCCGCGCCGACCCACCAGCACGGACGCGAGGCTGACGCTGTCGAGCATCTGGTCCGGCTCGAATTTGCCGCCGGCAAGTTCGAGGAACGTGGGCACGATGTCGTGTGTGCCGATGAGTTGGTGGCGCACCGTGCCGGCGGGAACGCGGCCTTTCCAATATGCCACGAACGGCACGCGATGGCCGCCTTCCCAGATGAAGGACTTGGAGCCATGCAATCCGCCCACCGCGTCGTGGCCGAAGGCGCGGTCGCGCGGAGTGGGGATGCCGCCGTTGTCGCTGGTGACGACGATCAAGGTGTTCTCGATCAGCCCGCGCTTCTGCAGCGCTTCGACGAGCTTGCCGACAATCACGTCCACCTCCAGCACCATGTCGGTTTTCGGCGTCATGTTGGATGCACCTTTGACCCGTGTGCCGCTCAGTGTGTCGGGCGGGGTGTAGGGGCCGTGCGCGCCGTCGGTGGAGAGGTGGACGTAAAACGGCTTGCCCTTGTCCTGATCGATGAACGCGATGGTCTTCTCCACCAGCGTCTGGCCAACCTTCCGGCTGTCCCAGTCCGGCAAACCCGGGCCTGGCACCGGCACGATGCCGCCGTTGAGCGGGCCGGCCTCCAGCCGCTCGACCTTGGCCGCATCGCCCATCACGCGATTGTTCTCGAAGAACAGGTAGGGCGGCGCCTGATGGCCACCCAGCAACACGCAGGAGTAATCGAAGCCCCACTGCATCGGCCCGGTCTTCATCGGCTTGGTGAAATCCGGCGCGCCGCCCGCGCCTTTCTCGAACTCGCCGCCGAAGTGAAGCTTGCCGAACAACGCGGTGCGATAGCCGGCGGACTGCAACAGGTGGCCCACCGTCTTCTGGCCGGGCAGGAACTGCGGCACCTGATTCCAGCCCCACGTGCCGCCCGGCGCGCGTCCACGCCAGGTGTAGTTGCCGGTCGCGACCGCGTAGCGGGTGGGCGCGCACAAGGCCGCTGGAGTGTGCGCGTCGGTGAAGCGCACGCCCTCGCGCGCCAGCCGGTCGATGTTTGGCGTCGGGATTTTGCCCTTGGGGTTGTAGCACTGGAAGTCGCCCCAGCCGACGTCATCAGCCATGATGAAAAGGATGTTGGGGCGGCCCGCGGCGAGCGTGTGGGCGCTGAGCGCGCCAAAGAACACCACCGACGACAGCAATCGTATCAAGGATTTCGTTTTCATTTTCCGATGACTCCAAGTTCAGCCACAGAAGCCCAAGGCCCGCCATTGACTTCCGACAGCGCGCGCAGCAGGACGTAGCGCCCCTGCACCGGCTCGCACTTCACTTCCTGGGCTTTCCGGATTTTCTGGAGCGTGGCTTTGGCGACCGGTTTGTCGAACTGGTCCGGCGTGTTGCTGACGAAGAATTCGCACTCCTTGATCGCGCCGTTCCAGCCGTTGTCCTGCCGGGCGAGGTAGCGGAAGCCGCGAACGGTGTGCTCGGCGCCGAGATCAACGACCAGTTCGTGCGGATGTTTCTTCAGTTCGCCCTGCAACTGTGTGTGCCAGTGCGTGGCGGGATTCCCGTCAATGGCGTTCCGGGCGAACTTCTGGTTTGCGACCGATTCGCTGCTGGCGCGGACGATTTTCCAGTTGGCGCTGGGAATGAGGTCCTCGGTGGGAAGTGACTCCGCGCCGGCCGTTGCTTTGCCTTTTGCCGCCGCCGGCTCGGTCTCGCCAAACTTCGCCCGGCGGTCTTTCTCGTGCAGCACGGTGTCTTGGAACGTGCCTTCCTGCACCGGCTCGTGCGCCTTTTCGGCGAAGGCGGTCAGCTTCGCCAGCACGTCGGGATTGCCAGCCGCGATATTGTTCTGCTCGCTGATATCCTTGCTCAAGTCGTAAAGCTGCCACGCCTGGTTCGGGCGCGGGCGGATTGCTTTCCAGTTGCCCATGCGCACCGCCGTCTCCGGCCCCAGCTCCCAATACAGGAACTCGTGTTGCGGCTGCTTCCGGCCGGCGACGGCTTCGCCCAGCAATTCCGGCACGATGGAAAGGCCGTCAATGTCCTTCGGCGGCGGCACGCCCGCCAGTTCGGCCACCGTGGGCAGCACGTCCGGAAAATACCACAGCAGATCGCTCACCTTGCCCGGTTTGACCTTGCCCGGCCAGCGCACGAGCATGGGGACGCGCAATCCGCCTTCGTAGAGGTTGCCCTTCTTGCCACGGAAGAACACGCCGGTCTTCGGATCGACATTCGCGCTATGGAACCCGCGCGGTGCCGCCTGGGTTGGGAAGTAATCGGCGCCGCCGTTGTCCCCGCTGAAAAAGACGATGGTCTGCTCATCCAGGCCCAGTTCCTTGAGCAAGGCAAACAGTTCGCCGACCTGCCGGTCCACCATGTTGACCATCGCGGCGTAACGCTTCGCCTCTTCGGGCCAATCCTTGTCCTTGAACAGCGCCCAGGCCCGATCGGTGTCCGGGATGTCGAACCACCCGTGCGGCGGCGTGACGGGGAGGTAGCAGTAGAACGGACGGTCCTTGTTGGCGCGGATGAACTTCATCGCCTCGGCGACAATCACGTAATGGGAATACGTCTGGCCGCTGCGCCCGCCCTGGTTGCCGGGGAGCGGCAGTTCCTCGCTGTTGCGGACGATGTAGGCGGGATAGTAGGAGTGCGCGTGAACCTGGTCGTAATAACCGACGAACAGGTCGAACCCGTGCTTCTCCGGCACGCCGGTGGAACCGCGTCCGCCACAACCCCACTTGCCGAATCCCCCTGTGGCGTAGCCGGCTTGCTTCAGCACCGACGCGATGGTTTCCTCGCCGGCACGCAGCGGGGTGCCGCCGCCGTTCGAGCGCACGGACGTGTGGCCGCTGTGCTTGCCGGTCATCAGGCAACAGCGCGTGGGCGCGCACACCGACGACCCGGCCAGCGCCTGCGTGAACCGCACGCCTTCCGCCGCCATGCGGTCAAGGTTCGGCGTCCTGAGGTAGGGATTTCCCATGCAGGAGAGTTCGTAGTAACCCAGTTCATCCGACACGATGTGGATGATGTTGGGCTTGCGGTCGGCGGCCTGGGCCTTGAAATCCGCGGGCCACATCACGGCAGCCCAGAGGGCCAACAGGCGAAAAGACATTCGGCGGTTCATGGCGGGGATTCAAAACCAGACGGCGGGCTGGTTCAATGTTTGAAGTAGCTTTTCATGGCGGATGCAGGCACGGGCTTGTGGCCATGTTCAACTGTTCGTCTTCCTGTCCACAAGGGCTGAAAGCCCGAGCATCGTTTGGCCGCCCAAGCCCGTCACTAAGGTGTTGCCCAGCACAAGACGTTCGCTACACGAAGTGTGGTCCTCGGCTGCTACGGCTGGACTCAACGCCACAAATTTCCGCTTTAGCTTTGTCGCCTTTTTTTAAAGTCCACTTTCAACAATCAGCGCGCGTTATGTCCAGAGCGTCAGTTGGACGGCCCTCACGTCCATGACCTGCTTCCCCGGAACCTTCAAGGCGCGGAGGGTCAATTGGCCGCAGCCTGGTTTCAAGTCGATCACGCCGAGGCCGAGCGGCTGGAAGTTTTTCACGTAGGATGTGCCTTTGCGCTGCGCAGGGGTGCTCTGTAATGGATGAATCACCGCTTCTGCCCGGAGCGGAACCGGGCGAACGCCTCTTTGCAGGCAGACGTCTGTGGATCGGCGGTTTTCTCCATGTGCGCCAGGAGGAGTTTCTGCAGACGCTCGATGTCGGCGCGGCATTTCGCGTCGCGAATGACGTTCGTGCGTTCGTCCGGGTCGGCGCGCAGGTCGAAGAACATGAGCGGCTCGCCGGTCTGAAACTGCGCCACCCGCGCGGCGATGCGCGGAGCGGTCTTCGCGGCGGCAGCGAGAGCATTGAAAGTCTTCCCGCCCATTGCTTCGACCCGGAAGTGTGGCGTGCCATCGGGCCAGGCGTGGAACATGAGCGCAAAATCCTTCGTCCGCACGCAGCGCTGCGCGAAGCTTTTTCCACTGCTCACGGTGTTGACGTGCGTGATGACGAAGTCACGGTCGCGCTGCTTTTCGCCGCGCAGCAGCGGCAGCCAGGAGCGGCCATCAAGTCCGTCGGGCGCGGGCACATCGAGCAACTCAAGCAGTGTGGGAAGGATATCGACGCTGCTGACGAATTCCTCGTGGCGTTGAGGCTCGCCCATGCCCGGCCAACGCAGCAACACCGGCTCATGGGTGCCGTTGCGATACACCGTGGCCTTGGAAAACGGGAACGACATGCCATTGTCACCGAGGAAGACGACGATGGTGTCGCCCTCGTGTCGAGCAGCTTTGAGCGCGTCGAGAATGTGCTTGAGGCTGTCATCCATCCGCGCCACCGCCGTGTAGTACTGGGCAATTTCACTGCGCACCGCCGGCAGGTCTTCAAGGAACGACGGCACGGTCACGTCTTTCGCGGCAAAGACCTTCGCGGGCAAGGTCGCGGCCGCCGCGTTCTTGCGCGCGGCGTTCTTGCCGGGCTTCTCGGCAGGAGTCTCAGCTTCTTCAGCAACATCCGCGCTGTCAGGGAACGGACGGTGCGGGTCGGTGATGTTGGCGTTGATGAAAAACGGTTTCCCTGCCTCGGCAGCGGCTTTCATTGCCTGCGCCATCTGCTCGTTCCACCGCGCGGGCGCTTTGCCCGAGCCGTCGAACCTCGCGTCCCACGGGAACTCGCTGTCCGGCTTCATGTGCGGATGCTTGTTCATCACGGCGGCGTAATAGCCGTGCGCTTGGAGCAGCTTGACCAGTGTGGGCGTGCCGGGCTTGATCGGATGAAAGCCCAGCGCGCCGTTGCGATGCGGCACCCGGCCGGTCATGAGCGCCGAGCGCGACGGCTGGCAGATGGGCGCGGTGAGATGGCAGTTGACGAAGCGATGGGCGGTGGCGGCGAACCTGTCCAACTCCGGTGTCGCTCCGTGCTTGTCGCCCATCCAGCCGGGCGTGTTGCCGTTCAGGTCATCGGCCGTGATGACCAACAGGTTCAGCCGCGGGGTGGCGGCATCCATCCCAGAGGCGCAAAAAATGAGAAGACCGAATGCCGCAACGACTGGCCTCGGCCAGAACTTGCCGAGGCACCGAAGACAAAGGGTTGTCAGGGTCAGTAACAGAGTTGGAGAACCTCGTGGACGTCACTCACCGTAGCCTCGACGCGAGTGCCCTTGCGTTTGACCAAAGTGGATTTATTGAAGGCCCCCGCGTGTTTGGGCGGACGCTCCAATTCAATCGTCACACGGAACGTGGGCGCATCCTCGATGGTGGCGGGCAGCACGTAGGGGCGCTCCTTCGGCGGCGTGGTCTGCGGCGGTGCGTTGTAGCCGAGCAGGTGGACGCGTAGGGTGCGCCGGGATGGCTCGTCGGTGACGACGGCTTCGACAGTCGCCGGCGCGGTGATGCGAACGCGGGGCTGCGGATGCAGGAAACGCACGGCATTGGCGAGGAGCCTCCGGGCTTCGACGAGGTGGTGCTCGCTGGCCGCGGCGAAGTCGGGCGAGCAAGCGAATGTCAACACGGTGCCTTGGCCGATGTGATTGACGAGGATGGCGGGCCCCACAGGTGTGTCGGCACTCATTGGCCAATCGGTGCCTTCCTTGCCCTCCTGCTGGCGTGTGGTGCGGTGGGGCTTGAGCAGTTCGCCGATGGGGAGGGCGCTCGTCGGTTCGAGGACAACCGCGGGGCCTTTCACGAGGAAGGGCCAGTCGCCCGAAATCCCCAGATGAAACGCTTCCGCGCTCGTTGTCTTCCGCGCAGTCGGCCTGACCGTTCGTCCGTCTGAGGTGAAACTCGGGGCGGTGCCAGCGGCAGCGACTTCGGTCGTTGGGAATCGGACCCAATTGTCCAGCGAATCGAGCTTGCGCACGAAGCGCGCTCCCGTCAGCGATTCCAGCGCCGAGTGGGTTTGCAGGCGGCCCCTGCGGTCGTAGCAGCCGCTCACGCCCGTGATGATGAGCTTGCCGCCGCCTTCGACGTAACTGCGGAACAGTGCCACTTCGCGTTCGCTGACAATGCCGGCATTAGGCGCCAGCACGACCGTGAAGTGTCTCAGCGAGTCGAGCGACGCATTCTCATCCAGCACCACGCCCCAAGGAATGTGCTCGTAAACCATCGCCTTGTGCGCGCCTTGGAAACCGGCGAAGTAATCGGCAGGGCGGTCGCGTCCGACCCAGTCGCGGGTGCGACTGCTGAAGTAGAGGCCCACGTCCTGCACCGGCGCCTGGCCGAACTGCGCGTGCTTGGCCCGGACCTCGCCGAAGGCCGCGCCGATTCGCTGGTAGGCGACCGGATCGAGCCAGCCGTCGAGGCCCGTTTTGTCCACCATCGTCACAAAGGCACCGTGAGCGAGGAGATTGAGCAACTCCCAGCGGATGTCGTTCAAAGGTCGCGTCGTCTGGTCGTGATACATCCGCACGCCGCGCTGCATGGCCACTTGCACACGCTGGGCAGGCACTGCGGCGCGGTAGAACTCTGCATTGAGGCCGACCGTCAGCGCACTGAAGCCCCACACGCCGGTTTCGCCAGTGACGAAGTCCCCGTTGCCCGCGTGTTGCACCGGGCGCTGGCCGACCTCGAAGCTGAACGGGGGGTTGCCGTGGTAATTGAAGTCCACCGAGGCGCGCGGATTTAGTGCTTTGATATGCGCGGCCAGCGCCTGCTCAAACCGTTCGCTACTGCGGTAGCGGAACTCCAGCATCCGCTCCCAATCCTCATCCCACGTCGCGCCCTTCGGCGGCGGGCGGCTGAACTCCTGCTCGAACTCGCGCCGGCAGGTGTCACACCAGCAGCCGTAGGGCGGGCCAAATCCCTGGTCGAGCATGTCGATGTGAAAGCCATCAATGCCGTAAGCCAGTTGCTCGGCCACGATGGCCTTCATCGCATCGCGGTAACCGGAGTTGAGGCAGAAGCGGCCGATCGCCTGGCCATCCGCAGCGCGCATCTCCCATTCCGGATGGGCCTTCAGATAATGCCCGCCCTGCTGCACGACGCAGTAGGCGATGATCGGGAGCCTGTGTTGGCCGGCCTCGTCGAGGGCTTCGCGCAGCGGGTCGCGAGCGCCAAGCCCGGGGGCCTTGGGCAGGAGTTGCGAATTGTAGTAGGCGTAATCGCCGTCGCGCGCCCACAGGACCAGATACTCGCCGCGCGCCGCGACGCAGTGGCGGACGATGTCGCGCCCGTCGAACCGCGCGCAGTACCGCACATCGTTCGAGTCGCTCTGGCCAAACTGCGCGCCGGTGGGGCCGACTTCCAGGCCAACCAGGGCGCGGGTGAACCAACTTGGGGCCTCGGCGCCGTGGGCCTTTGTCCAGGCCTCGGCGCTGAGGAGCAAAGCCACCACGCCATACCGAAGGAGATGACGCAGAGTGACGAGCATGGCTCCACACTACCGAAAGCCGCAGCGGATGGCGAGACCGTATCGTGGCGGCCGCTCCATTCCAGACGTTTTCCGGTTCAGTCTCTGATTCTCGCGAGGTCGTCGGGGAGTTTTGTCAAATCGTCCCGCTGCCAGGTCAAACCCTAGCTTTGGCCTGCTTGATTGGCGTCTCGTCATGCGCTCGCATCCAATGATGCAATTTGCTCCTCGCGCTCTTGCAGTCACCGGCCAAATCAGCGAGGTCAAAACTAAAAGTTGCAAAATGCAACCTTTTGCAGCATTTTAACCTCATGCCATCCCCAGTGGCCATCAAAGTCTCAGCAGAGCTGGCCGAGTCCGTGCGCGACGCTGCTGAGGCCGCCGACCGCTCGCTCACTGGCCAAATCGAGCATTGGGCCAAAATTGGCCGTGCCACCGAAGCCGTCATGCCCGCCCCCGTCGCCGCCGCGCTCAAACGCTGCGCGGGCGACCTCGATGCCATCGAAGACGAGTCCATGCGCCAGCGGGTACTCGACGCGCTGGAGGCGCTTCGCACCAAGCCGCCCGGAGAGATCCGCAAGCTGATTGGCCTCGACAAAAATCCTGCCTTGGAGCCCGACCCGAACAAACCCGATGGCATCATTCGTGTAAGCCCCGACGGCACCCGCACACATGGGACGATGAAAGGCCGGACGTTCGTCCCAGTAACCTCCTAACGCCGATGAAAACTCATTCCAATCTCGCCGCGCCCGGGAGTGCAATATTTCGTCAAGCAACCGCAAGTCATTCGCCATACCATGAAATCGAATCAGCCACTCCTCGTCGCATACTGCGGACCAAACGGCGCCGGCAAATCGACGCTCCGGCGCATTACGCTCGTTGACAGCGGCATCCCGTTCGTCAACGCCGACGACATCGCCGCCCAGGAATTCGGCGAGCAGGCTGCCGAGCGTGCTTACGAAGCGGCGCAAATCGCGGAGTCCGTTCGTGCCGAGCTTTTCGGGGCGCGGCGTTCGTTCAGCTTTGAGACCGTCCTCAGCGACCCGGCTGGGGAAAAGGTCCGTTTCCTCCGCGAGGCCCGCGATTCCGGCTACTTCGTCGCTGTTCATTTCGTCGGTCTGGATTCGCCGGAACGTTCGCGCGCCCGTGTCATCCAGCGCGTGAGCGAAGGCGGGCACGACGTTCCCGACGACAAGCTCGCCGCCCGCTACCCGCGCGTGATGGACAACCTCCGCCGCCTGCTCGATGTGCCGGACGACCTCGTCATTTACGACAACAGCTCCGCAGAAGCGCCCTACCGCGTCATCGCCCGGCTGTCGCGCGGAGCGCTGCTTGAAATCGCAAGCGCCATTCCCGCCTGGGCGCAACACCTTGAACTTCCGTCCCGTCAAACTGCGCAAACCCGAATCCTGCCATGAAGCTGAATCACAACGATACACTCGCGCTCCTTGATCTCCTCCTGGAAAAGGAACCCAAGACATCGCGGCCCGGCGGCTTCACCGTCCGCCTGCAACGCCTCCGCAATCTCGTCGCTGAAAGCGGCACCGCCGAGCCGACTCTCGCCGCCATCGCCGGGCATGTCTTCCCCGGAGTTTCGGAAAATTCCCTTCGGACGACGCTGCTTGAGTTTCGCAAGGCGCTTGCCCAAGCGACGGAGGCCGCTGGCTTGCGTCTCGAACTCATCCGACCCGACGCCCGTGGCGCGAACCTTTCCGAAATCCGCTGCCACTTCGACGGCACACCGCTGCCGCGCCAGCCGGAGATGCGCCGCATGACCCTCAATGCCACCCGCCTCGGTCAACTGGCGGACGTCAGCGAGGAGGAACGCGGGCAATTGCGCGACCTGGCGGCCAGCGCGGCGGCGGTCCGCCCGGCGGCGGCGCTCGTGCGGCCTCGCATTGCGGCTTTCAAAAGCTCCGAACTCGAACGCCTCACCGACGTGCCGCTCCACGCGGACGGCGACGGGCGGGAGCGGCTCCGCTTTTTCGTCTCCTACGCGCACGCCGACGCCGGGCAGGCCACGCGTCTTCTCGATCCGCTGGTCACCGACCTCGGCCTCTCGAAGCAGTTCGCTTACGACTTTTGGCGCGACCACCTCATCCTGCCCGGCGAGGGCTGGCGCGAGGAAATCCAGGACGCCCTGCGCGATTGCGACTTCGGCCTCGCACTCGTCAGCCGCGACTTTCTCGCCAGCCCATACATCACCGAGCACGAACTGCCCGTCCTCGTTTCCGGCGAGAAGCCGCTCATCCCGGTTGCCATCGGGTTGCTAGACTACGACCGGCAAAACCTGCGCGGCCTCGAAGAAAAGCAAATCTACCGCTTCCAACTTCGGCCAAATGAATTCCGGTGTTTCGCCCAATGCACCGGCCAGGTTGCCGAGCGATTCGTCGCGGACCTTGCCCGCGCCATCGAGGACCGCGCAGCAAAGGCCGTTAAAGCCCGCAAGGAAGCCCTCGCCATGCGCGCGCTCGCGGAGCCCGAAGTGCTCGCGCGGTTGGCGGCGGAAAACCCCGCCTTTCACCGCGCGATCGTTGAAATCCAGCTCTCCGTGGAGCTTCGTGAACGGGAAACCCCGGACGCTGCCGCGGACTCCGAACCGGCGGCTGGGACGACCCCGCCCACAACGGCAAAGTCCGGGCGTACCGCCTTGCTGCGCGAGTTTTCCCTGAGACAACTCCCGCAGGAAAAAGAAGCCGCCGTCCAAGCCGCCGCCGCCACGCTGAACCTCGCCGAGGCCGAGCGCCTCCTCACCGGCACCGGGATGGACGACCTCGCCGCCACGCTCGAACGCCAGCGGACGGATGCCGTCCGCTTTCTCTCCGGGTGGTTCCGTGATCCCAAGCAGCCGCCCTTCGCCGCCGTTCTCGGCGAGATTGGATCGGGCAAGACGACCATGCTCCAGATGCTCGCCCGCGCGCTCAGCAAGGACGCGCCGCATGATACGCCGCCCGTCTTTTTCGTGGACTTGCGCGACTACATCGGCGACGCGAACCCCACGCTAGAGCACCTCCTAGCCGACCAGCTCCGCCGCCACGACCGCTCGGGCAAGCTCACCGTCCGCGACCTCACCGACGCCGTCCAGACCGGAGGAGGGCTCATCGTTTTCGACGGCTTGGACGAAAAAATCATCCCGCTCGCCGACGGTCCCCGTCAGCGCTTCATCGGCGAGCTGCTCCGCGTCCTGCCGCCGGACGTGATGGACCGCTCGGCGTCGTCGGGCCGCGGGCGGGTCATCATCTCGTGCCGTTCCCACTACTTCCCGAGCGTGCTCGCGCTGGCCAGCGGCTTCACCGACCAGCAGCGCGCCCATCTCAATCCACGCGACTACACCGCCTGCTTCATGCTCCCGTGGAATGAGGACCAAATCGCCGATTACCTCGCCCAAACGCTCGGCCAGGCCCACGTCCAGGACGCGCTGGAAATCATCGGCTCCGTGCACAACCTCACCGACCTCTCTCGCCGGCCCTACCTGCTCAGCCTCATCGCCCCACAGCTCGGTGATCTGGAGCGCGAGCGCGCCTCCGGGCGCCCCGTCAATGCCGCCTCGCTCTATCAGACATTCGTCGAGAAATGGCTCCTGCGCGACGAAGGCAAGCACCAGTTCACCAAAGAGCACAAGCGCCTCATGATGGAACGCCTCGCCGCCGACCTTTGGCGGGATAACGCCCGCGAATGGCCGTGGGCGCGCGTCGCCGCGTGGCTCGACATATTCCTCTACGAAAACCCCGTCATTGCCGACCGTTACTCCCGCGATAAAGTCCCGACGGACATCCTCAACCAGGATTTTCGCACTGCCACCTTTTTCCTGCGCCCGGACTCGTCGAAAGACGGCTTCCGCTTCGCCCACACCAGTCTGCTCGAATTCTTCCTCGCGAGCCGCCTCATCATAAGCCTCGCGCAAACCGGCGCCGCCGCCGTCTGGGACCTGCCCATGCCGTCGCTGGAGACGTTCGATTTCGCCGGGCAAATCCTCGAAACCATGAGCCGCGCCGACTGCGAGCGAGCGCTGGCCGGGCTGCGGGCTCTGCTGGAGGACGCGGCCAGCCCCGAGCGTGCCCGCTTCGTCGCCTTCACATTCCTCGTGCGGGCGGCAAAGCAGGGCCATCCCATCCCGGACACAGTGGCCATGCAGGCGCGGGGGCTGGACCTCACCGCGTGGGAGATTCACGGTTCAGAAAACCGCCCGCTTCGCTTGGCTGGCGCGGATTTCTCCGGTTCAACGATCATTCGCGCGTCGTTCCGCCATGTCGAAATGCCCGGCTCCCGCTGGCAGGGGGCGGACTTGCGGAGCGCGGAGTTTATCGACTGCGGGCTGGAGCGGGCGGACTTCTCAGCGAGCGGTGACACGCCTGTCGCCGACAAAGGCGCTGCCGGAGCGTCCACGCGCATGGAGGGCGTCCGCCTCCGCCACTGCCGCATCTCCGGCAGCCGCATCACCGGCGCGCGGCTTGACGGAATCCGCGTGGAGCCACCGGCCTCGGCCCCGGCCATCGATCCTCACTGGCGCGACACCCTCGCCGCTTTTCGCTCCGCCTGGGCGGTCAGCGCGCCGGGTATCTGGGCCGCCCCGCTGCCCACCGGTTCCACGGCCCCACTGCCGCCCGACCCTTCGCTTTCCGAGCCGCCGAGCGAGTTCTGGTCATTCGGCCATTCCTACTTGGTCTTGAGCGTGGCCTTTTCCCCCGATGGCACTCGCCTGGTCAGCGGCTCCGCCGACAACTCCGTGCGCCTCTGGGACGCAGAGAGCGGCGCCTGTCTGCGCGTGTTCATGGGCCATTCCAACGAGGTCTTGAGCGTGGCCTTTTCCCCCGATGGCACTCGCCTAGTCAGCGGCTCCAACGACGACTCCGTGCGCCTCTGGGACGCAGAGAGCGGCGTCTGTCTGCGCGTGCTCACGGGCCATTCCAACTCGGTCTTGAGCGTAGCCTTTTCCCCCGATGGCACTCGCCTGGTCAGCGGCTCCTGGGATAACTCCGTGCGCCTCTGGGACGCGGAGAGCGGCGCTTGTCTGCGCGCGTTCACGGGCCATTCCAACGGGGTCATGAGCGTGGCTTTTTCCCCCGATGGCACTCGCCTGGTCAGCGGCTCCTGGGACAGCTCCGTGCGCCTCTGGGACGCACAGAGCGGCGCCTGTCTGCGAGTGCTCACGAGCCATTCCGACTGGGTCCGGAGCGTGGCCTTTTCCCCCGATGGCACTCGCCTGGTCAGCGGCTCCAACGACCACTCCGTGCGCCTCTGGGACGCAGAGAGTGGCGCCTGTCTGCGAGTGATTGCGGACCATTCCGACCGGGTCATTAGCGTGGCCTTTTCCCCCGATGGTACACGCCTGGTTAGCGACTCCGCCGACCACGCCTTGCGCCTCTGGTACGCCGAAAGTGGCGAGGAACTCACAGTGACCCACGAAGCGCACCGTTGGCTGGAAAGGCGCAAGTGGGCGGGCGGAAATCTCACCATTTCTCCGCTCGGCACCATCCGCCACACGCGGAAGGATGGCACCGAACTCGACATCGCGGCGCTGCCGCAGGGCGGCTATGCCGTGCTGGTGCGAAAACCGGGCGAGACCCGCTGGCGGCTGTCGCGGGCCAAGGGCGAATACTGGCGCTACGTGAACGCCGCCACCGACACCCGCCCCGACGGCACCCCCGGTCGCATCATCTGGCCCGCCGTCCTGGAGCCGTGACCGCGCCCGTCAAAGGCTGAGCCGAAAGCGCGGCACGTCGTGAACGTGTCATGAACGGGTCATGAACGGGTCAGTCCCACACTTTGACACTTGGATCAAAGCAATGGCCCAAAATCTCGCGCTGAATCATTTTGTTCAAGTCACCATAGCTTTGGCCTGCGTGATTGGCCGTTTTGTCATGCACTTGCATCCAATAATGTAGTTTGCTCTTCGTGCTCTTCC
>ERZ1292640.394-Hain-H43-02um-R1-394-length-35781-cov-7_pt1 | contig 35781 bp, 35 predicted proteins | sample MGYA00564404_ERZ1292640 | MGnify/ENA primary metagenome ERZ1292640 (study PRJEB36523, sample SAMEA6512636) | groundwater metagenome | collected 2019-01-08 | study: AquaDiva: Metagenomics assemblies of 32 groundwater samples | reverse complement strand
AGCGGGTGTTGTCGTCGCGCTGGAAGCGCTTGTTGCGCCAGTCGTAGTCCCACTCACAGCCGTAGTCCTTGTTCGAATAGAGCACCCCGAGCCGGTCCCTGACGGCAATGCCGCGCAGGTAGTCGTGCACCAGATCGTCCCCCCACCCATTCAGTTCGTGCGCCGTTTGCGGCGGACCGTCCGGAAACTGGAAAAAGGCACGGTAGATCGGGTGGGTGCGGGGCAGCTTCTCCAGCGTGCCTGGCTCGGGAAACGCTCGCCGCATTTCCTGTTCGAACGAGGTGGCATACAGGCCGGCGACGTCGTGATTGCAGTCGTCCGAGAATAGCAGGCCGCCGCGTTCGACGAACCGCCGCAGGGTGTCGCGTTCGGCCGTCGAGAAGCGCACCAGCTTGTGGCCGGTCATGAACAGGAACGGAAACGACAGCAACTCGTCGGAATCGGCGGTGATCACCACCTCCTCCGGATACACCGGGATGCTGGTGTACTCGACGACCGAGTTGAGGATGTTCGCGGCTACTTTCGGGTTGTAATCCCAGTCCCCTGAGTCGTAGCGAAGACGGGCGAAGACAAATTCATGTGCCCGCGGCTTGCCCCTCACCGGGCGGGGCACCTGATCCAGCGTCATCGGTATTTCCACGATACCGCAGACTGGCGCGGATCGTGGGCATGGACGCGGCGATCATTGCCGCGTCCCACGAGCCGGGCACGTCCTACAGGGCCGAGGGCAGGCGATACCGCTGGCCGTCACGCCGCACGAGGAAGCCGGCCTGCACCAGTTCGAGCAACAGCGCCTGGGCCTGGTCAGGGCTGAGGTGCCAGAGACGGGCCGCCTGCGCGGTAGTGAGACACATCCCCGGCATCTCGTGGAATTCGGCGCGAGCGCGCATGGCCAGGTCGGTCAGTTCGTGGGTGGTCTGGGTGTCCATCGCACTTCACATTCTTTCCAGCAACGCGCCGATGCCTTTCCGGGCGCGGGCACTTATGCTATTCGCACATCGTAGAGCAGGCACGTGACAATCGTGTGTCCGCGCAAGCATGAGTTGGCCAAGCAGTTGCGCTGCCGGAGAGAAAGCAGGTCCGGTGCCAGAGCTATGGCACGGACTGAAGGTAGCGTGAGGGGAGGCGGTGATCGAGGCAGGACTCGATCAGGCGCGACGCCGCCGTGACCATCCCAATGTCGACGCCGGTCTCGACGCCAAGCCCGTTCAGCATGTAGAGCAAATCTTCGGTCGCCAGGTTGCCGGCGGCGCCAGGAGCGAATGGGCATCCACCAAGTCCGCCGGCCGAACTGTCGAAGGTGGTGACGCCGTAGTCGAGTCCGGCGAGGACGTTGGCCAGGGCCGTGCCGCGAGTGTCGTGGAAATGCAGCGCGACCTGTTCCAGCGGCACCGCCGCGACGACCGCGTCGAGCACGCGTGGCACCTGGCCCGGGTGCGCAACGCCGATCGTGTCGCTGATGGCCACCTCGAACACGCCCAGATCCAGCAGGCGGCGGCTGATGGCGGCGACCTGGCCCGGCGCGACCGCCCCTTCGTAGGGACAGCCGAAGCACGTCGACAGGTAGCCGCGCACCTTCACGCCGGCGGCCAGGGCCTCGCGGCACACCTCCGAATAGGTGGCGAGTGAGTTGTCAATCGTCTGGTTGATGTTGCGTAGGCTGAACGTCTCCGAGGCTGCGGCAAAGATGGCCACCTCGGTCACCCCCGCGGCCATGGCCCGCGCCAGGCCCGCGCGGTTGGGCACCAGCGCGGTGTACCTCACGCCAGCGCGGCGGGTAATGCCGGCAAAGACATCGCCGGCATCGGCCATCTGAGGCACCCACTTCGGCGACACGAACGCCGAGACCTCGATCGTACTGTGGCCCGCAGCCGAGAGCCGATCGACGAAGGCAATCTTGTCGGCGGTCGAGATTAGCGACCGCTCGTTCTGCAGGCCGTCGCGCGGACCCACCTCCACGATCGCAACGCGGGGCGGCGTCTGCACCTACTCGAACTCCACCAGGTTGACGCCCGGCTGCACCAGGTCGCCCGTGGCGCACGCCACCGTCTTCACCACGCCGGCGCGAGGCGCGCGAATGGGCAATTCCATTTTCATGGCTTCGAGCACGATGACCGTCTCGCCTTCAGACACGGCCTGGCCAGGTGTTACGTGCACGGCAACGACCGTGGCCGGCATGGGGGACATGACTCCGGTTTCGCGGCTCCGGGTTCGCGGCCGTCCTGTCTTCGGGGCGTCGATCGTGCCGACCTGGCCGTCCACGAACACCCACTGGGTGTCGCCGTCGCCGGCCACCGCCACGCGCCACCGCCGCTCGCCGTCGTCGACGAGATACCACCCGTCGCCGAGTGCGGTCACGAGGGGGTCAGACACGCCAGTTTCTCAGGGTGGAAAAAGGATCGGTGTCCGCCTCCGCGGCCGAAGGCCGCTTCGGCGAGATGCGGCGGTGCTCGGCGACGGCGGCGAGCGCGGCGGCGGGAAGCTCCGCGACCGTTGTTTCTGCAATGGCGGCGCCTTCGCGATCGAGGAACCCGGTGTCGATGGCCGCGGCGATGAACTGCTCGTGCTGCAGCAGTTGGATCAGGAACGGGATGTTGGTGCGGATGCCGAGGACGGCGAAGTCGCGCAAGGCGGCCAGCGCCTTGACGCGCGCGGCCTCGCGCGACTCGCCCCAGACGATCAGCTTCGCCAGCATGGGATCGTAGTGCACCGAGATTGCCGTTCCGGTGGTCACGCCGCTGTCGACACGAATGCCCGGCCCTTGCGGTTCGCGATACAGGAGAAGCGGACCGGCCTGCGGGATGAAGCCTTGCGCGGGGTCCTCGGCGTAGATGCGGCACTCGATGGCGTGTCCGCGCTGGGTCAGGCTTTCCTGTGTGAACGGTAATGGCTCGCCGCCGGCCACGGCCAGTTGCGCGCGGACCAGGTCCACGCCCACCACGCACTCCGTCACCGGATGCTCAACCTGCAGGCGCGTGTTCATCTCGAGGAAGTAGAAGCGGGCCGTGTCGCCCTCGCCCTCGAGCAGGAACTCGCAGGTGCCGGCATTGCGATAGCCCACCGCCCTGGCGGCCGCGATTGCGGCCTGGCCCATGGCGTGCCGGACCGAAGCGCTCAAGGCGGGGCAGGGGCTCTCTTCCACCATCTTCTGGTGCCGGCGCTGCGCCGAGCACTCGCGTTCGAAGATGTGCACGATGTTGCCGTGGCCGTCGGCAAACACCTGGATCTCCACGTGCCGCGGACGTTCGATCAGCCGCTCGACATACAAGGTGCTGTCGCCAAAGGCGGCCTTGGCCTCGCGCCGCGCCGCCGCCACCGCGGCCGGTCCCTCGGCCGCCGTTCGCACGATCTTCATCCCGATGCCGCCGCCGCCGGCGGATGGCTTGATCAAGGCGGGGAAGCCAATACGGGCGATGGCCGCTTCGAGAGCCGCGTCGGACTGATCGGCCGGCGTCTCGCCGGGTACCACGGGCACCCCGGCGTCGATCATCAGGCGCCGGGCGCCGATCTTGGAACCCATGCGCTCGAGCGACGATGACGGCGGCCCGACGAACACCAGGCCTGCCTCTTCACACGCCTTGGCGAAATGGGCCCGCTCGGACAGGAACCCATAGCCCGGATGAATGGCGTCGGCACCGGACGCCCGCGCGGCGGCAATCACTTTCGCCGCGTCGAGATAGCTGTCGCGGGCCGGGGCGGGGCCGACGTGCACGGCCCGGTCCGCGGCGCGGACGTGTGGCGCTTCGGCATCGGCGTCGGAGTAGACCGCGACGGTTTCGATGCCGAGCTCGCGGCACGCGCGGATGATGCGCACGGCGATCTCGCCCCGGTTGGCGATCAGCAGGCGGCGGATTCCACCTCCGCCAAGGCTACGGTGGACAGGCCCGCTGGAGTGGCCGGCTGGTGTCATTGCGGCTCCGCGAGCCAGCCCGGCTTGCCCTTGGCGAGAAACGCCTGCAGGCCGTCCTGTCCCTCGGGCGACACCCGCTGGGCGGCGATGGCCTCGGCGGTAATGGTCATCACGTCGGCCGGCGCGCGCCCCGCAACGCGGGGAATGAGGGCCTTGGCCCGCGCCACCGCGGTGGGCGACGCGCTGAGTGCCTCGCTCACGTATTGCCGCACCGTGGCGTCGAGCTTTTCCGGTGGCACCACGGCGTGAACGAGCCCGATCTCCTTGGCGCGTGCCGCATCGAAGCGAGCGCCGGTGAGAAACAACTCGCGCGCCGCCGAGATGCCGATCTTCTGGATGACGTACGGCGAGATCATCGCCGGCAGAATCCCCAGCTTGGTCTCGGTGAAGCCGAACACGGCGGTACTCTCGGTGACGACGATGTCGCACACGGCGGCGAGACCCGAGCCGCCGCCGAGCGCGGCGCCGTGAATGCGGCCGATCACGATCGCCGGCACCGTGTTGATGGCCAGGAACATCTCGGCGCCGGCGGTGGCATCCCGCAGGTTGTCCTCGTGCGAGTAGCCGGCCATCTTCGCCATCCACGCGGCATCGGCGCCCGCGCTGAATACCTTGCCGGCGCCGCCGAACACCACGACGCGCAGGGCCGGATCGGCGTGAGCGCCGCGCGCCCATGCCGTAAGCTCGGCAATCACGTCTTCGTTGAAGGCGTTGCGGACGTCGGGACGGTTGAGGGTGACGTACTCGACCGGGCCGCGCCGCTCGATGGAGAGGAATTGGAAGCTCATGGTTGCCAACACCACATTATCCGGCTAAAGCCGGATGCTACATGCGGAAGATGCCGAACTTTGGCGGCGGGATGGGCGCGTTGAACGCCGCTGACAAACCCAGGGCCAGGGCCGGGCGCGTCTCGGCCGGGTCCAGGATCCCGTCGTCCCAGAGGCGTGCCGTCGAGTAATAGGGCGATCCCTCGGTGTCGTACTTCTGCAGGATCGGTTCGCGAATCGCGGCTTCCGCTTCGGCCGTGAACGCGCCGCCTTCGCGGGCGATCTGGTCGCGCTTTACCGTGGTGAGCACGCCGGCGGCCTGTTCGCCGCCCATCACCGAGATGCGCGCGTTCGGCCACATCCAGAGCAGGCGGGGTTCGTAGGCGCGGCCGCACATGCCGTAGTTGCCCGCGCCGAACGACCCGCCGACGATCACCGTGAATTTGGGCACGACGGAGTTGGCGACGGCGTGCACCATCTTCGCGCCGTCCTTGGCAATGCCGCCGCGCTCGTACTGTTTGCCGACCATGAAGCCGGTGATGTTCTGCAGGAACACCAGCGGCACGCCGCGCAGGTTGCACAGCTCGATGAAGTGCGTGACCTTGAGCGCCGACTCCGAGAACAGCACGCCGTTGTTGGCGATGATGCCCACCAGGAAGCCGTGAAGGCGGGCGAAGCCGCAGATCACGGTGGTGGCGTAGCGTTCCTTGAACTCGTCAAAGCGCGAGCCGTCGACAATGCGCGCGATCACCTCGCGGACGTCGTAGGTCTTTCGCAGGTCGAGGTTGACGATGCCGTACAACTCGGCAGGGTCGTAGGCCGGGTCTTCGGGCCGGGCCATGTTGGCCGGCAGCGTCTTGCTCGTGTTCAGCGTCGAGACCACGATGCGCGCCTGGTGCAGGGCGTGCGCATCGTCATCGGCCAGGTAGTCGGCCACGCCCGAGAGACGGGTGTGAACGTCGGCGCCGCCCAGCTCCTCGGCCGTCACTTCTTCGCCGGTGGCCGCCTTCACAAGCGGCGGTCCGCCCAGGAAGATGGTGCCGGTGTTCTTGACGATGATCGTTTCGTCCGACATCGCGGGCACGTAGGCGCCGCCTGCCGTGCACGAGCCCATGACGACGGCGACCTGCGGAATGCGCTCGGCCGACATGCGCGCCTGGTTGAAGAAGATCCGGCCGAAGTGGTCGCGGTCGGGAAACACCTCGGCCTGCAACGGCAGGAAGGCCCCGCCCGAGTCGACCAAGTAGACGCACGGCAGACGGTTCTGCAGCGCCACTTCCTGCGCGCGCAGGTGCTTCTTGACGGTCAGGGGGTAGTAAGTGCCACCTTTCACGGTGGCGTCGTTGGCCACGATCATCACGTCGCGGCCCGAGACGCGGCCGATGCCGGTGACGACGCCGGCCGCCGGGGCGTCGTTGTCGTACATCCCCCAGGCCGCCAGCGGCGACAACTCGAGAAAGGGCGAGCCCGGGTCGATCAGCGCATCGATGCGCTCGCGGACCGGCAGCTTGCCCTGTTCGCGATGCCGGGCCAGGTACTTCAGGCCGCCGCCCAGCCTGGCCTGCGCGAGGCGATCGCGATGTTCCTGGACGAGGGCCAGCATGCGTTCCCGGTTGGCCCGGAAGTCGGCCGAGGCCGTGTCGATGTGCGAGGTGAGGGGATCCATCAGGTCAACGTGGCTGCCGTCAGCGTGACCTGGGCATCGTCCACCTGGGCATTATACCGAGCAAGGCGCCAACGTCAGGCTGCCGGCAGGGCCGTGTCGCCGCCCGTGCACTCTGCACTAACTCCTGTATGGATACGCTACAGTGTGTACAGTCGCGCTCCACCATGCCGCAGCCCAAGCCGCCCAACCGTCGCCGCGTCCTCGTCGTAGACGACGAGCCCATGGTCACGGAGTGGCTGAAGATGGTGGTAGAGCAGGCCGAGCGGACCCCCGGCTACGAGGTGCGCACCGCGGCGGTCGGGTCGCGCGCGATCGAGCTCTTCCGCTCCTGGCGGCCCGACGTCGTCCTGCTCGACCTTGTCCTGCCCGACATTGATGGCATCGCGCTGCTGCGGCAGCTCAAGGCGATCGATCCCGCGCCGGAGATGATCGTCATCAGCGGCGTCGGCACCATCACGCGCGCGCTCGAAGCCGGCCAGGCCGGCGCCTTTTACTTCCTCGAGAAGTCAAATCTCGATCCCGCGGGCCTGCTGTCGATCCTCGATCGCGCGTCCAGCCTGCAGGTGGAGCGCGCCCAGCATGAACGGCTGAAGGAACAACTGCGCGGGCAGTACGGGTTCTCGAACATCATCGGCAAGAGCAAGAACATGCGCGAGCTGTTCGAACTGATCGACGCGGTGGCCGAGAGCGACGCCAACATCCTGATCCAGGGGGAGAACGGCGTCGGCAAGGAATTGATCGCCAACGCCATTCACGCTCGCAGCGGGCGCTCGAACGGCCCGTTCATCAAGATCAACTGCGCGGCGCTGCCGAAAGACCTGATCGAGTCGGAGCTGTTCGGCTACAAGAAGGGCGCGTTCACCGGCGCCACCACCGACAAGGTGGGCCTGCTCGAACTGGCCGGCGGCGGGTCGCTGATGCTCGACGAGATCGGCGAGATGCCACTGCTGTTGCAGACCAAGCTGCTGCGCGTGCTTCAGGAGCGCGAGTACCGGCCGATTGGCAGCGACCGGCTGGTGAAAGTGGACTTCCGGCTGATCTGCGCCACCAACATCGATCCGGAGGCGGCGCTGAAGGACGGCCGGCTGCGCGAGGATCTCTACTTCCGCATCAACACGGTGACGCTGCGGGTGCCGCCGCTGCGCGAGCGGAGCGAGGACCTGCCGCTGCTGTGCGCGCATTTCCTGGAGAAGTTCAACACCCGCTACCAGAAGAGCGTGAGGAGCATCTCGGCGGCGGCGTATCACCTGCTGATTCGCTTCCGGTGGCCCGGCAACGTGCGCGAGCTCGAGAACGCCATCGAGCGGGCGGTGCTGGTCGCCAAGTCGGCCGACGTGCTGCCCTCGGACCTGCCCGAACCCATTCGCGGGGACGCGGTCGCCGAAGACGCGTTTACCGTCCCCCCGCACCACACACTCGCCGAAATCGAGCGGATGGCGGTGCTGCAGACGCTGCAGCGGACCAACTGGAACAAGCAGGAGGCCGCCCAGATTCTGGGCTTGTACCGGCCGACGTTGTATAGCAAAATCAAGAAGCACGAGATCAAGGACCCGCGCGCCCAGGGGCGCGGCGTCGAGGAGACGGGATGAACGATCGCAACCTGATGATTCTGGGCGGCATGATTGGCGCCGTCGTCGGCGTCGGCGTCGGTTTCGCGCTGTTTACCGAGCGCGGGCGGCGCCTGCGCGCGGAACTGCAGCCCGAAATCGAGACCGTGATCCGCGAGGCCATGCGGCTGACGCAGGTCGTCGAAGACTTCAAGACGGACCGGCCCGCGGGGCCGGCGAGTGCGGCGGCCGGCGCCGCCGCGTGGCCCCGCCGGACGTCGTAGCGTGGCAGAGGGCCGCGGGAAGTCGGGCGCGCATCTGCGCCTGGTCGGCCTCGCGACCTGGCGCGGGGTAGGGGAGCTCTACAACAGCGACGGGCTCACCCATGCCGCCTCGGTGGCCTACTACGCGCTCATCTCGCTGTTCCCCATCCTGCTGCTGTCGCTCGCCATTCTTGGCGAGGTCACCTCCGACGCCGGCGAGCGCGATGCGGTCGTGCGGTTCGTGTTCCGCTATTTTCCTCGGCAGTTCGACTTCATCACCGGCCAGCTCGATTCATTCCAGACCGCGCCCGTCAGCTTCGGTGCCGGCGGCATCATCATGCTGGTGTGGGCCTCGACCGGCGTCTTCAACGCCTTGACCTCGGCCGTCAATCACGCGTGGGGCGTGCAGAAGCGGCGCAGTTTTCTCAAGCACCGCCTGGTCGCGTTCCTCATGCTGGTGTCGGCCGGCGGTGTGCTGCTGCTCGGGCTGGTCCTGGCCAGCGTCGTCCGGCTCGCCGAGAGCAGCCGCTTTGGCATTACGATCTCGCAGGCGCCGTGGGTGGGCTGGGCCACCGGCGTGACCGGCAACTACGCGGCCAGCGTGCTGTTGATCCTGTGCGTGGCGCTGGTCTTCTACTTCATCCCGAACACCAAGGTGCGGTTCCGCGACGTGTGGCCCGGCGCGATCGCAGTGGGCATCCTGTGGCGGCTGGCGTTCTCGCTGTTTGCCTGGTATGCGAGCGACCTGGCGGGCTGGAACGTGATCCACGGCTCGATCGCCGCCGTGGTGGTGTTCCTGATCTGGATCTACGTGAGCGTCGTCATCCTGCTGTACGGCGTGGAAGTGACTGCCAGCTACGCGCGCCTGCAGACTGCGGTGGAGCGTCACCCCGACCTGGCCACGTCTGCCACCGCCTGACCCAGGCCCCAAGCCCCAAGCCCCGAAGTATCATCGAGAGAATGCCGAACCGCCTTGCGGGCGAACAGAGTCCGTACCTCCTGCAGCACGCCAACAATCCGGTCGACTGGTATCCGTGGGGCGAGGCGGCGTTTGCGGCGGCTCGGGCCGAGGGCAAACCGATCTTTCTGTCGATTGGCTACGCCACCTGTCACTGGTGCCACGTCATGGAGCGGGAATCGTTCGAGAGCCACTCCGTCGCCAAGGTGCTGAACGACCACTTCATCTCGATCAAGGTCGATCGCGAGGAGCGTCCCGACGTGGACCGCGTCTACATGACGTTCGTGCAGGCCACCACCGGATCGGGCGGGTGGCCCATGAGCGTGTGGCTGACGCCCGAGCTGCAGCCGTTCTTCGGCGGCACGTATTACCCGCCCACCTCGCAGTGGGGCCGGCCGGGCTTCGTCGACGTGCTGACCGAGATCAACCGCGCCTGGCGCGAGGATCGGGCGAACGTCGTCAAGTCGGCCACCGAGATCGTGGCGCGCCTCGAGCAACTGGCGCGCGGCCAGGATGATCGCCGCACGCCCGACGCAGGCGCACTGGCGAAGACCTTTCAGCAGTTCGCGCAGACCTTTGACACGCGCCGCGGCGGGTTTGGTGACGCACCGAAGTTTCCGCGGCCCAGCGAGCTGCTGTTCCTGCTGCGGGAGCACAAGCGCACCGGCGACACCGCGCCACGCGAGATGGTGGTGCAGACGCTGCGGTCGATGGCGCTCGGTGGCATGCGCGATCACATCGGCGGCGGCTTTCATCGCTATTCGGTCGACGGCAACTGGCGGGTGCCGCACTTCGAGAAGATGCTCTACGACCAGGCGCAACTGGTGCTGGCGTACCTCGAGGCGGCCCAGGCGACCGACGATCCGTTCTTTGCCCAGATCGCCGAAGACACCCTGCAATACGTCGAGCGCGACATGACCGACGAAGCCGACGGCTTCTACTCGGCGGAAGACGCCGATAGCATTGCCGCCTCCGCCGAGTCGGCGGGCCAATCCGCCCCTGCCGACGCCCACGCACACAAGATGGAAGGCGCCTTCTACATCTGGGGCCAGGACGAAATTCGCGCGGCGCTCGGCGAAGACAGCCTGGTGTTCGAGGGGCGCTATGGGGTGCTGCCCAACGGCAACGCGCCGTTCGACCCGCAGCAGGAGTTCGTGAACAAGAACCTGTTGCACACCGCGCAGTCGATTGCCGACCTGGCCCGCGCCAGCGGTAAGACCCCTGTCGAGATTGCCGAGATCCTGCTGCGGGCGCGAAAGGTGCTGTTCGATATTCGCAACCGCCGGCCGCGCCCGCAACTGGACGACAAGGTGCTGACCGCCTGGAACGGGCTGATGATTGCCGCGTTTGCGCGCGCCTCGCGCGTGCTGACCGGCCGTGTGGTCGATGGCGATCCCTCGTCGCGCCACCTGGCGAGCGCCGAGCGGGCCGCCACCTTCATCAAGACGACGATGTGGGACGAAGCGGCCCGACGGCTGTTGCGCCGGTATCGGGCGGGCGACGCGGCAATTGAGGCCTATGCCGAGGATTACGCCTGCCTCATCTTCGGCGTGCTCGAACTGTTCCAGGCCACCGGGCGAACAGAGTGGCTCGCGTGGGCCCGGACGCTGCAGGCCCGGCAGGACGAGTTGTTCTGGGACGAGGGGAGAGGCGGCTGGTTCAGCACCACCGGCGCGGATCCCTCAGTGCTGCTGCGCATGAAAGAAGACTACGATGGCGCAGAGCCATCGCCGACGTCGGTCTCGGCGATGAACGCGTGGACGCTGGCCCACCTGACGGGCGAGGCGTCCTACAGTGCGCGCGCCGCGGATGCGATTGCGTCGTTCGGCGGCCGGCTCGAAGACCAGGGGCGCGCCGTGCCGTTCATGGCGGCCGTCCTGTCGGCGTCGCTGGCTGGTGGCGAGCAGGTGGTGATTGTCGGCCGCCGTGACGCGGCCGATACCAGGGCGATGTGGCAGGCGGCCAACGCGCACTACCGGCCGTTCGCCGTCGTCGTGCTGGCCGACCCGGCGGAGCAGGCGGCATTGGCGGCCCACATGCCGTGGGTCGCGGAGATGAAGATGATCGACAATCAGGCGACCGCTTATGTGTGTCGCGGCTTTGCGTGCGATGCGCCGTCCACGGATCCGAGTGTGTTCCAGTGAGTGACCTTGTCCGAATCCAGTCATCGCGCGATGGCGCGTGGCAGCGGCTGCAGTTGAATGGGGCGCCAGGAAACCTGTTGTCGCTCGACCTGGTGCGGGCGCTCGGCCGTGCCCTGCACCAGTTGGAGTCGACGGCCGGCATCAAGTGGCTGACGTTTGAAGGCGCCGGCGCGGAGTTTTCGTTCGGCGCGAAAATCCAAGAGCACGAGCCGGGCCAGATGGCCACGGTGTTGCCGGAGACCCATCGCGTCATCAAGCAGGTGCTCGCGTTTCCGGCGCCCACGGCGGCGCTGGTGAACGGCCGATGCCTGGGCGGGGGCTTCGAGCTGGCGCTGGCCTGCGACGACATCCTGGCCACCGATGGCGCGACCTTCGGCCTGCCCGAGATTCGCCTGGCGGCGTTTCCGCCGGCCGCGGCGGCCCTGTTGCCGTTGCGTGTCGGCGCCTCGCGTGCCACCCGGGCGATCGTCACCGGCCAGTTGCAGTCGGCGGGTTATTGGCATGATGCCGGGCTGCTATCGATGGTGGCGCCCAGCGCCAGCCTCCAGGAAGCCGCTGGCGCCTGGTTCGACACGCACCTGTCGCCGCATTCCAGCGTGGCGTTGGGCCACGCGGTCGCGGCCGCGCGGCTGACCCTGCGGGCCCAGGCCGAGCCCGCGCTCGATCGGGCCGAGCGCGATTACCTGAGTGGCCTGCTCAAGACGCACGATGCCGCCGAGGGCGTGCAGGCCTGGATCGAGAAGCGAGCCCCCAACTGGAAGAATTCGTGAAAAGGAATGCACCGATGATGGACGTTGACGTGTGGGTCCGCGGGGCCAACAGTGCCGTGACCCAGAAGATCAAGGGCGTGTCGGCCGACGCCGAGTCGTGGACGGTGGCCGATGTGAAGGTGCTGCTGGAGCAGATGCTGAAGGCCCTCGACCGGGCGCGCGATCCGAACGCGGATCCGCCGGCGGTGTCGATGCGCGGCTTCAGTTGGATTGTCACTCCGGGCCAGGGCGGCGTGCTGGTGCACCTCGAGTTGCAGTTGGGCACGGCCAGCGCCGGCCCGTTCGCCATTGACGAAGCGCGGCTGTCGGACATGATCACGCGCGTGATCGGCGGTCCCCGGGAATCCAAGCTGGTGCACTGAGATGACGACGACGCAGTTGTTGCTGGCGGCGATTGACGAAGCGTACGACAAGCGCTCGTGGCACGGGACCAACTTGCGCGGGTCGTTGCGAGGAGTGACGCTCGAACAAGCCGCGTACCGCGTTGTTTCTGACAGTCATAACATCTGGGAGTTGGTGGTGCACGCGGCGTACTGGAAGTACGACATCCGCCGGCGGCTGACCGGCGAGAAGGCGCACTCGTTTGCCATTGCCGGCAGCAACTTCTGGACGCGTCCGCTCGAGGGCACGCCGGGTGAGTGGCGGCGCGACCTGCGGCTGCTCGAGGACGAGCACGCCCGCCTGCGCGCGGCGGTCGCCGCCTTCGCGCCGGCCCGCTGGACGCGCAAGGCGCCCGGCAAGCCGTTCAACTTCGAGGGCCTGGTGCGCGGCGTCGCGGCCCACGACCTGTATCATGCGGGGCAGATACAGTTGTTGAAGCGACTACAGGAATAGAACCGTTCAGAACCGTTCGGGACCGTTCAGAACCGTTCAGAACCGTTCAGAATGGTTCGGGCGCACAGCTTGGCCCACGCCGGGGTGGCGAAACTGGCAGACGCACAGGACTTAAAATCATCTATAATTAAAGGATAAAGTCACTTAACATCAATAGTCGCAGTAGTTTATTGACCATGTCGGATTCCTCTGTTATCTTTCACATAGCTTACACAGTTTCACGGATTTTGAAGGGTTTTTGGAGGGCCGCCGCACATGGCAGAACATCACCACACCATCCTCGGCGGCAAGGTCCACGTCTACAAACGCGAGAACAGTAGCTGCTGGCAGTGCTCGACATATCTCGCTGGCAAGAACCGGCGGATGAGCACCAAGGAAGACAGCCTCTCAAGAGCCAAGGAAATCGCAGAGGACTGGTATCTGCAACTCCGTGGCAAGCTCCGCTCCGGCGAAATCAAAACCGAGAAGACCTTCAGCGAAGCCTCCGAACAATTCCTGCGCGAATACGAAATCATCACGCAGGGACAGCGCAGCAAGGTCTACGTTGATGGCCAGAGCTGGCGCTCACGCGTGCACCTGGTGCCGTTCTTCGGAGAGATGGGGCTCTCCGAGATTACGGCGGGTCAGGTGCAGGAATACAGAATCCACCGCCTTCAACAGGCGGTAGCGAAGTACGGCAAGCCGCCGGCTCGCAACACGATGCACCAGGAAATCGTGACTCTCCGCCAGACATTGAAGACCGCCATCCGCCACGGATGGCTCACGCACTTGCCCGACCTGTCCGAACCCTACGGCGCGTCCTCGAAAATCTCACACCGCGCTTGGTTCTCTCCAGACGAATACAAGAAGCTCTACGAGGCGACGAGAGCGCGTGCGCGGGAGCCGCTGAACCCGCGCTACAAGTGGGAGTCCGAACAGCTGCACGACTACGTCCTGTTCTCTGCGAATACAGGTCTCCGTCCTGATGAAGCAAGGCGTCTCCAGTTTCGGGATGTGACGATCGTCGAAGACGAAGCAAGTGGCGAGACGATCCTTGAGATCGAAGTGCGCGGCAAGCGCGGCGTGGGTTATTGCAAAAGCACCAGCGGAGCCGTGCGCCCGTTCGAGCGATTGAAGGCGCGGCTGCGTCCGCCGCGCGCCAACGACGAGACCGTTGCTGAAGACGCGCCGAAGGTTATGAAGAACGGGTCAGAGAAATGGCTGCTACCGAAAATTACAGACCTGATCTTTCCGAAATCACATCGAGAACTCTTCAAGACAATCCTGGAGGAACAGAACCTCAGGACGGATCGTGAGGGGCGGCCTCGAACGGCCTACAGTCTGCGGCACACCTACATCTGTCTCCGACTGCTGGAGGGGGCTGATATTTACCAGATCGCAAAGAACTGCCGCACGAGCGTCGAGATGATTGAGAAGTACTACGCCGCCCACATCAAGACCAACCTCGACGCCTCCGCGATTAACGTGATGAGGCCGAAGCCGAAGAGGGCGAACAAGAACGGGAAGACGAAGAGACCAAAGAGAACCGACGAAGACTGAGCCTCCTTCCCAGGCAAGTAGGCACAACGAACGCGGCGCGTTTGTCGAGAGTGCCAGCGCACGCTTGACTGTGCCTTCGAGCCTCGCACCAATGCCCTCCGCTTGCTACCCGGCTACTTGCAGATTCCGCTTGGCGGCCTTCCCATTGCCGTCTACTGTTACCATTGGCGAAGCGGGCGTGGCGGAATGGCAGACGCAACGGACTTAAGCCAATTTTGAGTGCTCGCCGGGAAACTGGCGAAGTAGAACTGCCCAAATTCGGGGAACCCTGAAATGGCAATCCCGAGCCAAGCCCAGACGGAATGTGTCCGTCGGGAAGGTGTAGAGACTAGACGGGCAGCACCTAAGCCTCGGAACGAAACCGGGAGAGGGTGAAGGGATAGTCCAGACTGCAAACCGGGCCGAACGCGGCACGGGCGGCGAAAGCCGTAGCGGTAAGAAAATCCGTAGGGCCTCACGGCTCGTGAGGGTTCGACTCCCTCCGCCCGCACCATCTTCTCTTGTGCCGAAGAAGACACGGGACACCTGCTCCCGTCCTGGCGCCTTGAGAATGAGACCATCCTCGTTCTCTTTGACGACGCTTCAACGCCCGACTGGCGGTGCTCGAACCTGACTTTACACGTCGCCGGAGACACGGTACAAGTTCGTGACGCTGAGCGCGGGTCTTCCGGACTTTACGCCTCCCACTTGGTCAGTGGACCACAACAACCTCAAGGAAAGAAGAAGGAGAGATGGCCTGTGGGAAGCGCAAGGGAGGGCAGGCAAGCCGGCCGCCGAAGAACGGAACTGAGGCCAACCTCGGCTTCCTCGCGGAACGAGTGGCGTGGATGACCACGAATTGCTTGACGACATTCAAATGCCGGTAAGAGCCGAAATCCTGAAGGCGCTCGACGACTTCATCGCCAACGAAGGCGGTATGAAGTTTCAACATCTGGCCGTCGCCTTGGGGAAGCTGCAATGGCCGCAACTCATCGCCTCCGAACGAAGGCATGACCTGGGTCTTGATGCCCAGGCGAGCGCGCTTCTCTCGCCAGACAAGGTCGAAAAGGGCCTCGCGTCGTCCATTACGCCAACAATTGCCAAGATTAAGAAAGACGTCGAGAAGGCGAAGAAGCACTATAGCGATCTGGCAGTGTTGATCTTTGTGACCCCTGCGACGGTGACCAAAGAGCGGCAGGAGCCTTGGGTCGCAGAGATTCGAGACAAGTACGGTTTACAACTCACCGTCATTGAACGCGAAGAAATCATTACCTCCTTGATGATGCCGGAAGGGGTGACCATCTGCCGCAATTTCCTCGGCATGGATATCACGGTTGAACCCACGCTCGCCGAGACCATCGCCCAAATCAAGGCAGCGGCAGGTGAGGTCGCTGGCAACATCGCGGAGCGAATAAAGGGTCCGACGATTGGTCTGAGGGCAAGACGCCTCGAACCAAACGGTGCGGAATCCGATGAAGTGTTTACGCTGACCGAAATTCGGTCCGCATTGCGGGCGAACCGGCGCCTCGTCCTCGAGGCTCCGGCCGGCCGTGGGAAGACCACGACCCTGCTTCAGCTGGCGGCGGAGATCCATGCGGGTCAGACGACATTCTTTGTCGATCTTCCTGCATGGATTGTATCGGGTCGTGGAATCCTCGATTTCATCGCAGGCGCGCCGCAGTTCCAGGCACGCGCGCTCGACGCTGGCGCACTCGCCCGCGTCCGGGATTCGGAGCAGTTCTCGTTTCTGCTGAACGGCTGGAACGAAATCGCCGAATCCAATTCAGAACGCGCCGAACTACTCCTGCGGGACCTCGACGCGAGCTTCCCGCGCGCCGGCATTATTGTCGCCACAAGAACCCATTACCTAAGCCCGCCACTGCCAGGCGCAGTCCGACTGCGGCTAGTTCCTCTTCTCAAGCGCGAACGCGCCGAATATTTGGAACGGCGGCTCGGTGCGAAGGCTCCGGAGCTGCGCACGCTCTTGGATGGAGAGCCCGTTCTCGATGAATTGACGCGAACGCCCTTCATCCTGTCGGAGGTCGTCTCGCTATTTGAGGCGGGCACGCCGATTCCTACGACGAAAATCGGCGTGCTCGGCGCCGTTATCCGGTTGCAGGAGGAAGGCGCACACAGAAACGCGTTGCTGGCGTCTCCCTTGCTTGGCTGTGCAGGCGACTACCTTGAGGCCCTCGCGACCGAAATGACGAAGCGCGGCGGCGTCTCCCTCTCCGAAACAGATGCGCGCGCGATCGCCGTCGTGGTCGCGGTTGAACTCGTGCGGCGAAAGCAGATTAACGAGATACCAGAGCCCGCGGCCGTCGTGGGTGCGCTGGCAGCGCACCACATCCTCGAACGAAGCGACTATCCCGGTGTCTCCTTTAGATTCGGGCACCAGCAGTCTCAGGAGTACTACGCGGCACTTGGTATCCGCGCGCAGCTCTTCAGCCTGCCGGAGAATGACGGCGATCCGTTACGACGTTACGTGGCCGAGTATGTAAACGAACCCGCCTGGGCCGAACCGCTGCGCATGATTGCGGAGGGTTTGTCCGCCGCGACTGGCGACGCTGCAACGGACAAGCGAAACATGCGCGGCGGCCGGCAACTCGTCGAAATGGCTCTCGCCGTAGATGTCGTCTTCGCCGGCGAACTCGCGCAGCTCAGTGGCGCCGCGGTGTGGGGAGAAGTGCATGAAATGGTCGGGGAACGGCTGCGCGCGTTGTATGCCGGCCGAGATGAGAACTTTCGTCACCTCGCTCTCGCAGCGATGCTGGCGACCGGGTCGGATGGTTTCAAGGACATCATCGTCCCCCTGCTGTCGTCGAACGACCAGCAGGTGAGGCTTGGAGCGTACCGTCTGTGGCCGGACATCAGCGTCACCAACCTTGGAGCCGATTGGCGGGCGCTGGTCGGCGCGTGGCCGGAGGACGTGCGCGCAGACTTTGTCTCCGAGATGCTTCACAACCGGCTCGACGTTGAGGTCGCGGCCTTCGCTGCCGACGACAGGAGCGCCGCTGTAAAGAAGGCTGCGGTATCCAGTCTCATGTGGACCAGGTCGGATGCCGCCGCAACGCGCGTCCTCGAAAGCATGGACGCGCAGACGTTCGAGACCGTCGCCCGCGAAAGTGCAGACCGCATGCCCGCGTCGCTGAGAGACAGAACTGTCGGTGCGCTTCGGAAGTTCATTGAGAATACGACCGACCAGCCAGCACGACTCCGAACCGCCCTTGACCTGATCGAGCTGGGCGAACCCGGTCTCGATGGTGTCGTGAAGGACGCGCTCGAAGTATTGCCAGCGGGCGACATGAAGAACCTTGAGAGCCACTACATCCAGCCGGCGCTCGAACATCTGCGCAGGACCGATCCCGCCTGGGTCAGCGAATGGGTTGCCGTGCAGGTTGCCGAAGGCGTCCTCTATCATGCCGAGCACTGGATGACGTTTGCGACGGCCATCCCGGACGGAATTGTGGAGAAGTATCTCCGGCGCTTGGAAACCGAGAATCTCAAGAACGCACGATTTGATGGCATTGTCTCTGTTCTGGCAGCCGGGGCAGACGTGAAGCTCGCCGCGCGCGTCTTCTCGGTGCTGCGCGAGCTGCGCCGCAAGGTGGATGCAGAGCCGGACACCCGCCACGAATTTGAGTGGGCAGTCATGGACCAGCTCGAAGCCGTGTTCCGCGCCATGCCTGACGACGTTGCCGTTGCAGGCGTTCTCGAATCCATCACGCGCGCGGGTGAGCCCATCGATATCAGGGTCGCAGCCAATCTTCTCAGCAGGGTCGCGAGGCACGATCTGCCGCCATTACGGCTCGGCGACGAGGGTCTGAAAGAGCGGCTTCGCGTCTATCTGAAGAACAGCGTCGATGTCGCGCTGCGCGAAGACGACTTCGAGGGGGAGCAGAAGGCGAAGTTGGCGTTAGCCATCGCGCAGCTCGGCCACCCCGAAGACATGGCCGATCTCGTGAGGCTCATTCAGGCAGACATCAATAGAGTGAGGCGCGGCCGTGCGGCCAGGGCCGCAGGAGACCACGGCCCGCTCGGCAACGGCGGCAGCAGGAGCCACTCAGTCTGGTACATTGCCGCTGTCCTGCAGCTGGACCCCGCTGCCGCCGATCAGATCCTGATCGACCTGCTTCCGGAGCCGGAATATGCAGTCGATGCGGCGGCAGCAATGGCGCGCGACTTCTTGCCGAAACGCAAAGGCGCATTCGATAACACTTTTCGCTACGAACTGATGTGGGCTGCGCGCGAAGGACGCGTTCTGGCGCCGGCCAACAACGCCCAGCGTCTTCGCTATGCCGCTGGGCTCAACGGAGAGATCGCGCGTCTGTTGGCTTTGCACCAGCAGGGTAAACCGGTGCGAGGGTTGAAAGAACTTGCCGAAGCCCTGGCCGCCGTTGACGGTCGGGCGTCGGCGGCAATTGTGCTCGACGTGATTGCATTGCCCGGCCAATGGGACGAATACGCCCGTGTTGATGCCGCAGAGCGCCTGCTGATGAGCGGCGTGGTCCTGCCAGCCGCGGCGGCGTTTGGAATTGTCGAGTCAGTCGTGGCGCGGGATAAAAACGGGATGCAGAATTCGGATAAGCATTTGTTTCGACGCGCTCTCTCGTTGTGCGCCTTTGTAGACGACCCTGCGAAGGGAATCGCGAAGATGCGCGAGACGCTCGCACAGGCTCGCTTTGCGCCCTATGAATTGCGCGAGATTGCGACGGCGCTCGGCGAGAGTCGCTCCGACGCGGCCATTGATTTCCTCGTCGAGCTGGCGTCGAACCCGCAGACGTTCGAGCAATGCGAGGACAATTTCTTCAACGCGCTTGCCGCGCTTGATATGCCGCGTGCGCGGAACTTGCTGGTTGGTTTTGTTGATCCAGGCATCGGAGGCATTGCCCTGACGCGGCGCCCTCACCGCGAGGACGTACTCGTCGCGCGCCTCGCCGAACTCGCCATGCGGGAGCGGGAGGTGGCCAAACACTTGGTGCAATTGTGCGAACGCGACCTGCCTGACCTGAATCGGTACGTCTTGTCCAGGGTCATGGCCTGGCTCGGCACTCCCGAATCCCTTGCCGCAAGTCTCAATCTGATCGATGACAGCAAAGGCCGGGGCGGCGTTCCGCAGGGTATCTGGGACCAGCTCCAGAGCGCTTTCGTCGAGCGCAGGCCGTACGATGGAAATCCGAATGTCTTCACGCAGCACGCGCGGGCATCGAATGAACTCCGTACCCGGCTGTTCAAGATGGTCACACAGGACGCGAAAAGGCGTAAGTCTGCCTTCGCGCTTCTTGGAGAGATTGAGGAAAGGCGGTTGGAGCACGGGCGTCCGACCGGTGAGCCGCGTCATCCGGATTTCCAGTCCGGTGAACCCTGGCCGCCAATCGAGCCCGCCGTCTGACGGGCTCTCAGATGTTCTCACCGCCTCACTGCCGATGCAGCGGTGGGAGTGATCCTGCGGGAAGGTAGCCCGAGCACTCTGCGCGCTCACCTGTGGTGTCAGTCGTCAGTCTCTGTCTCCTAACCGGAGCTTGCATCACCCCCCGGTCAACCCTGCCCCCTGCCATCCGCGGGCGCTTGCCGCGTCAACAGGAAGAATCGGTTCCCCCTGAAGGTCGCCCCCAATTTTCCTGTGTGACGCCGCGCCCGCTCCTGGCGGATCGGTGGCATCGCCCGAGAGGGTAATGCAACCGAAGGAGAAGACCATGACTGACATCATCAACATCCCGCTCAACAGGCTGACGGCCTGGGCAGGCAACGTCCGCAAGACGCAGAACAAGGCCGGCATCGACGAACTGGCCGCAAGCATCAAGGCGCACGGCCTGCAGCAGAACCTCGTCGTCCGGAAGGACGGCAGGACATGCGCCGTCGTCGCCGGAGGCCGGCGGCTGAAAGCGCTGCAACGGCTCGCTAAAGCCGGTGACATCGAGACGACCCACGCGGTGCCGTGCCGCGTCATCGAAGCCGAAGACGCCAGCGAAATCAGCCTCGCCGAGAACGTCATGCGGGAGGACATGCATCCCGCCGACCAGTTCCAGGCCTTCCGCCACCTTGCGGACAAGGGCATGCCCGCCACCGACATCGGCATCCGCTTCGGCAAGAGCGAACCCCACGTTCTCAAACTGCTGAAACTCGCGCGCGTGTGTCCGAAGATTCTCAAGGCCTACCGCGCCGGCAGCCTCACGCTGGAGGACGTGATGGCCTTCACCGTGACCGACGACCATGAAGCGCAGGAGCGCGTGTTCGGCGCCAAGGCTCCCTGGCAGGGTGCATCGGAGATTCGCGCCGCCCTCACCGAGAACGACATCGCCGCCACGGACAAGCGCGTGAAGTTTGTGACACTCAAGGCCTACGTCAAGGCCGGTGGCGCAACGAAGCGCGACCTGTTCTCCGACGACGACAGCGGCGTGTATATCGACGACCTGGCCCTACTGGACACGCTCGTCACCGCGCGACTCGAGAAGAAGGCAGGAGCCGTCCGCGCCGAAGGCTGGAAATGGGTGCTGGTCGCACCAGAGTTCGGGTATCAGCAGAGTTCCGAATACAGGCGCATCCATGCCGAGCCCGTTCCCCTCACCAAGCGTGAGCAGGACAGCCTCGACAAGCTGCAACAGGAATACGCGCAGCTGAATGACGCATGGAGCAACTCCGACGACGATGCGGAAGCGCCCGCGCGTCTCGACGAACTCGAACAACTCATCGCCGAAATCGAAGACCGCGACGGCGTCTGGACGCCGGAGCAGTTGGCGGTGGCCGGCGCCATCGTCTCCATCGACCATCACGGCCAGGTGAAGATCGACCGCGGCTTCGTGCGGCCCGAGGACATGCCGAAAGCCGGCAAGGCAAAACACGCCAGGACATCGGAGAGGCCCGATGGCGAAGGCGGGGCAGAGCAGTCGCCCGGATTGCCCGCCTCTCTCATCGAGAGTCTGACCGCTCACAGGTCTGCGGCTCTTGCCGCAAGCCTGCTGGACGCACCGGGTGTGGGCCTTGCCGCTGCTGTTTATGCAATGGCGCTCGACGTATTCGGCCACCGTCACGATACGGTGCTGAAACTCTCGGCGATGGTGCAATCGTTGCATCGCGTGGAGGGCTCAACCGCCTTCCAGCGCCTCGAAGCCGCCCACGAAACCTGGGGCCAGCGTATCGCCGGCACGCCTGAGGGCATCTGGCAGTGGTGCCTCCAACAGGATCAGGCCGTCCTCATCGACCTCATGGCCTTCTGCGCCGCCTGTACGATCAACGCCGTGCAGATGAAGGCCGACCGGCCCGACAGCGCGCGACTGGCGCACGCCGGTCAGCTCGCCGACACGCTGTGTCTCGACATGACTGCGTGGTTCACACCCACGGCGGACAACTGCTTCAACCGCTTAAGCAAGCCTCAGATTCTTGAAGCCTTGCAGGAGGCGAGGCAACAGCCTCCGGCGCCCGCCTGGGCAACCCTCAAGAAGGCGGAACTCGCCAAGCTCGCCGAACGCGAGATCGCAACGACGGGCTGGCTGCCGAAGCCGCTGCGGTAGTTGCGGACGGCCAGCGAGCGCTCGGTCGGAGTGCGGCGGCTTGTCCCACCTCTCAGGATGGATCTTCCATTGCGGCGGTTGCCGCCCGCATGTTGTTCTCGGATAGAGAATCGCCGCGTTCCGCGACGGCGTTCAGAACTTCGAGGATAAGCGTCCGGGCTTGGGCCACACGGAAGCGGTCGCGGTCATCGCACACACTCGTGCCCTTCACGATGTCCTCGGCTGCTCGGAGGTCACCCAGAAGCGGTTCGAGCGCAGCGCGCAGCGCCTTGCGCTCCTTTTCCCGGACCTCGAACTTCTCGAACTCGACGCGGAACACGTCCTGGAGAGAATCGGCCACGGCAAACTCCTTGCGGTTGTGAGATGCGAAGATCCAATTCTACACCCGGTGAATCGGCTTCATTCGGACCCGCTTCGCCCTTCGTGCGTATTGAGCAGGACAACCTGCAGTAGACTGCCGCAGCGGTTCCTGTTGCGGCGGACACCACAAGGCTTTCACCCATGCACGAGCATCCGGTCTGGCACGTCTACGACGAACTCTGCACCGCGAAGCTCAATCTCTACTACTACCGCGGGATTCTCGGGCGTGCGCGGAGATGGCAGACCGTCTGTGAAGTGCTCATGGCCGCCTCCGGTTCCACCGGCGTGGCCGGCCTCTGGCTGTTCAACACCGGGCCGGGCGCCGTCGTCTGGAAGGCCCTGGCCTCGGTGACAGCGTTGATCGCGGTATACCAGAGCGTCACGCGCCCGAGCGAGCGCATCCGCCGCCTCGAAACGCAGACCACCGGCTGGGCGCAACTGGAGCACTCGCTCGCCGACCTGCGGCGCCGCATTCACGAACAGGGCCGCTACGACGGCGCCTTGCAGGCCGAACTCAAGGGAATCCTCGACGGGAAGCTGAGCATCATCGCCGACGTGTCGGAAACGCACGTCGATGACGCGATGCGCCAGGCGTGTTTCGATCAGGTCAAGAAGGAACTCCCGCCGCACGTGTTCTTTGTTCCCGAGTCCTGATTCAAAGGTGAGAAATGCCCGAGCAGCCGAAACGTCCGACGCCGCCACCCCCGCCGCCACCGCAGAGACCCGGCCGGGAAATCCGCAAGATTGATCCGCCAGAGCCCTGGCCGCGGCCACAGTCACCGCCGCCACCACAGACGCCACAGGAGCCATCGAGGTCCGATTAGCCGCCTCGCTCGAAGCGCCTTCTCATAGGTGCGCTGTGTCCGTGCGTCTGCATGCATGATCACTGCAAGCACGAGGCCGACTGTTTCCGGCTGGTCTGCAAGTCTTCGCCTCCTCGGACGGCACGCGGCATCGTCGCTGAGGAGCGCGACCAGCGGCGGTCCGGCACGGCCGCGCCAGCGTAAGGGCATGCTGTCACGCCCGCGCCAAAGCCCCGCCGCTTCGATGCCACGTGCCGTCCTCGTGTCCCTGTCCCGACCGTGACGGTGGGTTCCTCTGTCGGTGAAGGAACCACACATCACGCTTCCCGGGAGGACAGAATGGCTACGACATCAACGACCACCGAGAACAAGCCCGTCACCTACGCCATGCTCGTGGTGTTCACCGTGGACGCAAGCTCGGACGAGCACCTGCGGGACGCGGACGCCATCCGCGACGAGGCCGAGAGCTGGATCGCCGGTCTCGACGCCACCGTGAAAGGCGTCTGCGTGCGCAAGGCGGACTAACCGCTACCGGCGGGGCGCCTACGGGCGCCTCGCCATGATCCTCCTGCGGCCGAGCGCGGGAGTCCCGCGTTTCCAGCAGGCTCGTGATCGTAGCCTTCGGTCCCGCACAGGCCGTGCCAGCAGAGCTGTCACGGTCGCTGTGCATCTCGTGACCGAAGCCCCGCCTGCCGTCCCCGCGCTGTTCCTCCTTGCGCCTCCCGGTTGAGTTCGCTCTCCGTTCCGCTGAGAGAGCAAACGTCAACCGCAACAAGGGAGAACAACATGAACACCCGCGCCATCAACGCCTCACCGGACAACCGCGTCATCAGCGGCGATTGCACCGAGGTCCTGAAGACCTTCGCCAACGGAAGCATCGACTTCGTCCTGACCGATCCGCCATATCTTGTCGGCTACAGGGACCGGAGCGGCCGGACGATCGCCAACGACAGCCGGTCCGAGAGCACCCTCGGCGCCTTCGGCGACCTGTACCGCGTCCTGAAACCCAACAGCTTCTGCGTTTCGTTTTACGGCTGGAACCGCGTCGATGCCTTCTTCCACGCGTGGCGGCGCGCAGGCTTCTCGCCGGTCGGGCACATGGTCTGGCGCAAGAACTACGCTTCCAGCACGGGCTTCCTGAACGCCCGTCACGAGCAGGCGTATCTTCTCGCCAAGGGCCGCCCCGCAAAACCCGCCCGTCCGCTCGACGACGTTCAGCCGTGGGAGTACACCGGCAACCGCGCGCATCCGACCGAGAAGGCGGTCAGCATTCTCGAACCGCTCATCAAGATCTTCTCGCGCCCCGGCGACATCGTTCTTGACCCGTTCGCCGGCTCCGGCAGCACCCTCGTTGCAGCCGCGCTCTCCGGGCGCCGCTATCTCGGCATCGAGGTCGAGCCGCGCTACTGCCAGCTTGCCGAAAAGCGTCTCGCCGGCGCCGCGAGGTTCATGCGGCGCGAAGCGGCGGCGTGACTGCCGCCAGCGTTTTCTTCGCCGTCATGAGCAGGTGTTCGCGCGCGTCTCCGGCAGGCTCGTGAACCACGCCTCCGGTCCCGCACAGGCCGCGCCAGCGAAGCTGGCACGGGAAGCCTGTGCACGGTGGGACCGAAGGCCCGCCTGCCGTTCCACGCGCCGTCCTCCGTTTTCCCTCCGGGTTGAGTTTGCTCTCCGTTTTGGCGAGAGAGCAAACGTCAACTGCGAAAACGGAGGACAAGATGAACACCTGCACCGTCACCGACAGCACTCAGCACGAACCATCGACCCGGCAAGACATCTACACGCGCATCACCGCGAAGATCGTGAGCGCGCTCGAAACCGGCGTGCGGCCCTGGGTCAGGCCGTGGAATGCCGAACACGCCGCCGGTCGCATCACGCGGCCGTTGCGCCACAACGGCCAGCCCTATACCGGCATCAACGTCCTGTCGCTCTGGGCTTCGGCCACCGAGCAGGGCTTCGCCGCGCCGATCTGGATGACGTATCGGCAGGCGGCGGAGCTGAAGGCTCACGTCCGCAAGGGCGAGAAGGGCTCGCCGGTGGTGTACGCGAACAGCATCACGCGCACCGAGACCGATGCCGCGAGCGGCACGGAAACCGAGCGCGACATTCACTACATGCGCGGCTACACGGTCTTCAATGTCGAGCAAATCGAGGGACTGCCGGAGCACTACCACGCGCCCGCATCACCGCGTCTCAACGTGCCTGAGCGCATCGCGCAGGCGGAAGCGTTCTTCGCCGCGACGGGAGCAAACCTATCGCATGGCGGCACGCGGGCGTTTTATCGCCCCTCGACCGACAGCATCGTGCTGCCGCCCTTCGAGGCATTCGTCGATGCCGAGAGCTACTACGCCACGCTCGCGCACGAAACCACCCACTGGACCGCGCACGAATCGCGCCTCGCACGCGACTTCGGCAGTAGGCGCTTCGGCTCCGAAGGCTACGCCATCGAAGAACTCGTGGCCGAACTCGGAGCCGCGTTCATCTGTGCTGATCTTGATCTGGCGCTTGAGCCGCGTGAGGACCACGCCTCCTACATCGCCAACTGGCTCGAAGTGTTAAACGGTGACAACCGGGCCATCTTCTCAGCCGCCAGTCACGCACAGCGAGCGTCGGAGTTTATCAACGGGCTGCAGCCCGCGCCCGGATGAGGCCCGACGAGCATCCCGCCAGATGCTCGATGGAGAACCTGCGACTCAAGCAATTGGTTGTTGGAGGGGCTGAGGCGGCTTCAAAGACTGAGACGCCTTATTCTTATTCGCCTTACTGTTGAACAGCCTTCTAAAGCCGTTCTTCAATGCACCCGACCACATGTCCCCGACGCCTTCCACTGCTGGGCCAGTGTAGGAGGAACTAACGATACCTCCTCCGCCGCAGCAACCACCGAAGAGAAAATACATCGCGTAAGGCACCGCGATACTCATAGCGAGACCGGCGCCTGTGCCAAGCAAACCGCCCGCAACCGCACCGACGCCAATGTAGGGTGCTCCCAAGATCCCCGCTGCGACACCAGCCAGCAACCAACAGGCTGCACCGATCAATTCCATCGTCGTCCTCCTCACATGTTGCTTGTGAACATACAACCCAAGCCGTAAAGACGAAATGGCTCCCTGTCAAGTCACGGATTGTTACAAACAGTTTCCGCAATCAACACATGGCTGGGTGGGTCTGAGGATGCGAGACGCCTGTGGTAGAAACTGCTGCATGGGAGCGGTCTGGTGGTATAGCATGCAGCCGATCAAGCATGGTGCAAGTGAGAAATATCGGCTGATTGCTTCTATGGTGCCGAGCTCCCATCGATTCCGCATCGCAACTGCCGCGGTGTTCATGCTCGCATGGGCGGCCGACGCGACCGCTTACGAGATCGATTTTCACTACTACCTCGTCTATGCGGTTCTTAGAGTCAACGGGTACTCAGCGCACGACGCTGACCGGTTCGCCGGGTTCTCGCAGTTCGTCGACGACAACCCCGCCACCGAGCCTCTGTTCACAAACGCCGAGAACCGCCGCGAGTTTCACTTCGCGGGCTCTGGCGATCGTGCTGCGACACAGGCCGATGTGATGTGCATCGGGACGACACCCAAGCGGTCGCTCATCGGCGCATTTCAAGACGCTCAACGCAGGGTTGGTGATGGAGAGTACGTCGCCGGACAACTGCTTCATCTGGTGGCGGACACCTTCTCGCACGACAAGTTCACTGCGTGGCGAAGCGTCCGAATCAATTGTTGGGCATGGGGATGGCGACATTGGCCGGTTCCCTGTACGGGGCACTCAAACACGGCCGAGGGCGGGCATGCTCCGGACCGACCCTACAATGACGTCAACCGCGCTCTTGCAGCTGCCGAATGCATCTATCAACTAACAACGCCAACAGCGCCGCCCGCGTCGGCGGTCTCATGGTTCGCCGTCAAGGCTGACCTGGGGGCGGCGATGACGCCATCGTCAGCATCGGGTCGGTCCCTGAAGATTCGGGTTTACAAGCTGCGCGATGTCATCAAGAGATGGTTCGGTGAAGACCCGGTATACAAGAAGGCGACGTTCAAACACGAAACAAATGAATTCGACAAGGCCGTGAAGGCTAGAATGCCGACTTGGAAGTCACCATGGGCGTGGAGTCCCCCATGGCCCTTCTAACTTGGCGCGTCCTCTGGGAGTGGCTCCACCTCCGTAGGCCAGGGTGGTACTTTGCGACCTTCTCGACGATGTGGTGGCTGGTTGTTCTTCTGGCGCCCTATCTGGTTATCGGAGAGCAGTGGGGCACAATCTGGGTCTATCTTGTCTGGCCATTTTCAATGTGGCTCAAATTCACCTGGGATTCAGACAACCCATGGTTCTACGTCTTCTTGGCAACTGCGATTGATGCCGTGGCTCTGTTCCTTTGTGTCTGGCTATATCAGCTCTTGCTTGCCAAAGTATTCGACCACGTGTCCACTTCTGCCGACTGAAAGCTACCTCAGCGAACCCTGACGACCTCTACGCTGTCGCTCATCCCGTCCACTTGAAGCCGGTAGCCGCCCTGGTCGCCCACAACCTTCGCCTCTGGCATGTACGCATAGTAGTAGTCGTACTTGTATTCGTTCTGCCGCCACTTGCCGCCGCCCTGGAACTCGAACACCGTGTCCCGATTGTGGAAGCCCTTGAACGACCCGCGAAGCTGTCCCGCTTCAATAACCGCCATGCCGCACCTCCTGCTCACGATGTCTGCCGACGTGCCATCATTCTCGCCTGATTGCCCGACGGTGATCACACGAAAATAGGCCGGCATCTGCGCCCCGGCCGTTTCCCGCCGTTGTCAGCTCTTTCCCAAAGCCGTGTCTCCAAATCCCTCCGGCATCGTCTGATTCCCTGCCATGCGCGGGCGCTTGTTGCGTCAACAGGAAGCCTCGGTTCCCCCTGAAGGTTTCCCCCAATTTTCCTGTTGACGCCGCGCCCTGGCGCATGGCGGACGGGGACTCATCCCGCAGGGGATTTGTTCAAACACGAAAAGGAGAAAGAGCGATGACAACACAAACCGAAACGGCCAAGCAAAAACAGATACCGGCCTTCTACATCTTCGACACCGTGGAAACGGACGGCAAGAAAGAGAACAAGCGCATCGGCGCCGCGTTCCCTCACAAGAAGGGCAAGGGCTTCACGTTCCTGATTGCGGGCAAACGCTACGCGGCCTTTCCGCCCAAGGCGAAAACCGCAGCGACCGTTCAGCCAGAAGCAAACGAGGGGGAGAGCGCGTAAGCGCTCTTCCTCCAGAACAGGAGGTCATCATGCAATACGAAGTACAGCACTACACGATTCTCTACGGATGGGTGAACACCTGGGCATACGCCGAGGCCGATGGCGTCATGCAGCCGGAAACCTTCGCCACCGCCGCCGAAGCGCAGGCGGCGCTCGATGAATTCCTCGAAGACATTGAAGAAGAAGCCGCGGCGGGCCAGATGGCCTCTTACCGCCGCAGCGAATTCCGCGTCTGGCCGTATACCGGTCTCGGTATCTCCGGAAGGCTGGACGCGGCGGGAGGTGCGTCATGAGCCGGCGCACCGAACGCTACCGCTTCGACTGGAACGGCATCCTGCTCGAAGTCATTTTCGAGCCGCAATGGCTGCCGCCCGCCATCCTCGGCGAGGACGTCGCGCACCTGAAGGTGCGCAGCATCTACCCGACTGACGTTCCGCTCCCGTTTGCGAAACACGGGTGTTTCAGCAGCACGGTTCTGGCTTCCAGCGTTACCGCTGCCGGCGGCCCGGTCAACTACGTTGACGTGATGCTCGCAGCCGAAGGCGTTGCGGGAGGTGTGGCATGACAAGTTACGGAAATAACAAACACCGCCCTGTAACAATTTGTGATTGGACAGCCCGGCGGTTTTCCCCTAATGAGGAGTCGACAAACATAAACCAAAGGAGAGTGAAATGACCCGTAAGGTAGACAAAGAGACAGCGTTAAACGTCGCGTTCTTCCATGCGGCTAGGAGCGGCAATATGGAGGTTGTTGAGTTGTGCTTGGAAGCGGGAGTCGACATCCATTTCCTGTCGGATGTCGCCCTCCGCGGGGCGGCGGAGGAGGGCCAGACTGGAATGGTCGCGTACTTACTGAGGCATGGCGCGGATCCACATGCGAAGGGCGATGAACCATTGCGTCTGGCAAGAAAGCACAAACACAAGAAGACGTATGCGGTTCTCAAGGAATGGATGGGAAACTCAGTGTGACGCCCTGCCAGGGAAGAACATCCCGATGACCTCATTGATCACGTGAAAGGCCTGCTCGATTCCTTCTTTTGTAACGTCCAGGTTTATCGCCTTTCTTAGATACCGTCGAACCGGGCTCTTGTCCTCGACATATCGATTCAGGCAGCCCTGAATGAACTTCTTGATGCTGTCGGTAATCTCCTTGCCGGCCATGCCATGTTCTTGAGCTTCTGCCGGAGTACTTGCCGTCGGCACAACCGCTGTGTATTGCTGTACCTCCGCGACCGTCCCGGACGCGGCTATGCCTGAAATGAAGGCCGCTTGCGCCACGGCATCGCCCGCAAAAGCGGCTTTGAGCAGCCTGCGCAGATAATGCATTGATCGTTGGGAGGCGTTGTCATAGATCGGCAGGAAGCCTTCAAGGTAGCTTCGGTCAACGGGACGCTCGCGCCTACCTCGCGACACAGCTTGGCGCTCCAAGACGAGCGATCTCTCGGCCACCGCCCGCATGACGGTGAAGAAGCAAGACGTCATGTCGAGATACAGATCGACCAAGTCGCCGAATTCCTTGCGGCGCTTGCGCGCCTGCGCTGCGAATTGATTCGGCGTTAAGTCCAGCAGATCGACATCGAGCTTCTTCAGGGCTTCAGACACTTTCTCGACAGGCGCGGTGTCAACACCGTAACAGGCCATGTTTCTGTCTCCTGAGTCTTAACGCTGCGAATTGTACGGACGGGCAATCATAGCGCAGACGACACGGCGGCGTGCTCATGTCTAAGGCGCACGCTGCCGCAGCCAAGAACGGCTGCGGCGTGCGAATTGGGTCAGAACCCCGGGCCGCGCGGAGAACGTGGCTGGGGAGTTGCGTTCCGCGCCGCCTGTTCCTGCCGGATGTTATCTAGCGATGCCAGTCCGCAGAGCCATTCCGGCGACCCTTCCCGCGCGTAGTGGATGTTCCTCAATACCAGGGCGAGCAGCCCGTCCAGTTCTTGTTGGTTCAGATATGCCAGTTCGCTGCGTGTGATCGTTCTCATGTTGTCCTCCTCGTGTGGAGGCCCCGACTTCCGAGGCCTTTCATGCTTCACGGGAGGGCGCGGCCCTCAGGCGTGAGCCGCATCCGGAGGACCGCAACGAAGAGAAGGAGCCTTGCGCTTGCGGCTTCACACGCCGGGACGCGCGAAACCGGTTTCTTTGAAAGGCATTGGATGAAGGGGGAGTCTTGAGAGGAAGAGGACGGCTGACTCGAGTCCACACGCTGAACTGCGTAGCCTCGCAAACCGAGACGGAATCTCTGTGCAACCGCTGTGTTGAGGCCAGCCGCAACCTCGCGGAAATCCGATGGTCCTCGGATTAATTCAGATGGGAAACTTCCGCAGCAACTTCGGTTTGGACACCTTATAGTACGCGCTAGCCCAAACCGGCTGACCCTTATAGATGGCGCGCACCCCCTGCGTCGGCGTCGAGATCAATTGGCGGTTCGTATCCGCTGCGCTCTGCGTGTGCATCTTTGGAGTTCAGGCTCTCGCCCAGGTCCCGCAGGCGACGGTTGATCAGTTCGTCGCGCTCAACGTCCAGATGGAGGAGGTTGGATATCTCAGGCATTCCGGACAGATCGACCTCCGCGAATGGAGCGCCCGCGTGGGTGCCATCAAAGCCGAGCGAAAAGTGCTCGACCAGCAACTCCGGCAGTTCACCGCCGACGAGCAACGAAAGGCCAACAGCGAGGTTCGAGGCCTGACCGAGGCGCGGCTGGCGCTCCTCCGGCCGCAGTGGCAGACGAAGACCGACGCTCTGCGGCTCGAACGCGCCGAGCGTGAGGCTGCGCTGATGAAGGGTGCCGTGGCTGATGCGAAGAAGGCGCTGATACCGCAACGCCGCCGCGCGCTCCTGCAGGAGCGGCGCGACCGCAGTGAGATCACGGCGGATGAATTCGCAGCTGAAGACAAGAAGGCCCTCGACGAGATCATGGAACACCGCAGTTCGTACGCAGCGGAAGGCCCAAGCTATGGCAGTCGGTTCGACAACGAACTGGCTCGGCTGACTCGGGAGATGGGGAACACGCCAAACGCGCCACCGGCTGTGACAGAGGCACCGCAGGCTCGCCGAGCTCCACAGCAGCCGAAGGCACCCGAGAACCCGACGTCAGACGCCGCTTACGCGCGCGAAGTCTATGTGGCTGCCGATCTGTATTGGGGGATGCTCGAAGCCGCACGTCGGTTTCAGGAAGGTGACTTCGACGACGGGAAAGTGAATACAGTGAAGACAGCTCTTCAACCTGAGCTTCAGAAACTGATCACCAAATGGCGTGGGGCCGGACGGGCGGCCGAATTCGAGAAAGACTACAAGCAAGCCGCCGACAACCGGATGGCGGCCGAGAAGGAAGAAAGGCAGAAGAATACGCGTGCCGCGATCTCACGTTGGATCGGTGCCGCACTGACCTTCGCTGCTGTCGTCGGCGGAATCTACGTTGTTGTCCTGGTATTACGATCCATCGGGAGAAAGCCGACGCCAGGACAGACGGTTTCCGACGTCTACGGCACGGCGCATTACGCACCCATCGTCCGCGAGATCGTGGACGATGGGTGTCTCGCGAAAGGCGTCTTCTTCGGAAAGAGCAGTTCGCCGCGGCAGGTGCGCCTGCCGCTCGAAGCGCCGGGGGCTCCCGTCTGCTCGACGCCCGAGCATCACACGCTGATCGTCGCCCGCACGCGCACCGGCAAGGGCACGCGGGTGATCGTACCGACGCTGCTGCGCTACGAAGGCTCCGCCTTCGTCATTGACCCGAAAGGCGAGAACGCCGCCATCACTGCGCGCGTCCGCCGCGATCAGTTGGGTCAGGACATCCACATCCTCAACCCGTGGAACGAGCTTCCGGAGACGTATCAGAACAGAGGTTTCGTCACGGCAACCTACAACCCGCTCGATATCCTCGACCGCAACGACCCGAATGTCGTCGCGATCGCGCAGTCGTTGGCGGGAGCGATTTGTCCCGCGCCGCCGAACGCGAAAGACCGCTTCTGGCAGGGCAGCGCGTCGAACGTCCTGACGGCCGTGTTTCTTTGGCTCGCGGATCATGACAATAAAGGCGAAGCGAAAACGCTGGGACGCGCGCGGCAGATTGTGAGCCTCACGCGGCGGGACTTCACGAAGGACTATCTCGTTCCCATGGCGGCGAGCGAAGCCTTCGGCGGCGCCATCCGCGAACTGGCCGCGCCTTTCATCGACCTGGCCGATGAAACCTACAGCGGCGTGATGTCGAACCTGAGCGAAAGCACCAAGTTCCTGAGCGACCCTCAGGTGAAGGCCGCGACCGCCACGTCGTCATTCTCAATGGAGGACCTGGCGGCCCGGAAGACGACGGTCTACGTCGTCATCCCGACCGACCGGATGGATACGCAGAAGACCTGGCTGCGCCTTATCATCGCCGCCGGCATGCACACCTTCAAGCGCCCGAAGCAGAAACGTGCTGCCCGGCATCGGACCCTGTTCCTGATTGACGAATTCGCGGCCCTCGGCCGCCTCGACGACCTGCCCCGCGACATCGCGACCATGGGCGGCTTCGGGGTCGATTTTGCGCTGGTCGTGCAGGGCCTCGACCAGCTCAAGGACCACTACGGCGAGGCCAAAGGCACCATCCTCTCGAACTGCGCCTACAAGTGGTTCTGTGACGTGAATGACCTGGACAGCGCCAAATACCTGAGCGACACCTTGGGCAAGGCGACCGTTATCACCCGGAGCAGTTCGGCCTCCAGTTCGGCCGGCCCCGGCGGTGCGAGCAGCAGCGAGAGCACCACGATGGGGGAAACCGGCCGGTTCCTGCTGAACCCCGACGAAGTCCTGAACCTGGGAAAGAACGTGGCCATCGCCATCCAGCCCAACGGCCACGCCCAATACCTTCGCCCGGTGGACTACTGGAACCTGCCCCAAGCCTTCGCCAGCCTCCGCGAAGGCCACCCCTCCCTCTACTGGAACCCCCCGCTCACTTACGATCCGAATCCGTACGTAGCGGAGGAGATGAGCACGGCGCAGGAGCTGACAGTAGGCGAATGAATAATGCGGCGGCGCCTCGGCGCGGTGATGCGGATGGTGCCGTCGGCCTAACGTGGAAGGCACGGGATATATAAGGTCATGATCGTCATTCTCTTGATCGCGGGCCTGGCTTTTCTGGCGCTCTTCTATCTTTATTGGAAGGCGATTCTTATCGCGTGGCTTCTGGTGATGGGCTTGATCTGCTATCTGGAGGACCGAGCGGGCTTTCTGACGATGTTGAAGGCGGTGCCGGTGCTGATTGGAGTCGCTTTGTGTGTCTGGATCTTGTGGCTCATCAGTCCGGCACACCGCCGGGCGACGCAGCCGCCGGCAGCGCCGATTGAAGGCGTGACGCCGGCGCGATTCCGGGTCAACTACTTCTTCTGCTTCGATGCGGAGGATGAAATACACATCGAGCCTGCCGGCCTGATCGCTGACTCTAGATACGACCCGTACGGCATCGACTGGAGAGTCGACGCGCGTGCGAAGAGGGGATGGTCAAAGTCGGCTCATCTCGTCTTCGGAAAAAAAATAGTCATCACCTCCGCGGACCCGCAGAAGATTGTCAAATTCAGACTATGGGAGACACGGCTATCGAGTGACCGTGGATGTGGATTTCCGTAATTATTACGCGAGTCAGCCGATCGGAAGCTACTACCGGGATTCGTGATTGAGGATTTGGGTTCGTGCTATGAGAGTACACGCATCAGTATTGTTGACATGCCTGCTGGCCGTCGGATGCGGCGGCAGTCAGCCGCCGCCGGCACCGACGACACCCACTGTGGCCGCGTTCACCCTGAGCGGCAATACCCGGGAGACCGCGCCATCGCCGACGCCGCCGATTGCTGGCGCCAGGGTTGAGATCACTGAAGGCCCGCGCGCGGGTGAATCCGCGGTTACGGACAGCAGCGGGCTCTACACCTTCACGGGCCTGACGCAGCAGACTCTCGCGCTGCGCGTCTCGATGGAGGGCTACGAGACCGAGACGCGCGCGCAGGTGGTGGTGAATGCAGATACCCGGCTGGATTTCGGATTGGGCCGCACCTGGCCGCCCGAACTAGCGCGCATGATGCAGCGTGTTCCGCTCCCTCTCCTGAAGTTCAAGAGCGCTCCTGGCACCGGGCCGTCTTACTATGTTTCCGGGTCCACAGCGACGCCCTATGTGGCGGGAATCGTTGTTTACGTGTCCCCGGCGCCGACGACGGGTGCAATCGGCTCCATCGCGCACGAGCTGTGCCACGCGCATCAGGATCGCGCGGTGCGCGACGCGGGCATGTCCGGGGCCTTGTCGGCCTACTACAACACGGAGGAAGGCAGGCACTTCATCGCCATGACCGGCTGGAGCATGCAGGGCGGCGCCTGGGTGGAGCCGCCCTGCGAGCTGTGGTCGTGCGGCTACGCAAATCCAATTGAGGACAGCGCCCAGAGTTGCGCGACGTATAACAATCCGGAGGGTTACCAGTTTGCCGGCACGGACTACATGCGGCGCTACGCACCGCATCGCTACGAGTGGGCGATGCGCTGGCTGCCGACGCCTTAACGCAAGAGCGAGCTAGAGCGGACCAGCGGCCGTTTAGCGCGCCGACGATCATGCGCCGCTGGTCGCAAACTGGAAAGTCTCAGATGCTGGAAACCGCCTGGGAGGCGTTCACATGGATCACATAAAGATGACGAAGTCGATTAGCTGGCTGTCGGTTGGGATGGTGGTGGGTGCGCTGCTGGCGGCTCCAGTGGGTAATGCCATGACAAGCCACGACTCGCAGCCAGCGGCGCCACGCTTGCGCTTCCTGAGCGTCAACGATCCAAATGCACCATTGATGCAGTTCGTCCACGACCCGACGAGTGGCGGATGCTGGCTGGCTTCACTGGAGAACCGGATACGGCCAGGTGGTAGAGACGACTATCACTTCGAGGCTCTTGCGCCGGCGCCGGCAGCGGCGTGCAAGTAAGGCGCCTCCGACGCTCTGGTTGGCGGTATTTCGATGGCATGGGCCGGCGGCGGTTCTGGGTGACGAACCCTTGATCGCCGTCTGGGAGAGAGTCTGCGCGTGTTGCGTTAACCCATGTTAACGGCGAATCTGGTACAATTCCCGTAACGACTCGCCTTCGCACCGACGTTAATAGTTCGTCAAGAAGTCGGTGCTATTCTGGAAAATAGGACGGCCGCAGCACGTAATATCGTGCTTTGCAAGCCATGCGCGGGCAGACCGCGCGGCTTGGCAAGGGGATCACTTCGTTCCCCGTTGCATCCCCAGGAGCAGGGGTGTTTCCCACCCCGTGCACCCTGGACCAGGGGCCTCATCGCCCCATGGACCCCTGCGCGGCGGGGAAGGGAGCCGCGCAGCGGAGGCGTTGCCTCCGCGACAGTGTGCGGCGGTCAGAGGAGCCGCACACCAGGCGTTCCGCCTGGACCTGACCGGGGGCTTTCGCGCCGCCCGGACCCACGACCAGGAGTATCCCTCCTGGGACCTGGACCAGCATCTGCTGGACCGATCAGGGGCTCGTGCCGCCCCATGAACCGGGCAGGT
>ERZ1292640.393-Hain-H43-02um-R1-393-length-35793-cov-7_pt1 | contig 35793 bp, 28 predicted proteins | sample MGYA00564404_ERZ1292640 | MGnify/ENA primary metagenome ERZ1292640 (study PRJEB36523, sample SAMEA6512636) | groundwater metagenome | collected 2019-01-08 | study: AquaDiva: Metagenomics assemblies of 32 groundwater samples | reverse complement strand
CAAGCAACCAAGCGGTTCTTGGCGATTCCGCCCCACTCGCCCCACTTGCCCCACTCAAAAAACAGGGGGTAGGAATAAACACAGAAAAATGATGCTGCAAAAATCAAACTGATTTAACGAATAATGGAATGACTTCCGCTCCTTTCTCCAATGCCTCTAAATGATCACTCCACCATGTCATTATTCTTTTCCGTTCCGGCAAATATTCCGCCCGGTTATATGCGCCCCTTACTTCATTCCTTTCACCATGCGCCAATTGCCGCTCAATGGCATCAGGGCTGAACAATCCAGATTCATTCAATGCAGTGGAAGCGACAGCCCGGAAGCCGTGCCCGGTCATCTTGCCTTTATAGCCCAGGCGATACAGTGTAAAGAGCAATGTATTGTTGCTGATTGGCTTGTTAGGGTTTCGACCAGGTAACAGATAGCGGCTTTCACCGGCAATGCTTTTTAATTCGGTCAGTATGTCTATTGTCTGGCGGGTGAGTGGAACGGCATGTTCATTCCGCATCTTCATGCGTGTAGCTGGTACGATCCATAGCGCATTGTTCAGATCGAATTCTTCCCACAATGCGCCAATCAATTCATTGGTGCGAACGAAGGTCAAGGCAAGCAACTGCAAAGCAAGCTGTGTTTGCCTGCCGCCTTTGCTTTCATAGGTGGTTATTGCCCGTAGCAGTTCCGGCAGTTCTTCAGGTTTGACAGCCGCCTGGTTCTTTTTCTTGTGCGGAGTTAGTGCACCTCTTAGGTCAGCAGCAGGATCACGCTTGCAGCGGCCAGTAGCTATGCTATACCGGAATACTTGCCCACATACACCAAGTATCCGGTGTGCCAAGTCATAAGAACCACGATGTTCAATGATGCGAATCATGTTAAGTAACTGCGGGGCTTCAATTGTACTGATGGGGTACATACCGATATAAGGGAATACATTTACTTCAAGCCTGCGCGATACATCCCTGCTATGGGTTGCCGCCCAAGCATGCGTTTGCTTTGTGTACCATTCACGGGCGATGGCTTCAAAACTATCAGCAGCAGCCTGCTTTGCCTTTTGCTTATTGATTTGGCGATCAGTGGATGGATCTATATTGTTTGACAGCTTGACGCGCTCAGCTTGTGCAAGCTGCCTGGCTTGTTTTAATCCCACGACAGGATAAACGCCCAATGACAAGGATTTTTCTTTGTCATGGATCTTATAACGCAGCCGCCAATACTTCCGGCCATCTTCATAAACCCAAAGATAAAGCCCTTGGCCATCATGCAATTTGCGTATCTTGCTACCTTCAGCAACCGCATTCTTGCAAGATAGATCTGTCAATAACTCTTTAATAGCCATAATGTGGTAACTTTCTGTGTGGTAAAAAAGTTACCACGAAACTTACCACATTTTTTTACTGGCTTCTAGCGGATTATTTTGGACTGCTACGGAATAGAATCGCTTTGAAGCTAGCGTAGCTATTGAGTTCTTTGGATTGCTGCGGATTTGTGCGGAAGTGTTAATGGCGGAGAGGATGGGATTCGAACCCATGTGCCAAGTTACCCTGACCAACTGATTTCGAGTCAGCGCCGTTGTGACCGCTTCGGTACCTCTCCGTTTGCTGAAAATATACACCCGCCGGCTCCATTCTGGATCACACGGATATATTAATTGAACGATTCAAATTTGATCTTAAGCCGCTGTTACCATGACACCACGCATTTTCTGCAATGCCTTGGCTTCAATCTGACGAATACGTTCTGCCGATACCCCTAATTCATCTGCCAGATCATGCAGGGTGGCCGTATCTTTTTCCCTTAACCAGCGGGCTTCAATGATGTGACGGCTGCGATCATCCAGACAATCCAGCGACTGCCGCAAGCCTTTCTCGCGCAAGTGATTGATCTGCTCACTTTCCAGGATTTGTGATGGCTCCGCGCCGTCCGTCAGATAACTGATCGGGCTATAGGTATCGTCCTCATCATCAGACATGGGCTCCAAAGAAATATCCGAGCCATTGAAACGCTTTTCCATCTCAACCACTTCTTCAGGTTTGACACCCAGTTGTGTGGCCATTGCATCCACTTCCTGTGGGTTCATCGTGTCCAATCCCTGCTTCATGCTGCGCAAGTTAAAGAATAATTTGCGTTGCTGCTTGGTGGTGGCTATTTTGACCAGACGCCAATTACGCATAATAAATTCATGAATCTCGGCTTTGATCCAGTGTACTGCAAAGGATACCAGGCGCACACCCCGTTCCGGGTCAAAACGCTTGACCGCTTTCATTAAGCCGATATTACCTTCCTGAATCAAGTCGGCTTGTGGAAGACCATATCCCTTGTAACCTCGTGCTATCGCAACGACAAAACGAAGGTGGGACAAAATCAACTGCTGCGCAGCTTCGATATCGCCATAATTCCATAGGCGTCTTGCCAAGCTGCTTTCTTCCTCTTGAGTAAGAATGGGGAAAGAATTGGCGGACTGAATATAACTTTCAAGACTTCCTCCCATTGAGGGCAGTGTTAAAGCATTCGTCATTATAATAATCTCCTGATTATGATTTGTGCCTACTCTTTATCGCTGGAATCGCATTCCATTTTAGCACTCTAGTTTTGAGAGTGCCAAATTTTTAAAAAGTTTCACTGGCAGATATCAACCTCATTTGGGCTCAATTTGCCAGAGATGGCTTGCAACCGATATGCGCGCGCCTAGCCACCCCAACCAGGCCGAGAACAGTAACAGGCTGATACTGTCTCCTGAAGAGAGATGTTGCAGGTGCAGATCAAGATTATAAAGCCGGGCAAGCTCGGCCAGTTCTCCGTTCATCGCTTCTATGGCTAATGCAATAATAAACCAGGCGGTAGCACCGCCAGCCAGCCCCTGAATGGTGCCAAAATAAAGAAAAGGACGGCGAATAAAACTATCGGTCGCGCCCATTAGCTTGGATATTTCGATTTCATCCCGCTTAGTAAGAATCTGCAGGCGTATGGTATTGAACATGATCGCGATAATCGCAATGCTCAGCAAAGTTGCCAGCATGAGTACGACAAAACGCCCCAGCTTGAGTAGCGCGTTCAGGCGCTCAATCCAGGCAGAATCAAACTGGACATGCTCGATTTCCGGCCATTTCTGCATCGCCACACGCAATGGCTCCAGCGCTTCAGGAGCGCCTTCCAGTGTATGCACAATGAAGGCATCGGGAAGCGGATTGCGTACCAGGGCGGCGGCAATATCAGTGACCCCGTTGTTTTGTTGTAACTGATACAGCGCCGCATCCTTTGAGATGAACTGGAAACTGACGATCTGTGGGTCTTCTTCCAGGCGCTGTTTGATGCTTTCAATGTCATCTTTTTTAGCGTCCAGTTTAAGAAACAGGCTCATTTGGGGAGAACTCGCTGTTTGCCCGGAAATGGATTGCAGGTTTTCCATGAGCACATAAATACCGGCAGGCAGGCTGAGAGCAATGCCCATCACTATGACACTCAGCAAGCTGGTGACGGGTGTAGAGAATAACCGCCTCAGTGTGAGAAAAAATACAAACCGGTGTTGTGTCAGCCATGATCGCATCATGCTGCCAGTTTTCCTTGTTTAAGTGACAGAATGCGATGTTGCGTGTCTTCCAGCAAGGAAGCATCATGTGTTGCTATCAGTACCGTGACACCTACCTGATTGAATGAATTGAACATGGCCATGATATCCCGGGCATATTCAACATCCAGATTACCGGTCGGTTCGTCAGCTATCAGAATATTAGGGCGATGCACGACTGCGCGGGCAATACATAATCGCTGCCTCTCCCCCCCTGATAGGGTGATGGGCAGGGCATTTTCTTTTTTTAACAAACCGACTTTATCCAGCGCGGCACGCACACGACCGGCGACCGCTTTATTATCAAAGCTGCTGATCTGCAGCGGCAGTAGCACATTATCAAAAACATTGCGATCAAACAAAAGCTTGTGATCCTGGAAAATAAAACCGATCTTACGGCGTAAATACGGAATCGCACCGGATTTGAGCTGTGCGATATTTTGCTCACTGATCGTAATAGTGCCGGAAGTCGGACGTTCTATCGCGGCAATCAATTTTAGTAGGGTGCTTTTACCCGCACCTGAGTGACCGGTCAGAAATACCATTTCACCGGACTCAACCGTAAGATCAATATTGTTCAGTGCCACGTAACCGTCCGGGTAACGTTTGGAGATATTTTTGAATTTGATCATATTTTAGGCCCGGGTTACTGAATGACAGAAGTACAAAATGATAATTATCAATCAAACATGGCTTCAACAAATTCTCTGGCATCAAAAGGCCTTAAATCATCCAAACCCTCGCCGATACCCACAAAACGGAGCGCCGGCGGGTCCTGGGGATATTGCCCGGCAATGGCCGCCACCACGCCCCCTTTGGCCGTGCCATCCAGCTTGGTCAGGATCAAGCCGGTGACATCCAGTGCCTCATCAAAGGCTTTCACCTGAGCGATTGCATTTTGCCCCGTATTGGCATCCAGCACCAGTAATACTTCGTGTGGCGCATCCGGCATGGCTTTGCCAATCACACGTTTTACTTTTTTGATTTCTTCCATTAAATGCAACTGTGTGGTCAACCGTCCGGCGGTATCTGCCAATACAATATCTATACCGCGCGCCTTGGCTGAATTGACCGCATCAAAAATCACTGCGGCTGGATCGCTTTTTTTATCGGGATCACTATCCGGCGCAGGCGCTATCACGGTGATATTGTTCCGTTCTCCCCACACCATCAGTTGCTCGCGCGCCGCCGCGCGGAAGGTATCTCCAGCAGCCAGCAGCACCGATTTGCCTTGCGACTGGAAATACTTGGCCAGCTTACCGATAGAAGTTGTTTTTCCCACGCCATTGACACCTGTTATCATAATAACGAAGGGTTTTTGCAGCGTGGTGTCCAAGGGCTGAACAAGGGGTTCCAGCATAGCAATGAGTGATTCCTTTAGCACCTGTTTTAATTGCACGGAATCAGTTAATGCCTCCCGCTTCACTTGTTTGCGCAGATTCTCAAGTAACTGATGGGTTGCATTAACCCCGATATCTGAGGTCAGCAAAATAGTTTCCAGTTCTTCGTAGAGTTCCTCGTCTATTTTGCCGCCGCCAAATAGACCCGATAGCTGTTTACCCCAACTCTGCCGGGTGCGCGCGAGGCCTTGCTTGAGCTTGCTGGTCAAGCCCCTGGACTCATCGTGCCCGGATTCGGACTCTGCATCAGAGGTAACCGCTGTTTCAGAAGGATCCCCAGGGTTCTTTTTGGATTTAAAAAAACTAAACATTCTGGTAGGCTCTAATATGCATTGGAATTCTCAAAAGCTTAATTTTATTCTGTTTACTCACACTTGGGTTAGTAAAAATGAAACCTGTTGACTGTATTACCTTTTCCCGCTTTTTTTCATTCTCCGGCTTGTTGTTAATATCAAGCCTGCTGATTGCATTCCCGGCGTTTGCCAATCCGCATGAATACTTACTTGATAATGGCCTGAAAGTGATCGTAAAACAGGATCATCGCTCACCCGTGGTGGTGACACAAATCTGGTACAAGGCGGGCAGCATTGACGAAGTAAATGGAGTAACCGGTGTGGCCCATGTTCTGGAACATATGATGTTCAAAGGTACAGAAAAGGTTCCCCAGGGTGAGTTTTCAAAAAAAATCGCGGCGGCGGGCGGGCGTGAGAATGCTTTTACCAGTTACGATTACACCGCTTATTATCAGCAATTGCACCAACGCAGTTTGCCCATGGCGATGGAACTGGAGTCGGACCGGATGCGTAACCTGATTTTGACAGAAGAAGAGTTCGCAAAAGAAATCAATGTGGTGATGGAAGAGCGAAGATTGCGCACTGAGGATCAGGCGCGTTCTTTGTTGTATGAAAAAATGATGGCGGCCGCTTACCAGTCACATCCTTACAAGCGTCCGGTCATTGGCTGGATGAATGATCTGGAAAATATGCGTGTAGCCGATGCGCAGGAATGGTATGACCGCTGGTATGCGCCTAACAATGCCATACTGGTTGTAGTCGGCGATGTCGATCCGAAGGAGGTGTTTAAGCTGGCACAACAAAACTACGGCGCCATTCCAGCACGCCCGCTATTACCGATAGACGCCCGCAAACCACAAACCGAACCGCCACAACGGGGCACCAAACGGATAACCGTTAAAGCACCCGCTGAATTGCCCTATCTCATCATGGGATATCATGTTCCTGCCATTAAAAATGTAACGGCGGATTGGGAGCCCTATGCGCTGGAAATGCTGGAAAGCGTTCTGGATGGTCATGCTTCAGCTCGACTGAACAAATCATTGGTGCGTGAAAGTCAAATTGCCCATTCAGCAAGTGCCAGCTATGGCGCAATGGCGCGCGGTTCGAGCATTTTTTTTCTGAGCGCGGTACCTCGTGCAGGTAAAACAGTGATGGAACTGGAACAGGCATTACGTGGCGAGATTGAAAAAATAATTAAGGAGGGCGTTACGGAAGAAGAATTAATGCGTGTTAAAGCACAGGTCATCGCTGGACATGTGTATCAGCGCGATTCCATTTTTTCTCAGGCTATGCAGATTGGAAGACTGGAAAGCACGGGGTTGTCTTATCGTGACATTGATACCATACTGGAAAAGCTAAAAGCAGTTACTGCAGAACAAATCCGTGATGTCGCGAAAAAATATTTTGATGACGATAATCTGACCGTGGCTGTATTGGATCCGCAACCTCTGGAACAAAAACTACCCGCCAGGACACCCGGCGGGTTAAGGCACTGAGCAGATTCCCTCATTAAAGCGCTGACGGTAACTCGATTAACCGAAGCCACTGTCAGCGCTGACTTGCAATTTATCTAGTTTTTCAGGCCGTCCTTATTTTTTGCATCGCCATGGGCATGGCCACCCTCTTTTTTCTGATCATGTTTATGTTCGTGCATGTGTTTCATCATTTGGTGCATTTCTGTTTCGTCCAGAAAACCATCTTTGTTGGTATCTTTTTTGTCAAACATCACTTCATGATGCTTCATGAACTCTTCCTTACTGATCTTGCCATCCTTATCAGCATCCACTGAGGACATTTTATGCTTACACTGATGTTCGTGGTGGTTACCGGATTTCGTATCGCCATGACCTTCGTGCTGTCCGCCTTGGTGTTGATGGCCGCTTTCTTTAGCGGTATCTGCAGCGGAAACCGATGCAATACCGGATATAAGTAAAAAAACCGTTCCCGCTGCGATAGCAATCAAATTTCTTTTAGGGAGCATCTTGTTTCTCCTGAATAATGAATGAATAGTTGAAGGAAAAATGGCCTCCTTCAGCTTTTGTTAGAAGTGAACACACCTGGAAAGTTCGAAAATAATCCTTCAATGCAATGGCAGTGTAACAGAGCAGAAATAATGCTGCTGTATCAGGCTGCGATAAAATGCTGGCGGTAATACTTGAGTTCGTTGATGGAGTCATAAATATCCGCCAGAGCCTCATGTTTACTTTCTTTAGTCAGGCCTGCCGCTATTTCCGGCTTCCAGCGTTTAACCAGTTCCTTAAAGGTGCTGACATCCAGATTGCGATAATGAAAATAGGCTTCCAGTTGTGGCATGGTACGAACCATAAAGCGCCGATCCTGACAGATTGAGTTTCCACACATGGGAGATACGCTGGCGGGCACATACAACTTTAGAAATTCAATCAATTGCGCTTCAACGTCCGCCTCGTTTAACCGAGATGCTTTAACCTTATCAATCAGGCCGGATTTGGCGTGTGTGGATTTATTCCATTTGTCCATGCCGTCCATGACCTCACTCGATTGATAGACAACCAGAACCGGACCTTCAGCCACTACATTTAATTGTGAATCGGTGACAACCAAAGCCACCTCAATGATGCGATCGGTATCCGGATTAAGTCCGGTCATTTCCATGTCCACCCAGATGAGGTTATTGTTATCTTGTGCCATAATTATTTATAAATTTTTGAATGCGATGCGTTTAATTGTGTCATATTGACGTCAGTCCGTCACTTTTAATACAAATAAAGAAATACTGATTGATTCGTGAATCTGTTTAATCATTAGAACATTTCAGAACTTAAGCTATTTATTATGCAAACATTCACGCTGGTTTTTCTTGTCGCCCTGTTGCTCACCACACTGACCCAGGTTTGGCTGGCTGCACGGCACATCCGCCATATTCGCGCTCACCAGAACAAGGTGCCCGATGATTTTGCCCGTCAGATTGGTCTGGCGGATCATCGGAAGGCCGCAGATTACACCTGTGCCAAAACACGCGCGGGATATCCGGGCATCCTGCTGCACGTCGTACTCCTGCTCATTTTTACCTTGGGCGGCGGTTTGAGCGCTCTGAGCAATTTCTGGGCCGGTTGGCTGAGTGATCCATTGGCACAGGGCATGGCGCTGATTATCAGCACCTTTTTTATCATGGGTATTGCTGAAATTCCGCTGAGCTACTACCGCACTTTTGTGATCGAAGCGCAATATGGTTTCAATAAAATGACCCGGGGGATGTTTTTTACCGATCTGATTAAACAATCTGTACTGGGTTTATTACTGGGCGCGCCCTTGTTATTTTGTTTTCTGTGGCTGATGGAAAAAATGGGGGAGAACTGGTGGCTATATGCCTGGTTTGCCTGGATAGCCTTCAATTTGTTTGTTTTAGCCATTTATCCAACCTGGATTGCACCATTGTTTAATAAATTCACGCCATTGGAAGACGCCGCACTCAAAACCCGCATTGAGCAGCTCATGAACAAATGCGGCTTTAAGGCCAGCGGATTGTTTGTGATGGATGGTTCACGCCGCAGCAATCACGGCAATGCATACTTTACCGGTTTTGGCAAAACCAAACGGATTGTCTTTTTTGATACCCTGCTGGCGCGCCTTAATCCGGGTGAAATTGAAGCCGTGCTGGCGCATGAATTGGGGCATTTCAAACACCGCCATGTGATCAAACGGATCGCGACATCCTTTGCCATGAGCCTGGCTTTTCTATGGATACTGGGTTATTTAATGGGACAAAGCTGGTTTTATGAGGGATTGGGCGTATCGGTTTCGACCGTGCCATCCACCGCGATGGCATTGTTGCTGTTTTTTCTGGTGATGCCGGTATTCACATTTCTGTTTCACCCCATATCAAGCATTTATTCACGCAAACATGAATTTGAAGCCGATGCCTATGCGGCGCAAAACTCCTCTGCGGATGATCTGATCCATGCGTTGGTCAAACTCTATCAGGACAATGCCGCCACACTGACGCCGGACCCGCTGCATTCAGCCTTTTATGATTCGCATCCACCGGCAGCCATCCGCGTAGCCCATTTACAAAGCCAGGGGCAGACATGAACAAAATGACTTGCGACTTGACCTCCAAACAATGCAAACCTTGCGAAGGCGGCGTACCACCGCTATCTTCCGATGAAATATCCGCCTTGCTGCAGCAAATTGAAGGATGGCAATCGCTGGACAAGCAAATCAGTAAAACCTACGCGTTCAAGAATTACTATCAAACCATGGCGTTTGTGAATGCCGTGGCCTGGGTTTCCCATCGGGAAGACCACCACCCGGATATGGCCGTTGGTTACAATCAATGTGTGATCACTTATACGACGCATGCGATTGGCGGCTTGTCCGAAAATGATTTTATCTGTGCCGCCAAAATCGACAAGCTGTTTGCAATTTGAGTACACACTCAAAAAACGCAAAGAATAACGTTGAGTGTTTAGCCGGGCAGATCATTGCCGCATTTGGCCGGCACTACTCGGTTGAAACAAACAATGGCGAGATCGTATCGTGCGTCATGCGTGGCAAAAAAGGCGGCGTTGCCTGCGGGGATCGGGTTGAGTTGCAACTCACCACCGCCGGGCAAGGCGTCATCGAAACGATAAAACCGCGCAAGTCTTTGCTATACCGCAGCGATTCCTTCAAGGAAAAAATTATTGCCGCCAATGTGACGCAAATCATCATTGTCGTGGCGGCAATTCCCAGTTTTAGTGAAGAATTGATCAATCGCTGCCTGGTAGCCGTTGAAAGCGAAAATATCAACGCCCTGATTGTGCTGAACAAAGCCGATCTCGCAGGACCTACCCAAACGGCGATGGGCATACTCTCGCTCTACAAGGATCTCGGTTATCCCGTGCTACAATTAAGCGCCATCAACGATGTTTCAGCGCTCCAGCCCTATTTGAAAGGTCATCTCACTGTATTGGCCGGCCAATCAGGCATGGGTAAATCAACTCTGCTCAACGCCCTGATCCCGGAAGCCCGGCGAGCCACTGCGGAAATTTCGGTAGCCCTCGATTCCGGCTGCCACACAACCACGCATTCGCAGCTTTATCATATCGACGCGGATAGCGCCATTATCGACTCTCCCGGTATCCAGGAATTTGGTTTGAATCATATTAAAGAGGAAAATCTGGCATACGGTTTTATCGAATTTCATGCCTACATCGGTCAATGCAAATTCAGTAATTGCCGGCACCTCAGCGAACCCGGCTGCGCCTTGACACTGGCCTCTCAAGAAGGGAAGGTTCATACCAAACGTCTGGCTTTTTATCAGAAATTACTTCGATCCTGACTTATATACGAATGAGTATTTTTTATCCCTTTTTTAGTAACCGCAAAAATTGAGTGGAGGATAACCTGTTCAATTAGCAGATCTATTGTTATGATCCATCAACCAGATTGGTTTCGTGTTTTGTTCGTCGGCTGCCCGAATCCGATCAGGCCCACCGTACATTCTCATCCTTTACATCAGGAGAATATGATATGAAAAAATTTATGGCGCTTACTGTAACCGGGTTGATTACCCTAGCCATCAGCTCGAGTCCCGCTTTCGCAGAGCCTCCCGGCCGGGAGGCTTTTGAGACGCAGAAGCAGCAGCAAAAGTTTGAGCGAGAACAGACAAAGGAACAACGCAAGGCAGCCAAAGAACAACGAAAAGCGCAGGAAGCCTCTGACCGGGCATCGCGCAAACATACTCATGAAATGGAGCGCGAAGCTTACAAAGATGCTGCAGAGAGAGAACGCGAATCACGTAAAGATGCCGCAGAAATAGATCGTAAGCATCACCAGCATGACAGGGAGATAAGACGCGAGAGCCGCAAGCAAGACCATGGAAGTCATGGCAAAAAAGAAAACGATAGAAGCCATCGGAAGGATTGATCAACAGTTTGAAAAACCAGCGGATTGGAAACGGCAGCCGTTTTCCTGACTTAATCCTCTTTCTGCTGCAAATTATTCATCTTCTTGCCTGGGATATTGATAAAATACCCAACGAAGCTAGCCAGACAGTCGCCGCCCGCTGTGCAGTTTGAACAACGGGGGGAGGAAAGTCCGGGCTCCACAGAGCAGGATGGCGGCTAACGACCGCCCACCGTGAGGTGAGGAATAGGGCCACAGAGACGAGCGTATTCAGTTACGGTGAAACGCGGCAACCTCCATCCGGAGCAAGACCAAATAGGCAGGCGATGATGCTGCTCGCGGAGCCTGCGGGTAGGTTGCTTGAATCTACAGGTAACTGTAGATCTAGAGGAATGACTGTCCACGACAGAACCCGGCTTATCGGTTAGCTTCACTAACTTTTTAATTTGACTGACTGGAATTGATTGCAAATAGCTCGCAGAACGGATACCCGATGTATAATTAATGCTGGATACTTTCAGTAATTCACAATGATCCGTCAATTTCTCCGCAAGGTATTCAACCGTAAAACTGCCGCTTCCGCGTCGATCGCAAAGCTGAGTATCATTCCCCACAAACGCCACGGTATCCGGCGTAACCAGATCAATCCCTGCGCATTAAAAATAACGGCTAACTTACAGCAAGCCGGATTTTCGGCCTATATTGTCGGGGGGGCTGCGCGTGATTTGTTGTTGGGGTTAACTCCCAAAGATTTCGATGTGGCAACCAATGCGACACCCGAGCAAGTACATCAAATTTTTCGCCGGTCACGGATTATTGGCCGGCGTTTTCGCTTGGTTCATGTCATGTGTGGCGCTGAAACCGTTGAAGTATCCACCTTTCGTGGACACTCACCGGCCGATGATGATAACCATGCTTCCATCAAACTGACCGATCAACACGGCCGCCTTTTACGGGATAACGTTTTTGGCTCTCAGGAAGAAGATGCTGTCCGCCGTGATTTCACCATTAATGCACTTTTCTATGATCCTGCCAAAGAAGAAATTCTTGATTATCTGAACGGTTACGAAGATATCAAAGCCAAAAAACTGCGCATTATTGGCGATCCGGCACAACGTTACCGGGAAGACCCTATTCGCCTGTTACGGGCTGTTCGCCTGGCATCGAAACTGGATATGCAAATAGAAGCGGAAACCGCTAAACCGATTGGCGATCTAGCGCCATTGCTGCAAAATGTTCCACCTTCACGCCTGTTCGATGAAATGCTGAAGCTGTTACTGTCGGGACATGCATTATCCTGTGTGGTTGATTTGCGCACACGCGGCTTACATCATGGCCTTCTACCCATGTTGGATGTGATACTGGAACAACCTTTGGGCGAACGCTTTATCACCATTGCGCTCAGAAATACCGATGAACGAATCAGACAAAATAAACCCGTTTCTCCGGGATTTTTATTTGCCATCCTTTTGTGGCATGAAGTGCTTTCCTCCTGGAATGCACTTCAGACTTCCGGTGAAAAACCTTTACCCGCCTTATTTAAGGCAATGGATGAAATTCTTTCAATACAACATAAGAAACTGGCGATCCCCCGCCGCTTTGATGCGGTCATACAAGAAATTTGGAGCATGCAACCACGCTTTCAGGCTCGTACCGGACGCAAGCCTTTCCGCTTGATTGCCCATCCGCGTTTTCGCGCTGCGTATGATTTCATGCTCCTCCGCTGTGAAAGCGGTGAGCTGGATGAAGAGCTGGGTGAATGGTGGAAAACATTTCTATCCGCAGATAATGAAAAACGTGAAAAAATGCTGCTCAAGGAAACTTCACCCAAGAAAGGCAAGAGAAGGCGCAGTCGTAAAAAACCTTCGCCCGGCCTTGCTTTGGAGCCGGAAAATTCAAGCACCGATGAAAACCGTTAACCTTTCATGAGTAAAAAACCAAGCCGGGTCTTTATCGCGCTGGGTAGTAATCTGGAAAACCCTGTTTCCCAGATACAACAGGCATTTGACGAATTAGAACAACTTCCCGGCATATGCCTGATAAACCATTCTTCGCTTTACAAAAGCGCCCCTGTTGGACGATTGGATCAACCGGATTTCATCAATGCGGTCGCATGGATTGAAACCACTCTGGCACCGCATGATTTACTCAACGCCTTGCTTGGCATTGAACATCGTCACGGACGCGTGCGTGAATCCTTAAATGCACCGCGTACACTGGATCTCGATATTCTGATGTATGATGATCTGGAATGGCTTGATGAGAAGCTGACCTTACCGCACCCGCGCATGTCGCAACGTGCGTTTGTACTGAAGCCGCTGATGGAAATTGCTCCAGATTGTCATGTTCCAGGTTATGGTCACGTCGCTCAATTACTGTCATTGTGTTATGAACAAAAATTAGAACAATTATGAGAATTACACAGACCACATTACAAAAGATGGTTGAGAACAATGAGAAATTCACTGTTATGACCTGTTATGACGCTATTTTTGCAACCCTGTTGGAAAATGCAGGCATTGATGTTTTGCTGGTGGGTGATTCATTGGGAAATGTTTTGCACGGAGAAAACACTACATTAGCCGTAACGCTGGACGACATGATTTATCATACGCGTTGTGTTGCACGCGGTTCCAGCAAAGCATTCATCATGACCGATATGCCTTTCGGCAGTTATCAGATTTCACCCGAACAAGCTTTCGAGAATGCTTCCAGGATTCTTGCTGCGGGCGCACATATGGTCAAAATCGAAGGCGGCCAGATCATGGCGGATACCATCCAGTTCCTGACCCGGCGCGGTATCCCCGTTTGTGCCCATATTGGTTTGACGCCTCAATCCATTCACCAATTAGGTGGTTATAAATTACAAGGAAATTCCGAGAAATCGGCCAAGCAATTGCTCGATGATGCAAAAATACTGGAAAAATCGGGGGCAAGCTTGCTGTTAATGGAAGTCGTTCCGGCAAAACTGGCTAAAAAAATCACGCACACACTCTCTATCCCTACCATCGGTATCGGCGCAGGAGTGAATTGTTCCGCTCAGGTTCTGGTACTCCATGATATGCTGGGGTTGTATCCAGGCAAAAAGCCTCGCTTTGTCAAAGATTTCATGGCTGGCGCAAAAAGCATTCAGGAAGCCGTTGCAAACTATGTTACCGCTGTCAAAACAAGCCAGTTTCCTGGTGAAGAACATGCATTCTGATTGATGATTATCGTGTGAAAATCTTTAATGACATTACCGCACTACGCAAAAGCCTTAATAGTCAGCAACAAATTGCTTTTGTTCCCACAATGGGTAATTTACATGCCGGTCACCTCGCATTGATCCAGCAGGCAAAACAGCTCTCTGATTGCGTTGTTGTCAGTATTTTTGTCAACCGGCTTCAATTCCTGCCTCATGAAGATTTTAATCAGTACCCAAGAACTTTGGACGATGATTGCAGATTGCTGGCTGAACTTAATGTCAATACTGTTTTTGCACCGGATGAAGAAATTCTTTTCCCAACACCACAAGAATTCTTGTTAGCATTACCCTCTGTAGCAAATACTCTGGAGGGAGAGTTTCGTCCGGGATTTTTTCAGGGTGTCGCAACGATCGTGCTGAAATTATTCAATATTATTCAACCCCATCTCGCCCTATTGGGTAAAAAGGATTATCAGCAGTTATATATTGTGCGTGAAATGGTACGACAATTAAATTTGCCCGTTGAAATTATTGCTTGTGAAACCGTCCGTGCACCCGATGGATTGGCGTTAAGCTCCCGCAATCAATATTTGAACAAGGTACAACGGTTGGAAGCTTGCCATCTCTATCAAGCGCTTCTTCAGATCAAAAAGGAAATTATTTCCGGTTGCAAAGAATTTTTGACATTACAAGAAAACGCAACTAAGGATTTGATTCAACGTGGATGGAAAGTGGATTATATTCGGATTCAAAAACGCAGTTTACTGACGCCCGCACAGATTAACGATGAAGATCTCGTCGTATTGGGTGCAGCCTGGTTGGATAAAACACGATTGATTGACAACCTGGAAATATAAGATCAGCTATTTTTTGTACATTAAAATTGCACTGTGGCTGCTTTTCAAAACCAGACAGATAAAGAACAAAAAATTATGCAATCACTCAATACCTTCTGGCTATCCTGTCTTGATCATTTCAGAAAAGAACTCAATGCCCAGCAATTCAATACATGGATCAAACCACTGCAGATTGACCCATCCTTAAACAACGACAGTGAAGTTGTATTGATTGCTCCCAATCGTTTTGTCTCTCAATGGGTAAAAGATAATTTCATTGTTCACATTGAAGAAATGGCGCAAGCCTATTTTTCCAAAAAAATTCAGTTCAACCTAAAACTGGCAGACCAGACTGAAACAAAAAACATCTTGCCCAAGCAGGCGCCTGATCAAGTACAAGATGTTCCCAAGCCAGAATCTGATACATCGGCTACATCTGCCAAGAAAAACCCCAGCCGCCTGAATCCAAATTTCACATTTGAAAATTTCGTTACGGGAAAAGCCAATCAACTGGCCCGGGCAGGCGCCATCCAAGTCGCCGAATCCCCTGGAACGGCCTATAACCCTCTTTTCATCTATGGTGGGGTGGGTTTAGGAAAAACGCACCTGATTCAGGCTATTGGCAACTACGTCCACGAAAAGGATAAAACTGCAAAAATCCGTTATGTGCATGCTGAAAAATATGTATCCGATGTCGTCAGTGCATACCAGCATAAGGCCTTTGATAAATTTAAACTTTATTACCACTCTCTCGATCTTTTGATTGTCGATGACGTTCAGTTCTTCGGCGGTAAAAATCGTACTCAGGAAGAGTTTTTCTACGCTTTTAACGCGCTCATTGAAGCGCACAAACAAGTGATCATCACCTGTGATTCTTATCCTAAAGAAATTTCCGGACTGGAAGAACGGTTGGTATCGCGTTTCGGATGGGGGCTAACCGTCGCTGTAGAGCCACCGGAACTTGAAATGCGCGTTGCAATACTGTTAAAGAAAGCTGAATTGGAAAAAATCAGGTTAGATGAAAATGTGGCCTTTTTTATCGCCAAACATATACGCTCCAATGTCCGCGAATTGGAAGGGGCTTTAAAACGAGTGCTTGCTTTCTCGCGCTTCACCGGTCAGGAAATAACGCTCGATTTGGCTAAAGAAGCATTAAAGGATTTGCTCGCTGTACAAAGCCGCCAAATATCGATTGAGAATATTCAGAAAACTGTCGCCGATTACTATAAAATCAAAGTATCTGAAATGTATTCAAAAAAACGTACACGCATTGTGGCAAGACCTCGCCAAATGGCCATGGCCATAGCCAAAGAACTCACCTCTCTCAGTTTGCCCGATATCGGCGAAGCTTTTGGCGGAAGAGATCACACCACCGTATTACATGGTTATCGGAAAATCGCCGAATTGCGTGTTTCCGACCCTGTCGTGAGCCGTGATTTCAATGCGCTCATTCTCATTTTAAGAGGTTGATAACTGTCTAATAACTTGTGTATAACTTATCTTCAAAAAAATTTGCAATTTTTATTCACAAATTATCCAATCATTATACAGTTATCATACAAACGAAAAATTTATGCTATCTTGTTGATATTCATTTGATGTTAGAAAATATACAGAAGTATTGAAGACATTATCTAATTATTATTATCTTATATATAAATGCTTTTAATAAAAACTAACAGAGATACCTTGCTTAAACCGCTACAAACGGTGACGGGAATCGTAGAGCGACGTCAAACGTTACCCATCCTGTCGAATGTTTTAATCCGGCAAAACAACGAAAATCTTTCTTTCCTGGCAACAGATCTTGAAATACAAATAAAAACAGTCACTTCAAAAGATCCTTCCATGCAGGAAAATTTTTCTCTGACCGTCTCAGCCAAGAAGCTTCAGGATATCCTGCGTTCACTTTCATCCGATGCCGAAGTAGCATTAACAAAACAAGAAGATCATCTGCAGGTTAAATCCGGTAAAAGCGCGTTTAATCTGCAAATACTGCCGGCAGAGGATTTTCCGGAGATCATTGAAGACTCAAAACCCGATGTCCTTGTTACGCTTAAACAAAGTGAATTAAAAAACCTCTTGCACCATGTTCAGTTTTCAGTGGCGCAACAAGACATTCGCTATTACCTGAATGGACTTTTATTGCTGATAGAAAACAAACATTTAATTGGTGTTGGCACCGACGGGCATCGCTTGGCTTATATCGCAACGAACTTGGATAACGCCCAGAAACGGCAGGAAATTATTCTTCCTCGCAAAGCTGTTTTTGAACTGTCGAAACTGCTCAATGAGAGTGAAGATCCCGTAAATATAGAATATTTTCAGAACAAGGTTCGTTTTTCCTTTTCTGATGTTATCCTGATATCTAAAATTATTGATGGCAAGTTTCCTGACTACAATCGTGTTATCCCAACAAAAAATACAAAACTCTTTGAGATAGAGCGTATAACCTTTCTACAGGCATTACAACGGGTATCCATTCTTTCCAATCAAGCTGAAAAATTTCGTGGCGTACGGTTAATCGTTAGTAAAGACAATCTATGTATCACCTGCAAAAACAATGAGCAGGAAGAAGCCCAGGAAGAACTGGAAATTAAATACGATGATGAATCGGTTGATATCAGCCTCAACATTACGTATTTGCTGGATTTATTAAATAACGTCGATAGCGCGACAGTACAATGTGCCCTCGAAAACGCCAATAATAGTGTTCTGATAACAGTACCTGGAAATAAAGAATTTAAATACATCGTCATGCCGATGAGAATTTAATAATGCCTTTCAATAGGAATGAGTCAAAATTCTAAAAAGTTGAAACATCCCTTTCAAACTTCACAACCATAAAGCGCCCTAACGGATGAGTGATCACAATACCAACGTACCCAACGGAAATCAGAAAGACTACGATTCTGAAAGCATAAAAATATTAAAAGGCCTGGATGCGGTTCGCAAACGGCCGGGCATGTATATTGGAGACACCAGTGATGGAACCGGTTTACACCACATGGTATTTGAAGTCGTCGATAACGCCATTGATGAAGCTTTGGCAGGTCATTGCGATGAGATAACGGTCATTATCCATCCCGACAATTCGGTCAGCGTGCATGATAACGGACGGGGTATTCCGACCGGCATTAAACAGGATGATGAATTTAAACGCTCAGCGGCAGAAATCGTGATGACTGAATTACATGCCGGTGGCAAGTTTGATGATAATTCCTATAAGGTTTCCGGCGGCTTGCATGGTGTAGGTGTTTCAGTGGTTAATGCGCTGTCGGAATGGCTCAAGCTGACCATTCGCCGTGATGGGAAGATTAACCAGATGGAATTTCGTCTGGGTGTTCCGGTTAAACCCTTGGAAATTACCGGGGAAAGCGAACGCCATGGCACCGAAGTGCATTTCCTGGCGAGTAAGGAAATTTTTGGCAATATCGAATACCACTACGATATTTTTGCCAAACGCCTGCGCGAACTTTCTTTTCTTAACAATGGCGTAAAAATCCATCTGCTTGATCAGCGCACCGGAAAAGAAGAAAAATTTGCTTTTGTCGGTGGCATCAGAAATTTTGTTGAATATATCAACCGCTCAAAATCGGTGCTGCATTCCAACATTTTTTACACCATGGGCGTCAAAGACAATATCTCCGTCGAAGTTTCGATGCAGTGGAATGACAGTTACACCGAACAGGTATTGTGTTTTACCAACAATATTCCGCAAAAAGATGGCGGTACCCATTTGACGGGCTTGCGAGCCGCGATGACGCGCACCCTCAACAACTACATTGAAAAAAATGAGCTGGCTAAAAAAGCCAAGATTGAAACGGCTGGAGATGACATGCGCGAAGGCTTATCGTGTGTGTTGTCGGTAAAACTGTTTGAACCCAAGTTTTCCTCGCAAACCAAGGAAAAACTGGTGTCGTCAGAAGTTCGCCCGGCGGTGGAAGAAGTTGTATCGCAAAAGCTATCTGAGTTTTTACTGGAAAATCCTGCTGATGCAAAAACCATTTGCAACAAAGTGATTGATGCCGCCAGAGCCCGGGAGGCGGCGCGCAAAGCACGCGAATTAACCCGCCGGAAAGGCGTGCTCGACAGTATGGGGTTGCCGGGAAAACTGGCCGATTGTCAGGAAAAAAATCCAGCCTTGTGTGAACTCTACTTGGTTGAGGGTGATTCTGCAGGGGGTTCCGCCAAGCAAGGACGCGACCGGAAATTTCAGGCCATCATGCCGCTCAAGGGAAAGATCCTGAACGTTGAAAAAGCCCGTTTTGACAAACTGATCTCGTCGCAGGAGATCATTTCCCTCATTACCGCGCTGGGAACCGGCATCGGCAAGGATGAATACAACCCGGATAAATTGCGCTATCACCGCATCATTATCATGACCGACGCGGACGTGGATGGCTCGCATATTCGTACCCTATTACTGACCTTCTTTTACCGGCAAATGCCCGAACTGATCGAGCGCGGCCACATTTATATCGCACAACCCCCGCTGTATAAAATCAAACACGGCAAAAAGGAACGCTATGTCAAAGATGACCATGAGTTAAAGCAATATATGTTGAGTCTGGCGTTAGCGGATGCTGAGCTGTATACCGATGACCAAAAGTCACCCTTAACGGGTGAAACGCTGGAAAAACTCGCCAATGAATATATTTTGTCAGAAGCGGTCATTGAGCGCATGAGTCAAATGATTGACAATCACGTGATGCATGCATTGCTGCGCCTGCCGGATGTCGATTTAAGCAGCGGACAGGCGGCGGCAGATAGCGCATCACGGCTTGCATTGCGGGTCAAAGACATAGAAATTGTCGCGGAATATGATGACGTGCATGAACGTTACCGGCTCAAAATAATGCGCCTATCACATGGCAATGTGCTGACCAGTTACCTGGATAATGATTTCCTGGAAAGCGGCGACTACATTCAGATTCAGAAAACCGCTCAGGTATTTGAAGGTTTGCTGAGTCAGGGTGCCTACATACAACGCGGCGAAAGAAAACAGAATGTCAGTGAATTCAAACAAGCCCTGGAATGGCTATTGGAAGAAGCCAAGAAAGGCGTAAATGTGCAACGCTACAAAGGTCTGGGAGAAATGAATCCCAGCCAGTTGTGGGAAACCACCATGGACCCGGCCAACCGTCGCCTGCTGCGCGCGCAGATCGAAGACAGCATACTGACCGACGAAATCTTTACCACGCTGATGGGCGATGTCGTGGAACCGCGACGGGCGTTTATTGAGAAGAATGCGTTGAGGGCGACGAATATTGATATTTAAACAAGTCAGTTTGTCCAGATCTCATAATTTAGAAATGGCGGGTCGATTGATGTTGCTGGCAGATGTTAAATAGGCTGAAGTCGACTCGTTTGGTATTACAGGTTGTTAATGACAGTCCGTTTTCTAAATCGAAAAAGAATTCATACCCCAAATAAGACTGAGATACCACGCCTCCCTGACGGGCTGAAAGTATTGAGAGAATTACCGAACAAGTCTCGTCCATGTTAGATGACATGATTAGTCTCATAGTGAGACTTAATACAATATTTATCCTTCAGCACTGCAGCGAATCTCCGTCCATAGAGAGATTGAAGAACTACATTGTCGTATCGCATAATGTACGAAAACACGTTCTTGAGCACCCCTTTCCCCATTTATCGATATTTTCCTGATGTCCAATCACATACCGTCCTCAGGTGAAAGAGCTGCCATCGTCGGTTATTCTGCCCAATATCGCATTTCCGCCGAGAAAATCTATACCGCTCTGTTAGCTGGCCAACTGGAATGGATAGCTTTGGCTGATCCGGTGGCAGGCAGGGTGGATGACATTCAAGTGGCTACGTCCGGCAAAATTGATGCTTACCAAATTAAATGGGGAGAACAAGTCGGCTCGCTTTCCTTCAATGACCTAACCACTGGCGAAGGCGATCCTGGAAACAGCGGTAGCCACGGGTTAATCGGACAACTTGCCGGAGGCTGGCGCAGGCTCAAAGCATCCAATCCCGGGCGCCGCGTGGTCGTGCATCTAGTTTCGCGGGACATCGGGGCACCCCGAGCCGCCATCCCACATGGGGACAGCATGGTATCCAAAGCCAACTTGCAAGGTTTTCTGACCGATTGCTGGACAGATCGGGATTGGACTAGGCGAGGGTTGCAGGCATGTCCATCCGGCTGGAGACTCGCGATGGAGGAATTGATTCGGGCGTGCGGGCTTACTGAGCCGGAATTCATGGCCTTTGTCCAGGATTGCGAGCTGGATTGGGCTTACAAGCTATCTGAAATCCCTGCGACTCCCAGTCGAGAGGTATTGCGTCAACAGGAAGACTTGGAAGCGTTAATCGCTTTCCTTTTTCAGCGTGTCGGTGCTGATCGCCGCGTGATCCGTATCGACAGGGATCAATTGCTGGATGGCCTTGGCTGGGAAACCCGCTTCAAGCCACGCTTCCTGCATGAGTTTCCGATAAATCGCTTATATCAGCCCATTTCTGCCACGGTCGCCGAGCTTGAAGCGGCGTTGACTGGGCTTAGGCGTGGCTATCTGGCCGTGCTCGGCACGCCCGGGTCGGGAAAATCCACCACACTGACCCACACCCTGCGCTATCGCAAAGGCTACCGCCTTGTGCGTTATTACGCCTATGTTCCCGATAGCCCGCTTCAAGGCCGTGGTGAAGCATCCAATTTTCTGCATGATGTCGTTCTTGCCCTGCAATCCCAGGGCATTTGCGGCGGCGAGGGCCAGGCCAAAACGCGTGAGGAATTCCTCGGTAAGCTTCACCGGCAACTGGCGGAATTGCATGAACGATGGCTTGCTGATGGCGTGCTGACCGTGATTCTGGTGGACGGACTGGACCACATCGAAAGGGAGCAAAAGCCGGAACGCAGTCTGCTTCACGACCTTCCCCACCCAGACACGGTGCCGGACGGGGTGATATTCATTCTGGGCAGCCAGACCCTGGAACTGGCCGGTCTGACGCCAGCCATCAAAGCCCAACTTAAGGAAAAAAGCCGATTTGTGACGATGGCACCGTTAACCCGGAAGGCAGTTTTCACCATCGTCGAATCCGTTAGTCTGCCCGTTCCACTCACCGCCGAACAAATGGAAGAGGTTTACCGGCTGTCAGCCGGTCACCCATTGGCCTTGAACTATTTATTGAAAATGTTGGCGGATGCCCGTGATCCGACCGTTGCGGCGCGAATCCTGGTAACAGCCAACCCTTATCAAGGGCATATCGACCGGGATTATGAAATTTATTGGCAAGGAATTGAGCAAAACCGGCCACTCAAAGAATTACTGGCGCAGCTTGCCCGCCTTCGTGTGTCTTTCGATCCACGGTTACTTGTGTCATGGGTAGATGAAGAAACTGTTCGAGTTCGGCAGGCGCATATCTATTTTCGTCAGGAAACGAGTTTCCGCTGGCATTTTTTCCACAATAGTTTTCGTCAATTCCTAATTGACCGGACATCGCGAGATTTGTTGGATGAATACGATGCCTCGCTGAACCGCGAGTATCACAGACAACTGGCGGAACTTACCGCCCTTCCAGAAGCGGCGGAATCGCAAATCTGGGAGCCCTTATATCACCATGCTTGTGCGGAAGAATGGGCCAAGGTATCGGCTCTTGCCTCACAAGCGTATTTCCGCCGCCAGTTTTATGCTTTGCGCTCATCGGAAAAGATATTCGAAGATATTACGCTTGCTTTACGAGCAGCGCGTGAACAAATGGATGCTGTTGCTTTGTTTAGATTATTGTTGATCGAGCATGAACTTAAGGAACGTAAAGAGATATTGGAACAAGTAGATATACTCAAGCTTGTGCTCTCTCTTGATGGAGTTGGTGCCGTGCTTGATTACGTTATGGACGGTAATCATCTACAGATTGACCAAACCAGTGCGCTAAACCTTTGTCGGGACTTATTGGACATCGGCAAGATAGAGGTGGCAAGAACTCTATTTGAGGCGGCAGAGCCACTGGATTGGTTGAGTGGATCAAGGGCAGTCGGAACGCATCATGGAGAAAATGATTTATTAAATGCATGGATTCGGTGCGCGTATTACCTCCGGCCATTGGAAGTAGTGTTGAATGCTATTAATACTTTGGTGGTCGAGGATGATCCCACTTTTCCTGACACAGACCAGAATCTCGCTACTGAAGAACTTCGCGCCAATATACGTATAGTTTTGGTCGACGCGATTGCGCAACAAGAGAATCCTGCTTTGTGGGCTGATTTTAGGAGGTTATCTACCACGTTTTCCGATGGCACTGACTTGCTAGTACGGTTGGATTTTAATATATGTCAGCAACACGCAGCCCATCCCGAAGCCATCCCGGCTCTAGATCGCCTTCTTGCCTGGGCTGAGCAGGCGAAACTGGATGATTTGGATAAGGTGATACTAGCCGAATACCTATTGAATATTCGCAATGATGTCGATGGTGCCCGCCAGTATGCAGAGGGGATTAAGCAGCCTCATACTTATAGCTGGTCTGGCAGCCAATGGAAAAAACTTGCGCCTTTTGTTCATCGAATTCGCCTGAACCGGTTACTCGCTACCCTTGGGATAAAAATCGATCCTATAGCCGCTGTGCCTGATGCGCGAAAACCTCAAGAACGAGGGAATGTTCTTTTCGAAAGGCACCTGGTCATCATCGCCTCGCTTTGGGGACTGGCAAAGCGTAAGGAAAGGTTATCAGGAACAGAAATTGTCCGCAGATTGCATTCGGCGCTTAGGCTTTTTCATCGAAACTGGAACGAGACGAATGATTGGACAGGTTGGTATGAATTTCAAGGGGCGGCAAATGATTATTTAGATCTCATGATTCGTACCGTGGCAGCACACGGCGATGAAGCGCTAATCGCTTTGAGCGATGAATTTGAAAAGCTTTGGACTTCTGAAAGTAGCCAACAATATTGGCCATCTGACCGCCGCCACAAAATTGCCTCGGCCCTTTACCAGCAGGGTGATCGACGTTCGCGTTTCGTCCAGCGATTAGAGTCCCTGCAACAAGGAATCGGTGTTTGGGATGAGGTACATGAAAGGGTGGATTATCTTGGTAGGCTTGCCCAGTCGTGGTGCGAAATTGGTGAAACCGACCGGGCACGCGCATTAATCCCACGAATGCTGGAGGGATCGTTCGGTATCTACCATCACAAAGATCGCCAATTGCAGCAATGGGTTGATGTATTGGCCAAAGTAGGCGCTGTTGCCCCTAGCCAGATCAAGAAAGATTTGTCCCACTTTGCAGCCGCTGTCCTGATACTTGAAAAAACTGGGCGTGGACGGGGCACTCAAGATGCGGCAACGGAACTCCTGGCACTCGCCGTGAATATCAACCCCGCCCGAGGCTGGCGGCTGTGCGAGTGGCTATGGGAAAACGGCGGCATTCAATTTGATACCGGCGTTGCCGGACTCCTGCTGGGCGCACTCCGCACGGAGCAGCCCCCGATAGAACTTATTCTGAATCTCGCCCGACACCTGTACATCCCATTTGTCCCCCATCTCTACGAGCCTTTGGTAAAACAGTTGGCCGCGGGCTGTATTCATTATTCACCATCGGATATGGCCCATCGTTTACTCGATGAGCTCAATCAGACATTGCAGGTTAAAGCTTGGCCGAATGAGAGGCCGTCATGGTGGCGAGCGTTGGTCGCTGGAATACGCCAAGCAGGAGGTGACGCGAGCCGGTTCGAAAAGCGGTATTTCGATAATCCCGGTGAACAGGACAGCAGTAGTTCCGTCCTGATTTTGAAGGATGGCCGAAAAATCACCTTCGACGAAGCGAGGGTTATGGTCGGTTCTTATGGTCAGCTTGTAACCCTATTCGAATCCATAGAGAAAACGGACTACTTTCCGTGGCCTTGGTTGTTGGAACCGTTAATTGAATGGTTTACCGCCGACCAGATACGCCAAATATCGACGAGATGGGAATCCTATTTGTCAAATGACGCCCTGCGTAATCAATTCGCCTTGCGTTTGTATCAGCTTGGACATACCTCAGAAGCACTTGCATTGTTGGAACCGATGTTACAAAAAAAAAGTGCGTCGGGTTGGGATAGACATTGGGATGGCGGCAGCCGCCTATATGCCTTCAAGGGTTTAATCGCCATTGATCCTAAAAATTGGCGTCCCCGCGCTTTGAAAGCGTTAATTGATGATTACACCTCGGAGTACCGGTATCCGGTAAACCTTATCTACAATTGGGAAGAACTCACCGAAATACTGTTCGAGCTTGTTCCATGGGACCAATTATGGCCAGAATTCCGCGAGCATATTTACCAACTCGCCGAGTTCTCGTTGGCCGAGGACATTCCACATTTGGAAGCGGAATATCCATGCGTACTGGATAAAGCTTTGCTATCGGTTTATTCCTGGGCGGCTAAATTGCCAATCAATGAAGTAAGGGATGAAGTGCATAAAGGACTTTGCGAAATCATAGTCCGTGGACTGGCCCCTACGGTCACAAAAGACGTGATAACTTCCTTGCTGACCGACAGACCCATCGGCGTCATTCAAGGACTGGCATTATTGGATAGCGCCCGGTTTCAAGGCGCGTCAATAACCGAGGAATTCTCCGGCCCCATCCTTGGTCTTTGCCAATCCCCCGACTTTGTGGAACGTGAAATGGCGAGGCAATTGGCCGAGTCGCTTGAGATCAAATCAGATAATGCGGAAGAAACCGGAACCACAAAGCTCCCCTTGGTTTATAGCCTGAAACTTCCATCCATCGGCAATCACGATCCCACTGTGCCCAATCATGCAATACATCCTGGGGAAGTATTGCCGGATTCAACCGATCCTCTTGAAATGATCCGACCGCATGAAGTTGAGATTGAATGGCTGAGCCGCGTAACGGACATACCTTTGGAAAATCTATTGGAGCGAACAGTCGTTTTGATGCGATCCATAAAACCGGAATCAGATTGGAATCGAGCGGCAGAGGAGCGCATAAGGGGTTGGTTAAGTGATATAGGATTGAAATTGGCCTATAACCGGCAACGTCCCCAAGTGGCACTACACGCCATAAGCCGGGTTGTTGCCGAATTGGCCGATGCCGGAATGCTCGACGATGACGCCTTGGCCGCGGCTTATGATGGGTTATCTCTCTATGATTGGCGACTGGCCGATTTGGAACCACAAGATCGTCCAAAATCCATCCGAAAGCCGGATATGCCTGAGAGCTTCTCTTCCCGCGGCGGATGGGCGAATAACCACGAAGAGGTCTTCAAATTTTTCGTCGATTATCTGGATGATGGTTTCGCGGTCGTGGGTGAATTATCCCGTTTCAAGGAATGGGATTGGAACGTACCCACGGAACTACGGCTTGCCATGGTCTGCCATCCAGATTGGCCGGTGTCACCCGATGACGAAGTGAGCGCATATCGCTTTTTTCCTGACCACCATTATTGGAAGGCGAAGAATTATCCAATACTGCCGAGAGCTGAAAGATTCCCATCGTTGGTGGTGCGCGGATATTCCAGGCAAGAACTGATCGGTGCCAGTCAATGGCTGGCGTTCAATCCAGCCATCGCGATACAGCTTGGTTGGCATCTTCATAAAGATGGAATTTTCCGATGGGTTGATGTTGATGGGCAAATCATGGTTGAAAGCCGCTGGTGGCAAGATGGACCTATGGATCGTCAACCTCCACGCACTCGTGAGATAACCGGCGAAGGTTGGTTAGTTATTGCATCTACCAAAGCTCAAGCAATTATTCAAAACAATATTAGTCCTTTAAGCATTCTCAGGGCGGTGAAAAGAAATGTTGGAAAGGATGATGAAGAAAAGCCGCTAGCGTCGTATGGTTGGCGAGTTGACCAATGGGTAGCTCAAGAAAGCGGCGGCTTGTGGTCAACCGAATAGATTTCTGAAGAGTTCAGCAACTATTAGTGGAATTAGTTGTAATTCCAATCGTTTTTAGTGTGATTTTCAAAATTCGTCGTCAGCGAAGAATTCAATCGCTAACATTAAGTGCAGATTTTTCCGAACCGCGCCAATAAAACTGATCTTTTGGTGTAGCAATTTTTATTGCGCCATAAAAACTTGCCATACCGATAGAGCTGTCTGATGACTTTAGCACTCATCGCTGCTAGCGGCGAGCTTCCATACTTCCGGCAATAAATCGTATTGCAATACCAGGCGCACCAGCCTATTCTTATAAAAAGCCATAGTTACGTGAAGTGGGAGATCAATCAATGAAAAAGAATCTTTTTATTCCAAAACTCTGTTCCGTATCGCTGGCGTTCATTCTGACGCAGGGCGTTTCCCATGCCATGCCCGGCATGCATGGTTCCGGCAGCGGAGCGGCTACGGAGCATCCAAGGGTGTCGAACAGTCTCGGCGGGAAGATCAATTCATCCGGGTCGGAGATGGAGATTACTTACAGCGCTGACGGCAAGACGGCGATTTTTGTGTCGACCCGTGAAGGCAGTATCCAGTCGCCCGGGGATACTTACAGTTTCGATATCTGGATGTCGCATCAAGTCGACGGTGAATGGCAGGAGCCGGTCCATCTGGGGCCGGGCATCAATCCCACGGTGGGGCCGAACATCAATACCTCGGCCTGGGAGCTGGAGCCGAGCTTTTCCGATGATGGCAATGTGATTTATTTCACCCGCTACGAAGCGGGCAATATGCTATCCGGCGATCTGTACGTGGTGCAGAAAGTCGATGGCGTCTGGCAATCGGCCCGGAACTGGAACGACGTGCCCGAGTTGCCGAACATCAATACCCCGACCGGTGAGGAGCATTGTCCGATCATCACTTCCGACAGTCTGATTTACTTCAGTTATCACCAGCCGGGCGTGACGGAGGACAGCGATATCTGGAAGGTCGAGAAAAAGGATGGCGTCTGGCAGAAGCCGGAAAGCCTGGGACCGAAGATCAATTCACCGCAGCGCGACCACATGCACTGGACCGGGTTGTCCAGGGACGGCAAGAGCCTGATCATCACCAGCACGCGGACTGATTTGGGTTCGCGCGGCGGGCATGACGAGTGGATTTCGCAGCAAAATGCCGAGGGCGAATGGCAGGAGCCGGTGAACCTCGGCGATGCGGTCAATACCGGCGGGGAGGATATGTGCTGGACGTTTACCCCAGATGGCAGGAAATTCACCGGAAGCTGGGGGCCGTATGGCACTTACGATATGGATATCCGCTGGATCAACAAGGATGATGTGCCGTTGCTGAAGGACTTTGAGCCGATCGGCCCGCCGCCTAATCTGCTGAAAAACAGTGAGGCTAAGGCGGATACCGTCCAATCAGTGAAACAGTAAAGCTTTATTGCTGCACCGGTATTGGTTCATACTGGCGCAATCAATGTCTTATCGTTTTATTCTTCGATTGCTTGATAAGCTTGAAGCTGATTTTAAGCTGCTGCCCTTGAAGCACGTTTGCGTTCGTGTTCCAGCAAATAACGCTTACGAATCCGGATCGTTTTCGGGGTAATTTCCACCAGCTCGTCATCCGCAATGAATTCAATGGCTGATTCCAGTGTGAGCTGAATCGGTGGCGTCAAAGTCACTGCTTCATCGGTGCCTGATGCGCGGATATTTGTCAATTGCTTGCCTTTGATCGGATTGACCACCAGGTCATTATCCCGGCTATGGATGCCGATCACCATGCCTTCATACAGACGATCGCCCGGACTGACGAACATGCGGCCGCGTTCCTGTAATTTCCATAATGCATAAGCAACGGCTTCGCCTTTTTCGGCAGAAATCAGCACGCCGTTTCTGCGTGGCGGGATTTCCGGGCGCATCGGGGCGAATTCGTCAAACACATGGCTCATCAAACCGGTACCGCGTGTCATGGTCATGAATTCGGATTGAAAACCGATCAAGCCGCGTGCAGGAATGCGGTAATCCAGCCGCACGCGCCCTTTGGCATCCGATACCATGTCCAGTAAATCGCCACGGCGTGCGCCTAAGGCTTCCATGACCGCGCCCTGATTGGCTTCCTCAACATCGACGGTCAGCATTTCAAACGGCTCACATTTAACCCCATCGATTTCTCGGATGACGACATGAGGGCGGGAGACCGCAAGCTCGTAACCCTCGCGGCGCATATTTTCCAGCAAAATGGTCAGATGCAGTTCGCCGCGCCCGGAAATCAGGAATGAATCGGTTTCATTGGTTTCTTCCAGCCGCATTGCAACATTGGTTAACAACTCTTTTTCCAGGCGTTCACGCAACTGGCGGCTGGTGACAAATTTACCTTCCTGCCCGGCAAAGGGGGAGGTATTGACCTGAAACGTCATGGTTAATGTTGGTTCATCCACGGCATGAATGGGCAATGCTTCGGGCTTGTCGACATCGGCCAGCGTGGTACCGATACTAAGATCTTCTACGCCATTGATCAGCACGATATCGCCTGCCAAGGCTTCTTTCATTTGTATCCGTTCCAGACCCTGGAAACCGAGCACTTGATTGACTTTGGCTTTTTTAGGGGGTTTGTCACCCAGTAATATCATCACTTCTTGGCCTGGTTTCAGCTTGCCGCGACGGATACGTCCAATACCGATGCGGCCGACAAAGCTGGAGTAATCCAACGCGCTGATTTGCAGTTGCAGGGGTTCATCAGGATTGCCTTCAGGGGCAGGGACATGTTTGATAATGGTGTCAAACAACGGACGCATATCCGTGCTTGGTTTTTCAAGTTCCAGAGTGGCGAAACCATTCAAGGCAGAAGCGTAGACGACAGGAAAATCAAGTTGTTCATCACTGGCGCCCAGTTTGTCGAACAGATCAAACGTTTGATCGACCACCCACTCGGCACGAGCACCAGGCCGGTCAATCTTGTTAATCACGACAATGGGGCGCAGCCCCAGCGCGAGCGCTTTTTTGGTAACAAAACGGGTTTGCGGCATAGGGCCTTCGACCGCATCGACCAGCAGCAATACACCATCCACCATCGACAAAACACGCTCCACTTCGCCACCAAAATCGGCATGACCTGGGGTATCCACGATATTGATATGGATGCCTTCATAATCGATGGCGCAATTTTTGGCTAAAATGGTAATACCCCGTTCGCGCTCGATATCATTGGAGTCCATCACGCGCTCGGAAATCTGTTGATGTGCGGCAAAGGTGCCGGCTTGGTGCAGCAATTTGTCGACCATGGTGGTTTTACCATGATCAACGTGAGCGATGATGGCGATGTTGCGGATAGGGCGAGACATAAAATAATTCCTCAAAAATAAGCTGTTAGTTGCGGCGGCGGGGGCGACATTATAACAGTTGACTGTTAATATAGCCAATTTTCAAGTAATTCAATACAGGTAACGCAAAATGCAGCAAAGTTTTTACCATGGGTGATAGCAAAAACACAGCGATCCCTCCGTTGCTCTCGGTCATTCGTTACCTGTCTCGGGATTCACTACAATCTCTGCAACTGACCCCGCAGGAGATTGTTGCCAGCATCGAGCACCTGATCCTTGGCCGCAACCGGCAGCAAGTCTGGAATGCGCCCAAAGCGGTCATTACGCCGCCAGACGGCCGGTATATGATGGCTACGCTGGCTGCTTCTGATGATCCGCCGTTTCTTGCCGTCAAGGCCTTGGTGCTCAATCCGGATAACCCGAAGCATGGTCTTCAAAGCATCAATGCGCTGGTGACATTGCTGGATAGCCGCACCGGATTGCCGCTTGCCATACTGGATGGTAACTGGGTGACCGCAGTGCGTACAGCGGGATTGAGCGCTGTTGCGGCCAAGCGGCTCGCCAAGCCGGATGCATCCACAGCGGCCTTTATCGGCTGCGGCGTGCAGGCGCAGAGTCACTTGCAGGCATTCGCTGAATTATTTCCGTTAAAACACATTCGTGCATTTGGGCGTGGGACGGCGAATCGGGATGCATTGTGTCAGAGTGCTGAAGCAATGGGTTTAACGGCAATTGCCAGTAAATCGGCACGGGAGGCTATCCGCGATGCGGATTTGGTTGTTACTTCCGTCACGCTATCACCACAACTTGTACCGTTCTTGGACGCGCGTTGGTTAAAACCGGGCGCTTTTGTCACGATAACGGATCTGGCTGCTCCCTGGCTGGTTGAGAGCATGTCCGTGTTTGACCGGATCATCGTCGATGACCTGGAACAGGAAGCCAGCATGCCCAAACCGCTGGTCGATCCGGCTCTGGTTTGCGGCGATCTGACCGGTTTGGTGAGCGGCCATATTGCTGGCCGCTGCGCCGATGACGAGCGAACGGCCTTTGTATTCCGGGGTCTGGCGTTAGGGGATTTGGCGGTGGCGGGTTTGGCTTACCAGCGCGCTTGTGAACATTCACAAGGCTTGCTGATAGAAGCTTAATATAGGATGTGCTTACTCCTTATCCGCTCCCGACATCAGAAATTTAACGAGCAGGGCGAAAATAAACGGGATTGTGCTCAGCCCAGTCACCATATAGTGCTCGGCAGTGAATTGATCGCCTTCATCCATGATGATGTAACCAAAAAATATTGTGACCGGAGTGATAATAGATAGCGTTATTACCAGATTAAATAATCGTTTCATTCGTTTATATCCTTTTAGTAGATTAAATTATTTTTAGAAGCTCACACAGAGAACTGTCGCGCTAATCCATTCAGTGTCATATTTTGTGCCATTGCGTTATGCGGGATCAGCACATAGCACCAAGGCTTGCCACCATTGGCAAGTGCATAGTCAGAAGCATTTTTGCACCACTGGATGGCCGCTTCCTTCTTGGCTAGTACAATCGCATTTTCCATCTGGTTACTGGCCTTGGGCTCAAGCATGTAGATCGCGTCATTGGTCTCGGCAACAAAATCCGGCTGATATTCAGGGTGATCAGCTCCTTGCTGGTAGAAAATCTGGAATTGCCCCTTGGCCGGTTTAAACCACTTTATTGCATCGCGGTCAAGAATGACTGCCAACACGCGCTCTGCTTCGGAGTCAAACTTCTGCACCGGGTACAAGCAACGCTTGAAGCCGCCAAACACATACTTCGACATATTGCTCCTGTCCGTGGGCGATACCCGATAATCGGCTGGCGCTTCATTAATCGCATGGGTGTAGGCGCTGGATTTGAATTCCGTGTACCCTTTGCTCACCACCACTTCGTAATCCACCGCCTCCTCCCAGCAATGATCCTGCATCTGTACATGGATAAAGCGTGCAATATCGCATTGATAACATCGCAGAACCTTACGCGCTTCATCCTCGGACAAATAACTGCAAAAATGCTTAACGGTCTGTGCAGCCAGGTCATACAACAAATCCGCCTGATCGTCATAAGAAACATCGTCAAAATCCATCAGGCCGCTGACGACGTAATCTTCAATCCGCTTCTCTTCAATGCCGCCAGCACCCAGAGTCACTTCATCCCGCTGGCTGGTACGCAGGTGTTGTATCCATAGCTCTTCGGATACCGCTGGGTATTTCAACGTGTCCAGTTTCAGAGTAAACGGTCTAAAACCCGCTTTCACTTCTCCCTTGGGCACAACCAGAATGCGCGGAATATCAATGGTCTGCCGTGTTACCAACTCCACCGTCTTAGCCACAACCGCTGCAAAATCCGGTTGTTCGGCTACTCCTTCTAACTCCATTTGTACCGGGCGGTGTTGTTCTTGTACCGCCTTAACGATAGCAGCCTGAACTTCCGGGTTTTTTAAATGCGCTAATGTGGGCACAGCCCTCGGTTGATTCTCCAGCTTGCGGATGACCTCGTAAGCAATCTGCGCCACCTTTTGCTCTTCCGGTTTGGTGAAAAGAGGTTGCGCATCCTGCCTCGCAATCCGTGTGCTGGCCGTTGTATCCGCTGGCTTTATTCCCAATTGGGTAGCAACCTGGGATTGAGAAACGATCGTTACTGTCTTTTGATCGAGTTCATCATCATCCAGTACCACTGCCTTCAGATGAATGGGGGATTCCGGGCGGTTCGCTTCATTGATGATTTCCTGAAACTTATCATGGGCCACAATATTCAGCCTGTCCACCGCCGTTACGCCCGTGCGCTTACCATAAGGCAGCCGTAAACCACGGCCGATGGATTGTTCAATCAGGGTACGCGCATTGGCAGCACGCAGCGGCACGATAGTATAGAGATTGGTCACGTCCCAGCCTTCTTTCAGCATATTGACATGAATGACAATCTCAGTCGGCTCTTCAGTGTGTTCCACCTTCAATAACCGCCCGATCATTTCTTCCTCATCCGCGCCGGTTCGGCTTGAATCCACCTGAATAACCTTGTCTTTGTAGCGTCCTTCGAAGAAACCATCGGATTGGATCAAGGCCAATAACTGCCCGGCATGGGTCGTATCTCGTGCAATCACCAGCAGGAATGGCTTAACAATAGGATTGCTGGTTTCTCTGGCGTAAGTTTCCAACTCCACTTTCACGCTTTCGTGCAAGCGTATCCCGTCTTCCAGTTTCATGCGTTCGATTTCTTCTGGCGACATGCCAGCTGGATTGAAATTCTTGCGTGTCACCACGGCAGGCTCTTTCACAAAACCGTCTTCCATCGCCTTTCCCAATGGATAATCGAGGATCACGTTCTTGAAGGGCACGGCACCTTTAGTGCCTTCTACAAAAGGGGTGGCTGTCAGCTCCAGTCCCAGGATCGGCTTCAATTCATTAATAGCCTTGATTCCTGCGCTGGCACGGTAGCGATGCGACTCATCCATCAAAAGCACTAGATCGGGCAATCCGGCCAGATAGTCAAAATAACTTTCGCCGATATATTCAGATAATCGTTTGATGCGCGGCGCTCGGCCACCACGCACCTCGGAATTGATTTTTGAGATATTGAAAATATTGATACGTATTCCGCCAAATAATGTGCCACTGGCCGGATCATGCTGATTGTAATTGTCACCTGTAATAATGGCGGGGGTATCAATGGCAAATTCCGAGATACCCTTGAATACATACTTTGGATGGGTGCGGTCGCTGAAATCCGTGATCAGTTTGTTGTAGATCGTCAAATTCGGCGCCAGCACAAAGAAATTGTTGATACCGTGCGCCAAATGCAGATAACTGATGAATGCGCCCATTAACCGCGTCTTGCCCACCCCCGTGGCCAGTGCAAAACACAATGATGGAAATTCTCGCTCAAAGCCCGTGACCGACGGAAACTCGCTACGGATGACCTCCAGCACGGCGGCGAGATCGGCATCCTTGCCGGGCGGTGAAATCTCGGTTATGCGGTCGAGAATCTCCAGCGAGCGACGCTGGGGCGGGCGCAGGCTCAGGCGACCGGCAATGGCGTTGACGTGTCGATTCATTTCTTGTTCATTTCTCCAGGCATAATGCCGTATAATTCGACCATGAGTTCCAAACTTTCCACCGCAAATCCTTACCTGCGCGACCCGGTCTTGCGCCAGCGCAGCGTTCTCAAATCCGTTGCCACATCATCGGCAATCGAGGGGATTTTTGCCCCCTTCAAAATGATGGCTTGCGCATTGAATGCATCAGCACATTCCAGCAAGGCAAAAAAGCCAGTGTCCAAAACCCGCATCAGCCGCGCGAAAGCCTAGCCTGCGCCCGTAACGTCCGGGCGATGATGCCGCGAAAAATGGCGGTCATGAGCGCGTAATCGTTTCCCAATGCCGCATGAATCGCGCCGATGTACCGCTGTTTTTCCACTCCGCAGATTCCACCAAAATTCAACACCGGCAGCCCCGCCTGCAGCCCCATCAGCACCGCCAACAGGCGAGCACAACGCCCGTTGCCCTCGCGAAAGGGATGGATCAGGATCAATTCCGCATGCACAACGGCCAGCGCGTGCGCCTGATCCTCAACTGTAGAAAACCGACAAGGCGTGAATTGCCGCGACAGGCCGCGTTCGAATCCATCCATTAAGCCGGGTAGCAAGTTGGCGGCAGCGAACATAAAACCGTCCTTTCCCATGTTGACCTGCCGGTATTCGCCAGCCCACGAATAGATGCCTCCCAGCCACACATGATGCATGTGCCGGATGTCGGCGGCACTGAAGCGCTGCTCCAGTTGCGTTTCGTCGATCAACTGCTCTGTTGCCGCATAAAGCGCCTCGGACTCAAGATGCGCCATTTCCCGAATGGAACGCACCCCACGCAGGTTGCGCAATATGCGGCCCCTAGAACCCGGCTCGAACTCCGCCTCGGGGTCGTGCGCCCGGTAGCGGTTGTTCACAGGGCATCCTCCTCGAACAACCCGCCCTGCGCCGCATTCCTCACACGCCCCTTTGCAACAGCCTCCCCTCGCCCGCTTGCGGGAGAGGGGCTGGGGAAGAGGGTAGGTGGCGGGGCTTTCGGCAAATTCTCCACCCGCAGCGAATAATCATCATGCCCCCATTCACAGCGTGACAGCACCTGCTTGGGGATTTTCTTCACGGTGAGATTCGGATAATCACCCCGGCCACGGAAGGCAGTGCACAATACTAATAAACTTCGTTCCGATCCCACTTCATCGGAAAGTTGCTGCAACTGTTCGTGGTTCAGGTTCGCCGTGGTGACGTAGATAAAATCCCGTTCAGTAGAATGCCCGTGCATCCAGTAATGTACTCCTGACGGTGCATAGGTGAATCCTTCCAGTTTGCACAAGGCTTGCGCCAGCATCTCCGCGTTGTATTCCTTGTTGATGACCCACTGCCCGTAAGCGTCCTGCCGCAAAAGACTGGGAGCGAGTTTGTAATAGCGGAAGCCGCCGCCGCCTTG
>ERZ1292640.392-Hain-H43-02um-R1-392-length-35861-cov-7_pt1 | contig 35861 bp, 32 predicted proteins | sample MGYA00564404_ERZ1292640 | MGnify/ENA primary metagenome ERZ1292640 (study PRJEB36523, sample SAMEA6512636) | groundwater metagenome | collected 2019-01-08 | study: AquaDiva: Metagenomics assemblies of 32 groundwater samples | reverse complement strand
TGGAGAAGAATGATATCGCTAAATTACGCAGTTTCACGCCGCCTGCAAATCAAATCGCCTTAATAAATAAATGGCTGATGGATCATGGCCTTCCGCCAATAGGTGTTGATTTATCCAAGCCGCAGGCAATGCCGCAGGCAGAAGTTGTTGACTTGCTGGAGGCGATTCCTGATGATGTCTATGCGGCTTTAGGCAGGGGCAAAGAAGAGGTTATTGAGAAGGAAGCCGGCGTAGTTTCTTCGCCGGTGGAACAGTTAACCAGTTCGCCGGTTAACCAGTTAGCCGGTTTGGAACAGGCCAACAGGTCAACTGGCCAACTGGCAAACCAACAACCCGCCTCTTCGCCGGTAACGATACGGCAAATTGAATCTTTTCTTGGGGCGGAGGGATTCGCGAGATTGAGAGAGTTTGAGAATCAAGTGAGGGCTATGTATGGCCTGAACATAGCTGACGCAAAAGCGGCAAACCCAAGAATGGCGAGGGTTGGTTTTGAGGTTGATGAAAAACGCGGCATTGTGGAAAATCGACTTGGTTGGACTATGCCTAATTTAGATTGGATATTAACTCATCGTCAAATTCTTGATAATGTTTTAGCTGATGGCAGGATTATCAGGGATAGATATAAGTATGTGATTTTCTGCGGTATGGGCGGTTCGGGCTTAAGCGTGCAGGTAGTTAAGAGCACTTTTGAGAGCCCGGACGCGAAAACTAAAATTTACAGTTTGAGGACCACGGACCCCGCGGCAATAAAAGAAATCCTTGATGAAATAACTGCAGATGCCGGTTCGCGGGAAGCGGCGCTGGAGAAAACTTTAGTGATACCTATCAGTAAATCCGGCACAACGCAGGAGACAGTTTCGCATAAAAAATATTTTGAAGGCCTATTTGCTCATTTTTCAATGGATGTCAAAGAGCATATGTGGGTGGTGACGGATAAAGGTTCGCCTATGGATACCGGGGATTATAAACAAAGAGAGATACAGCTTAACGGAAAAGGAGATATAGGAGGAAGGTTTACCTCTCCCACTACTAATATTTTCCTTTTACCTTTGGCAATTACAGCGCCGGAAATATTAGTTGATACACTTACAAAAGCTAAGGCAATGAATGAAAAAAAGATGGAAGATGATGTTTTTCTTAAACTTGGCGCCTTCTTGTATAATATGGCGTCTAAAGGGAAGAAAGACAAAGTTACAATGTTTGTGGATGAGGCGTTAAGAGATATACCGCTTTGGACAGAACAGTTAGTCGAAGAATCCTTAGGTAAAGACGGCAAGGGCATTAGCCTATTTTATGGCGAGAGGTTTTCACCCGGTGAATTAAAACCTGTGGATAGAAATGACAGGGTTTTCATCAGGATTAATTTGGCAGGAAGAAAGGTTAATCAAGAGTTGTGGGATTATCTGTTGGCTGAAGGTTATCCTGTATTTGAGATAGATGTTGATGACGCCGCTTCCATAGGCGGGCTGATGCTTGGGTTACAAAGGGCGGTTGGGGTGGTAGGGTATCTTTGGGATATTTGTTTTGTGGACCAGCCTGCGGTAGAAGGATATAAGAAGGCTACAAGAGAAGTAATGCAAGCTTTGCCGTCGGGAGAAGATGTTCAAGTGCCGGCTGATTGGAAAAGCGCTGATTTCAAATCGTTAAAGCTGTATTACGGGCCACTAATTCAAGCTGGGATTATTACCGCGCGAGAGGTCGCGGAAGAAGTCAGGGAAATGGGCTTTACTATGAATGACGCGCCCGCGGTTTACGCGGCAATAATGGAGATATTGTTAAACCGCCAGGGTTTCGAGGCCGCGGAGGTTACTTCTTATGGCAGGATGAGCCCCGGTTTAAGGAGTATTCTTGAGGGCATGAGGTTTAGAATTTTTACCGATATGCTTAAGATGCCTTCTAAATTAGGTGAAGGCCCGGATAAGAATCATTCTTATCACCAGAATATCTCCGCAGGCAGGGATATGTGGTTTTCAACTTACCTAATGGCAGGCGAATACAGCCAGCCAAAACCTGTGGGTTATGATAGCAATCTATTGAAGGCACAGGCCATTGGAACAGCGCAGTCTTTAGTATCCGATAGGCGTAAAGTCGTGTTAATAGCCAGCGAGGATACAGCTGAAAACGCGCAAGGCGATATAAGGGAATTCTTTGAAAAGGTTGCGGGCATTTTGGAGAGGGGCTTCGCTTCTTCGCCGGCAGGGCAGTTAGCCAGTTCGCCGGTTAACCGGTTAGCCGGTTCAGAACAGGCCAACAGAGAAACAGGCAAACCGGCAAACCAACAACCCGCCTCTTCGCCGGTAAATCCGAATAATTATTCTTTGGTAGAATCTGGTCCGTATACAAGTCGAGATGGTTTAATCGGGGATAAATATATATTGAATGACCGAGCTACAAATTTACGTGCAGGTATACTGTACGTTGTGAGGCATGATGCCGATAACATCCGTATTACTTGGTATCCTGGAGACAGCGATAGTGGAGAATCTGCACATAAAATTGTCCGCGGCCAGACCAATATTTCATGGCAGGATGCAATGAAAAAATTGCCTGCGCCAGCCGCCTCTTCTCCGGTAACTGCAGTTCAAGAGATAATCGGTGATGTGGACGAAGTGGCTAAATATATAATTGAAATGATTAATGCGGGCAGTGTTCCTGCTTTATTAATACTTTGGGTTGAACCTACTGTCGGAGTTCCGGTAGATGTTAATATCGCCAATGAGGAGCGGGTGAAAGATAATCTTAGGAAAATTGCCGCAAAGAGCCAAGACGGTAAGCTGTCTTGCAGAGTGGAAACAACTGATGCCCCAGACGGTACAAAAAGGGCGATAGGAGTATATCCACATATTAGATTATCTCCCTTTGCCGCCGGCAAACAAGTCTTGGCCTCTTCGCCGGTTGCGAGGACTGCGCAAGAAATTATGGCGTATGTAACTCCTATAGTTGGAAGTGGCAGACAAGTGAGTATACGATTAGTCTTGTCTAAACCCGAGAAGGATTTATCAATATATTTCAATCGGGAAGGTTTAGATGAAGATAGCAAGAGACAGATAAAATTAGGCACACTCGAAGGTTTAATACAACAACAGGATAAATTATATATTTCCAGGTATGATAGTCCTGAACAGGTAACCACAATAATTATTTCTATAAATCGCCCTGTTCTGGTGCGGCTAAGTAAAACTAATCCCGCCGCCTCTTCGCCGGCAGGGCAGTTAGCCAGTTCGCCGGTTAACCAGTTAGCCGGTTCAGAACAGGCAAACCAAAACGCCTCTTCATCAGTGGCGCCCGGCGGCATTGACTTTCGCTACATCAATATGGCTACGCAGATACAGGCGAGCAGTCCGCTTCTCAATTTTAAGATGCCGGATTTGAATGTGTTAAGGGGAATTAACGTTACTGATGAAGCATCAGAATTGCAGAAGATGATGATAGCCGGGATTTTGCCGTCAAGCCAGCGGATGATTGAGTTTATGTCCGCGTGTTATTTGATGGGCAACAGCGGAAAAATCGCGGATGAGGCGGTAATCTGTGAGGTGAATTTCTTCAGGCTTCAAGAGGAGTTCGTTGAAGAAACGCCGCAGGAGTTTAAGGCCTTCTTGTGCGTGATTGAGAAGAGCCGTCCGGCGGCGTCGTAGACGGTGGATTAGCGGTATCGTATATGCTTTAAAAGTGGGTTTGCTTCGTCACAGACATGTCAATTAAGGGTTCCTCGCAATGACGATGTGAGGATTTTACAAATTACCTAAGGAATTTTTTGGTATTTGCCAAAAAGGCGGTAAAATGAGGCAGACAGCTTTTGATGAAATCACTTATACGCTGCCATTTTATATCCAGATATTCGTGAGCGAGTATATTGCGCAATTTTACCCAGCCGGTAAACTTCTCAACATCCATACCTTTAAATTGAGGCAGTAATCCCAACTGGATAAAAACATCTTTATAATAATCGGGGATTTTTTTCTTTTCCGAAGCTAAAATGATTTCTCCCGCGTCAATTGCCGAATTGATTAGATTTTCCACCCATCGTTCTATGTCCCTGCGTTTGTGGGCATCCTGATAGTCAGAAAAAGCAAATTTAGAAAAATATCCGCATGACGTCATTTCCTGTTCTATAAAATCTACGATTTTCTTTAATCTTTCCCTATCCGCGGGGTTCAAGGAAGACGAACGCTGGGAAATCGCGTAATAGCTATCTACGAAATCTCTATAGTCTTCTGCTTGGCGCATTGTCAAGATGATAAAGTCCCATAGAAGCTTTCTATTTTTGATAGATAGCGGGATGCCGCTGCTTAAGACGCTAGCCGCGATATTTGAAGGGGCGCGGTTTAAAACAACAAGGTCAACATTATCGGTTTTTAATATATCAACCAGTTTATTCCAGATTTTATTTTCTAAAGGATAGCGTTTGTTTGTTTCTTCGTATTCCGTATTGCCCGGGGTACGGGGTTTAAAATAAACTCCGATATCCCAGTCTGAAATCTTTCCTGCTGTTTTTTTGGCATGGGAGCCAAACAAAAAAGCCGCGTTAACATCCTGCAGGCCAGAAAAGTATTTTTCCAAAAGCTTAATCTCTTTTCTCATAATTGCCAATATACTACTTTTGCGCCTAAAAGTCAAGATAGGGAGGGTTTTTCTTTAGTGGCGGCACACTGTGCCGCCACTACAATAGCGGGGCCGCGGGAAGAGGTTATTTCAGGAATGATAAGATTGATTCTGCGGCGCGAAGAGGGGCGTTGGGTGGGCCCAGCCTTTCTTTTAATTCTCTAAAATCCTTCTGTAATTCATCCAGCCTTTCTTTATTCATAAAAATATTCAGGACAGTTGAGGCAATTACTTTGGGCTTGGCTTTAAACTGGATAAACTCCGGAGCTAGCATTTTTCCTGCCACAATATTTTCCATTCCTATATAAGGCACTTTTATCATCGGCCGATAAAGCATATAATTAAGCAGGCCCATTTTGTAGATAATCACATTTGGTTTGGCCATAATGGCAGTTTCTAAAGTCGCGGTGCCGGAGGCGACCAGGACGAAGTCCGCTACGTTGATGCAGTCGTAGGGTTGGGATTCGATGAGTTTAAAGCAATAGGAAAGTTGCTTATCTTCGGGCGCGATAAATCGCGCCCCTACAGTGCGTGCTGTCGCATTATTGCGGGCGTCATAAATGACGCCCCTACAGGGTGGTCGTCGTGTGCCTTCGGGCGGGATAAATGGCGCCTCTACATCGTGTGTTGTTGTATTATTGCGGGCGCCATAAATGGCGCCCCTACAGGTGTGTTGCGGTATGCCTGTACGGGTTTGATTTATCAAACCCGTTTGTTTGGCTAATATTTTTTCGTAGATTTTTGCGTCGATGTGCGCGACTTTTGCCACTACAAATTGCGCTTCAGGGATGGTTTCTCTGATTATTGACGCGCTTTTGGCCATTATCGGAAGTATCTTTTTTACTTCGGAGACTCTTGAGCCGGGAAGAAGAGCGAAGATCGGCGCGGTTTCTGTTAAGCCGAATTCCGCGAGTGCTTTCTGTTTTTCCAATGTTGGACGTCCGACGTCCAACATTGGGTGGCCGACGAATTCTGCCTCAATGCCGAATTTTTTGTAGAAATCATGTTCAAACCTAAAGATGACAATCAACTTTTGAATATATTTTTTGATGGTTGCGACTCTTCCTTGACGGGATGCCCAGACTTGAGGAGAGATGTAGTAAATCGTTTTGATTTTGTTGTTTATTTTTTTAGCTAAGCGCAGGTTAAAGCCGGAGAAATCCACAAAGATTATCGCTTCGGGTTTTAAGCGTTCGATTTCTTCCAGGATGAAGCGCATTAAGGCTTTGAATTTATCCAGCTTACGCAGGACATCAAAAAGTCCGAGGACGCTTAAATCTTTTATGTCGTGGATAATTTGCGCGCCGGTTTTCTTTAAATGCTCTCCACCGACGGCGTAGATTTCTATTTGGTTATCGAGTTGCTTTAGATTAGCGGCAAGCAGGCTGGCTTGCAGGTCTCCCGAAGGTTCGCCGGAGATGATGAGGATTCGCTTTGATATCATGTAGGGTTACTTTGAGGGTTAAGGGGGAAGGGTTAAGTGATAAGGAAAAACCAAAAACAAAACCTAATTTCTTTTTTCTTTTTTACTTAACCCTTATCGCTTACCACTTACCCCTTATCCGTTTTATCTTTGCAATCATTTCCATATAAGACTTTGGATTTTTAGGGCTATTCGCAAGGCCTCGCGGCCTTCTTTGCCGGAGACCAGCGGCCTTTTATTAGAGGAGACGCATTCAAGGAAAGAGGCGATTTCTTTTTTTAAGGGTTCTTCTTTTTTGACCCAGACGGATTCTTTGTTGATTTTATCGCCGTCTTTGCGGTAAATATCCGCTTCTTCGTTTTTATAGTCCAGAGAAATATAAGTATTTTTCAAAAATACGCGGATTTTACGCATTGACTCGTCGGAGATGCGGCTGGCAGTTAAATTGCAGACACAGCCATTCTTGAAAGTTACGCGGGCATTGGCAATATCTTCAGATTCAGTTAAAACATTTATGCCTACAGCCTCAACGCGTTTTACCGGAGAATTTACCAGGCCGAGGATAATGTCAATGTCGTGGATCATCAGGTCAAGGACAACGCCCACGTCAAGGGAGCGGCCGGGAAAGCCGCTTAGGCGGTGGACCTCGATAAACTTAGGCTCTTTGCAGATATCTTTAATTGCCTGAAAAGCGGAATTGAACCTTTCAATATGGCCGACCTGAACAATGAGTTTCTTCTTTTTGGCGATTTTTAACAATTCATCCGCTTCCGGCAAAGTTGTTGTAAATGGCTTCTCAACAAGGACATTTACTCCTGCCAAAAGAAAATCCTTGGTAATCTGGAAATGGGCTTTGGTCGGGGTGGCGATGCTGACTGCCTGGACTTTATCGAGAAGCTCGTTATAAGAGAAAAAGGCTTTTGTTTGAGATGAGGCGGCAATGCTTTCGGCTTTGGAGTGTTCGACATCGCATATGCCAATAAGGTTAGCATGGGGTAACTCGCTATATACACGGGCGTGGGCAGAGCCAAGCCGGCCTGCGCCGATGACGGCTACGTTGATTTTGGGCATAGGTAATAAGATAACATATAGGAAGGAAGAAGGCAAGAAAAAAGCATTAAAGCCAGAGTGACTGGTTAGTGAACGGGGAAAATCCCTACATCGTCATTGCGAGGAACCGTCGTTTGGCATATAAGTGACGAAGCAATCGCGTTTTTAAAAAAGAGATTGCTTCGTCGCCTTAGCCAAGAGAAAGCTCCTCGCAATGACGATGAGGAATTTCTAATGATGGTGACACCCAACCTCGGGGGTTTCAACTAGTCAAGCAACATCCAACCCCCGAGGTTTCAGACAATAAATTGCTTGTGGTGCATAGAGAAGTCTGTTATAATTTCAAAGCTATGAAAGATTATATTCGATTTATAAGGTTTTTGAAGCCGCATAAGGGCATTTTGGGTTTAGCGGTCATGTATATGGCTATATCCAGCGTTTTTGACTGGGTTTCTATAGCTATGATTGTGCCTGTAACCGATAAAGTCTTTAACAACGGCAAGATTATTTTTCCTGTAAGCCTGCCTCCCAAAGTTGCTGTAATGGTTTCCGTCCTGAATTCTATACCGCAAATGAAGCTTTTGGGCATAGTGGTGTTATTTTTGCCTCTTTTATTCCTCCTTAAGGGGATATTTAACTACTTTTATTCCTATTATATGTCACAAATCGGCCAGCTTTGCGTGCGGGATATCCGCGATCAGCTTTATCAGAAAATGCAAAACCTGTCTTTGGAGTATTTCTCCCGCAAACGCGCCGGCGAACTTATTTCAAGGATTACCAATGATGTGAAATTGGTTGAGAACGCCCTTTCATACGGGACTACAGACTTGGTTTACCAGTCTTTTCTTGTGGGTATTTTTACCATTACTATATTTTATATCCACTGGAAGCTGGCGCTTTTGTCATTATTGTTTGGCCCTTTGATTGCCTTTCCTATCATAAAAGTAGGCAAGGTTTTACGCGGGATTTCCAAAAATTCTCAAGAACGCATGGCGGACATCAACTCGCTTCTCGTCGAGACAATCAGCGGGGTGAGGATTGTCAAGGCCTTTGGAATGGAAGGGTATGAGATAGAAAAATTCAGGAAACAGAATTACAATTATTACAAGCTGGCAATGAAGGCGATCAAGCGCACGCTTCTTTTAAATCCTCTGACAGAATTTATCGGCGTGCTTTTCGGCGTATTTATCCTTGCCTGGGCAGGCAAGGATGTAATCAGCGGCAAGATTTCATTCGGCGTGCTGGGGTTGTTTCTGGGTTCGCTGTTTTCCTTGATTCGTCCGCTAAAAAGGCTATCCCAAGTTAATTCCATAAATCAGCAGGCGTTGGCCGCTAATGTGCGCATTTATGAGATTTTAGAGACCCCTGTTATTGTCAGAGAGCCGGCTGTGCCTGTGGAACTTGGGCAAATAAAGAAAATCATTGAATTTAAAAAAATTTCTTTCAAATATGAGGAAAATCAGGTTTTAAAAGATATAAACTTGATTGTTAATGTCGGCGAAGTAGTTGCTGTCGTGGGCCCAAGCGGCGGAGGTAAGAGCACTTTGGTTGACCTTATCCCGAGGTTTTACGACCCACAAGAGGGTTTTGTGCTTATCGACGGAATAGATATCCGGAATTTTTCTTTTCAATCGTTAAGGTCTAAAATAGGGATAGTTACTCAAGAAACGGTTTTATTTAATGATACGATACTGGCAAACATAAGCTATGGCCATTTAGACGGGGGAATAGAAAAGGTTGAAAATGCCGCAAGGCTGGCTAATGCGCATGATTTTATCAGCAAGCTTCCCGACGGATATAATACCTTTATCGGAGACAGAGGGGCAAAACTTTCCGGCGGGGAAAGGCAGAGGCTGGCAATCGCCCGGGCGCTGTTAAAAAATCCGCCGATACTTATTTTAGACGAGGCAACCAGCCAGCTTGATACGGAATCAGAGCGCCTGGTGCAGGATGCCCTTGATAGAGTTATGCAGGGAAGGACGGTATTTGTTATCGCCCATCGTTTATCTACGGTTAAGAACGCCACGAAAATTATCGCCCTTGATAAAGGCAGGATAGTTCAGTCAGGCACTCATCAGGAACTTATCGCGCAAGACGGCTTATATCAACGGCTGTATAACCTGCAGAATCTAGGGGTGGAGTGAAGGATGCTCAATATTGCGGGTTGGGCTAAATAAACGTTTTTGTCATTGCGAGGAGCTGTCGTTTTGTACTGGCGACGAAGCAATCACGTTCTTAAATACGAGATTGCTTCGTCACTGGTATGTCAAGCGAGGGTTCCTCGCAATGACGAAAAAAAGAAAAATTTATTTGATAGTTGTTGTTTTTGTGTTATAATTTGTGTTTAAACTTTATGTGAAAAGGGGTATTTTCTTTTTGAAAATACGGCTTTTGTTATTTAAATCAGAGTCGTTAAGAGATTGATGCTTCGTCACCAATTATTGTAGTGACAGCATATTGTGCTGTCACTACAGCTCGCAATGACAATTTTATTAAGGAGGGACTTACATTGGCAGAAGAATTGATTAAACAATTATTGGAAGCAGGCGTGCATTTTGGCCATCAGACTAAACGATGGAATCCAAAGATGGCTCCGTATATCTTTGGGAAACGCAGTTCCATCTATATTATAGATCTGGAAAAGACTGCGGATTTCCTTCAAAAGGCGCGTGATTTCTTAAAAGACCTGGCCCGTAAAGGCGAGGTGGTCCTTTTTGTCGGCACAAAGAAGCAGGCGCAGGAAACAGTAAAAGAACAGGCGCTGGCTTGCGGGATGTATTTTGTTGACCACCGCTGGCCGGGCGGGCTGATGACTAATTTCGCTACTATCAAAAAGTCAATAACGCGGCTTAAGGATATAGAGAAGATGAAGGAAGACGGCCGCATGCAGGGGTTTTCCAAAAAGGAAATCTCGCTTATGATGAAAGAGCACGATAAGCTGGAGAGGAATTTCGGCGGCATCAAGAATATGGAGCGGCTTCCCGGAGCGCTGTTTATCATCGACTCCAAAAAAGAAAGTACTGCTATCGCCGAGGCTAGAAAGCTTAAGATGCCCATCGTCGCGCTTATTGATACCAATTGTGACCCGGATATGATCACGTATCCTATTCCCGGAAACGACGACGCTATAAAGTCGATAAAAATGATCACCTCGCTTGTGGCGGAATCGGTAGCCGAAGGCAGGAAGGGTTTCCTTGATTATTTAGCCCAGGCTAATGTTAAACCCATTAAGCCGCAAGTTGAAGAAACGCGGGAGATAGTGGTAACAGAGCAGGAAGTTGAGAAGGTCGGAGAGAAAATAATTGAATTGGTTGAAAAAGATGCGGGGACAGATGATAAGGCTTCCAAAAAATTGCTGAAGGCCAAGGTAGTTGATACCGCCGCGGATCTTAAGGCAAAGAGGAGGCCTAAGAAATGATCGTATCGCTGGATTTAATTAAGAAATTAAGAGAAGCCACTTCGATGGGGGTGGGTGATTGCCGTAAGGCCCTTGAAGAAGCGAAAGGCGATTTAAGTAAGGCAACGGAGATTTTGAAAAAAAGAGGATTAGAGATAGCCGCTAAAAAGGCCGACCGCGCAGTCAAGTCCGGGCGGGTCGGTTCATATGTGCATTTTGACAGCAAAATGGGCGCGATGGTCGAGATAAACTCTGAGACGGATTTTACCGCCTCTAACGAAGAATTCGTGAAATTCGCTTCAGATGTGGCACTGCATATAGCGGCGATAAATCCTAAATACATAAAAACAGAAGACGTGCCGCAGGATGTGGCTAAGGATCAGGTTGACTTGAATAGCTTTTACAAAGAGGCCTGCCTTTTAGAACAGCCGTTTGTAAAGGATCCTTCAAAGACAATCAAGGATTACCTTAATACGATAACTGCTAAGTTCGGCGAGAATATAGTCATCCGCAGGTTTGTAAGGTTTCAGGTCGGTAATTAGTTAGCCGGTTTACCAGTTAACCGGTTAGCCAGTTAAAAACTGGCAAACTGGCCAACAGGCTAACTGGCAAACAAATATGGATAAGAAACCAATATACAAGCGCATAGTTTTAAAACTAAGCGGCGAGGCGCTTCAAGGAGCCGCCAGGCATGGCATAGACCAGAAGACGCTTTTTTCTATAGCCCGTCAGTTAAAAGAAATCAGGGAATTGGGTGTTGAGGTCGCGATAGTCCTTGGCGGAGGCAATATATTCCGCGGTTCTGAAAATGTCGAGGCGCACGGCCTTGATATGGACCGTTCCGTGGCGGATTATATGGGAATGTTGGCTACGGTAATAAACGGCATGGCCCTGCAGGATGCCTTGGAGAAAACAGGGGTGCCGACGAGGCTGGTGACAGCGATTGAGATGCGCCAGGTAGCCGAGGCCTATATCCGCCGCCGGGCGATGCGCCATTTGGAAAAAGGCAGGGTGGTTATTTTTGTCGCCGGCACAGGCAATCCTTATTTTACGACAGACACCGCTGCCGCGCTTCGGGCAAAAGAGATAAACGCGCAGGTGGTCCTTAAGGCGACAAAGGTGGATGGCGTATACACGGCTGACCCGCTTAAGTTTAAGGGCGCGAAAAGGTTTACAACCGTAAAACATATTGATGTGGTGAGAAAAGGGCTTAAGGTGATGGATTCTACCGCGGTCACTCTCTGCATGGAAAACAGGCTGCCTATTATTATTTTTGATTTAACTAAAGAAGGGAATATTAAGCGAGTCCTAATGGGGGAGAAAATCGGGACGATTGTCAAATGAACGAGGTGTATTATGCTAGTGAAAGAGATAAACAGAGAAGCGGAAGAAAAAATGAAAAAGGCTCTCGAGGCGATGCATAGAGAGTTTACAGAGATTAACACCGGCAGGGCAAACCCGAATCTTGTTGAGGGATTAAGGGTTGAGTGTTATGATTCGTTTATGGTGTTAAAACAGTTAGCTTCGATTTCCGTTCCTGACGCGCATATGATTCATATACAACCGTGGGATCCATCCGTAATCCCGGATATAGAAAAGGCGATACTAAAATCTAATTTAGGAGTCAACCCCGCTAACGACGGAAAAATGATCCGCGTTTCTTTGCCTCAACTTTCCAAGGATAGGCGCCAGGAGTTATCAAAAATAGTCAAGAAGATGGCTGAGGAGGGGAAGATATCGCTTAGGACAATCCGCCGCGACGCCAAAGAGGCGATAGATAAATTAGAGAAAGATAAGCAGATACCCGAAGACGAAAAGTTCAGGGGCCATGATGCCTTACAAAAAGTCGTAGATTCATATATAGTAAAAGTAGACCAGGTTTTAGAAACTAAGGAAAAGGAATTAGCAGAGTTCTGAAAAAATCTGGGCCGCTAGCTCATCTGGTAGAGCATCGGCTTTTTAAGCCGAGTGTGCCGTGTTCGAGTCACGGGCGGCTCATTCTTCTTCGCCCTTCGAGGAGCTGACAATGGTAGGGCTTCGAAGCAATGAATCCTTTGAAGTTGCTGCGAAGCTCTACCATTGTTTGGATGTTGAAGAGCGTAGCAGAAATAACTGTGAGAGCAGTGCCCTAAGTAGAGCGGACGTGGCGGAACTGGCAGACGCGTATGACTTAGGATCATATGGGGCAACCTATGGGGGTTCAATTCCCTCCGTCCGCATTATTTATGTGCGGATTATTTTTATGGCATGAATAATTATGCGGCGGTAATTCAGTGGTAGAATGCCTGCTTGCCAAGCAGGATGTCACGGGTTCAAGTCCCGTCCGCCGCTCCATTTTAACCCAAAATCGATATACAGATCCTTCGCCCCGCCTTTTCGGCGGGGCTCAGGATCAAATTTACTTCGCAAATTTGAGGAGGAACAACGATATGAGGATAATGGAGTTCTTGTCGGAAAAAGCAATCACCGCGGATTTAAAATCTACTGAAAAAGAAGATATATTAAAAGAACTTGTCGACCTGCTGGTTGAGGCAGGCGAAATAGATAAAAAGGATAAAGGTAAGCTTATAGAACAGTTAATGGCGCGGGAAGCCCTTGGGTCAACGGCCATAGGCCAGGGAGTAGGCATACCGCACACCAAAAGCGGCTGTGTCACTAAGCTTGTCGCCAGTTTCGGCCTGTCGCAAAAAGGCGTTGATTTCGACTCTCTCGACGGAGAGAAGGTATATGTATTTTTCCTTCTTGTCGCTCCTCAAGATTCAGCAGGGCCTCATCTTAAGGCACTGGCCAGAATTTCCCGCCTTCTTAAAGATAAATACTTTAGGGAAACCCTAAAGGAATGTAAAGACGAAAAGACAATACTAAAAACTATCTTTCAGGAAGATGAAAAGAAACTCTAACATTGCCCTGCGGTTGATTAAATGGCTCTATCCGGGGATGCAGGTAAAGCGCTGGATAGCTCTTTTAATGCTGGGCGTTATACTGATTAGTTTTGGCACTGCCCGTTTTGTCAGCGAAGGCAGTTTTTTTTACCGCGCGATTGATATACTTTCGATATTATTAGGCTTGTTTCTTTCGGTTGTGGGCCTGCGCAATACGCTCGGGTCTTTCATAACCATATTTTTGCCGCAGAGAGAAAAAGAATTAGTCGATATAATTTATCGTAAGCGTTACCTCGAAAAAGGGCCGAAGATTGTGACAATCGGCGGAGGCACGGGTTTGGCGGTGTTGTTGCAGGGGTTAAAGGAATATACTTCGAACCTTACAGCTGTCGTTACTGTTGCCGACGACGGAGGCTCTTCGGGGAGGATCCGCCAGGAGTTTGACATATTGCCGCCGGGCGATATCCGTAACTGCCTTGTGGCGCTGGCTGATACCTCAAGCCTTATGCAGAATTTATTTCAGTTCAGGTTTGAATCGCCCAGCGAACTTAAGGGTCACAGTTTCGGAAATCTCTTCATTACCGTAATGACTAAACTTACCGGAGATTTCGAGAAAGCGATTAAAGAGTCCAGTAAAGTTTTAGCTATCCGCGGACAGGTCATCCCTTCGACGCTCAATAAGGTATCGCTTGTGGCAACATATAAAGACGGCAGCATTGTCGAAGGAGAAGCGGCAATACCTAAAAAAGGGGTGCCGATAAGCAGGGTTTATCTTAAGCCGGATTTCCCTCAAGCTACGCCTGACGCTATTAAAGCGATTTCAGAGGCGCAGGCGATTGTGCTGGGGCCCGGGAGTTTGTATACCAGCGTTATTCCGAACCTTTTGATTAGAGAGATAACAGACGCGATTGTCCGAAGCCCGGCAGTGAAAATATACATATGTAACGTGATGACCCAGCCGGGAGAGACTGATGGGTATTCCGCGGATGATCATATAAAGGCGATTTTGGAGCATAGCTCCGCGAAAGTGATAGATTATTGTATTGTCAATACCGCGGTTATTTCCAAGGATTTATTAGAAAAATATAAACAAGATAATTCTTTTCCTGTGGATGTTAACCTGCAAAATATAAAATCCGCCGGATGCAAGGTCATTGAAAATGAAGTGGCAAATTCTCAAGACTATGTCCGGCATGACCCGGAAAAATTAGCGCGGATTATTGTTGGGTTGATACAGGAGAATTATTAATTTTGTTAGCCGGTTGGCCGGTTTACCGGTTAGCCAGTTAAAAACTAAAAAAATGTTTAACAGGCAAACCGGCCAACAGGCTAACTAAAAAACGATGAAAACCGTAGAAAAGAAATTAGTAATCAAGAATAAAATGGGCCTGCACGCGCGGCCGGCCGCGCTTTTTGTCCAAATAGCCAATAAATTTGATTCTAAAATCACCATTACTAAAGACGATCAGGAGGTAAATGGCAAGTCTATTATGGGCATATTAATGTTGGCAGCGGAAAAAGACAGCGTTATTTTGATTACTGCTTACGGCCGCGACGCCGAGGAAGCAATAGAGGAATTAGAGAAGATTATTTCTATCGAAGAATTGGATAGCCCGTTTAAGGCTAGTTAGAAGATTTTCCTGTAAAGCTAGATAAGAGGCGAAACATGACAGAAGAAGTCATTAAATTAAAAGGCATACCGGCATCGAGCGGCATAGCGATAGGCAAGGCTTACATCTGGGCCAAAGAGGAATTTATTGTCCCTAAAGAAAGCATAACAGACGAAGAAATTCCTACTCAAATTCAGCTTTTTGAAGAGGCCTTGATCAGGACCCGCCGGGAAATATTGGACCTGCAAAAGAAGATCAGCTCGGAAATGGGCCAGGGCGAAGCGCAAATCCTTGACGCCCATTTGTTAGTCCTTGAAGACCGCATGCTTATCGAAGAGGTGATCGCGCGCTTAAAAAAAGAAAAACTGACCGTGGCATATATTTTTCAGGATGTTTTGAAGAGATACATCCAGGTATTTTTGAAAATAGAAGACGAATACTTGAAGGAAAAGGTAAGCGATATTAACGACGTCGGCAGGAGAGTTCTGCGTAATCTTCTGGGTCGGGTTCCCCGGCGTTTCGATGACCTCAAGGAAAAAGTAATCTTGGTTTCACATGATTTTTCTCCTTCTGATACCGCGGCAATGCCAAAGAAGAACATCCTTTCTTTTGTTACGGATATCGGAGGCAAAACTTCCCATACGGCTATTATGGCCAAGTCCATGGCAATACCCGCTGTTTTAGGCCTTGAAGTCGGTACCTCAACGATAAAGTCGGGCGACATGTTGATTGTCGACGGCACCGCCGGTTATGTTTTTATAAATCCTACGCTGGAGATTCTAGAAAAATACAAGAAGGAAGAAACCCTTTTCCGGAATTTGTCTCAAAGATTTGTCCAGCTTAAGGATTTGCCCGCGATTACACTCGATGGCAAGAGGGTACATATAGCGGCTAATATTGAACTTCCTGACGAGATACCTTCGGTTTTAGAACACGGCGCCGAAGGCATAGGCCTTTACCGCAGTGAATTTTTCTATATGAACCGCTCGGATTTGCCGTCTGAAGAGGAGCATTACGAGGCATACAAATTTGTCGCTAAAGCGGTAGGAGATAATTCTGTAATAATCAGGACTATGGATTTAGGCGGGGACAAATTTGCTTCGCAGTTAAAAATACCTCATGATATGGTTCCATTCTTAGGATGGAGGGCAATCAGGTTTTGCCTTGCCCGGCCGGATATATTCAAGATGCAGTTAAGGGCTATACTTCGGGCTTCGGTTTTTGGAAGGTTAAGGCTGATGTATCCGATGATCTCAGGGATTGAGGAATTGCGCCAGGCGAATCAAATACTTGAAGAGGCGAAGAAGGAATTGAGAGAAAAAGGCCTCAAATTTGACGAGAATATTGAGGTCGGGGTAATGATTGAAGTCCCTTCAGCGGCAATGACCGCGGATATATTGGGTAAGGAAGCCGACTTTTTTAGCATAGGGACTAATGACCTTATTCAATATTCTATCGCTGTCGATAGGACCAATGAAAAAGTAGCTTACCTTTATGAGCCGGCGCATTTAGGGGTTTTACGGCTTATTAGAAACATCATTGAGGCTGGACATAACGCGAATATCTGGGTCGGTATGTGCGGAGAAATGGCAGGCGACGCGACTTTTTGTATTATACTTCTTGGTTTAGGGTTGGATGAATTCAGCATGCCTTCCGCGGTAATTCCGGAGATAAAGCATATAATACGTTCCGTGACCACCAAGCAGGCAAAAGAAATCGCTGACCAGGCATTGTCTTTGTCTACCGCTAAAGAGGTGGAGGATTTTGCTAATAGCAAATTACTGGAATTGAACCTTTTGTAGAAAACTTTCTCGGGGAGGGAAGGGAATAATATGGAAGACCTTAAAAAAACATCGGGGCTAGGCTTGAAATTAGACGGAAAGAAATATTCTTTGGCTTTAGGGGAGGGCATTACTAAAGTAACTCCGGCGGTAAGGTGTTTGAAGGATATGCAGGAAGTATTGGCCCAAAAAGATTTGACTTCGCCCAAAGAACTTTATTATATGTATAGAGACCTGCATAAAGTTAAGGATGAAACGGATATCCGTAAAAATAAATTAAGGTATGACGTGACTATTATACGCTCCGGCCGTTTAGGCGCGGAATATATGAAGACCGCCGGCCATTATCACCCGGGCGATTTTGGCGAACTTTATGAAGTTTTATACGGCAGCGGCTGGTGTATGATGCAGAAAGCTAATAAAAAAGACCATCGGGTTATCGAGGATGTGATATTGATAAAGGCAAAAACCGGCGATAAGATTGTTATCCCGCCGCGATACGGCCATATTTTGATTAATGTGGGAAATGTGCCGCTGGTGACTTCGAATTGGGTGTCATCCGAGTTTTCTTCCGAATATGATTTGTATAAAAAATCCGGCGGGGCTGCCTATTTTGTGTTTGAAGATAACGCGGGAGAGCGTTTTGAGGTTAATCCTTATTATGCCCAAGTTTCTAAGATGCGCGTGGGTTATCCCGCGAAGGAAGTAAATAATTTCGGCTTAAAAGCAGGAGAGCCGATGTACCCTCTTTTATACAATGATGTCAAGAAGCTTGATTTTCTGAATAGCCCTTTGAAATATGATTATTCAGAGGTATTCGAGTTTTGAGAAAAGCTTGCGATTTCGCTTGGCGCGATAAACGTAACCGTTCACTGACGTATTACCGTAACAACCTAATAACGAAACTATGAAAGCGTTAATTTTAGCCGCAGGTTATGCTACGCGGTTATACCCTTTGACCAAAGAATACCCAAAACCGCTTTTGCCGGTAGGGCAAAGGCCTATCGCTGATTATATCGCGGAGAAAATATATAAAACAAAAAAGATAAAAGAAATCATAGTAGTTACTAACGAACGTTTTTACAAAGATTTTACTATTTGGTCTTCTGATATTTGTAAAAAGATAAACCTGCCGGTAAAAGTCTTAAGTGACGGCACTAAAACCGAAGGAGACCGCCTCGGCGCTATAGGCGATATAAACTTTGCCCTTACGGAAGCCTCGGTAAACGAAGATATCATTGTCATCGCGGGCGATAATTTGTTTGAAGATGATCTGTCGGGTTTTCTCGGGTTTTCTTTAAACAAGTCGCCGCGGATAACCATAGGCGTTTACGATATAAAAGAAAAAGAAAAAGCGTCAAAATACGGCGTTATAAAGCTTGATGAGGAAAACAAAATAACTGATTTCGCGGAAAAGCCGCAAAAGCCGCAATCTTCTTTGGTGGCTACGTGCCTTTATTATATTCCCGCGGGCGCCCTCAAGTTTTTCAGGGATTATTTGGCGGATTCAAGCAATGAGCATGATGCCGCGGGAAGTTTTATCGGCTGGTTAAGCAAAAAAGAAGCAGTTTTTGGTTTTGTTTTTAGTAAGCGGTGGTATGATATCGGGGATCCTGTAAGTTATCAGGAAGCTGATAGGGTGTTTGGCGAGGACAAAATAACCTAATAAGATGAGGAGAGGAGAATAGATGAGTAAGCGTAAATATCTTTTTACTTCAGAATCGGTCGGTGAAGGCCATCCTGACAAGGTGTGCGATCAAATATCGGATGGTGTTCTCGATGAGGTATTAAAACAAGACGCGTACGGAAGAGTCGGTTGCGAAACTTATGTCACAATGGGCCTTTTGGTTGTCGGCGGAGAAATTACTACCACCGGCTTTGTGGATGTGCATGAGCTTACCCGTAATATCCTGAAAGAGATCGGGTATGACCATCCTAAATATGGATTTGATTATCACACCTGCGCCATATTAAATGTTATCAACAGGCAGTCACCGGATATAGCGCAAGGCGTTGATAAGGGCGGAGCAGGAGACCAGGGGTTTATGGTGGGTTATGCCTGTAAAGAGACGCCGGAGCTTATGCCGCTTCCGATCATGCTTTCGCATAAATTAGTCAAGAAAACCGCGGATGTCCGGCGCCAAAAGATTTTAAAATATTTAGGGCCTGATTGTAAAAGCCAGGTCTCGGTGGAATATTTTGACGGCCACCCTAAGAGGGTTGACTCGGTTGTTTTGGCCTGCCAGCATACTGAAGATATATTGGATGCTTCGGGCATGCACATTACTAAAAAGGCGCGCCAGGAAATGATTGAGGCGATTGCCATGCCGATAATCAAGGAATACGCGGATAAAGATACGAAATTCTACATCAATGAAACAGGCAAGTTCTTAATCGGCGGCCCGCAGTCGGACACAGGCATGACCGGCCGTAAAATAGTCGTTGATACTTATGGCGGAGTAGCTCCTCCGGGCGGCGGTGCTTTTTCCGGCAAGGACCCGACTAAAGTTGACCGTTCGGCTGCTTATATGGGCAGGTATATCGCTAAGAATATTGTAGCCGCCGGTATTGCCGATAAGTGTTTGATCCATATCGCGTATTGTATCGGCGTAAAGGATCCGCTTGCGGTCATGGTAGAGGCATTCGGGACAGGGAAAATTTCAGAAACGCAAATAGAAAAATTGATCAAGGAAAATTTTGACCTGACTCCTCAAGGGATGATCAAGTCGTTGAACCTACTTCGGCCTATATATAGGAAGACAGCCTGCTATGGCCATTTTGGCAGGACAGAGCCTGAATTTAGCTGGGAAGCAACCGATAAGGCGCAGGATTTGAAAAAACAAGCGGGGAGGCTGTAAATATGGACTATGATATTAAGGATATAAAGCTTTCGCCTAAGGGCAAGCTAAGGATTGAATGGGCGTCGAATAATATGCCGGTGTTAAACCTGATTAAGAAAAGGTTCCAGAAGGAGCGGCCGCTAGAAGGAATTAAAATTGCCGCCTGCCTGCATGTTACGACAGAAACCGGGGTCCTGATGGATGTTTTAAAAACTGCCGGGGCCGAAGTCCGCCTTTGCGCGTCCAATCCTTTATCAACGCAAGATGATGTCGCGGCCTCTCTGGTCAAAGATTTCGGGATCGAGACTTTTTCTATCAAAGGCGAAGACACAAAAACATATTACCGCCATATAAATTCCGCTTTAGCCATTAAACCGCGGATCACCATGGACGACGGCGCTGATTTAGTTTCAACTATCCATAAGAATAGCAAAGAATTGATTAATGATATTATCGGCGGGACAGAGGAAACCACTACAGGCGTGATAAGACTGCGGGCAATGGAGCTCGATAAAAAGCTCCTTTATCCGATAATCGCGGTAAACGACGCTCTGACTAAACACCTCTTTGATAACCGATACGGCACCGGGCAGTCGACTATCGACGGGATAATCAGGGCGACGAACCGGCTTATAGCCGGAGTTAATTTTGTGGTTTGCGGGTACGGATACTGCGGAAAAGGCGTGGCTATGCGGGCAAGAGGAATGGGCGCCAGGGGTATCGTGGTTGAAGTAGATGCTTTGCGCGCGTTAGAAGCAATTATGGATGGGTATGATGTTATGCCTATACATGATGCCGCAAAGGTTGGAGATATATTTTTGACCACTACCGGAGATATCAGCGTAATCCGCAAAGAACATTTCGAGGTTATGAAAAATGGCGCGATTGTGGCTAATTCCGGGCATTTCAACGTCGAGATAGATATTCCGGCATTAGAAACTTTAAGCAAGAAAAAGAGGACGATCCGTGATTTTGTGGATGAATATACCTTAAAAGACGGCCGTAAGATTTATTTGTTAGGCGAGGGCCGGCTGATAAACCTGGCTGCTGCCGAAGGCCATCCGGCGAATGTTATGGATATGTCTTTTGCCAATCAGGCATTGTCGGCGGAATATATCGTAAAACACCACGGCGGCCTGGAGCATAAAGTTTATTCAGTGCCAAAGAATATTGACGAGAATATAGCGCGTTTGAAATTAGATTCGATGGGCGTAAAAATTGATAAACTTACCGCGAAGCAGGAAAAATATCTATCGAGTTGGGAAGAGGGCACATAGAACACAGATAGGCACAGACGGCAGCGAAGCTGCCGTTGCGAGGAGCCTTTGTTAGCACGATGCGACGAAGCAATCTCTAAACGCGAGTAAGCAGCATAGACACAGATTAGCACAGATAAAGAAAATAAGTTTGTCATTGCGAGGAACCCTCGTTCGGCTATCCGTGACGAAGCAATCTCGTTTTTAAAAAAGGGATTGCTTCGTCGCCATATGTCAACGATAGCTCCTCGCAATGACGATAATTTTACGTTCTTTTGATTTTCTTGTTATAGGTTAGTTTAACAAATTTATATGAAAGGGGTTTTTAACATGGGAAGACGTGGCAAAACAATCGATGATTTTGTCAAAGATTTAATCGCGATCGAGGATCTGGAGACTAAGAAAAGGATTTACAAAAAGGTTTTGGGGATAGCTTACAAAAACGGCATATATCCTTCTTCGATCCATGATTTTTATGTGGCAAGAGGGAAGAGCGAATTTAACGGGTTTACTGTTCCCGCCATAAACTTAAGGACAATGACTTACGATTTGGCGCGGGCGTTATTTAGGGTGGCCAAACGTAATAACGCCGGGGCGTTTATTTTTGAGATCGCTAAGTCTGAAATGGGTTATACCAATCAGCCGCCTTGTGAATTTTCAAGCGTGATTCTGGCAGCGGCGATAAAAGAGGGGTATAAAGGCCCGGTATTTATTCAGGCTGACCATACACAGGTCAATATAAAGAAGTTTAAGGAAAATCCCGAAAAAGAATTAAAGGCGCTGCAGGATTTAATAGAAGAAGCGATTGAAGCAGGTTTTTATAACATAGACATTGATTCTTCAACGTTAGTAGACCTGGAACAATCAACGGTAAAAAAACAGCAGTATTTTAATTCTGATGTTTGCGCGAAGCTTACTCAATTTATCCGGCGCATAGAGCCGAAAGGGGTCATTGTTTCCGTAGGCGGAGAGATCGGCGAGGTTGGGCATAAAAATTCCACGCCCGAAGAACTTCGCGCGTTCATGGATGTTTACAAGGGAAGGCTGCGCAAAGGCCTGATCGGAATAAGCAAAATTTCTGTCCAGACCGGGACATCTCACGGCGGAGTTGTTTTGCCAGATGGTTCGATCGCGCAGGTTAAGCTTGATTTTGAAACTTTAAAGAGCCTTTCGCGGATTGCCCGCGGTGAATTTTGTTTAGGCGGCGCTGTTCAGCATGGGGCTTCTACTTTGCCGCCTGAGGCATTCCATAAGTTTGTTGAATGCGACGCTGCCGAGGTGCACCTGGCAACCGAATTCCAGAATATGATTTATGAGTCGAAGCATTTCCCTCAAGAATTAAAGATGAGGATTTATGAATGGCTTAAAGTTAATGCTGTTTCGGAGAGAAAAGAAGGCGAAACCGAAGAGCAGTTTTACTACAAAACGCGTAAAAAAGCGCTGGGACCGTTTAAACGTGATATAATGGGTTTATCCGACTCCGTAAGGGACGCGATTGCCGCGGAACTGGAAGCGAAATTCGAATTTTTGTTTAAACAGCTTGCCATAAGCAATACCAAAGATTTGATTGATAAATATATAAAATTAATCAGAGTGATTTCTCGTAAAAGAAAAGCCGGCCCGGTTGTTGTTGAAAGGGATACGGAAGGCGCAGACTAGAGTGTAGGGGCTCAATTTATTGAGCCCGTTTTGCGGGCGCCATAAATGGCGCCCCTACAAAAGAGGTAAAATATGCGTTCTGACACGATTAAAAAGGGGATAGAACGAATTCCTCATCGGGCTTTGTTGTTTGCTACGGGCCTGACCCGCAAGGATTTAGGCAAGCCTTTTATCGGCATTGCCTCAAGTTTTACGGATTTGATTCCGGGGCATACCCAGATGCGCTCGTTAGAGAGTACCATTGAAAACGGGGTTTACGCCGCAGGCGGAAAACCGTTTGTATTCGGCATTCCCGGCATATGCGATGGCATTGCTATGGGCCATAACGGAATGCGTTATTCGCTTGCATCGAGGGAATTGATCGCGGATATGGTCGAGTCTATCGCAGGAGCGCATTGTCTGGACGGATTAGTTTTGCTTACTAACTGTGATAAGATTACCCCCGGGATGATTATGGCCGCGGCGCGCCTTAATATTCCGTCGATAGTCGTAACCGCCGGGCCGATGATAACCGGCAGGTATAAAGGCAAGCGCGTGTCTTTGGTCCGCGACACTTTTGAAGCCGTAGGCAAGGCAAGAAAAGGAGAAATTTCCGCCCAAGAAATCCAAAATATAGAAATCTGCGCCTGCCCCGGCACAGGTTCCTGCCAGGGATTATACACCGCGAATACAATGTCTTGTTTAACCGAAACTTTAGGGATGAGCCTGCCCGGATGCGCTACCAGTTTTCCTTTTTCGGCAAAAAAAGAAAGGATCGCTTTTGAATCCGGCGAAAGAATAGTAGAGTTGGTGAAGAAGAATATTCTTCCTCTCTCTATTTTAAATAAAAAAGCGTTTGAGAACGCGATAACTGTGGATATGGCATTAGGCGGGTCTTCAAATACCGTTCTACATCTTTTAGCCATTGCCAATGAAGCAAAAGTTGATTTGCCGCTTAAGACATTTGACGAAATAGCTAAAGCCACCCCGAATATCTGCTGGATTGAGCCCGCGGGAAATTATTATATGGAGGATATCGAATACGCGGGAGGGATACCGGCGGTATTAAAGCGGTTAAAGGAAAGAATAAAAGATAATCCGACAGTTGGCGGCAGGCATATTTACGCCATCGCGGACCTCGCCGAAATTCTAGACGATGAGGTTATCCGCCCCTTAAACAAGCCTTATAATAAAGAAGGCGGGATCGCGGTTTTATATGGCAACCTTGCTTCTGGCGGCGCCGTGGTTAAGCAAACAGCTGTTTCGGATAAGATGAAAGAATTTTGCGGCAAGGCTATTTGTTTCGATTCCGAAGAAGCGGCGATGAAGGCAATTCTCGACGGAAAGATCAAAAAAGGCCATGTCGTAGTTATCAGGTACGAAGGCCCGGCAGGAGGCCCGGGCATGCGCGAGATGCTTTCGCCGACTTCGGCGATTGTGGGGATGGGCCTGGCAGAGGGCGTGGCATTGATTACCGACGGCCGTTTCTCCGGCGGCACACGCGGACCTTGCATCGGCCATATCTCCCCGGAAGCAAACGCAGGCGGCACGATAGCCCTTATTCATGACGGAGATGCTATAGCAATAGATATACCAAAAAGGAAGCTGGAGCTTAAGGTAAGCGATAAAGAGTTAAAAGTAAGAATGGCTAAATGGAACGCGCATAAGCCTAAAGTTACCACGGGATATTTGGCCCGGTATGCCAGGATGGTTTCGTCCGCCGATAAAGGGGCTGTATTAAATTAATTAACCCCAAAACGCAAGAGGAAGTCAAACATAGGAGGAGTAGATGGATGAAATAACGGTATTAATGATTCTTAAGAACATCTCTCTTGTGGCTGCTGTGTTGGGTATTATTGTAGGGTTAGATTTATTGTTAGGCGCTAAGTTTATAATTAAAAGCAAGAAGAAATTGGATAAGACATATAATTTTGACAGTATAGCAATCAAATGGTTTAATGCTTTGCGCGATAAAGTCGATAAATATTTTGACTTTGACGCCATAGTAATTAAAACTAAGGCAAGAATGGTTTTAAGTGTTTCGTATATATTGTTAGCTATCGTTATATTCTCGTTGGTTTGGAAGATAAAACAATAATTTTAGCAAGTAATTAATTTTAACATAATAGGGCCGCATTTATGATAGGGGCGCAAATATTAATAGAGTGTTTGGAGCGAGAAGGCGTCGAGATTATGTTTGGATATCCGGGGGGGCAGGTCTTGCCCATCTTCGATAAGCTCTACGATTCCAAAATACGGTTTATCCTCACCCGCCATGAACAGGGCGCTGCCCATGCCGCTGACGGATATGCCCGGGCAACGGGAAAGGTCGGAGTCTGTCTTGCTACTTCAGGCCCCGGCGCGACTAATTTAACTACCGGTATTGCCAATGCTTATATGGATTCGGTACCCATGGTGGCGATAACCGGCCAGGTTAAAACATTCTTAATCGGCAATGACGCTTTTCAGGAAGCGGACGTCACCGGCGTGACCCGGTCGATTTCTAAACATAATTTCCTGGTTAAAGACGTTAATGATCTGGCGCGGACTATCCGGGAGGCGTTTCATATTGCCTCTACCGGAAGGCCGGGCCCTGTGGTTATTGATATCCCTGTAGATGTTCAGCAGGCGGATTGTGATTTTTTTTGGCCGCAGGAGGTAAGTATCCGAGGCTACAAGCCTACATACTTTGGCCATGCCGGACAAATCAAAAAAGCAGCCCGTTTAATCGCGCGATCCAAACGGCCTGTCCTGTATATAGGAGGCGGGGTAATAACTTCCGGCGCGCATCAGGAAGTGCTGCGGTTAGCCGAAGGCATTAAGGCGCCGGTAGCAATGACAATGATGGGGTTAGGCGCGTTTCCCGGAACACACCAGATGTCATTGGGAATGTTGGGTATGCACGGAACAGCTTATGCTAATCACGCTGTCACAGAATCAGATTTAATCATAGCTATAGGAGCGCGTTTTGATGACCGGGTGACCGGCAGGATCGATGCCTTCGCGCCTAATGCTAAAGTAATCCATATTGATATTGACCCTACTTCAATAAGTAAAAATATCCGGGTGGATATTCCGATAGTCGGCGACGCCAAGAATATTTTAGGCCAGATTCTCGAGGAGATTAAGAAAAAACCTGATACTGAAAAATGGTTGAATCAGATCCGTGAATGGAAGTCCAGGCATCCTTTAAGGTATATTCACGACGGCGAGAAAATTAAGCCGCAGTTTGTCATAGAACAAATTTATGAAGCCACAAAAGGAAAAGCGATAATCGTTACCGAAGTCGGACAGAATCAGATGTGGAGCTGTCAGTGGTATAAATACGATGAGCCTCGCACTTTTATTTCAAGCGGCGGTTTAGGCACGATGGGTTTTGGCTTTCCGGCGGCACTGGGGGTAAAGCTTGGCTGCCCGGAAAAAGAAGTATTTGATATCGCCGGCGACGGCTCAATACAAATGAATATTCAGGAGCTTATGACTGCTGTTTGCAATAAGATCCCGGTAAAGGTCGCTATTTTAAACAATGGTTTCCTGGGGATGGTCCGCCAGTGGCAGGAGCTTTTTTATAAGAAACGCTATTCGTCGGTAAAAATCTCAAGCCCTGATTTCGTGAAATTAGCCGAAAGCTTTGGCGCTATAGGCATGCAGATTACAAAGAAGCCTGATGTCCGAAAGGCAATAGAAAAGGCGTTAAGAATAGATAATACTGTTTTGATGGATTTTATCGTAGAGCCCGAAGAGAATGTGTATCCGATGGTTCCCGCGGGTAGCGCGATAAATCAGATGATAAGCGGGTTAGCGTAGTTAGCTCATAGGTCATAGCTCGTAGCTCATAGGAAAAGATAAAAAATCTTAAAACAGCTTTTTTTACTATGACCTATGAGCTAAGACCTAAAACATAGTTTTATTAACGAATATGAAGCATACAATTTCTGTCCTAGTAGAAAATAAGTTCGGGGTGCTCGCGCGAATATCCGGATTATTCAGCGCCCGCGGATATAATATCAATTCTTTGTCTGTAAGCGAGACGCATGATCCTACTATGTCTTGCATGACGATTGTTATCGATGCGGCAGACGAGAGGATACTTGAGCAGATAAAGAAGCAGCTTAACAGGTTGATTGATGTTATCACCGTCAGTGACCTTACCAAGAAAGAGCATGTTGAAAGAGAGCTGATGCTGGTTAAGGTTGCCGTGAAAGCAAAAGACAAGCCAAAGGTAAAACAGCTTGCCAGGAAGTTTAATGCTGTAATAAGTGGGACAAAGAATGATTGTATTATTTTAGATATCACCGCCGAGCAGGGTAGGATAGACGCTTTTCTGAACGCGTTAAAAGGTTTCAAGATAAGTGAGTTGGTTAGGACAGGTAAAATAGCGATGGTTAAGTAACCGGTAACCAGAAACCAGATAAAAGAAAAATAAAGTTGTCATTGCGAGGAACCCTTGTTTGACTTGCCTGTGACGAAGCAATCTCGTTTTTACAAACGAGATTGCTTCGTCGCCTCATGCCAGCGATAGCTCCTCGCAATGACGATAATTTTTAGAAGGAGAAAAAGATGAAGCTCTACTATGACAATGACGCGGATTTGAATTTATTAAAAGACAAAACGATAGCCATTATCGGTTACGGTATTCAGGGGCGTGGCCAGTCACTATGCCTTCGTGATTCCGGATGTAAGGTTATTGTATCAGAAATAGCCGGAACAGCGAATTACGAACAGGCAAAAAAAGACGGGTTTAATCCCTTGCCGGCAGAGGAAGCCTGCAAACAGGCGGATATTATTCAGATCTTAACACAGGATCATGTCCAGGCTAAAGTTTACAAAGACGCTGTTAAGCCAAACCTCAAAAAAGGAAAGGCCATTGTTTTTTCTCATGGTTTTAACATAAGGTTTAAACAGATAAAGCCGCCAAAGAATATCGATGTTTTTATGGTCGCGCCCAAAGGGCCAGGGGCTTTGGTAAGAAGGATGTATGAAGAAGGTAAGGGCGTGCCTTGTTTATTGGCAGTGTTTCAGGACGCAACCGGTAAAGCCAAGCAATTAGGCCTTGCCTTTGCTAAAGGAATCGGCGGAACAAGGGCAGGCGTGATTGAGACGACATTTGAAGAAGAAACTGAAACAGACCTCTTTGGCGAGCAGGCAGTGCTTTGCGGCGGGGTAACTGAATTGATCAAGGCAGGGTTTGATACATTGATCGAGGCCGGTTATCAACCGGAGATCGCTTATTTTGAAGTTCTACATGAGTTAAAACTTATCACTGATTTAGTTCAGGAGTATGGTATTTCCGGGATGAGAAGAAGAGTTTCTAATACCGCCTGTTACGGTGACCTTACCAGGGGGCCGAGAATTATCAATGAAAAGACCCGCAAGATAATGAAAAAGATGTTAAAAGAGATAAAGAGCGGAAAATTCGCGCGCGAATGGATAAGAGAGAATGAAAACGGCCGGCCGAATTTCAATAAATTGATTAAGGCAGGCGACGAGCATTTGATTGAAAAGGTGGGGAAAGAGTTGCGGGAAATGATGCCTTGGATGAGGAAGTAAGCCACAAGGCGCTTGTTACAAGAAAAATATTGAGCAGATTTTTAGTGTAGGGGCTTGATTTATCAAGCCCGTTCGTTTGGCGGGCGCGATAAATCGCGCCCCTACAAGGCATGTAATTATAATTTCAACCATGGATAAAATAATTATATTCGACACAACACTGCGCGACGGAGAACAGGCGCCCGGAGCTTCTTTGGACCAAAACCAGAAACTGGAGATCGCTCGAGAGCTGGAGACTCTCGGGGTTGATGTTATTGAAGCGGGCTTTCCTATATCAAGCCCCGGAGATTTTAAATCGGTGGAAATGGTGGCGCGTAAGATTAAGCGGCCCTGCGTCTGTGGCCTTGCCCGCGCCATCCCTAAAGATATCGACGCTGCCTATGAAGCCACAAAACCGGCAAAGCATCCGCGCATACATGTGTTTTTGGCAACTTCAAAGATTCATATGAAGTATAAACTTCAAAAAGCCGAAGAGGAAATCCTGCGTTTGGCTGTCCGATCGGTTAAGTACGCCCGTAATCTCTGTGATGATATTGAATTTTCTCCGGAAGATGCCACGCGCACTGAAAGGGAATTCCTCTACCGTGTGGTGGAAGAGGTAATAAATTCCGGGGCAACAACGGTGAATATTCCGGATACCGTTGGTTGGACAGAACCAAAAGAATACGGTGATCTGATAAAATCGATTATTGAAAACGTTCCGAATATCAATAAGGCGGTTATTTCAGTGCATTGCCATAATGACCTTGGGCTGGCTGTGGCTAATTCTTTAAGCGCGATTAAAAACGGAGCCCGCCAGGCAGAATGCACTATTAACGGCATAGGCGAGCGCGCGGGCAATGCCTCAATGGAAGAAATCGTCATGGCAATGAAGGTGCGCGCCGATATATTCGGCTTAAACACAAATATAAATACCAGGGAAATTTATAAGGCCTCGCGGATGGTAAGTAAATATACCGGTTTCCTCGTCCCGCCGAACAAAGCGGTTGTGGGCTTGAATGCTTTCAGGCATGAGTCAGGCATACATCAGGATGGGGTCCTGAAGAAACGCTCTACTTACGAAGTCATCAGTGCCGAAGACGTTGGCTTTAAAACTGAAAGTTTGGTGTTAGGCAAACATTCAGGAAGGCATGCTTTTAGCCAGAGGCTGGCAAACCTAGGATATAAATTTAACCAGGCCGGGATCGATAAGGCCTTTACAGAATTTAAAATACTCGCGGATAAAAAGAAAGAGATATTTGACGATGATCTTTTGGCGATTATCGAGGAGAAATCCAAGGCGGCAGTACAGCAAGTATGGTCGCTTGACGGCTTTGAAATATCTTCCGGAAGCTCTATCGCGCCACAGGCAATGATAGCGCTGAAAGCGAAGGGCAAGGTTTTCCGGAAGGTTTCGTCAGGCGATGGCCCGGTCGATGCCTGTTACAAGGCGATAGAAAACATCATCCATATTAAATGCCAGCTTCTTGATTACAGCATACAGTCAGTGACCCGGGGAGAAGACGCGCTTGGCGAAGTAAGCGTGCGTATAAAGGCTAAAGGCAAGGATTTCTCCGGCCGGGCTACCTCGACGGATATTGTAGAGGCTTCTATAAAAGCGTATTTACAAGCATTGAATAAGGCTGTATCTTAAGTAATAACAAAAGATGCCAAATCCGCAAATCTATGGCCTCATTGGTTATCCTGTCAAACATAGTTTATCCCCGTTAATGCACAATGCGGCGTTCGCCGAGCTCAATATCAACGCCGAATATCGATTGTTTGAGATAGCCCCAGATAACCTGGAGAATTTTTTACTTAAGGATATTGTAGTAAAGGATACTCAAGGGAATCCCGCGCGTTCAAAAGATATTTCCGGTTTTAATATCACTATTCCTCACAAAGTTAATGCAAAAGAAATATTAGAGAAGAAGTTTCCTTATGTCCAAGGAGAGCTGATTCAACAAGATGCATACTATGTGAAATTAAGCGGTGCTGTAAACACAGTTAAGAGAGAAGGAAATCGGCTTTTGTATTGGAATACAGACTCAAGCGGTTTTCTCCGGTCTTTGGAAGAGGATTTGGTTTTCAAGGCTCAAGGTAAGAGTATTCTTGTTATCGGCTGCGGCGGCGCCGGCAGGGCGGTTATCGCGGCTTTAAGCTGGAGAAACATTAAAGTTGATAAAATATATGTTTACGATGCTAATGAAAGCGCAGCAGGAGCCGCAAAAGAGCATTTTTTAAAGTTTCCTCAAGTAGACGGCAAACTTGAATTTATTTTAGATAAAGATATTCCGCAAATAATAAAAGAATGCCACTTGTTGGTTAATGCCTCGCCTGTTGGGATGAAAGAATCCGACGGCGCAATTATTGATAAGAACCTGTTGCATGGCGGTTTGTCTGTTTACGATGTGGTATATAACCGCTTGACGCAGCTTATCAAAGATGCGCGAGTTAAAGGTATCCCCGCTAAAGACGGCAGGGGGATGCTCTTATTCCAAGGCGCGAACGCGTTTGAACTTTGGACTGGAGCGCGGGCGCCGGTAGAAGTTATGCGCCAGGCGCTTGAAAGGGGTTTAAAATAATGCAAGAAGTCATAACTAAAATATTTATATTCATTTTTGGCTCATGCATCGGAAGCTTCCTCAATGTCTGCATATTCCGTATGCCGCAGGAAAAATATTCTATAATCAGCCCGTCTTCATATTGCCCGTCATGCAAGAAAAGTATCTTTTGGTACGATAATATTCCTGTGTTGGCTTTTTTGTTTTTAGGCGGCCGCTGCCGTTTTTGTAAGGCCAAGATATCTTTTCAATATCCGTTAGTGGAAATATTGGCCGGATTGGCTTTCTTAGCTGTTTATATCGGATGGGGCATTAGTTTAGACGCGTTGATACTTGATGTCTTTATCTGTGGCTTGATTGTCTCGACTTTTATAGATATCAAATGGCGGATTATTCCGGATGAGATTTCTTTAGGCGGCATAGCCGTAGGATTGATTTTCGCCCTGTTAAAGAGTTTGCCGATCATTAAAGAATTTCCCCGCATACCGCTTGTGGATTCTTTCTTCGGAGTTATCATCGGAGGATTTTTGGTTTATGCCAGCGGGCAGTTGGGTAATTTTTTGTTTTTTAAGCTGATGAAGAAAGAATCCATTGAGGGAGAAACTGAATCTATCGGCGGAGGGGATGTTAAGCTTTTGGCAATGATCGGCAGTTTCATTGGTTGGAAATTGGCAATATTAACCTTTTTCATTGCCCCGTTTTTAGGGGCGGCTGTGGGGGTTTACGTCCTGCTTCGGAAAAAGAGCCACCTCATTCCTTATGGCCCATTCTTATCGATAGCCGCACTTTTAGCGCTCATTTACGGCGACACCATTATACGTTTACTTCTCATCCGGTAAAAAATGGCCAAGAAGATTGATGAAAAAAATAACCAGCGCCAGGAATTTTTCTTTTCCAAGAAAGTGGGAAAAGCGCTCTTTGATTACCAAATGCTCGAGGATGGCGACAAGATACTCGTTGCTGTCTCCGGAGGGAAAGATTCATTAAGCCTGCTTAAAATCCTGCAGTACCGCCAGAAATTCAGCCCCCTCAAATACAGCCTGACAGCCGTGCATGTGGATTTGGGGTATAAATGCGTGCATCCAAAAATACTAGGGAATTATTTTAAACAATGCGGCGTTGATTATGAGGCCGTCAGCATAAATATATTGAAAGATTGTAAATCCCGCAAAGATATTACCTGTTTTTGGTGTTCGTGGAATAGGAGAAAAGCGCTTTTTGAGGCAGCGGCAAGGTTAAAATGCACCAAGGTCGCTTTCGGCCACCATAAAGACGATATTGCCGAGACTATCCTGCTTAATATGTTTTTTAACGGTGAGATTTCAGGGATGAACCCGAAGCAGGTTTTGTTTAAAGGAGCGCTTACGATTATCCGGCCGCTGGCTTATGTTGAAGAAAAAGAAATTATTGCCTTTGCCAAACATCAAGATTTTCCGGCGCATATGTGTAAATGCCCGAATGCCGATAAGACTAAGCGTCAAGAGGTAACAAAAATCATCAAACGTTTGGAGAAATTCTGCCCTAATGTCCGGACGAACATCTGTCGTTCAATCAAACGGGTTAAAACCGATTATACGCTTTGAAATTGTTTTAACGGTGATATAATAAATATGATACCGTGTATACGATTGGTAGGGGCAAACCTATGTGTTTGCCCTCATAGGGCGGACACATAGGTCCGCCCCTACAGGGATATCTATTGTTTATTTAAAATTCATTAATATGATCTGGATAATAGCGTTATTGTTTTTAATCGGGATAGGGATAGTGGCAGTACTGCTTTTTAAGATTTCCTCTCAGACTAACTCGCAGCTGAATGCTGTGACCGGACAGCTTAATGAGCGGCTCAAAGAGATGTCTGAAGCTATTTCTGAGACTCACAGAGGCGTAGGCGCGCGCTTAGACACTACAGTTAATATAATCGGTTCAGTTCAGAATGCCCTCGGCAAACTCGAAACAACCAACACCCAAATTTTAGAAATAAGTAAGGATATTTCAGGCTTGCAGAACCTTCTGCGCGCCCCGAAATTCCGGGGTGAAATCGGCGAGACAATGCTGGAAAACCTGCTGGCGCAAGTCCTGCCTAAAGAGCATTATCAGGTTCAGTATCAGTTTAAATCAGGCGACGCGGTAGACGCGATTATCCGTCTTGGCAAAAACATTGTCCCTGTGGATGCCAAGTTTCCCCTGGAAAATTTTAAGGCTTTCCAAACGGCATCTACCGACGAGGAAAAAAGCGCGTATGCTAAAAGGTTTATTTCCGACGTAAAGAATAGGATAAACGAAATCTCCAACAAATATATCCTTCCGGATGAAGGCACTTTTGATTTTGCCCTTATGTATATTCCGGCTGAAAATGTCTATTATGAAGCAACCATAAAACAGGAATTGCTTTCGTATGCTCTTAGCAAAAGGGTTGTCCCTGTTTCGCCGAATACTTTCTATTCTTATTTGCAAGTCATATGCCTGGGTTTAAAAGGCATGGAGGTTGAACGCAATGCCAAGGAAATCTTGGCGAATTTAAACCGTTTGCAGCAGGATTTAGCTAAGTTTTCCGAGGATTTCCGCCTTGTCGGAGCGCACATCAATAACGCCGGCCAAAAATACAAGGATGCCGAGAGGCGCCTGGAAAAGTTCCAGGATAAATTAACTAATTCCAGCTCTGCCGGACAAATCGGGGACAGGTCCAATTTAACCGTGGGGACAGGTCCAATTTAACCGTCGCCCCGCCAAAGGCGGGATCAACCGCGTTTTGGACCTGGTCCCAACCGTATTTAGGGCCTGTCCCTAAAAAAATGGTAATAAACGTCAGGGTTATACCGCGGGCTAAGGTAAACCGCATACAGGAAACAGAAGCGGGGTTAAGGGTGCATGTAACTAAACCCGCGGAAGATAACAGGGCAAATGAGGCAGTTGTTGAAATGTTGGCTGAACATTTTGGCGTCAGGAAAAACCAGGTATCGATAATTAAGGGAGAAAAGTCGCGCAATAAACTAATTGAAATCAAAGTGTAAGGGAGGCCAGAAATGAAAAAGCTGTTTGTATCATTGTCAGGGGTGATGTTTTTATTAACATTTTTGTCTATAGGAGCTGTCGTGGCACAACAAGAAAAGAGAGTGGTTTTAGAGACAAATCAGGGAAAGATCGTCTTAAAATTGTATCCGGATGCCGCGCCGAAAGCAGTGGAAAACTTTACAAAATTGGCGGAAAAAGGTTATTACGACGGGTTGATTTTTCACAGGGTAATTAAGAATTTCATGATCCAGGGCGGAGATCCCACAGGGACAGGCAGTGGAGGCGAGTCTATATGGGGGGCACCGTTTGAAGACGAGGTTTCAACAAGCGTAACCTTTAATAAGCCGGGGATATTGGCTATGGCTAACGCGGGCCCAAGCACCAACGGCAGCCAGTTTTTTATTACCACAATTCCTACACCCTGGTTAAATATGAAGCATACGATATTCGGTGAAGTCGTGGAAGGTTATGATGTGGTGAAAAAGATAGAAGCCTGTCAGACCGGTGGACAGGATAGGCCTGTTTTAGAGCAGAAAATAGTCAAGGCGTATTTACAAAAGTAAAATATTGCTTGTTGGCCAGTTGGCCGGTTAACCAGTTAAAAACTGGTAAACTGGCTAACTGGTAAACTGGCTAACTATTGATGCAAACCAGTTACGTCTTTGAAAGTTTCAAAAAACACGGCTGTCTTGCCGCCTTTAGCCGCGGTAGGTTAAATTTATCAGCGCAGGATAATACAGGGTTTAAGGAAAACCGTAAACTGTTCCTTGAAAAGTTAAACATAAATTTTGAACATTTAGTTTGTTTACAGCAGGCCCACGGCAATAGGGTATTTGTAGCTTCTCTGGAAGATAAAGGTAAGGGGAGTTTTAGTTATGATAGCGCTATCGCAGGATACGACGCGATAATTACGCGCGAAAAAGGATTGCCGTTAGCTGTGTTGACCGCGGATTGCCTTTCCGTTTTCCTATATGACCCTATAAGCAAAGCCGCGGGCGTCGTCCATGCTGGTTGGCGCGGGACTAAAGAGAATATTGTTTTAGAGGCTATTTCTGCAATGAGGAGGGTTTTTTCCACTTTGCCGCAAGACTTAATCTGCGCTTTAGGGCCGGCTTTACGCTCTTGTTGTTACGAGGTCGGAAAAGAATTTAAGGATTATTTATCCCAAAACGTTACAGATAGAAAAGGAAAAATATTCTTGGATAATATCGGCGCCAATTATAAGCAGTTGATAAAAGCCGGCCTGCTAAAAGAAAATATCGTGGATTCTGGAATATGCACGTCTTGTGAAAACGAAGATTTCTTTTCATATCGCAAAGAAGGCAAGGGCGCGGGCAGGTTGATGTCGGTAATTTTGATAGAATAAATGGTGTAGGTAATAGCTCATAGGTCATAGCTGATAGGAAAAGCAGAAAAAACTATTTTTTGTTTTTCCTATGATCTAAGAGCTATGACCTATGAGCTAATGCGGAGGTTTTTATGTCTAAAATAATCGTCATCTACTATTCGCAAAGCGGCCACACTAAGCAAATGGCTGAATTTATAGTTGAGGGCTTGAAAGAAGAAAAGGCGGAGGTTGTTTTAAAAAGCTCGGAAGATGTTAAAGTAGATGAACTGTTGAATTATCAGGGGATTATAATCGGCTCGCCGGTTTATTACGGTTCAATGGCTTATCAGATAAAGAAGCTTTTTGACGAGTCAGTAAAATTTCACGGTAAATTAGACGGTAAGGTTGGCGGGGCGTTTGCCTCCAGCGCCAATATCGGCGGCGGTAACGAAACCACGATTTTAGAAATCTTGAACGCCATGCTCATTCATGGTATGATTATTCAAGGAGATCATGGTGGCGATCATTACGGCCCTGTGGCAATAGGCCAGCCAGACGAGCGGGCGAAAAAACAATGCCTTAAATATGGCCAGAGGATAGCAGCGCTCGTAAAGAAAATAGAGTTAGGTAGCAGCTCATAGGTCATAGGAAAAACAAAAAACAGTCTTTTTTCTTTTCCTATGAGCTATCAGCTATGACCTAAAACCTAAAACAGAGGTGGCTATGCACAATGTCACAGTTTACTCCACTCCAACGTGCCCTTATTGCATCCGTGTGAAAGGTTACTTAAGCCAGATAGGCATAGCTTATGCCAATATCGATGTTTCAGCCGACAAGGATGGCTTGGAGAAAATGGTTAATATCTCCGGTCAGATGGGTGTTCCGGTCATTGATATTGACGGGCAGATTGTGGTGGGGTTTGATAAGGACAAGATAGACAAGCTATT
>ERZ1292640.391-Hain-H43-02um-R1-391-length-35862-cov-6_pt1 | contig 35862 bp, 35 predicted proteins | sample MGYA00564404_ERZ1292640 | MGnify/ENA primary metagenome ERZ1292640 (study PRJEB36523, sample SAMEA6512636) | groundwater metagenome | collected 2019-01-08 | study: AquaDiva: Metagenomics assemblies of 32 groundwater samples | reverse complement strand
GCCCCCGCCTTAGCCCCCCTCCGCTGGGGAACGTGAGCAATAGGATGCTTGAAAAGATCTCGGCACTCATAGCCTTCTAACGTATCAATTAAATCGGGAGCGATTCTCAGCGCAAAACGATGGTCATTGGCACGAAGATGCTCTAATATTGCCCCTCGTTCCGTAGGGAGCGGAATAATCGGCCCATGTGTGACAGGCAATCGCCTTACCATACATTCACTTACGCGCTTTCAACTCTTGGCGCCAGGAAGAACACGAACTCCGCCTCCCCGATCTTGTAGGAGAGCCGGATGGGCTTGTTGTTTCCAAATTCGATGTGAAGGGGCTCATTATCAACTGCTGCGCGCGTCATCTTGTCCAGATATTCAGCCGGATACATCGCTTTTGTAATGGTTGGCGCCGTTACTACCAAATCCTTGAGCGTCTTGCTTGAATTTTCAACCTTTAGGTCGCCTGAATCGCCGTGCGCCTCGATATTGAACATGTGATCGTTCGCTTCCATTTGCAGGTGGGATGAAACCAGCACCACGTCCTTTAGCATTTCCTTGAAATTTCCGGCCCTGATCTTAACAGAAGTTTCCAATTGCACCTTTGGCTCTTTTGGCATGGAAGTTTCGCGCAAATCAAGAAGCGGCAGCTTGAATGAGCGTTTTGCATCCCCGGCGAATTCAATCTGGAGGCGGTTTCCCTCCTTCTCATCAAAACCTATGCTCACCTTCTCGGCACCCTTGCTCCTTGCGATGACTTTCGAAAGATCCTGCAAATTAACGGATAAGGTTCTTGGATCTTCGACATCATAGGAGGCAAACGCATGCCCCTTGGGGAGCTTGAAATCAACCATTGCGATTTGCGAAGGGTCAAGCGAGCGAAGGTGAATGCCTTCCTTGGTGATCTCAAAGCTGCCCTCATCGATCAGGTTTCCGCAGGCGTCCAGGCACTGCTTGAAGAATTTGGCGTCCTTGAATGAGAATTCCATAAAACCACACCCCCCCATTTTGATTGATTTCAGATAGATAGGATTCCCGATTAAAGTTATTAAAAGTTTGTTTTCTTAATCTGATGGCATTAGAACATCCAATGCAATCAGAAACTAGCCGGGTTAAAGAAATGGCCAAAGCGCGTCAACGGGACATAATTTATGAGAGGATATTCAACCCTTCTCAAAGGCAACTCTACGATCGGGTCAATAAATTTTCAAGGGCCGTAGTCGCACCGCACCTATCCGATATGGACTCCAAGGAAAGGATTCCGGATGAAATTATAGATGAGCTTCGCAACAAGCACGTATTTGGCATGGGCCTTCCTGAAAAGTATGGAGGCGATGGCAATGGATTGATTGGCGCTTGCATTAGGGATGAGGCATTGGGCTACGGATCTGCATCCGTTGCATTGCTTGTCGGCGTTTCTTCGGGCCTGACCGCAAACACCATATTAAATTTGGGCACGGATGCGCAAAAGCGCCATTGGATACCCAAACTGGCTGCGGGGAGGATTGGCACTTTTCAACTAACTGAAGCCGGCGCAGGATCCGATTCGAAGGGCATACGGACAAGCATCACCTTCAGTAAAGGGCGTGCTTTGGTCAATGGTGAAAAAATATTCGTGACCAACGGAAAGCTGGCGGAAATGGGCGTGGTTTTCGCCAGGACGCCCCATCGGAACGACCCTACAAAATTCAGCCACTCTGCAATAATTGTGCCAAATGTTAGCGCCTACCTCGCAAAGGCCGCCGAGGACAAAATGGGGCTTAGGGCCTCGCATACCAGTGTTTTTGCGTACCAGGATACCAGATTGCCCGAAGAATTTGTGCTTGGAGAAAAAAAGGGCAGGGGAAAGGGGTTCGAAGGCGCAAAAGTGCCTTTGGAAAGGGCGCGCGTCACGCTTTCCGCAATTGCACTCGGAATGGCAAAGCGCGCATATGACGAGGCGATATTGCATTATGAAAAGCATGTCAGGGATGCACCCATGCACAGTCATGAAAAGGAGGCAATTAGGGGGCATTTAGCAAAGATGCACGGAATAATAGATAATATGCGGCGGCACGTTTATACCGTAGCTGCCGAATACCCCAAATCCGATTTTTCAATAGCAGCAGCGACTACGAAGGAAATTGTAACTGAAGGCTTGAATCAAGTTGCGGATCTTGCACTGCGGGTCGGAGGGCAGAAGGTCGCAATGGATGATAGTCACCCAATTACGGTAATTTGGAGGGATGCAAGGGTATTCAAGATCTTTGAGGGTACAAACGAGATTCAGCGGATTATTGTCGCGAGCCACATAACGCCCAGGGGGAGAAAGGAAGGGGCGGGATGATGGCAAATTTATTGGCTGGATTGATAAGGATTTAGAAGGCTAAATTTTCCCAAACCTCAATTCTTTCCCTTCGCCCATCCTTGAAATTACGCTTTCACCATCGTATGCGGTTTTTCCGGCAAGAATGGTGCGCCTAATTGCCCCTTGAATTTGCGTTCCCTCGTATGGGCTCCAGCCGCATTTTGTGAACAGCTTTTCTTTCGAGATTTTGGTTTTGGCCTTCAAATCCACAAGAACCAAGTCCGCATCCTTCCCAACTGCAATTTCGCCCTTATTGTAGATTTTGAAAACCTTTGATGGCATGTACGAGTAGAGGGAAACAACCTTTTGCAGGGAAAGGCGGCGCTTGTTAACTGCATCCAGCATGAGCAACAATGCAGTATCAAGTCCGGGCATCCCGGAGGGCGCCTCCCAATAGCCCAATTCCTTTTCTTCCCTCAAATGTGGCGCATGGTCGGTTGCCAAAATATCGATTTTTCCGGATTTGAGGGCGCTCCAAAGCTCCAAAACCGTTTTTTTGCCCCTTAAAGGAGGATTTACTTTCGCGAAATTTCCAAGTTTTTTAGTGAGCGAATCATCGAGGAAAATGTGATGGGGGGAAACTTCGCAGGTGATTCGCATTTTCTTGCGTTTTGCCGCCGAAATCAAATCCACTTCCTTTTTCGTGGAAACGTGGGCGAAATGGAGCTTTGCCGATGTTTTGGACGCTGCCGAAAGCGCCCTCGTGACTGCTAATTCTGCAACCATCTCATTTCTGATTTTTGAGTGGATGGTTGCCTTAGTATGCTTTGCGCCACGTAGGTCTTCCTCGTTTTCCATTAAGCCATGCTGCTTTGAAAAATGCCTAATTGCATGCTCGTCCTCGGCGTGCAATGTGATGGTTTTCTTGAAAGATGCAAGATGGCAGTAGAGCGCGGAGAAATCATCCAGCAAAAGCGATCCGGTGGAAGAGCCCATATAGATTTTGAGGGAGGCAATTGATGGGTCCCTTGCTGCAATTGCTGCCTCCTCGAAATTATCCGGCGTTGCCCCGAAATGGAAGCCGTAGTTGCAAACCGCTTTCCTGCCCGCAACAAATTTTTTCGCCTCCAGATTTTGCATGGAAATGGTTGGAAGGGAATTGTTTGGCATGTCGATTACAGAGGTAACCCCGCCGGCAAGGGCTGCGCTAGTGCCGGTGAAATAATCCTCCTTGGAAACCTCGCGGAAATCCCTCAAATGGACGTGCGCATCGACCATCCCAGGAAGCACAAATAGGCCGCTAGCATCAATAGTTTCCTCTCCTTGCATTTTCATGTTTTTGCCAATCCTGCGGATCTTGCCAAGCTCCAAATAAATATCGGCTTTTAGCATTCCCTTTGCATTCACGATGGTGCCGTTTTTGACAAGCATAAGGAAGCTTTCGGCTGGGCTATTTATTACCCTTCTTTTTTGACACGCCTAAGGTAATCGAGCATGCCTTGGCGGACAAAGGTTTTGATGTATGCATCAGGGTCCTTCAAGGCAACTCCCGAAAAGACGAAATTGACGAATTTTGCCCTGCCGGGGTTTGATCGGATTCCCCCCGCATCCCTAAGGTTTGCATGCGCCATTAGGGTCAGGAATTTTTCCACATGCTTCTCTTTTGGCCTAAGCATGGCAAGGAGAAGGGATAAAGGCGCATTAACCAAAGCAACCGGCGCAACTTCAACCCCTGCGCGGTTTACCTCCGCGTTTAGCATCTCATAGATTGCGCTTCGTGAAAGTGGCATATCGCTTTTGCTGATCCGGTAGATTACATTTTTCAGGGAGGGTGCTTGCCGCTGCTCCTTTTCTTGAGGCATTCACCATTTCACCTTCCTACCCCCTTTTCCGCGATGGAACTTGCCCCAATCCTCAATGTTTTCAAGCAGCCTGGAATCCATCACCGGTCCGTCCCTGCAGCTCATAAGCCCCCCAATTGTGCAAGCGCCGCAGATGCCGATGCCGCATTTCATGAATCTTTCTGCGGAAACGAAACAGGGGATTTTGCGTTTTTGCGCCAATTTTGAGAGGTAAAACATCATCTTTTCGGGCCCGCAGGAATAAATGGCATCGAATTTTTGCTTTGAAATCAATTGTTTGGCTAATTGGACCGCAGTTCCCTTGAAGCCTTTGCTTCCATCATCAGTTGAAAGATGCACATCGCATCCCTCGTTTTCGAGGCGTTTTTCAAAAAGCAGGTCTTTTTCGTTTTTGGCCCCCACAATTGCGGTGCATTTGACGCCGTTCTTTTTTGCGTTTTGCGCAAGGAAGCGGAGAGGGACAACGCCATAGCCTCCGCCCACCAGAAGGATGTTTTTTCCGTTCAACCCAAAGGCAGTGCCATAGGGGCCCGAAACACCAACCTTATCCCCCACCTTGCAATTTGAAAGTGCATTGCTGAAATTGCCAACAGCAGCAAATGAAATCGAAAGTGGATTGCCGTAGTTGATGCTCATGGGTTTTTCATCAACTCCGGGGAGCCATATCATCACGAATTGGCCGGGGAGCGATGGAAGGGATTCCTTGAAGAAAAAGGTTTTGACACGGTAATTCTCCTTTTCTATTTTGGAGATGGTGAAGGGAATAGGTATTTTGAGGGGGAATTTGTAGCCGGATGTGACAGATTTTTCCATTTTAGCAATCAGCTGTTTTTCTTTTTACCCATGCGCAGCGCCAATCAGCTCCTTAACTGAATTGTAGCCATTTTTTTCCATCCAGATTTCCATTTCCCTGCAAATATCCTTGAAGGCACCAATTCCTCGGTAATAGGTGGCAGTGCCAACCCCGACTGCAGTTGCGCCCGCCATCATCATTTCTATTGCATCAAGTCCGTTTGTGATGCCGCCGGTTCCTATTATTGGGATTTTTACCGCCCCATAGCATTGGTAGACGCACTTAAGGGCAATTGGCTTGATTGCAGGGCCCGAAACGCCCCCAAATTTATTGTGAATGATTGGCCGCTTGAATTCGGCGGAAATCATCATTCCCCCAGTCGTATTTATTGCGGTAATGCCATCCGCGCCGGCTTTTTGCGCCGCAACCGCCAAATCCGCTATGTTCGGGACATTTGGGGATAATTTTGCAAAGATGGGGATTTTTGTGTTCTTTTTCGCCACCCTAACCGTTTCCCCAATCAAAACCGGATCGGAGGCGAAATCGTGGTACTTCTCGAATCCCTTCCCGCCAAGGTGAGGGCAGGAAAGATCGAGCTCTATTAGGTGGGGCGAACCTTTTGAAATGCGATTTACCACTTCCCCAAACCTTTCGGGGGAATTTTCAAAAACGGAGCCAATGATGACCGCCTTTGTTTTCTTCCTCAATATTTTTAGCTCCTCAATTTCATTTTCCACGCCGGCATTTGCTAAGCCAATGGCATTTAGCATGAAATCCTCATTTGCAAGCACCGTAGGGTTGTTGTAGCCCTCCCTTCCCTCCAAATTGCAGCTCTTGGTGGTAACTGCGCCTGCTCCAGATTTGGCAACCCTATCAAGGGAAGCCCAATCAAGTCCCAAAAAGCCGGAGGCGAGCACTGTCGGGTTGGAGAGTTTGTGGCCGCAAAGGTTAGTTTCAAGCAAAACCATAGAATCAGGAATAATTTATCGAATCGCTGATTTTAAATGGGTTGGTTTGGAAAAAAACCAGATGCAATTGATTGAAAAATCAAGAAAAAATAAGCCCCAACCAATTTAATTTCAATTGCTTACGCTAGCGAGTATAAAAAATAAAAGAAAAGGCCTATTTCTGGTTGACATAACCGCCCGGTACCCATACGATGTCATCGCCGTAGTATTGGAGGGTGTAGCGCGCATGGACGACATTCAATGGATAGCCAAATGAGGCGGATGTGGGAGAGAAGGCTTGGAATATGGTTCCGCGGTTTGTCACAAAGCCCGGTTCCTGGGTTCCCAAGTAAATATTGCCCCCAAAGCTGTATCCCACTTTATCCGAAACTGGTGCTTGTGGACTGTTTACCAATTGGTCCAGGTTTTTGTCGTAAACGAAATTTATATGCCAGTTTGTTGTCGGATAGGCAGATGTGCCACCTCCATCCTCTGTGATCTCGGGAATCTGGATAATCGTCCAGTTCAACTGTCCAAGGAACCCGCCGGTGGAGTTGGTTGAGTTGATGAAGATGAAGGCCTGTTCATCGGATTTGTAATGATAAACTACCTGGCCAACAACTGAAGCGCCCGCTTTTGCCAGGTAACCGTTGTTGTCAAGGTACCATACCGAATTCACCTTATGCCATGATTGGAATGGCTCAAGCAGCACATATACATCCGGCCTGCTCACGCCATTGTATTGGAACGCATTGCTCTTGCCTGAGAGGATATACATGAAGTTTCCTGTGACTGTTCCTCCCGTTGTGTTGGTGAAAGTTTGCACTCTTTGCACAGAAAATTGCAAAGAATCATAATCGGTTGATTCCATCCCAAGGTAATTTAACCGATAGCCGGCAGGGTACTTTATTATCAATATTGCCTCGCCAGGATTCAAGGTTTGGGTTATTGGAGTCTTGTAGACCTGGTCAATGTCATTGTAAATGCGGATCGCATAGACCGATTCCGTCACATACGAATTCGGATATAAGGATGAAATGAATTTCACCCTCCAATTCTTTGCAGATCCTGATTGCCCTATGACCTCGATTTCCTTGTTTTCGCTAAGCTTTAGTGTCTTACCATCCTCTCTAACCAAGGTCATGTTCGTTATGTTATAATTTGATAACTGTACATCGCGCACATACCAAGAAGAGCCAAGAAGCCATATTTTCACGTTAGAATTCTTTAGAAGGCTGGATGAAGGGCAATTGGCAACGGATTTTGTGGTATCCAGGCAAAGTGGAAGCCCGGGCTGAAATACAGCCTCATAGCCGGTCTTAGCATATTGTGCTTGAACTGCTTTAGAGGTCGTATCATAATGAGTATACGCAAATAACATCGCGTGCTGGACCTCGTTAAAGGAAATTGATGGATCCGTATACAAAATGCCGTTATTTGGCAACGCCAAGGCAGCAGCACTATCTGCTGTCAAGTATTTGGGACCAACGCCTGGCCAAAATGAGCTATCCTGCGTGTAAAATCTAGAACCACCGGTCGTATATCGAACGCGGTCAAGCTGGTAATCCAAATCATCCTCAATGTAGGTTTTCATCTCATAAGGAGCAACTGCGCTGCATCCTCCTCCGGTAACTGGTATTTGGCCACCTGGGCATCCGCATCTGACGGAATCAGCAACCTTTTGCTTTTGTGAATTGCAAAAATAGGGCTTGTTAGCTGAACATTTGCCAACTAATGTGCCATCCGAGCACTGCTGGACAATAATTGGCTTTTTGGTCGGTATCGCCTGCCCATAAAGGTTCCCTGCCCGGTAATCGGAATCCGCCTTGTAACTTGTTTGCGCCTGGTAGTTTTTCCACGATGAGAATGCAACTACTGCAAGCAATGCAATTGCAACGCATGCAATTATGAACCAATAGTTCGTTTTGGACACAGGATTCCTCTTAGCCATTAAATCACCTTAAATTGTGTGATTAAAGTTGAAATGAAAGGCGCTATTTAATGGTTGCGGTTGATTTAGCCTTGCACTTAAACCCTTCCCTTAATGTGCACAGAGGGTAATTTGTGTGCAGAAGCATTGAAATCAATCTGAAATCCATGCTCTCCTGATTCTTTGATTAGGACAACGATATTGTGACAAAGCACTTTTGCCAAAGCTTCGTTTGTCTGCGCAACCTCCTTTCTTGAAAACAGCCTGTTTTCAAACTTGCGCTTGAAGTAAAAAAGTTCTTCGAATGAGGATTTTATTGTTTATTTGCAGCACCACTCAACAATAGATTAGTTGAACTATACTCTTCGGCAAGTATTTTTTGTTTTTTCCTGAATTTTTCAAACTGCTGCTCTTCGGTAGGACTTAGATTATTGCTCGAGTATTCAGACTTGCCCGCTGATTCATTATTTTTTCTCATTGTCCTCACCTGTAGCGGAAGTAGTTACTCCATAAAGTTTAAAGAAGGGCATCCTCCAATTATGTTTGCTATCAATATAATCGCAAACGATGCCCATTCGTTTAGCTAACACACATTTGTTAATCAGTTGCTTGCCCAACTTGTAAGTTTTCTTCTCGAGTTCACCCACTTTTAGTCCTATATCCAATGCGATTTGAAAATCAATATCAAAATCGTGGGTAGGGCATTTGCTTGTCAATTGAGTTACAATATCATTCGCAATTCTCTCTTTATCCGAATCATTACGGAACATATATTCTGTTAAAAGCGTTTTTGCATAAAAGCTTTGCAACCCTCTAAGACGATAGAATTCGCCGATCTGGAGTGGATCGATTCGTTCTACGAGCTTTTCCATAAGTGCAGAAATAAATTTTGCTCTTTGATCATCGTCTTCAAATTCGAAATAATTTGAAGTCTCTTTTAAAAATTCTATAAATTTATCAAAATTTAAGAGGGACATTGATTCCTTATCGTTATTGAGTTGAACATCAATAGGCGAAATTAGAGACGTACCTCGATTCATCAAAATCTCATCAGCAGCAAGAGATATTACTGTGCCTCCACTATAAGAATAAATCGGAATCAGAGCGTTCAAATTTAGGCATTTGCTTCTTATTAATTGTGCAATACGATAGGATGAACTCACATCTCCGCCACGAGTGTGGAGGATAAGGTCGAGGCCCGCTAATTTTTCAACATCACCAAAAACGCCTTCCTCTAAGTAATTCAAATCGGCAGGCATTATTTTGCCAGCTGTATGGCTATAAAACATCAACAGGAGAGGACGCCCCCGTAATTTTACTATTTCGTTAGCTATTTGATCGATTTCGAATAAAACCCGCTTATTAAGGGGTAATGCGGAATCATCCATTTTTATCGGCTTTTGCTCTTCACTGCTTTTCGATTTATCTTCTGGTTCTGTTGCCATATTTGTCACTCTATATCGAGATTGATTTTTACTCGTTTACCAACAAAATTTTTTAGCTTCGAATCCCTTAAATTAATAGCGCCGTATTCGTATTCCTTGATACCACCTTTGAGTTTCTTTTTATCAGTGGTCCGATATATGGTGGTCTCAAGCACTACTCTTTGGCTCCCCATTTTAAATCATAATTATTCTATACAGAAAAATTTAAATAACTGAGTGAGAAACCTGGCAAAATATAGTGATTACGTACCACCATAGTGCTATTTATGTGCAGCCTTAGGGGTTTGTGTGCAAGAGGCAGTTTATGTGCAAAGCCGGTTGATTTCGAATATTGCTAAGCGGGCTAATGGCGGAAAAAAACGTCAAATAGGGAATAAAATGTGGCACTGGCAATATCAGAATTATGGGTCCATCAAATATTCATCTTTTCCCAAAAATGGCGCTTCCGATCCGGACCATTGTCGCGCCCTCCTCGATTGCAACAGGGTAGTCCTGCGACATGCCCATGGAAAGCTCCGGAAGTTGATGTGAAAATTTGGATTGGAGGGCATCCCTAAGAATTCGGAGTGCCTTGAAGTGCCGCCTGGATTTTTCCTCAGATTCGCCCTTCCCTAAAATTGGCGCAATTTCCATAAGGCCAAGGAGTTGGAGGTTTTTTAGGGAGGATATTTTAGGGAATGAATCCACCAGCTCTTTTTCATCAAAGCCAGCTTTGCTCATTTCGCCAGAAACATTCACCTGCAGCAGTACTTTTTGCACCTTGTTTTGCTTTTTTGCCTCAGCATCAATTTTTTTTGCCAATGCAAGGGAATCAACTGAATGGATGAGATTAAACAGGGAAACGGCTTTTTTGACCTTGTTGGTTTGGAGCCTTCCTATGAAATGCCAATTGATTGGGGGCATTGGGGATTTTCCTTGGATCAAGGATGCAACAATTGGAATTTTGCCTTCCGCTTCCTGCACCTTGTTTTCCCCAAAATCAAAAATGCCCAAATCAAATGCTTCTTTTATTGCAGCCAAAGGTTGGTTTTTTGAAACTGCAACAAGCCTAATATTTGCAGGGATGCGATTTGACTTTTTGCATGCGGCCAAAATTTCCCCCATCAATTGCGGAAGGCTTGTTTTGAGCATATTAGGAGGTAGTGAATAAACCTTTATATTCCGTCGCAGGATAATGCCTCCATGGTAGGCGTCGAGAGCATCCCAATCATACAGATAGGAATAATCGTCCTAAGCAGCCTGGTTTTTGGCATATTCTTTTCAAAAATGGGCTTTTCCTCCGCAGTAGGGTACATAATCGCAGGCGTACTGCTTGGCCCACTTGCAATGAATTACCTCTCTCCGGAAGGGGTGGGGATTGGCGTTGCAACCGTCTTTGGGGAGCTTGGCGTCATCATGCTGCTTTTCTATTTGGGGCTTGAGCTGAACATACGCAGGTTCAAGGAAACGGGCGCAATTGCAACCATTTTGGCATTCGTGGAAATGCTTGGCGCATTCCTTGTTGGCTTTTTGGTATCCAAATATTTCGGGATGCCGGATTTGGAGGCGGTCATTATCGGCGGCATGATTACGGCAACATCCACCGTGATCACCTCGAAATTCATAATTGAAAAAAAGCTGATGGGAAGCGTGGAATCAAGGATTGTGATTTCCATCCTGATTTTGGAGGATTTCCTGGCAATCCTCATATTGGTATTCATTACGAGCATTGCCGAGCAGCGCTCCCTCAACCTGCTTGTGCTGAACGCGGTCTTTTTCGTTATTGCGATGTTTTTCATCGTAAGCAGGGTCTCAAAGCATGTCCTGAATTTGCTATCCAGCATCGGCTATGAGGACCAGATGTGGCTTTATGCAATTGGGGTATTCATAACCGTTGCATATCTTGGCGGGTATCTGGGGCTTTCTCCGGCGCTTGGCGCCTATTTTGCGGGCTTTGCGCTTGCGGAAAGCGCATATGGCGAAAGGATAAAGCGCGAGCTTGGGCTTTTCCGGGAGTTTTTCGTGCTGTTCTTTTTTGTCAGCTTTGGCGCAACGGCGCAGCTCCCTTCGGAAATCCAAACTTACTATATTCTGGCAGCGCTAGTTGGCGGCTACATTCTTTCCAAACTGCTAGCGGAGGTGGTGGTGGGGACGGCCGTTGGGATGGATATGAAATCCGCAGTTACCGGCGGGCTTCTTATGGGAAGCGTTGGGGAGTTTGGGCTGATAATTGCAGCCTCGGCAGCGCCCATCCTTGAAAACGGCGGTGAAATCCGGAATTTGGCATTCCTATTGATGATTGTCACGACAATTTCCATGCCCATTTTGTATTCGAAAAAGGGGTCAATCACGGAATTCTTCGAAAAAATCTACCCGTTGAAATTGCGCAAAGCCGCATCCCTCAAGGGGCAGATAAGTTCGCTTGAAAAGCTAAGCCACGACGCCGCATTCCACAACGAATACCTGGTTTCCATGGGCCATTTGTTCAAAAACCTCGTTATCGCGTTTTCAATCATATACATCAGCTACCTATCGAATTTCCAAATCAACCTGCCATTTGCGCCATTCATCCCATCCTCAATTTCCGTTAGTTTTATCATCCTCCCGCTCATCATCTGGCCCATGTACAAGTTCATGACGGAGCTTAAGTTCCTGACCAAGAAGATCGCAAATGCAATCCTTACAAATGCGTTCCCGACAAGGAACGCCAACATACTTACAATTGAGCGGGATGTCGGGGATGTTTTTTCGGGGATTGTGCTTGTGCTGCTTGGCCTTGGCACCACGATTTACATTTATTCCCACTTCCCTTCGGAATATCTTTTCCTTCTGATCCCAGCCGTCTATACGCTTATTGCCATCATGTACCTTAGCCGCTCATTTTACAGCCTAATCGAGCAGTACGAGATATTGGAGGAGGGGCTCGGGGAGGCTGCAAGCGGAATAAAGGATGATGCGATTGCAAGGCTTAGCCGCGAATTCAACGAGCACGCAAAATTATTCTCGCAGCTCCAGATTGCAAGGATTGATGCCAAGGAAAAAATCCAGGACGCAATTAGGACCAACAACATCACCTCCGCAAAACAGACGCTTGCACAGTTCAAAAAATACGAAGGGAAATCGCTTTCAACAATCCTCAACATCCACACCCTGAAGCAGTACCCGAACCTTAGGGGGGCGCTGCAAAAGGATCTGGATAAGGCATCAAAAGCGCCTGGCCACCTTTCAGATATAGATACGAAGGAAGCCTTTGTCAGGTATATGCAGGAGCATTTGAAGCCCCAGCTTTACGAGATGGAAGTGAAACGGAAGATGGGGAAGGAAAAACGCAAATGATGGAATTAAAATATAAGGCGAAAAAAAATGAATGCGGGGGGAAGTGGCGCCGTTGGAGGTAAAGCCAAATAAAATACCGGATGGCGAAGTCAAAATGCAAAGTGAAATAATCCATTACGAATGATTTTTAGGATGATTTGAAGGCAAAAATTTATGTCCGACGAATTCGCGGCAAAATACCCCTTTAGCGAAAAGGCAAGGGACTATTTGGCAAGGGAAAACATCGCATCAGTTAGCGATGAGGAGCTAACCCTGGCCCGCAATAGGATCATGCGCAGCTTGCAGGGATTTGCAACAAAAAAAGAAAAAAACCCGCGCAGGGAAATTGTTGCCTATGTGCTGGGAAGGATTTTGCTTGGCGCAGCCGGAAATTCAAGTGCAACATTGAAATATTCGGCGATGCAGGCAAGGGAGGCGGCAGATGAACTCAAGAAGGATGAGGAGGAAATAGTGCTGGGGATCGCCAGGGAATTCTTCCCATCGACGGAAATTGCCGGTGAAGGGGCATCGATGAAAATTCTCGATTACCTCAAATTCGGATTCGATCTTGCCAACGAAAACGTTTCGGATGGAAGGATGTTTTTCACCAAAAGCGGCCTGATTTCACTCCTTCGCCGTGCAATCGAGATAAAAATTTCGGATATTTCCTTTAGCGCCAAATCGCTCCCGCCCAATATAAAAAAAGCGGCCGATGATCTTGCGCATGAAATGGATAAGCTTCCATTGGTTTCGAAAAGCGCGGGAAATTTCCAGGGGAAATACCTATCGCTTCCGGCAATGCAGCGCATAATGCAAGGGCTTGGCGAGGGGAAGCGCTACTACGGCTCCATGACACTTGCAATTGCCTGCATGAAGGATAAGCTGACAAAAGAGCAGGCTGAGGAGGTAATGATCGCATATGCGCGCAATTGCAGCAAGAGCACCCATAATTTCACGGACCGCGAAGCGCTTGCAACACTTGAATGGGTCTACAAGCACCCAACGATCAATTTCTCGATGAAAACGCTTAGGGAGCAGGGCATTTTGGATGAAAAGACGCTTATTGAAACCGAGCAGATAATGAGGAAGTTTGGGAGGAAATGAAAAAAAGCAAAGCGCATTTGGAGGTTTGGCAGCGCATACCCATCAGTTGCAATTGATTGGGCATTCCTGTTTTCCTCAATGCAGCCCATATTTTCCAAAAACGAGCGTATTTAACTTTTCACATTAAAAGTATTTCCAATATCGCGAGAAGTGGGTGCGTAAAAAATGTCCGAAGAAGACCTTAGGAATGAACTGATCGAATTCCAGAATTTGCAGCAGCAAATGCAGATAATCAACATGCAAAGGCAGCAGCTTACGGTGCAGCTTTCGGAAATTGAAAAGGCAAAGGAGGAGGTTGCCAAAACCCCCGAAAGGCACGCCATGTACCGGCTTGTTGGGAATGTTTTTGTGCCAAAGGATGCCGCAACGATGAAAAAGGATTTGGAGGAGGAGAAGGAAACGCTGGAAATGCGCAAGAGCGGCCTGCAGAAGCAGGAGCAAAAGTTCACGGAAAGGATAAATGTGATACGCAAGAAGGTGGAGGCGGCACAGGCAAAGGAGGGCGCGAGCATAAACGGCTGATTATTTGTGCCCTGTCCTTTTTTGCTGACCGCCGAGATTAACGGAAAGAATGACGTGGGTTCCGGTAGTCTGAAATTCGCTTCCCCGGCTCTCCGCTTTGTAGGGTTCCCTTACCAAAACTCCGGTCACACCCCTTGCCGACACCCCCAAGGCGTAATATGGCGTTCCGGTACGTAAGCCTATCCCGACTTCGGGAAAAACCATTACCCCCTTTTTTCTGAATGCAGTAGACACCGCTACAGTGGGATCCCTCGACTCAGTGTTGACAGTTCCGGATATCGAAAAGCCCTTCGGCAGAGGGACGCTTCCTGATGCCTTGTAAATGACGTCATGCGCAGGTCGCAATAAATCATAAACAACTGCCTCCGCTTTCGCCCCCCCCATGCTTGCCCGTAGTCCGACATCCCCACCGCCCGTCGTTCGGCCCCCTTTTTCGCGGTATATCTTTCCCCGCACCCCGACTTCAAAAGTTGTGCCATTCCCAAGCCGTATGCCGTGCAAGGTCAATGCAAGCTTTCCAAAATCGACTTGCGATTCTTTGATCTCGTCAACACCGGCTCTTCCGCCAACTACGCCCACACTTAGCCTGCGCCCGCTTTTCTTGCCTGTAGCAATGGGTGTGGAAAAAATCAGCTCGCGGACGCCCAGATGGTACTTACCGCCCGGATCTAGGGGCAGGTGAAAATAATATGCACCCGCGGTCCGGTCATGGTAGAATGGACCCGGCGCAACTGCCCTTGCATTTTTAGGCAACAACGCCAATAGTGCCGCAAAGCCAACAGGAATTAATAGTCTTAATTTAGGAAGTGTCATTTTGTCACCTACAATAGACCGGCGACTAAAATAAAAATAGCACCGAATTAGGAACCGACCCAAAGACTTCTGATTTTCCTGAAAATGCCTTTTTCGTGATATCGTTCTGCTGTTTTTAACTGAAATTGCTGAAAAATTGCATCTTGAAAGGATTTCTTAATTATACCGTAACACTGCGTCCGAAGTTTATAAGCCGGTTCCCCGAATTAAAAATAAAGTTTAATTTAAAACCGAATATTCGTCCATTGACGTGGTAAAAGGCAAGGTTTAAATAGAATGGACGGGAAATTCCTATTGCACTCGAATTGAGCGTGAGTGGGAAGAGAATGAAAAGTCGAAAAGCATTCTGATTCAAGGATTTGCCTCCTTTGGGTTTAACGCCTTTTCTCTCGTACCACTATTCTTCAAACCCCTACTTGGCTCGATATGCCAAAATTGGTTTATTGAAAACGGGCTCCAACAAAGCCAAGAGGCATCCAACTGCTTGTTTAGGGACTTGGGGGCATAAAAAAACCATTTCCAATATGCATCCGACGCATATCGCCGATATGTGCGCATAGGCTGCTGGCGCAAATTGCATGCTTGGAATCAATCATCTACTTATCCTCCAATTCATGCCTCTCCCTTGCCCTAAGGTATAGCGAGGTCGAGCCAAGCGTCATTGCAAAGCTCCCCTGCTTATCCTTCCTATCCTGCGTAAGTTTCCAAAAGCTTAATGGCCTTCTTTGGTTATCCAAAAGCCCACCACCTCCATTTTTCCTATTATTATTAATTTGAAAAAAGAAAAAAGGCGAAAATGCAATGCCCGCCATACTTCAAAACAAAATGAATGGATTGAAGGAATGGCAGCTTTCCTTCTGTGCGCAAAATTTGCCATTCCTCCCCTCCACAAAGCCATGATTTGGGGGGCAGGCGCAACCAAACAATTGGATTTGCCTCCTTTGGGTGTTAGCGCCTATTGCCTCCCATACTTTTCCACATCACCTCGGATTGAGCGCATAATGCCTGGAAAATCCGGGCAAATATTTTTTTATTCGCCACCTCATTTTTGCAACGCTTCCGCTAACACATTTTTTGATAACCCAACTCACCTACAACACAGGGGGGTTTGGGCATCCGACCAAACTAAGGGGTGCTCCAAAAACCCGAAGTTTCTGGGCATGCTAAGAACCTCCAGGGGTTCTGACGCATCTCCCCCTTGGGTTGGTCATGGGTTAGCCTATTGCTTCAATTTTTTTTCAGGTCCGCGCCAAAAGCAAAAGAAAAGAGCATCATCCCTATTTTTCAGGCCTTAGAGTTAGAGATGCAGCACATGATAGCGTAATTAAGGATCCTTTGCAAGCCAGTTGATTGGATACTTGATTTCATGCTATCGAACAATAAAAACCGCTAAAAATATATAAACGTTTGGTTAAAATGCAAAAAATAGCCAATTGTCGAATTGCCAAAATTGGGGCAAACAAATATATAAATAGGATTTCATGAAGGTCGGGCCTATATCGGGGAAAATAAGAATATGGCAAGTTCACCGTTAAGCTTTCGCGCGCTTTTCTTTGGCGCAACCCTAAGCATCATTGTCGCATCCTATAGTGCATTTGCCGGCCTGAAGGTTGGCGGAGTGTACTGGCCAATTGTCACAACCTCCCTGGTTTCGCTATTCTTCCTCCTGTCGCTTGGAAAAACAAGCAAGCAGGAGGTCAGCATAATGCAAACGGCAGGAAGCTCGGGGGGGCTCCTCGCAGCGGGCATAATCTTCACCATCCCGGCGGCGCTCATGCTAGGGATTTCCATTTCATATATGCAAATCCTCATCATTTCCCTTGTTGGCGGTATTCTTGGGATAATTTTTTCCTACCCGCTTAGAAAGCAGCTAATCGAGAGGGAAAAATTGCCCTGCGCAGACGGGGCGGCGGCTGCCGCGGTAATTGAGGCGGGCGATGCGGGAGGGAAAAAAGCAACAACATTGATGTACTCCTTTGGGCTTGGCGCAATATTTTCAATTGCACGGGACTACGCGCATGCGATCCCATCGTATGCAAATCTCGAATCGCTTAAAATTTCAGCCGGAAAAATATTTTCCGTTGGAAGTTCATTTTCACTAATTCCCCTTGCAGGGGGATATTTGATTGGGCCAAGATTCACAACGGCATGGTTTTTGGGCGCAATTTTCACATATTTTGTGATCATCCCATACGCAATCACTGGCGGGATGTTCGCTTTGAAGGGCGAAGTGGTAAGCGCAATAGCCAGGCCCCTTGGGGTTGGGATAGTTTTGGGGGCGGCAATTGTGTATTTCCTCCAAAAAGGGCTTCCGATGATGGGAAGGCTAATTGACGATTGGGGATCTGCACGGACGGGGAGAATGTCGGGAATTGCACTTATTGTTTGCGCAGGAGTGCTTTCAATTGCTTTTGGGTTTTCGCTTGCGCTTTCGGTGCTCGCAATTGTTGGCGCATTTGCAATGGCATACATTGGGGCTAGGGCAACGGCGGAAATGAACGTTGACCCCATGGAAATTTTTGCGATGCTGATAATGATTATTGCAAAGATGTTTTTAGGATTTGAGGCGCTCCCGCTCATAGTGCTTGCCTGCGTGGTAACGATTGCAGCTGGGATGGCGGGGGACATGATGCAGGATTTGAAGGCGGGCTTTTTGCTTGGGACGAAATTGGAGCACCAGATAATTGCGCAGGTGGTTGGGATGGCAGCAGCTTCACTAGCCATTGGCGCAATTGTGCTATCGATTCAAGCAACGTACGGGATTGGGACACTCGATTTCCCAGCACCGCAGGCTGTTGCAATCAAGGAGCTTGTTTCGGGGCAGGGGCTCGAATCCATGCTCGAATACGGAATGCTGATTGGGGGGGGCCTAACTGCAATAATTTGGTTCCTCAAGCCAAAACTTGGGATGATTGCAATTGCATTCGGGATTGGAATGTACGTGCCTATTGAGCTTTCGCTCCCGCTCTTCATTGGCGGATTGATTCGGCTTTATTTTGATAGGACCAAGCGCACCGAAAAAGGAAGGCTAATTGCTGCTGGCGCAATTGCAGGCGAAGGGCTTGCGGGCGTTGCATTTGCGCTAATTGGATTTGCGGGAATCCTTTTCAATTAGAAAGTACAATCTGCTTTCATTTGAAGGATTGGCGATTTTCAATGCAGCTATTTGGATTTTTTCAATTTCCTAATTAATTCCCGCTGCTTATCCGAAATAGATTTTTCCGCTATGGGGCTAAGATTGACCTTAAAGGCGCTTTTCTTGCCGGTTGCTTTCCTTGCCATGTTAAAATGAAATCCCCACCCCAATTAAAATACGGCTGTTCCCTGGTTATTTCGAGTAAATATGATAGGCGTGGATTTTGGCGCATCTTACGTTGATGTAGCCGTAATTGAGAGGGGCAATCTCGCCCGCACCTATTCGGTGCCGCAGAAGTATTATTCGCACGAATTCCTTTCGAACATTCTGAAAAGCGAAATGGAGCAAGGCAAACCAATTGGAAGGATGGGAAAGGTCGGAATAACAGGCATCAGGGCAAAATCGAATTTGGGGATTGCTAAAATCCGATCAAAAACGCATATCGGGATCGTTTCAAAGCGCAACCCGATCCTTTCCGATATGAGGAGGAAATTCAAGGCAACGCAGGTTGGGGAAATTGCCGCCATTGCATTGGGCGCAGGGTTTCTTACAGGAAAAACCAGGTTCATTTGCGCGAATTTAGGGACAGGAACACCATTTGTTTTTGTCGATGGGAAAAAGCATTCACATATTGCCGGAACCGGAATTGGCGGGGGAACGCTTGAAGGGCTTGGAAAAATTCTGATCGGCGCAAGCATATCCGAAATGGAGGGGATGGCGCTGAAGGGGAAAAATTCGCTTGATTTAACAATTGGGGATCTTTTGGGTGGGGGCCTTGGAAAACTCCCGGCTGCCACAACGGCAAGCAATTTTGGAAAAATTAGCGCAAATGGGAAAACAAGCAATGAGGATATTGCCCTTAGCATAATTGGAATGGTTGGTGAAACGATAGGAGTAATGGGGGCCTTGGCGGCAAAAAGCTGCGGGCTAAAGGAGATCGTATTCACCGGAAGGGTTGTAGATGAAAACAAACTGATTGGGGGAAAAATCGCTTCCGCCACCAAATTGTTTGGGATAAGGGCGATATTCCCTGCGGATGCGAAATATTGCACAGCGATTGGGGCGGCGCTTGCAGCGGAAAAAAATAAATAGGGGCTTTGAAAAATAGGGTTCAGGGATCCACTAACTAAAATAAACGATAAAAAATAACTAGACCTTCTTCTTCCCCGCATCCTTTACCGCTTTTACCATATCCCGGATTTTCTTCCTGATGTCCCCTTCCTCGAAGGCGGTCCCAATCTGGATGCCATCTGCGCCGGATGAAATGATTCCGGATGCCTGCTCTGGAGTCCGGATACCTCCGGCATAGAAATAAAGCAAATCCTTGGCGCATGCCTTGGCAACGGCTGCAATCATTTCCATGGGGGCGGGTTCGGGGGCGCCGGAGCCGGAATCGGTTATCACAACATGGGAACCCGAATACTTGGCGGCAAGAGCGCATGAAAATGCCAAATCGGGCCTATCGCGGGGAACAAGGTTGGCATTTCCTATCCAGCCAACGGTCCTGCCCGGCTCAAGCACAATGTAGGAAGTGGGAATTGGCTCTATATGCATGCGATAAACAACAGGAGCCGCCTGGATCTGTGCAGTTGAAAGCCAATACACATCCCTGCTGTTTAGCATGTGCATGAAATATAGGGCGTCCGCATAATCAGTTAAGCCCGAAATGTTGCCGGGGAAGAGCACAACCGGAACGCTGACCTCCTCTTTTATCATTTTCACCGTCTCGTCAAGGTGCGCGCCTTGCGCTCCAACCGATCCCCCAATCAGGATGGCATCCACGCCCTCCTCATAGGAGAGTTTTGCAATTGCAGCCCCACGCTCAAGGTAGCTCTTGTCCGGGTCAATGAGGGAAAATATGAGCCCGCCTTCCTTTTCGACCTTGTCACGGTAATATTTCTCGACTTTTCCAGCCATCATAAGAATCCAGCCCCGAAATGAAGTTAGAATGTATTTTGAACACTCCTTGGTATAAAAAACCAAGCGGTTGGGGCGTTTTTTAATGCGAAAAGTGGAGACAACGATGCTGCTTTAGAGGGGGGGTTTGGGCATCCGACAAAACTAAGGGGGGTCGCCCCCCCTTGGGTTTGTCAAATGTAAATATATAAAGACCCGGAATGTAATGTTTTCATGCCGCCAAAACGGGAGCCCAAAAAAAAGCCGGAGCAAATGGGCATAGCAACAGTTGGAAGCCTCTATAAGCCGGATGAGGCGGCAATTGTTGAAAAAGTAGTCGACCAATACAAGACCTACAAGGGCATTACGCACTCGCTTGGGAAAATGTTTGCAACCTATGGGAAGGGGCAAAAATTCACCCCCGAACAATTGGAAATATTCGGATTCCTGGATATCGGGATAAGCGCGGAGGAATACTATGGGGCATCCCGCGGGGCATTCATGGTTGCCGCAGCTATTGGCGCAGTGCTTGGGGGATCGCTTTATTTCCTGTTTGGGGAATCGCTTGGGACATACAATGCACTTCTTGGAGCCCTGCTTTTATTCGTTGCACCCTTGGGCCTTGCGTACTATTTCCAGAAATACCCAAAAATGGCAGCGGATAAGGAAAAGCTAATGGCCCTAGCCTACGTTCCCGAAATAGTAAATTACATCATAATGAGCATGCGGCTAAACCCCAATTTGGAAAAAGCAGTTGAGTTTGCGGCATCGCATGGAAGGGGGAAAATTGCCGAGGAGCTGAAAAAAATAATCTGGCTTGTCCAGCTGGGCAAATTTTCAAGCGTGGAAGAGGCGCTTGATGATTTGGCATACCGCTGGGGCCCGTATAGCGATGATTTCAAGCAGGCGCTTATGACAATTAGGGCATCCGTCCTGGAGGCGGATAAACTTAGGCGCGAAGCCTACCTTGAAAAGGCGGTATCCGATGTGCTGGAGGGGAGCAAGGAAAAGATGGATATTTATGCAAGAGGGCTTCATCAGCCAACGGTTTTCCTCTATTACTTTGGAATTCTTCTTCCGCTGATGCTTGCAATCATCCTGCCCATTGGGGCGGCATTTGTCAAGGATGCGCAATTTGCAAAGGCGGAATATGTGTTCATACTCTACTGCATAATGCTGCCGGCAGGGGTTTACATCTATGGGAAAAGCATCCTTAGCGGAAGGCCTCCAACATACATCCCCCCGGACATTCCGGAGAATTTCCCGGGCGTCCCAAAAAAGGGCCTCATGGATATCGGGGGAGTGCAGCTCCCATATGTCATAATTGCCTTGTTCTTATTCGCGCTATGCCTATCGCTTGGGCTGCTTGGGGATTATTTGCAGGAAGCCGCCCTTCCGGCGTATCTCAAGGAGGACATAAAGGCAACGCCATTTATCGAATTGCCATTTGGGACAATGCGCATATTTGGAATATTTGGCTTTCTGATCGGGATTGGCGTTGGGATGAGCGTTTACCTTTGGGGCAAATACAGCGGAAGGAAGAAGGCGCAGGATGAAATCCGGGAAATGGAAGTTGAGTTCAAGGATGCGATTTATGTCCTAGCTTCCAGGCTTGGGGAAAATAGGCCAATGGAAGAGGCCATGCGGCAGGCGCTTGAATTCCTGCCGAGGAGCAAGGTTGCAAACCGGGTTTTCAAGCGCATATTGGAAAATGTCACAATGCTTGGAATGACTGTTGAGGCGGCCATATTCGACAGTTCGTATGGGGCAATGAAAAACCTGCCTTCGCAAACGTTAAGGTCGGGCCTTCAGATCATGGTGGATTCGGTGGAAATTGGCGTAAACGTTGCCGCAAAATCGCTCATTTCGCTTTCCATGCAGCTTCGCAATTCGCAAAAGATTGACGAGATGCTAAAAAGGCTTCTTTCCGACATAACAGTCCTGCTCAATACCATGGCGATTTTCGTTGCGCCAATTGTGCTGGCGGTTGTGAGTTCGTTACAGACGGTGATAATCAACTCCCTATCCAATCTAGGGGGAAGTGGCGGGGGGGCCGAAGTGGAAACGCCGGGCTTTAGCGCAGGCGCAATAGGTTCGCTTTTCAGCTCAACTGATATTTCCCAATCATCGGCAACACCGGGGCAGTTCCTCATAATCATGGGGATTTACCTAATTGAGATTGTGACAATGCTCGTGTATTTCAATTCGCAAATCGAGGATAGCAACAACAAATTGCACACCTACACCTCGATAGCAAAATCGGTGCCGATTGCAATAATCATATTCTGCATTGTCGCCTATTTCACCAGTAGCTCCCTATCGGCAATTGGGGGATGAAGGAAATCAACTATTTTTGGGTGGATTGATTAGAACCAGCACTTATAGCGGTTAAGTAAAATAATGGAACTATCAAATAAAACCGCTATATGAGAATAAGGCAACAAAAGTTCCAATAATTGCCTTATTCGCTATAATGCATACCAGAAGGATTGACAAGCTGTTTGCACACCTAATCGATCTAAAGATTCAAAACGCGCAAGAAGAAATTCACATATTTGCGCAGCTAGTGATTGAAAAAAGAAAGGGGAGCGAATTGGAGGTTACTTCTTTGCGCCATCTGCTTCAGGCAACTGGCCAACTGGGATTTCAACGAACCGAACGCTCTCATCATCAATTGTGTAGATAACGCGGATGACCCCCGAAACCATCTGGTTGTCGTTTAGCTTATCCATGAACGCAAGCGTTGTGTCCTCCTTGACGCCTACTGCTCCTTCAAAGACGGCGTCCACCGGATTGAAGCCTGCTTTCTTTAGCAGCTCGATTGTCTTTAGAACTTCTTCCTTGATTTTCATATAAATCACCTAATAATTGCGAACGGAAGCATTAACTAAGAGGCATTTAAATAACTTGCCAATTAAGGAGGGGAGAGGCAACCGAAAAACGTTAGGCTTTTCGGCTCAGCAGACCCAAAGTCTGCGTGGCACGAGTGGGGCGGATGCTCCAGAATTGGAAATTCTGGGCATGCCTAGAATCTTAGGGATTCTAGCACATATCCCCCCCATAGGTGTTGTTTGGTTGGAATTAGGGAGAAACTTAACTCAAAATCAGGTACGCTTTGGCACTAATGCCTTGGGAATTTAGCCACAATTTCGAACTGCCTATAGGTGCTCCCTCCAAAACCATTAACCTTGGGGAGTTCGCGCATTCCAACTGGAAGCCGTTCCCCTTCCCAATTAATGTGGCTGGAGACAGTATGCAAAACAGCCCTCAGATGATCCTCCATTGGCTTTTCGTTTTTAGGGGATTCTTCGATTTTCATGCGCACGCCTAGCTGCCTGGCAACCCATGAGTCAAGCTTTTTCCTCCAATCCGGATCAAACTTCTCGGGATAGTTGACATTGGGAGATTGGGCGCTAAGTATCAAGTGAAGCCGCCTTTCCGAAATTAGACCTCCTTTCAATTCGGCGGAAACAAGATGGTATTTCAGGTCTGGATGATTGGCTATTGCTAAGAGCAATTTCGCCCGAAGCGTCAGGAGCGCTTCCTTTTTGGTAACCATATTGGCTCGTAGGAATATTCGAAATCCGGTTTAAGAAACAGGCGGTTTATTGCTGAAACCAGCAGAAAGGTCAGTTCTGCAAAACCTTAAGGAATATCTCCCCAAAAGTGCGGTCCTGCCAGGCGAACATCTTTTCTTCCTGAATCAGGTGGAGGACCGGCGGCAGGTGCAATGCGTAAAGCTCCGCCTTCCCTTCGCCATGTCCGTTGAAGGATTTTACCAGTTCCGAAAAAAGCACCATGTTTTCGCTATCCTTCATTTTGAGGGCGCGGGAATGCACCGCAACCATCCGCTCATTTAAGTTCTCCTTTGGAAGCTCGATGTGGAGCGGATCTGCCTTTGCCCTTGGGATCAGCTCGCGCTTCTCGTAGTGCATGACTTCCTCCACGGCTTCAATTAGTTCGTTTAGCGTGATTGTGCGTGAGCGTGGCAGATTTGGATTGAATACCAAATCCGGAATTGCCTCGTTTTCAAAGGGGCGGACAAATGGATCCGGTTCTGGCTCGGGTTCTTCCAATTGAAGCGCCTGCGCCTTGTAATTGAGGAGGAGGGCTAAGGCAAGTATGACATTTGCAGGGATGCGAAGGTCCATTGATTGGAGCTCTTTTACCTTTTGCAAATAGGCATCGGCAACCTTCACTAGGTCGATTTCCCAGGGGTTCATCTGCTCGTTTGCAATGGACTCAAGTAGCAATTCCCTCCAGGAGGGCTCCTTTACGAATTCGGATAGTTCGAGCTGCTGCATAATATCAATCAAGTGGGTTTTAAGGGAAGATAAATGGGAGGAAGTAGTATTTATTCCTTTTCGAAGGTGATTTCGGGTTGTTTTAGGCCCTAGTTATTCTTTTTTAGGGAAGGAGATTTGCACTTAAAGCCGGAAACCTGCTTTTGCGCGGTATGTGCTTAGAGGAAAAATAAGGCTATGAATGCAGCAATTATGATTTTGCGCGGTAATAATCGCTTACAATATTACAGTTTTTATTCAGAAAATGCATGAGTTGGGAATTAAGCCTGATTTGCACCCAAAGTGAAAATCCTGCACTTAAAGTGGTCTAAAAATAAGAGTTTAGGTGCAAAGCTTACGGGCGGCCTGACTTTTTCCGGCTTGGACAGCCTAGCTTTTGGCATCCGTTTATCCTTCAGCTTTCGGCTTCTCCTTGGAAGTTCCCATCAGTTCCTTTCCCTTGTCAACACGCTTTTGGAGATTTGCCTGGAATTCCTCCAAATCCTCCTTTTTCAGGAGTTTAGTCATGAAATAGTTGGTGAACTGCTGGGAGATACTGGAGGCATTTAGGAGGGTATTTTGCATCATCTCCTGGTTCATCCTAAGTTCATTTGGCTCGATCACTTCAATTGCAATGGGACCGAATTTTAGGCAGGTGCCTATTGCAATATCAAAGCTCGAAAAGAGCACTTTCACCTCCGTGTAGGTGGTAAAGCCCTTGTCCTTCTCGCCTTCCGTTTCAATGACTTCCTCAATTTCGCCCCGGCAGTAGATGACACCCTTTTCGGCGTTTATCCGGGAAACAAGGTCAACTAGGGAAGCGCGCACATTCTCCTTGTCCTTGCCATAGGAATCAAAATGTAAAAGTGCAAGGATTGCGCCCATCCTGCCGGCTTTTTCAAATAGCTGCGCAATTTCCTTTTCGGTGTAATCGTCCTTTTTTACTTCGGCCATATCAATCACAAAACGACAAAAAAAATTGGAACTATTGAATGAATGGGATTATGGGGATGCCATTTGGGGAAATAAACCAACGGTTTTTCAAACCATATGCATTCCACTTGATTCCCAGTATAGATTAGAAGAAATAGGTATAAAAAAGGGGAAAAAAAGGCTTTTGGAAAAAAATCAAAGCTTCCGGGTAAATCCGAGCTCGAGAACGTATTTGTTCTTGCAGTGGGGGCAATTGTAATGGCCGCCATCGTTGATCAGCCGTATTCCATAGCCGAAATTGCTATAGCAGTGCCTGCAATTCTTTACAAGTTCGTCGCCAACAACCGTCATGCGGATCACCAAAAAGGTAAAATGGGTTCATCTTTTGGGCAGATGTGATTATTTAAGGGTTGCGCAGGCGTTTTTGGGATACAACTAATTGATTGGCAAATTGGCAAAACTCCAAGGGGTTGATTAATTTTAATTATATTTTAAAAGATGAATTGAAACGGATGCTTTTTGAAAGGCTCAAAACGACACAACCATTGAATCGATGGAAGGCGTTTTTAATGGGTTTGCACAACACTTTCAAAGCATGGATATTTTCTCGCCTCAAATCCTTCTGGGCCTATTCCTTAGCATCATCCATTTTATTGGGGAAGAATTATCCCCAAAGCTCGAGCGCTATCATAGCGAACTGGTAAGCTTTGCCGCCGGCGTAATGGTGACCCTTCTTTTCATGGAACTTGTCCCGCTTGTTGCAAAGGACACATTCAACTTCTCCTTTGTACTATTGGGATTTGTCATCTTCCACTCCATTGGAAAATACGTCCATCAGCGCCACCCAAAGCAGCTTCGACGGGAATTATCCGTGCTTGACGTGTGGGGCTTTTTCCTTGTGAACTTCCTAAATGGCATTGCAATTGTCCTCATCTATGAGGCCGATCAGTCGCTGGCATTCCTTTTGGCAGTCCCGCTTGGGATTGTGGAACTGGCATCCTCCGCGTTCCTTGCGCATTTGCTTGAGGAAAGGCGGCATTGGCGCCACCTTATGAAAATTACCCTTAGCGCATCGGTGCTTTTGGGGGCGCTTCTTGGGAGTGTGCTCCCCTTAAGCCATCGGGATGCATCTTTCTTTTTCTCCTTTTCCATCGGCACCTTGTTTTACATAGTGGTCAGGGACATGCTTCCCAAGCACCAGGCGGGCAAATTGGAGGCGTTCCTCTTGGGAGTGCTATTGATGTATGTTTCCATAACAGCGTTTGGATAGGAATAAAAAAGAAGTGGATCGCCAAATAAGTTAGGCATGAAAATTTTATCGGGATTTCCCGCACTCGTTCCCTGAGCTTAACAAAAAATTATTTCTTGTTCAGCACATCCTTGTTGACAACATTTTCCGGCGTTGCACCCTTGAAATAATCCATTAGGGATTTCACCGCAAGGTTGGCCATTGCGGCCCTTGTTTCAAGCGATGCCGATCCGATGTGCGGGAGCAGGATAACATTGGGGAGTGGAATCAATTCAACTGGGCTCCTTGGCTCATCCTCATAGACATCAAGCGCAGCTGCATAGATGCGATGGGTTTTGAGCGCCTTCCCAAGGGCAGTTTGGTCGACAACTGCCCCCCTGGAGGTATTGACAAGCACGGCGGTTTTTTTCATCATGTGGAACTGCTTTTCCCCAAACATTTTGCGGGTTTTGGGGGTCAGCGGAACGTGTATTGAGATGAAATCGGATTCCTTCATGAGCGTATCAAGTTCGACCCATTTGGCGCCGTATTCCGCATCGAAATCGGCCTGCACTTTCGGGTCGTTGTAGATGATTTTCATCGAAAAGCCTTTTGCTGCGCGCTGCGCAACGGCCTTGCCAATCCGTCCAAGCCCAACTATGCCAAGTGTTTTGCCATAAACATCTATGCCAAGCATCATGGATGGGCCCCAGCCCTCGAATTTGCACTCCCTTGTGAACTTGTCGCTTTCAACTATGCGCCTTGCAGCCGCAATCATCATGCCAACCGCAAGATCGGCAGTAGTTTCCGTAAGGGCGCCGGGGGTGTTTGTGACAATTATTCCCCTCTTGGTTGCCGCCTCAACATCAACCTTGTCATAGCCAACGCCGTAATTTGAAATAATCTTGAGGTTTTTGTTGGCATCCATTACCTCAGCATCAACCGGATCGGTCAATATGCAAAGCAGGCCGTCCTTTCCCTTTACGCCGGCAATTATCTCCTCCTTGCTGATGATGCTTTCGGTTTCGCGAAGTTCAACATCGAAATGCGCCTTTAGTTCGCTTAGTGCATTGCCCGGAATGGGCCGTGTTACAAAGATTTTGGGTTTTCCCATAGGATCACCTTGGATTTCCACATTTACGCGCAAGCGCATTTATTACCTTTTGCAAATGCGGCAAAGTTCGTTATTTGCAGATAATAAAAAAATTAGCTCTTATTTTTTCATCTTCAAGACTTCTTTTGCTTGCCTTATGATATCAGCACTTTTCAGGCCGAACTTCACGAGAAGCTCATCAGGCGCCCCGCTCTCCCCGAACCTATCCATGACGGCGACATATTTTATGGGAACCGGATAGTGCTCGCAGAGGACTTCGGCAACGGCCGAGCCAAGCCCTCCGTAGACCTGGTGCTCTTCAGCGGTCACAATTGCGCCGGTTTCCTTTGCAGCGGAAATCAATGTGGTTTTGTCAAGAGGCTTGATGGTATGATTATTTATCACTCTTGCGGAAATTCCCTCCTTTTCCAGTGTTTTTGCAGCCACAAGTGCCTCATAAACCAGCTGGCCGGTGGCAACTATCGATACATCGCTTCCATCCCGGAAAATTTCCGCCTTGCCGATTTTGAAGGGGGTTTCCTCGATTGTGACAACCGGGACCTTGTCCCTGCTAAGCCGTATATAGGTGGGGGAATTGAGATCAACGCACTGGATTGTTGCCTTCTTTGCCTCCAACCAATCGCACGGGGATAGCACAACCATATTTGGAAGGGCGCGCATAATCGCAATGTCTTCAAGGGCCTGGTGCGTTGCGCCATCTGGCCCAACGGAAATTCCTGCATGCGCTCCGATAATCTTTACGGGATATTCGGAATAGCAGATGCTGACACGGATCTGGTCCCAGTTCCTGCCCGGGGAAAAGACGGCATAGCTAGCCATGAATGGAATTTTCCCCTCGGCGGCCATGCCTGCTGCAATGCCCGCCATGTTCTGCTCGGCAACGCCGACTTCAAAAAAGCGCTTCGGGTATTTTTCCTCGAACCATTGGACCCGGGTGGATTCCTTCAGGTCGCAGCAAAGCACAACCACTTCCGGATGGGTTGCACCCAGCTCGAGAAGGCCCCTCCCAAGACCGTCACGGCTTGGGATCTTTTCCAATTTGTCAAAGATGTTTAGTGAGATATTTACGGCCATAAAAAATTACCATTTTTTTCATAAATTGAGTTGATGCGCAATACCGCAGCATCGAATATTCAATCCCCATTTTCCCCTTTATCCCTCTTTTTCAATCCTAACCCTCTCCGCCTGCAATTCCTTTAACGCGATTTGTGCCTCCTGCGCATTCGGGGGCTTTCCATGCCATTCATACTTCTTTTCCATGAATGAAACGCCCTTGCCGGGAACCGTATTGAGCAATATCATGGTAAACTTGCCGGAGGCTTTTGCCTTTGCAACCGCATCAAGGATTTGCGCGATGTCGTTGCCATCAATGGAGAGCACATTAACATTGAACGCCTTGAATTTATCCTCCAGCGGGTCAAGGGGCATGATGTTTTCGGTATCGCCATCAATTTGAATGTAATTGCGATCCATGAAGGCGATGAGATTTCCAAGCTTGTACTTGGAGGCAAACATCCAAGCCTCCCACGTCTGGCCTTCGTTGTGCTCGCCATCGGAGGTCAGGCAATAAACGTAATGCTTTTTTCCCTCCATTTTCGCCGCAAGCGCCCTGCCAACAGCCTGGGAGGTTCCTTGCCCAAGGGGGCCGGCGGAATTTTCCAATCCCGGAAGCGCAAGGTTGTGCGGATGGCCGTGAAGGCGCGTCCCGAGTTTTCGAAGCGTCATGAGCTCCTCTTTTGGGAAATAGCCCGCATTTGCCAAAGTTGCATATTGAACGGGGCAGACATGTCCGCAGGAGAGGATGAAGCGGTCCCTTCCATCCCATTTGGGATTTTTGGGGTCATGTGCCATAAAATTGAAATACGCTGCAGCGAAAAAGTCGCTTAAACCAAGTGGGCCGGCGGAATGGCCGGATTTTGCCTCAAGCAGCGAGCGGATTATGTCCTGCCTTATAGTGTTGGCAATAAGCTTTAGTTGCAACAAATCTGTGACGCGCTGGAATTGCATGAACTATCCCCTCAGAATCAGCAAGTGTATTTGCCAAAGAATGTTTTTTAAGGTATTTATTAAGGGGGCAACAATCTTACGAAAAAGCCGGCTTGCTCGCTGCTGCAACATCTTTCTTGGAGGCAACAGGAATCGTCAGCCTGCAACCTATTTTTTCAGATGAAACGGTTTTATCAAATTCTATTGCAAGCGCAACGATCAGGAAATTTGCAGCGGTATTGAGTGAAACGCTTGCGCTGGTGATTTTCCGAAGCGCTTCCATCTTCAGGGTTTTGGCATTTTCAAAAAGCGCTTTTGGGGATGCAAGCATAAGGGGCGGCAATGTCGAGGATGCATTCAGGAACTCTACTCCAACAAACGTCCCCTCCTTAGCAAAATCCAGATTCAGGTTTCCAAAACTGAAGCTATTTGTAGCACGCTCCTTCTTCGAAAACAAATATAGCGTGTCGCTTTCAATATCGTAGTCGCTTACCAAGGCTCTCGTGCTTACGTACATATCTCATCATCTCTAGCTGGCGCTTTTTTAGGCATATTTTCACTTCAAAAATTTATCAATTTCATCCAATGCCAGAAGAACCCGCCTATACCGGGCATTATCAAAGAATACTGGAGGGGTAACGGAATTGCCAATTCTTTGGAAGTTTTGCTTATCCCTAATCCTTTTCTCCTTCTCCCGAAACGGCTTTAGGTTCAGTACGCAAGTTTTCAGCAGGGATGTAAAACGCTGGGAGTTTATCCTCACTTCCTTGCGTCCCAAATGCAGGGGGTTCGTGAGAAGCATGACAAAATCAAAATCGTGCTTTGCCAAATCCGGGATGCCCTTTAACACTGCAAAGTATTCCAGGTCACAGACAGGAATTGATACGCGCTTGGTTTTGCAGTACAGTCCGGACACCTCACCAATATTCCCCTCCATGAAAATCCTATTGGGAACCTTGATGCCCGTCTTGGTGCTCTCATCATGGGCCTTCTCCCCAGCGGTTACATGGATCTCTATTCCGGTATCGTTGTGCTTGGCCCTTACGCCGAATTTTGACTCCTTTACATTGAATTGTGTATGGTCAAAGCCTTGGATCAGCGCGTCTTTCTCAGTATGCTTGACCAGCATATCAATGTCCTTGGTGTACCGGATGTTGCCCGCATATGCGGTCAGGGCCCAGCCTCCGATTACAACGTAATTGATGCCTGCAAGTTTCTTTTTCAAATCTTCAAGCAATTCCAACGAGATCCTCTCGACTTCGCTTTCCTTTGCAATTTTCATATCAGCTCTACCTCTGCGGGAGAAATATTCAGGTAAATCCTCCATTTTGCCGCTATTGCATCAAGCTCTTTGGGCTGTTTCCTTAAATCCTTTGGGAAGATGCCAAATTCCCGGCTATCTTTTTCAGTCCGCCTGAATAAGCCGTCCCTTAGCATTATTATGATTTTTTTTGTGCGCTCGTCCTCTACTCCCCTTTCAAGTAAAATATCTGCCACAGCCCCCAGATACCTAAAATCAAACGAATTAAGCCTTTTTATTACATCGGAAAAATTTGTTTCACCGGATTGCAAATACCTTGAATTAAAAGCCGTATTGCGTGCCTTGATCCTCTCCGCAACAAACGAAGCATCGTCATAATTTCCCTTCCTAATCGATACCATATGCGCTCCGCCTGGCCGGAATAGCATTTTGTAGGATGTGACAGGAGTGCTAGAGTAGATTACTTGCGTGCTGGAGGGCATTATCCCTGCTGCCTTTGCAGCCTGTGGCATGCCAACCAATTTGTTGGTGGGTATCTGCTCCCCGACCAAAAGGAGCTCGTCTGGGGATGTGGTAAGGCGATATTTCTTTACCTTCCAGTTCTCCTTTGACCTTTGCTTCTTGATGATTCCTTTCCTTTCCAGGTCGTTTAGGACTTTCCATGTCGATGTTTTTGAATAGGCGAGCTTTTCCATCGCGCCAGCTACGGTAAAATACCCCCTTAAGCCGAACGACTTCAGGAGTGTAAGGTATGCCTCGTACTCCCAGTTTACTAGCCTCATTTTATCACTTGAGCATATTACTCAAGTGATGTTTATAAACTTTTTGGAGGCTGGTTTCGCATAGCTCACAGATCTTTGATCTGATCTTTTTCTTTTTCCCATTCTCTTTTTTAATCCGCCGATTAAATTTTATTGCAAATTGCCAAGCAGCCACTCCGTAATTTGTTTCTCTCCTCTGAGCAAAACGCCCTTTTTGACCTTGAAATCCCTTGAAAACTCCTCTAGGCCTACTTCCTCCCTGCCTGCAGCATCATCCGAAAAAGTCACGTTCATTGCACTTACATCCAGCCCATCCTTTACGACAAAGTCCACCTCATGCTTTTTTGAATAATACTGGACCTCCTTGCTCCGTCTGATGAGCTCAATGGCCACCGCATTCTCAGCCCTCCGCCCGTAATCGGGGCTGAACGACTTCGATATTGCCGCTTGCAACCCGGTATCATATGCATAATACTTGCGGGGCTTTTCCAGCGCTTTTTTCAGGGAATACGAAAAGAATGGCACCTGAAATGAAAGGAGTGCTTCTTCAATGTAGGATAGGTACAGCTTAATCGTGTCAAACGAGAGCCCCGTCATGGCCCGAATCTTATTGTAACTGAAATTTTTTCCCGAATTGGTTATGACATAAATCGCAAGGTTCCGCAAGGTAGGCACGTCCCTTACCTGGTATCTGCCTTTTTTAATTCCCTGATTTCTTTTCTTTCTGAAACCTATGGGAAAGTTCGTTTGCCTCAAATGCGGAGCTGTTAAGCCGATTTGGAAGTGCTGCAACAATGAGGAGATGAAATCATCGCGCGGATGGTCCATTTGCACCTTTTGCGGGGCAATTAGGTATTTCCCCTACCACTGCGGGCAGAGGATGGACCCGAGGCAATAAAGCGGTCCAGCTTGAATTGCCCTTAGGCAGTTCCTTCTATTTCATTAGTTTGAAGTGGAGGATAGCTGGATCCCGTTGCCGTGGAAGGAATTGGTGTTGGCGGATTTTTACGGACGAATTTCCAAGCAAGGAACACCATAACAAGAAGAATGATCCCTGCAAGGGCCACGTAGGGGGCATTCAGCTCTTCCGAGGTCACCTTGATTGTTTTTCCGTTTTCAATCATTTCAATTACATCGAAACGGGCAACGTTTTCCGAGATTGCCCCTCCCTCGGCTTTCGTAATTTTTCCAGGCATCTCAACCGAGTAAGTGATTCCCGCGCCCGCAAGTTTGAGGTAGGAAATGGACTGCTTTAGCGCCGCCGCATCAAGGCGCTGATAAATATCATATTCCTGCATGCTATTTTCGCCCGATGAGGAGGCATTTGTTGCAGGCAGCCTGAATACCTCCAGCTCGTATTTGGTATTTGGAAAGCCCGCAACCACTTCAAACGAATAGAATTTGCCGTCATTCTCATAGCGCTTTGAAGCAATTGACTTTCCATTCGAATAGCTGCATTCGGAACCGGATTTTCTCAATTCCTCGCACTGCTTTTCAAATTGCGCATCGTAATCGGGGGTTATTGACGGGGTGGGCGTCGCCCTTGCCTCAACCTTGATAAGTTCCGTTTTTGCAAGTTTGACCCCTTGTCCGGCCTCATCCTTGAAAGTCACAATTACGGTCAGGGGATGGTTCCCGGGTTTCACGTCAAGAAGGCTCAGATATAACGATTGCGACCGGTACTCATCGGGCTTTAATGTGCCAAGGAAATTGCCGTATTGGTTGCTTTGTGAAAATGCATTGCTATCCGTCCCGATTTGAACATCGCGAAGTGTCCGGTTTGCATTGTTCGATACGGTGATTGCAACATATGAATAGCTTCCTATTTTCACCTCCCCAGATGGCTGGATCAGGAGGGTGATTCCATATTCCTCGGCGCTTTGGTATGCGTCATACTTGGCTTTGTTGTACTCCTTATTTTCGGGCTTCAAACTTGATGAGGAATTGAAGAGGGAACTGCCAAACAACGACGAAGAATTGCGCAAATTGGTGAGCGCGCTCACATCGGTTTCCTGCCTCACAACGGATGACCCGTCTTGCGCGACTTTTTGATGGTAGTTAATTGAAATGCAGCCGCTAAGAAACAGCAATAGGACGAAAAGAGGGAATAGGAGGTAAAAGCGCATGGAATTCCTATTGCTTGCGCAGCCAGCCAATAAAAAGGCTTTGGAACTGTTTTGGAAAAAATTAAACCATCCCAGATGCAGGCCATATTGAATGGGTGACGCAAGTGCACTATTTAGCCTCTCAACTTAAACCTGGCCCTGTTGAAAGTCCAAATATGGTAACGGAAGCCAAGTGAATTTGGATGGACAGGTTGCGTTTGCGCCTACAATTAATAGGAAGCGACGGCCCAAACCATTGCAGCAGCCTTTCGAAAACGGCATATTCAACAATGCCACTTAAACCTAGTCGATAAATACGGGGCCTAAAATAAATAAGTGATGAAATGCCCAATGTTCATAGGGTATTATGCGAAGATGGTGAAAAGGAGCAAAGTCAAGGGAGAGGGGAAGGAGGGGGATAAATTCGCAAAACTAATAAGGAAGGGTAGGGCGACACGGTAGGGAAACGTAGTTTCCCTCTGGTGTCGTTAATATATTGAAAGGCTTTATAAAGCTTGAAGGACCGAAATAGTGTCCTATTTTCTTAAACAACAATTAACTCTGCAAGGAGTGGGGTAGGTAGGAAATGGAAGAGCAGCATCATGAGCATCATAAGAAGGAGGGCAACGAGGGCATGTACGCGGTCGCGATTGCGATGATCGTCTCCGTAATCATACTTTCGGGCGTCATGGTTTACGCGGTGAATGGGGTCAACTCCAACCTAGCGCAAATCAACACCAACCTTGGCAATTTGAAAATCAATATTAATAGCAATGTGCCAACCGGCCAGCAATTGCAAGGAACGCCTACTCCGGCGCCAACGCAAGCGCCAGCCCAGCAGCCAAATGCGCCAACTTTCAAGCTTGAAGGAGCGCCAACTAAGGGCAAGGCGGATGCGCCAATCACAATTGTGGAATATTCCGATTTCCAGTGCCCCTACTGCCAGAAGTTCTATTCACAAACCTATCCCTCAATTTTGACGGACTGGGTTGAATCCGGAAAGGCAAAATTCGTTTTCAAGCATTTTCCCTTAACGCAAATCCATCCAAACGCGCAAAAGGCCTCCGAAGCTACGGAGTGCGCAAAGGACCAAAACAAGTTCTGGGAGTTCCATGACAAGATATTTGAGAACCAGGGCGCAATTGCAATAACGGACCTTAAGAAATACGCAGCGGACTTGAAGCTCAATACGGCAACATTTGATAAGTGCCTTGATGGCGGGGAGAAGGCGGCCCAAGTCAATGCGGATCTCCAGGAGGGAATTGCAAACGGAGTGACCGGCACGCCCTCATTTTTCGTGAATGGGCAAAACATAGTTGGCGCCCAGCCATACACCGTCTTCCAGCAGGTGCTCGGAAGCGCGGCCTAAGTTTTTTCCTTTTGGAACTTGTGGGTTAACCATTACCCCCTTCTTTTTATTTTCAAAGCCCTGATTGAAACCATATGGAATGGTTTTAGTAATGCAAAAAAATCCGGGGAAATGAAAACTTAACATAGGGGCAAAGGTACATTTAGACGGTAATAGGGGGCTTATCAATAGGCGCGCCATATGAATGCACTAACAGAAATAAATTCGGCGCTTGCCCTTTGCTTCTTTGATGGGAAATACGCGTTCATTGCCTTCCTTTCATTTCTCCTGATGGCATTCTTCTACGCAGCAATACCGGTTTTAACAATTCCCGGGAATGCCCTGGATTTTTTCGTGTCAATAACGCCCTGGTGGGGCTTTTTGCTGATTTTCCTGCTTGCAGCCCTTATGGGGGTGCTTGTTGCGATGCAATATTATGTGATCAAGAACACCAAAAGCACGGATAAGAAGGAGGTCGGATCCGGTTTTGCGGCGTTTTTTTCAAGCATCCTATCTGGCATTTTCGCAACGGCATCCTGCGCGGCATGCATCAGTGTACTTTTCTCGTTCCTTGGGGCCGCCGGCATTTTTTTCCTCCTGGATCATAGATGGGAGATAACGGTTTTTGGCTTCCTCATGGTTGGAATTTCAATTTACCTGACTGCAAGAAGGATAAACAACCATTGTGAGGAGTGCAAGGTTTCAAGATGAGCCGGATTGCAGAAGAGCAATTTCCACAATATACCCCATAATAATAAGCTCAAAATAGAGTACTATAGTTAGAGGTTAAAATATTGGAACATTTTAGTCAAATTTTTTGACCGGGC